>Ga0209415_10005516_pt1 | contig 22694 bp, 21 predicted proteins | sample PeaSoiSIISIP2007_FD_187696 | JGI IMG/M metagenome (GOLD analysis project Ga0209415, IMG submission 187696) | Peat soil microbial communities from Weissenstadt, Germany - SII-SIP-2007 (SPAdes) (version 2) | ecosystem: Environmental > Terrestrial > Soil > Wetlands > Peat | place: Germany... | reverse complement strand
GAGCTCGATGCCGATGACCGTGCGGCCGGGCACCACCGCGACCCGGACCGAGATCGCGCTCATCGAGCGGGCGATGTCGTCGGCCAGGCCAATCACCCGCGAGGCCTTGATCCCGGGCGCCGGCTCCAATTCGTAGAGGGTGACGACCGGGCCGGGTCGGACCTGGACGATCTGGCCGCGCACGCCGTAATCCTCGAGCACCGCCTCGAGCATCCGGGCGTTCTTGGCGAGGGCGTCCTCGTCGACCGCGGCCGATCTCGCCGCCGGCGGCTTGGTCAGCGGGGTGAGCGGCGGCAGGATCGGTTCGTCGTCGGGCAGGAGGTCGAGGCCGGGTTGCAGCTCCTCGACGGCGCGCCGGCCGGGCACCGCCGGCTTCCCTCTCGGCATCACCAGGCGGACCAGCCGGGCGGTTACCGCCCCCGGCACCGCTCCCGGCACCGCCCCGGACTCCGCAGACGCCGTGCTGGCCGGGCTCGTCCCCCGCCCGAGTTGCGGCTCGCGCCGGTCGGGGAGCGGCGTCACCACCGACCCGGCACGCGCTTGGGCTTGGGGGCTGGGGGCCCTCCAGGGCGGGCGTGGGCGGGCCGCGGAGCGCCGCGCCCGCCGGGCCTGCCACCAGCGCCGAAGCAGCAGCTGGCCAAACGCCGCGGTCGCCACTGTGCCGCGTCCCGAGGCACGGGCAACGCGCGTCGCGCCCCGTCCGGCGCCGCTCCCCAACTCGCGCCAGTCGCCCGGCGTTAGGCCGATAATCATCACCAGCAACAAGGCAACCAGCGCCGCGCCCGTCATCGCCAGCGGCAGCACGAGGGCGGCCAAACCGGCGCGCTCGGCAATGCTCAGCAGCACCCATCCGACGGTCCCCCCGGCGCCGGCCGGAAAACTCAAGTTCAGGCGGAGGATCGAGCACGCAGCCGCACCGAGCACCAGCGCCAGCAGCATCAGCCCGATCCCGCGCACCGGCCGGCGAATCGGGCGCCCCAGCATCAGGCGGAACGCCCAGCCAAACATGATCGTGGGCACCAGATAGGCGGCCAGCCCGACGCTTTGCACCAGAACGTCGGCGATGAGCGCGCCGTCGCGGCCGAGAAAATTGCGGGTTGGCGCATCGCCCGCGGTATCGAGCGAAACGTCGCCCGGGTTGTAGGTCAACAAAGCGAACAGCAAGAGAAGGCTGGCCACCACCAGCGCGACGCCGAGCCCCTCGAAAAGCCGAGTGCCCACGCCGCCCAGGATCTCGCTCCCGCTGCGCCAACGCTGGCCGAAGCCGCGAACCGACAGCTGCGCCACTCTCGGCATCGCCTTCTTCCCACTCCTCAACCGCGCGGCCGCTCCAGCCCGCCAGCCGGCGCCCGCCACCTCAGGCTACAACACGCGTCCGATCCGCTCGAAAGCGGTCTCCAGCGTGGCCTCGTCATGGACAATCGCCAAGCGAATGTAGCGGGCGCCCGGATTGTCACGTCCCGCGGAGGCGCGCGCGGTATAGCCGCCCGGCAATGCCCGAATCGCCGCCTCGCGCCATAGCCGCAACGCCGCCCTCTCGCCGTCCCCTACATCGAGCCACAGAAAGAACCCGCCCTCGGGCCGGTAGAACCCGAAGCGGCCGGCGAGCGCGGCTTCGGCGATGTCGAATTTGCGGCGATAGCGCGCGCGATTGTCCTCGACATGCGCTTCGTCCTGCCACAGCGCCGTCGCCGCGGCCTGGATCGGCAACGGCACCTGGCAGCCACCGTAATCGCGCAGGTGCTTGAAGTGCCCGATAAGGCGCGGGTCGCCGGCGACAAAGCCCGAGCGCAGCCCCGCCGCGCTCGACCGCTTCGACAGCGAGTGGAAGACGACGACCCGGTCGAAGTCCTCCCCCAGCGCGGCGCAGGCTTCGAGCGCCCCGGTGGGCGGCGCGCGGTCGTAGATTTCGGCATAGCACTCGTCGACCGCGAGGACGAAATCATACTGGCGCGCCAGCGTGATCGCCTGCTTCAGGTAGTCCAAGCTGGCGACGGTGCCCTGCGGGTTGGCCGGCGAGCACAGATAAAAGAGCGCGGTGCGTTCGAGCACCTCGCGCGGGATCGCGGCGAGGTCGGGCATGAAGCCATTCTCGCGCGTCGCATCGAGAAAGACCGCCTCGGCCCCAGCCATCGTCGCTGCGCCGTTGTAGACGAGGTAATACGGGTTTGGGACCAGGACGATCGGCCGCCGGCCGGCCTTGCGGCGCGGCACAACAAGCCCCGATAAGAGATAGAGCCCCTCCTTGGTGCCGGCCAGGTTGAGGATGTGGCGGTCGGGATCGAGCGCCGCAGCCGGCAGGCGATAGCGGCGACGCAGCCAATCGAGGATCGCCTGGCGCAGCTCCGGGGTCCCGGCCATCGGCGGGTATTTGTTCCATTCGTGGGCGTGGGCGGCGAGCGTCTCGGTCAGCAGCGCGGGCGGCTGATGCTGCGGCTCGCCGACCGACATCAGGATCGGCGCGTCGTTGACCACCGGCGTCACCGGGTTGAGGAGGGTGCGCAATGCCTCGAACGGATAGTCCGACAGGGTATCGAGCTGCGGGTTGAGCGGCACGGTCGCGTCCCGGTTGAGCAAAGGGCCCAGAACCTTACGCGATTGCCGCCGGGCGCGGAAGCGCGCCGCCCGCCCCGGATCTCACTCGCCGCTCTAAGTGACGAAGAAGAGGCGCCCGGAGGTCAGCGTCGGATCTCCGGTCAGCGTGGCGACGAGGTGCGCGGTCCCGCCGCTGCCCTTGGAATCAAAGAACAGCTGTCCGGTACTCTTTTTATAGGCAAAGCGCTGTTTTGTAGTGCTGAAGGTGCCCGTGCTGAGGGATCCGATCAGATTGCTGGGGACCGCTTTGGGCGTCGACGTCGCTCCGCTCAGACCGAGCGCAAAGCCGGAATTGCTGAACGCGATTTGGTTGGTGGACGATTTCGAGAAATCGGTGATGGTGTTGGTGCCGATGTGGGCGAAGGTGAACTGGTTCTTGCCGCCGCCGCCGGTCATCTTGGTCTTGCCGCCGGCGAAGAAGACGTCGTTGCCCGCGCCACCGACCAGCGTATCGGTGCTAGCGCCGGCTTGAACGATAATCGCCTTGCTCGACGCCAAGGTGGCAGCGCTGACGGTATTCCCGGAATTACCGCCGAAAATCGTGATCTTACTGCCAGTGACGCCGGTGAAATTGGCGCTGGTCAGCGTCAGGCTATCGGCCCCGCCATTGGCCAGCACGATCGTTTCAAAACCGGTGAACCCGGTCACCTTGAGGACGCCGGGCGCGCCCTCGACGACCTCATTCGCCCCGCTGCCGCCCTTGACCTTACCGGTAAACACTGCGCCGGGATCGACGGTCAGCACAGCGTTGCCACCGCCGAACTGAACCGCCGTCCCGCTCGTGCCGTCGATCGTCCCGGCATTGGTGAGGTTGATCGCCGATGTATTGGTCCCTAGAACGAGGATGCCGGTCCCGCCCTTAATCTCCCCGAAATTCGTCACTGCGGCGCCGCCGAGTGCGATTTCGACGCCAGCATGCGGTCCGTAGATATAGGCGCCGGTGGACCCGCTGGTGCCGTTGGTGACGATGCCACCCTGGCCAAGATAGACCCCGCTTGCCGAGGTGTTGCTCGCCTGCACGCGGCCGTAATTGGTGATCTCCCCTCCTGCTCCGGCGACGTCGATGCCGAAATAAGTGCCGCTGACCTGCCCGCCGGTATTCGCGACCGTGCTGCCGTTGGTGACGATACCGCCGGCGCCGAGCTTGATGCCGCCGTCGCCCGGGTAGCTCTCGTTGCCGAAGACGTTGCCGAAGTTCGTGACCGTGCCGAAACCGCCCTCGATGTCGATGCCGACCGGGCCGACGATCTCCCCCTCGCGGAACACACCGACACCGGTCGCGCCATTGGTGACGATACCACCGGCGGCCAGCCCGACACCCGCGCCGGCGGTGTAGCCGATGCCGACAAATGCGGCGTAGCCGACGATCCGGCCGTAATTGGTAACCGTGCCGGCGGCGCCCTCGATGAATACGCCCCGCCGGCTGGAATAGCCGGTGATCTCGGCGCCAGTGCTGTATTTTGCGCCGTTGGTGAGGGTGCCGCCGGCGGTCAGCTCGACCCCGGCGCCCTTGCCCCCAACCCCAGCAAACCCGCGGATATCGCCAAAATTGGTGATGGTCCCGGCGGCGTTCTTGACGTAGACCCCGACATAACCCTCGATCACAGCGTGTGATCTGCCATAGCCGCCATTTTCGATTGCCCCGCCGGATTTCAACCGGATGCCGTCGCCGGTACCACTGCCGTTCCAGGCGATGACGCCGCCGCGGTTGTAGATCGACCAGGCGTAATTGTATCCATAGATGCCGTTCGCTATGGCGCCGCTGTAGCCGCCGATGATGGCTTGCGGGCCGACCTGGAGCCCGTTCTTGGAAGAGAAACTCGAACTGAGGATGATGCCGTTCGACACATTGTCGTAATAAAAGCCCATCGAACCCTCCGGGTCTGGCGTCGCCAAATCTGAAAAGGTGCTTGGGGCCGGCGCACGGCCTGGCGATTATGGATGCCGTGCGCGACGGATCTTGCGTCGCCAATCCGCCCTGGGAGCGAAGCGGACTAACGAATTAGGCGATCTACAGGCCCATTATATTCTTGCCCCGACCCGAAGTAAAAGTCGGCGGCGCTGATTCCGCGCGACATCAGGCGGCAGGTCTGGACTCGACCCGGCTCGGCGCCCATCCTTCGCCGATGGCGGATGATGCCGAATTGGTGATCGCGGGCGCGGGGTTGACCGGCATGCTGCTCGCGGTCGCCTGTGCCGGCGCCGGGCTCGCGGTCGCCGTCGTCGACCCGCAGGACCCGGCGGCGATGCTCGGCGAGGGCTTCGACGGCCGCACCTCGGCAATCGCCTACGGCTCCCGCCTCGTCTTCGACGGCATCGCCCTCTGGCCCGAAATCGCCGCCGCCGCCGAGCCGATCCGCGAGATCCGCGTCGCCGACGATGGGTCACCCCTGTTCCTGCATTACGACCACCGCGATTTGGGTGCCGATACGCCGCTCGGCTACATCGTCGAGAACCGGGTGCTGCGCCGTGCGCTTTACCAACGCGCCCGCGCACTACCCAATTTGCGGCTGCTCGCGCCCAGCCGCGTCGCGGCGATCGAAGCGAGCGAGACCGGCGTCGTCGCGGTGCTCGACGGCGGTGGGCATCTCAAGGCGCGGCTGGTGGCCGCCGCCGACGGCAGGGAATCGCCGTTGCGCCGCGCCGCCGGGATCGGTGCGATGGAATGGCGCTACCACCAGACCGGCATCGTCACGACGGTGGCGCATGGCTGCCCGCATGGCGGGATCGCGGTCGAGCATTTCCTGCCGTCGGGCCCGTTCGCGATCCTGCCGATGACCGGCAACCGGTCGTCGATCGTGTGGACCGAGCATGCCGACCTCGCACCGCGGCTCCTCGCGCTCGCGGACGCGGAATTCACCGCCGAGCTCGCCGCCCGTTTTGGCGATTTCCTCGGGGACATCGAACCGGTCGGGCCGCGCTGGGCCTATCCGCTGGGGTTGCTATTGGCCGAGCGTTATGTCGCGCGCCGCTTCGCGCTCGTCGGCGAATCCGCCCATGTCATCCACCCGATCGCCGGACAGGGCCTCAATCTCGCGATCCGCGACGTCGCTATGCTCGCCGAGCTGATCGTCGACCGGCGCCGGCTCGGTCTCGACATCGGCGACAATGCGGTGCTGGAGCGTTATGAGCGCCGGCGCCGCTTCGACGCGCTCCTCCTCGCGACCGTCACCGACGGGCTCAACCGCCTGTTCTCGAACACGGTTGCGCCCATTCGCCTCGCCCGCGATCTCGGCCTTGCGATGGTCAACCGGCTGCCGCCATTGAAGCGCCTGTTGATGCAGCACGCGATGGGGACGCTCGGCGACCGCCCCCGCCTCGCCAGAGGTCAGCCCCTCTAAGCGGCGATCGCACGGCATCGCGTTGGCGGGCGGTACCGGCTAGCCGACAATGACGGCCTTGCCGATGACCTTGCGGTCGATGACGGCTTGTACGGCGTCGCACGCGCGCTCCAGCGGGAAGCGGTGCGAGATGCGCGGTTTGAGCTTGCCCTCGCCCGCCAACCCGACAAGCAGCTTCATGTTGGCGCGGCCGATCTCGGGCTGATGCTCGGTGACCCCGCCGAGCCGGACGCCAATGACTTCGAGGCCCTTGATCAACAGGTAGTTGGTGCGCGGCGTCGACGGCCCACCGCCCAAAAAGCCGAGCACCAGGATGCGCCCGCCCCACGCCAGGCAGCGCAGACTTTCGTCGAACACCTCGGCGCCGATCGGGTCGTAGACAATGTCGACCCCGTCGCGCGCGCCGGTGAGCTCCTTCACCTTGTCGCGCAACCCCTCGCGGTAATCGATCGCGTAATCGGCGCCCTCAGCGAGGCAGGCGGCGCGCTTTTCATCGGTGCTGGCGGTGGCGATGACGGTGGCGCCATAAAGCTTGGCGACCTGGATCGCGGCGATGCCGATGCCGCCGGCGGCGCCGTTGACCAGCACCCAATCGCCGGCCTTCATCCGCCCGCGCTGCAGGAGCGCATGGTAGGCGGTCATGTAGGCGCCGCTGAATACCGCCGCCTCTTCGATGCTCATCGCGGCCGGGACCGGGCTGCAATTCTCGGCCCGGGCATTGCCGAGCTGGGCGAAGGCGCCGAGCCGATGGCGGCTCATCACGCGGTCGCCGAGTTTGAACCCCGTGACCCCCTCGCCCACCGCGACGACCTCGCCGGCGGCCTCATTGCCGGGCACGAACGGCGGCTCGGGGCGGAACTGGTATTTGCCGGCGAGCATCAGCACGTCGACATATTGGACGCCGCGCGCGCTGATCCTCACCTGCACCTCGCCCGGACCGGGCGGCGGCGGATCGGGCAGTTCGCGCAGATGCAGCACCTCGGGCCCGCCAAAGGCTTCGCAGACAACCGCTTTCATGCGCCTTCCTCTTAGAGTGATCCGGGGATCCTATCACTCGCGGCGACCCGCACCCAGTCGCCCTCGGCCGCGAGACGGGCGCCGAGCGGGGCGCTTTGCGCGACGATGCGTTCGAAGGTCGCGCTCTCCGCGGCGAGCGCGCAAGACACGGTCTCGTTCACCGCGTTGTGGCGCATGAACCGGAAGCGCGCTGCGCCCACGCCGGCCGGCCCGACATCGACCTGCGCCATCATGCCGATCCAGTCGCCGTGGCGCCTGCCGCCATGGCCGGTATGGAACGAAAAGCTGCCGAGCCCATAGAAGATCGGCTTGCCGCGATAAACTTCGACCGGCAGCGAGTAGTGCGGTCCGTGGCCGATCACGATGTCGGCGCCGGCCTCGATCGCGGCGCGCGCGATCTCGCTCATATAGTCGAGCACCTCCTCGCCCAACCCCCAATGACACGAGGCGACGACGATATCGGCCTTGCGGCGCAAAGCGGTGATGTCTTGGCAGAAGGCGGCGAGATAGGCGCGGTCCGCCCAGGTGACGATCACCGGCGGGATGCCCGGCCGGTTCATCGGCGGCATCTCGCGGCGGACCTTGTGCGACGGCACCTGGTAGGCGGTATGGCCGGGAATGACCGCGATGCCGCCGGCGCGCTCGCTCGCTTCGTGGTCGGTCGGCCAGTAGACCGAACTGCGCTGGAGAACGCCGACAGCGAGCCCGCCTGCCTTGACGATCGCCGGCGCGCGCGCCGCGTCGAGGTCGGCGCCGGCCCCGGTATGGGCGATTTGGAGGCGGTCGAGTTCGGCAATCGAACCCCCGATCGCGACCGCCCCGTAATTGACGTTGTTGGCAAGCCCGGCCACCGCGATCCCACCGATCTTCAGCGCCTCGCCCGCGATCGCAGGATCGGCGAAAAAGCCTTCCCGCTCGACCGCGTGCCCGCCAAGCGGCTGGTAGAGGCAGCATTCGAGGTTGGCGAAGACGAAATCGGCCGCGCGCATTTGCTCTCCCACCAACGCGAACGGCACCGCCGGATCTGCGACATTCATCAGGTTTACGTCGCCGACGAGGATCATCGAGGGCATCAGGAATGTCTCCCCAGTCGTACATACGTTTGTTAGTAAGCGCGATGGATTTCGAATGGGCCGAAGCGAAGCGTCAAGCGAATATCCTCAAGCATCGCATCGATTTTGTCGGTGTGATCCGGATTTTCGCCGGCGAGTTCATCGAGACCGAAGATCGGCGACGGGAGTATGGCGAGCGACGCCTCATCGTATCCGGCGTGAGCGGCGAGGTCTTACGGATTGTATCGCCCAACGCGGCCGGCGCCGACGCATCATAACGGCGCGGAGGGCAAGGCGAGATGAGCGAAGCGCGTATTACGCGGGTGTCTCGCAAGCAGCTCGAGAGAATGGAAGATAAAACCGACTGGGCGCGCGTCGATGCCTTGACCGATGAGGACATCGAGCGCGCCGTAGCCGAGGATCCGGATGCCGCCCCGTTTTGGACCGAGGAGGATTGGAAGAATGCCCGGGTCGTCTGGCCGCAAGGGAAGGCGCCGGTGACGCTGCGGCTCGACCGGGACATCATCGCCTGGTTCAAGGCGCGGGGCCGCGGCTATCAGACCCGCATCAATGCCGTCCTGCGCGCCTTTGTCGAGGCTCAGAAGCCGCACCGCTGACCCCGCTTCGGTCGGCGCTTCCCCTGGCCGCGCGCTTCCGATTAAATCGAGGGCCGGGGAACGCCAACAATCGGAGCGCCCATGATCGACAAGACAGTCCGCTCGGTCGCCGAGGCGATGGCCGGGATCAAGGACGGCTCGACCGTGCTGATCGCCGGGTTCGCCCAGGTCGGCGAGCCGCGCGCCTTGATCGACGGCCTCATCGAGCAGGGCGCCAAGGACCTGACGGTCGTCCACAACACCGCCGGGCGCGGCCACGAGGGGGTGGCGCGCCTCATTGGCGAGGGCCGGGTCAGCAAGATCGTGTGCAGCTTTGCCCGCAGCCGCGGCTCGGTCATTTTCGAGGAGGTCTTCGCCCGCGGCGCGATCGAACTGGAAATCCTGCCGCAGGGCACGATGGCCGAGCGGATGCGCGCCGCCGCCGCCGGAATTCCCGCCTTCTACACGGCGACCGCGGCCGGCACCAAGCTCGCCGAGGGCAAGGAGACGCGCACCTTCAACGGGCGCGATTACATCCTCGAACTGGCGCTCCCGGGTGACGTTGCGCTGGTCGAAGCGTGGCGCGCCGACCGCTGGGGCAACCTCGTCTACCGCGACGCCGGGCGCAACTTCAATCCCGTGATGGCCGCGGCGGCGCAACTGACGATCGCGCAGACCCAGCACATGGCCGACCTCGGCGCCCTGTCGCCCGAGGAGATCGCCACCCCCGGGATCTACGTCGATCGCTTGGTCCATGTCGCCGCCGGCGACCCGCCGCTCAAAACCTGATGATGACTGTTTCCCGTGTTCCCGGCGAAGGCCGGGACCCATCAAGCCGACGCTCGGGCGGTTGCCTCCTGGACCCCGGCCTGCGCCGGGGACGGGGGAACCCGCGGCGGCGAAGAGCTTCAGGAGGCCGTTATGCCTGAAACCCACAACTGGCAGCCGCTCGAACGCGACGCGTTGGCCGCGCGCCTCGCCCGCGACATCCCGGAAGGGTGGTCGGTCAACCTCGGGATCGGCATCCCGACCTTGGTCGGCAACTACGTGCCGCCCGAGCGCGAGGTCGTCTTCCACTCGGAAAACGGCATCCTCGGCATGGGCCCGGCGCCCGCACCGGAGAACATCAACCGCTGGCTGATCAACGCCAGCAGCCAGTACGTAACGTTGCGTCCCGGCGCCAGCTATATGAGCCATTCCGACAGCTTTGCGCTGGTGCGCGGCGGCCACCTCGATCTCTGCGTGCTCGGCGCCTTTCAGGTGGCCGAGAACGGCGACCTCGCCAACTGGGCGCGCTCGGATGACGACAACGCCCCGGCGATCGGCGGCGCGATGGATCTGGCGGCCGGCGCAAGGCGCATCTGGATCGTCATGGAGCACACGACGCGCGCCGGCGAACCGCGCCTCCTCCACCGCTGCACCTATCCGTTGACGGCGGCCGGCTGCGTCAAGCGCATCTACACCGACCTCGCGGTCATCGACATCACACCAAAGGGTTTTGCAGTCATCGACATGGTGCCCGGCATGACGCTCGCAGCGCTGCAGGAGCGCACCGAAGCGCCCCTTCACGCAGCTTAATTGACCACCACAGAAACCGGGTCGCAGCTATGCCGCGAACCCGGGCGAAGGATATCGCGGCGCGCGTGGAGGATCGGTTCGATGAATACCACAGTGTTTGACGAGGCCGACTATCTGAAGAAAAGCGGCGTGAGAAACGCTGCGAAACCCCGGTGAAAGAACTCTCGATGCCCGAAAAACAATCGCCGCTGGCGATCTACCAGGCCCATCTCGATCGGGATGAGCTGGCCTATCAGTGGAGCCCGGCAGCCGGCCGGGCGGTGTTCTATCCGCGCCTTGTATGCCCCTATTCGGGGTCGACGGCATTGGAATGGCGGGTCGCCTCGGGGTTCGGTACGGTCTACGCGACGACCGTCACCCACCCGGCCCAGGGCGAGCCCTACAACGTCGCCCTCATCAATTGCGACGAGGGTTTCAGGCTGATGAGCCGGGTCGAGGAGATCGAGCCGATGGCGGTGAGGATCGGGATGCGCGTGCGTTTCCGGGTTCATAAAGCGGCAGGCGACGAGCCGGCCTATCCGGTCTTCACCCCGGTTGGGAGTGCACCATGAGTGCCCTCAAGCGCGCCGGAGCGGCGATCGTCGGCGCCGCCGAAAGCGATCTTGGCCAGGTCGCCGAGGGGATGAGTGTCATTGATCTGATGGCGCAGGGCGTCACCCGCGCGCTCGATGATTGCGGGCTCGCCCTGAAAGATGTCGACGGCCTCCTCTGCGCGGCGACGCAGAGCCGCACTTCGGGGCTGTCTTTGAGTGAATATCTCGGGATTTCGCCGTCGTTCATCGATTCGACGATCCTCGGCGGCTCTTCGTTCATGTTCCATGTCGGGCATGCGCTGGCCGCGATCCAGCTCGGATTGTGCGAGGTCGCGGTCATCGCCTATGGCTCAACCCAACGCACCGTCGGCCGTCGTCAGGCATCGGTCCGCGAAATCAACCCCTACGAGACGCCGTACCGCCCGTTCCTGCCGTCGACCGCCTATGCGCTGGCCGCCTCGCGCCACATGCATGAGTTTGGCACGACCCGCGAGCAATTGGCCGCGGTCGCGGTCGCGGCGCGAGAGTGGGCCTTGCTCAATCCCGCGGCCTGGGAGAAAAAGCCCCTCACGGTCCACGAGGTTCTTGGCGCGCGCATGGTGAGCTATCCCTTCACGGTGCGCGACATCTGCCTCGTCACCGATGGCGGTGGCGCCATCGTCCTGACCTCGCCAGAGCGCGCGAAAAGCCTCAAAAAGCCGCCTGTTTATGTGCTGGGCCAGGGCGAAGCCATCACTCATGCAAATATTTCCTCGATGCCCGATCTGACCGTAACCGGAGCGCTCCAGTCCGGGCGGCAGGCCTATGCGATGGCCGGCATGACGGCAAAGGACATCGACGTCGTCGAGCTTTACGACGCCTTCACGATCAACCCGATACTTTTTCTCGAGGATCTCGGGTTTTGCCCGAAAGGCGAAGGCGGCCGCTTTGTCGAGGGCGGGCATCTCGCGCCCGGCGGCGGGTTGCCGGTCAACACCAATGGCGGCGGGCTGTCCTATTGCCATCCCGGCATGTACGGGCTCCTCGTGCTGATCGAGGCGGTGCGCCAATTGCGCGGCGAATGCGGCGCGCGGCAGGTCAAAGGCGCCGAAACCGCGATCGCCCACGGCAACGGCGGCGTCCTGTCGTCGCAAAGCACGGTGATTTTGGGGACAGAGGCGACGGTTTAGCAGGAAGGATAACCACGGAGGCGCAGAGGACACGGAGAGCAAATTTTTACTACGAGGGACGTAAAGGATACCGTGGCGGGCGAATAGCTTAACGCTTTTTTTATAACCCTGCGTTGCTGTGCAACTTCTGGATCAGATGCGATTCTTCCCTGTGACCTCTGGGTCTCCATGGTGACGATTCATAGGAGTAAAAAATGGCTGAGGGCGAACTGGTCCGCTTCGAGAACGAGGGCGGCATCGGCGTCATCACGATCGACAATCCGCCGGTCAACGCGCTGTCGCCGGGGGTGCCCGAGGGCATCGTTGCCGCGGTCGACAAGGGCAATGCCGACCCGGCGGTCAAGGCAATGGTGGTGATCGGCGCGGGCCGTAGCTTTATCGCCGGCGCCGACATCCGGCAGTTCGGCCGCGGGCCCTCGACCCCGCCCACTGGGCGGCGGCCCTACGACGTGCTCGACGACAGCCCGAAGCCGGTGGTCGCCGCGATCCACGGCTATGCGCTCGGCGGCGGGCTCGAAATCGCACTCGCCTGCCACTACCGCGTCGCCGTGCCGGGCGCCAAGGTCGGCCTCCCGGAGGTGCAGATCGGCATCTTGCCGGGCGCCGGCGGGACCCAGCGCCTGCCGCGCCTGATCGGCCCGAAAGCCGCGCTCGAAATCATCACCTCGGGGCGCCACGTACCCGCGGCCGAAGCCGAAAAACTCGGCATCATCGACGAGACCCTGCCCGAGGACGGGTTGAAGGCGGCGGCGATTGCCTTTGCCGGCCGCATTGCCGGCCGCCGCCCACTGCCGCGGATCCGCGACAAGAACGACAAGCTTGCCGAGGGCACGCCCGCCCTCTTCGAGGCGACCCGCAAGGCGATCGCCCGGCGCGCCCGCAACCAGCGCGCGCCCTATGCCTGCATCGAGGCGGTCGAGGCCGCCACCACCCTGCCCTTCGACGAGGGCTGCGCGCTCGAGCGCAAATTGTTCGACGAGCAGGTCAATTCCGCCGAGGCGCGGGCATTGCGCTATGCCTTCTTTGCCGAGCGGGAGGTGGCAAAGCTACCGCACATCCCCGCGGACACCAGGCTGCGCCCGACCGACCATCCGGCCGTCGTCGGCGCCGGCACGATGGGCGGCGGGATCGCGATGAGCTTTGCCGACAACGGCTTCGACGTGAAGATCACCGACGCGACTCAGGAGGCGCTCGACCGCGGCATGGCCCGCATCCGCAGCAATTACGAAACCAGCGTCAAGCGCGGCTCTCTCGCGCAGGACGACATGGAGCGGCGGCTCGCGCGCATCCACCCGGTCGCCAGCATTGACGACTTCGCCGATTGCGATGTCGTCATCGAAGCCGTCTTCGAGCAGATTTCGGTCAAGGAGGATGTCTGGAAAAAGCTCGACGCGGTGATGCCGCCGGGCGCCCTCTTGTTCTCGAATACCTCCGGCATCGACATCGACATCATGGCCAATGCGACGAAGCGCCCGCAGGATGTCGCCGGCACGCATTTCTTCGCCCCGGCCAACGTGATGAAGCTGTTCGAGGTGGTGCAAGGCAGCAAAAGCGCGCCTGACGTCATCGCCAGCGCGATGTCCCTGGGGCGCAAGATCGGCAAGGTCAGCGGGCTCGCCGGCAATGGCGACGGCTTTCTCGCCAATAGGAGCCGCGCACCCTTCAGCACCGAGATGATCATCATGCTCGAGGAGGGCGCGCTCCCCGAGCAGGTCGACAAGGTGATGGTCGATTTCGGCTATCCGATCGGGCCCTTCGCGACCTCCGACCTCTCGGGGCTGGACATCGGCTACGACACGCGGAAGCGCCGCGCGGCGCAGTATCCGAACTACCGGAAACAGCCGATCGCCGACCGCATCGTCGAAGCCGGAAGGCTCGGCCAGAAGAACGGCAAAGGCTGGTTCCGCTACGAGCCCGGCGACCGCACCCCCCATCCCGACCCCGAGGTCACCCGCATCATCAAGGAGACCGCGGCCGAGATGGGGGTGGAGCAGCACGCGTTCACTGACGACGAAATCCTGCGGCGGCTCCTTTTCGCCAGCGTCAATGAGGCGTGCCGGATCCTCGACGAAGGGAAGGCGTTGCGGGCCAGCGACATCGACGTGATGTGGCTCTATGGCTTCGGCTTCCCGCGCTATCGCGGTGGCCTGATGTATTGGGCCGATGGGATCGGGGTGCGCGAGGTCTACAACCAGATCGCCGCCTGGCATCAGCGCTACGGCGAGCGCTGGGCCCCCTCACCCTTCTTGCGCCGCCTAGCCGAAGCCGGCACCCCGCTCAGGGAGGCGAAGGGACACTGGCGCTGATTTGTCGCTCCGTTCCTCGCAATGACGCCCGAGAATTGTCATTGCGAGCAAAGCGAAGCAATCTCCCTCGGACTGCGCTCCACAATCGCGAACGGGGAGGTTTGACATGACCAGGGCGGAACTCGATGCGGCATTGGTCCGGCTCGGGCTTAATGTGCCGGAGAAGGAGCGCGACGAGATCGTCGCGGCGACGCCGCTCCTTGAAGACGTGCAGCGGCGGCTGCGCCCGCCCGGCGGGCGCGATGTCGCCGCCGAACCGGCGCATGTCGTCCGCTTTCCGGAGGCTTGAGCCATGGTCGCCGATTTCCTGACGATCGCCGAGGCGTCGCGGCTCATCGAAAAAAAGGAGCTGTCGCCGGTCGAACTCGTCGACAGCCGGCTCGACCGCATCGCGCGGCTCGACGGCAAGCTCAACAGTTTCATCCGCGTCCTCGCCGATGAGGCGCGCCACGACGCCCGCGCCGCCGAAGCCGAGATCGCCGCCGGCCGCTACCGCGGGCCATTGCACGGCATCCCGATCGGCCTCAAGGACATCTACGAGACCGCCGGGGTCGCCACCACCGGCCACTCCAAGGTCATGCAGGACCATGTGCCGAAGGCCGACGCCTATTCGGTGAAAAAGCTGCGCGAGGCCGGCGCCATCGTCATGGGCAAGCTCGCGACCCACGAATTCGCCTTGGGCGGTCCCTCTTTCGATTTGCCCTGGCCGCCGGCGCGCAACCCGTGGGATACGACCCGCTTTACCGGCGGCTCCTCCAGCGGGACCGGCGCCTCGGTTGCTGCCGGTCTCGTGCTCGGCGGCACCGGCAGCGACACCGGCGGGTCGATCCGTGGTCCGGCGGCCTATTGCGGGCTCGCCGGCATCAAGCCGACCTATGGCCTCATCAGCCGGATGGGCATTCTCCCCCTCGCCTTTTCGCTCGACCATGCGGGCCCTCTCGCCTGGACGGCCGAAGATAACGCGATCATGCTTCAGGCGATGGCGGGCCACGATCCCGCCGATCCGGGCAGCGCCAATGTGCCGATCCCGGATTACCGCGCCGCGCTGAGAGGCGACGTGAAGGGGCTGCGCATCGGCCTCGTCCGCCATTTCTACGAGCGCGACAACGAGGCGAACGCCGCGACGCAGGCGGCAATCGCGGCGGCGGCGCACACCTTTGAGGGCCTCGGCTGCACGGTGCGTGAGCTGACGCTGTCGCCGCTTGCCGATTGGGCGGCCTGCGGGATGGCGATCATGCAGTGCGAAGCCTACGCCATCCACGAGGCCAACCTGCGCACCCGGTTTACCGATTACGGCGAGATCTTCCGAGACCGCATGGCCTTGGCGGGCCTTGTCACCGGCGCCGATTATGTGCAGGCGCTGCGCCGCCGTCGCGAGCTGGTTGCCGAGCTCGACCAGGCGATGGAGGGTCTCGACCTCGTAATGACCGCCTCGGCTCCGAGCGAAGCGCCGCCGATAGACGCGGTCCCAAAATTCGGGATCCTCGAACGGCCCAGCCTGACGATCGCCTTCAACGTCACCGGCAGCCCGGCGATGTCGGTATGCTGCGGCTTTACCGATACGGGGTTGCCCCTGTCGTTCCAGATCGTCGGCAAGCGCTTCGCCGATGCGACGGTGCTGCGCGCCGCTCACGCCTACGAGGCGGCGACGCCATGGCGCGGGAGGCGACCGGCGCTGTAGCCGGAAAAACCCCCACCCCAACCCTCCCCCGCATGCGGAGGAGGGGGTTTATGGGATCGCCTGTCTACTCCCTCTCCCCGCATGCGGGGGAGGGTTGGGGTGAGGGGCATTTAGGGGAGGTCAGGCCATGATCGTATTGAAGAATGGGCGGCTGATCGACGGCACCGGCGCGGGTCCGGTCAGCAGTGCGACAATCGTCATCGACGGCAACCGGATCGCATCGGTCACGACGCGCAGCCAGAGCGACTTCCCGGCCGGCGCGGAGATCATCGATTGCTCCGGCATGACGATCCTCCCCGGGCTCATCGACTGCCACGACCACATGGCCAATCACCGCTACGATCTGGCGCATCGCTGGCGGCTCGACGAGCCGCAGTCGACACGCCACCTGCGCACCGCCGCGGTCCTCAAAAACACCCTCGCCGCCGGCTACACGACGATCCGCGACGCCGCCGGATGCGATGTCGGCTTCAAGCGCGCGATCGAGGAGGGGTTGACCCCGGGACCACGACTTGTCTTGTCGCTGTCGATCATCTCGCCGATCGGCGGCATCGGCGACGCGGTCAGCCCGTCCGGCCTGCCGCTCGACGATTGCTGCTGCATCCCAGGGGACCCGTTATTGCCGAACAGCGTCGTCGAGAGCCTTGCCGATGTCCGGCCGGTGGTCCGCCGGATGGTGCGGGCCGGCGCCGATGTCATCAAATGCGCGACGACCGGCGGCGCCAGCTCGCGGCCGGGACACGGGCCAAGAGACGGCGCGTTCAACCTCGACGAAATGCAGGCACTGGTCGACGAGGCGCAAGCCCTCGACCGCCGCGTCATGTGTCACGCCTTGGGCGGCCGCGGGCTCGATATCGCGATCGAGGCCGGGGTTAATTCGATCGAGCACGGGTCATATCTCGACGAAGACCCACGCCACCTCGAACGCATGGCCGAGCGCAACATCTTCTTTGTGCCGACACTGCTCGTCTACGAATACCACCGGAAATCGCCACAGCCGCATGTCCGCGAACGCGCGCTGGCGCTCGTCGAAAACCACCGGGAGAGCATCCGGCGGGCGCTGTCGCTCGGCGTCAAGGTCGTCGCCGGTACCGACGCGGGCGGGCATGGCCACCCGGCCAATGCCGGCGAACTCGAGTGCCTCGTCAAATCCGGGATGACCCCGATGCAGGCGTTGCAGGCGGCCACCGGCTGGGCCGCCGAATGCCTCGGCCAGGAAGCCGATCTCGGCACGCTTCAGCCCGGCAAGCTCGCCGACCTCGTCGTCGTCAGGGGCGACCCGCTGACCGACATCACTCTGCTCAGCGACATCAACCGCATCGCCCTCGTCGTCAAGGACGGCGCGGTCGCCGCCAATCGGCCGGCGCGGTAGGGCGCCCGTGCGATCGCGGCGTGCGATCGCTTCTCAAGAAGAGGGTGTGTGGGTCGCCCCCACCTGCGCCAGCACGAAATCGCGGACGAGCGCGGTGGCTTGGCGCGAGGCGTCGCTCGATGAATCGCGCATGATGAAGGTGTGCGGCTGCCCGGCGAATTTGTGGAGCTCGATCCTGCCGCCTTTCGCTTGGTAGGCGGCTGTGAAGCGGTCGGCCATGTCGGGGGTGACGTTGTCGTCAGCGGTGCCCTGCAGGAGGATCGCCGGCGGGAGCGGCGTCACCGCCTGGCCGCGCTCGAGGACCAGTTGCGGGTTGCCCCCCTCCATCTCGGCCTCCGAGCGCCAATAGGCGTCGTGCGCCTCGACCAGGCGGGTATTACCCTTCTCCTTTACCATGCGGTAGCGCGCGAGCGGGTCCGCGATCGGCCAGCACAGCACGATATAGGGCAGCCGTGCGTCCTCCGCCGGCGCCTCGGCGAGCGGCAGCGCGGCATAGCGCGGATCCTTCGGCTTCAGCGCGCTCAACAACAGCTGATGGGCGCCGCTCGAGGTGCCGAGGCCGGCGACCAGCTCGCGCCGGCTGGCGAATTCCTGCGCGTGCGCCTTGAGCCAGCGCGTCGCGTAATGGATGTCGGCGATCGATTGTGGATAGCGGTGCTGTGGCGGCATGCGAAAATCGATCGCCAAGACGACGATGCCGCTTTTTGCCAGTGCTTCGTCGAGCGGTGCGTTGTTGAGCCGGTCGCCCGCCGCCCAAGCGCCGCCATGCACATCGACGAGCGCCGCAAACGGTCCGGGGCCGATCGGCCGGTAGAGCCGCGCCAGGAGCGGCGCGCCATCGTGGCGCCGGTATTCAAGATCGCGCACCTCAACTTCGAAGCGCGCCGAAACCGTAACCTCGTCTGCCATCATCCCTCCTCCTGCGCCGTCCAAAGATGGCGGTCGGATGATATCGCGATCGGCGAAGAATTTTCGCACCAGTTAACCGAAAGCCAAGATTTGCCGTGCACCATCGTGCGCGATGTTACAGCTTGTGATCGATCGTCCGCCCGACATGGGCGGCACAGCATCGGACACCGTCGACGATTTCGGCGGGTGGACCGGTTATCATATCCCGCAGGATCGCGCCGATTGGCACCCGCTGGTGCGCCGGCTCTACGACTATTGGCAATCGATCGCGCCGCCCGGCCGGCTGCCCGGCCGCCAGGATCTCGTCCCCGAGGACATCGCGCAATTGTGGTCGCGCCTGTGGATGCTCGACGTCCATCGCAGCCCGCTGCGCTACCGCTATCGCTTGTGCGGGACCGAGATGGTGCGCTCGCTCGGCCGCGAAGTCACCGGCGAATGGCTCGATGAGGTTCATCCCGCGCTGATCGCCAACCCGCAATCGCGCGAGCGGTTTCACTTTATGGCCGTGAAGGGCTGCCCGACCTGGCGGCGCGGACTGCCGCTATGGACCTGCGAGCCCAAGCATGTGGTGATCGAGACCCTGATCGTGCCGCTTGCCGGCGACGGACACACCGTCGACATGATGCTGGCGGTCTCGGTGATGTTCGATTGCGCCGGTAGGCCCGTCTGATCGGTTTTGGCTGCAAGCGGGGCGGCTACCAGCGCCAGGCCGGGATCTGAAGTTCGACAGCCCCGTTCCTGCGCACCATTCCCAGGAGCCGCGTTCCGCACGGTAAAGCAGCCACACAGCTTTCCGGCTCGTTCTGCTCCAGCGACTGGGTCGCGGGTGGGACAACCGCAGGCTTGCCGGTATCGGCTGGTGGCGGAAGACCCGCGGACAGATCGAGATCGATCCCCGACTGTCCGGCAAAGGCCGGCGCCAGCACCGCTCCGGCAAGCCCGAGCGCCGCCGTCATCAGCCGCAATTGCCACGCTCGCCTCCGGCCCCACATTCGTCGACAATAGTGCCTGAACGGTCGCGCCGCATCGCGATTTAATGATGGCCGGGAAACCGGTGGGACCCGCGGTGTGAGCGCAATGTCATGAAGAAACTTCGTTTCCTTGCCGCCGCTGCATTGTGGCTGTCTGCCGCAACGCCGATGCAGGCCGGCACCGAATGCGAGGCCTTCGACGCCGGCGCCTTGCGCGCCTTGTTCGCGGGATTGCCGACGAAGCTGCCGGCCGACGTCACCTCGTTCATTTGCCGCCGCGCCGTGTGCAACCATTGGGCCGGCGAGGACGCCTATGATCCCGACCGTGCCCGCCAGATCGAAACTGCCGTCAAACGACTGCGCTGCGGGTCGCTATCGCATGACGAGACAAACTTGCAGCTTCACTATAGCGTCGAGCCTGACGTACTAAGGGCCTTGGAACGCACCAGGGGCACCAAGTTCTAAGACTGGTCCGGTCCGGCGGTGCGGGAAAGGCCGACAGGTTCGGCGACCGATCCGTTGCGACCGGCGCCGACGCCCCGGCGATCGTCCCAGTCCGTATGCTCCGAAAGGGAGACCCATGACTCTCGCGGTTGCCGCGCCCTTCAAGGCTCCGACGGTCGATTCGCTGTCGGTGCGGGTCGTTGTCGATTCGTTCTTTGACCAGTTTATGCCGAAAGCGACCCATCCCCATGTCGCCATCGAGCATGTCAGCCGCATCCCCGGCCGCGATATGACGACCTTGGCCGGCGAATGGGGCCTCTCGCTTCATCTCGAGTCGAAAAGCGCCGGCGCGGCCGGCCAGTACCTCCTCGATTTCGGCTATACCCCGGAGATCCTGCTGCGCAACTTCGATCTCCTCGGGATCGCGCCCGAAAAGCTCGACGGCCTCATTCTGAGCCACGCCCATCGCGACCATTACGGCGGAATGGTCGGCTTTGTCGAACAGCACCGCAAAGCGATGCGCGACGACCTTAAGCTCTTCGCCGGCGGCGACCTGGTGTTTCGCGAAAAATGGCGCGGCTCGCGCGATGAAGCGCCGGTATCGTGGGGCGCGCTCGACGCGGCGGCCCTCACCGCCTCGCGGGTCGAGACGGTGTGCTGCGACACCGCCCAAGCCCTCGAGGGTCCGTTCACCTCGGGCCACATCGCGCGGAATTCGTTTGAGCGAGTCCTGCCCAATACCCTCGTCGAACCAACCCCGGCGGATCACTACAGCGCCGAGGAGCGGCGCGGCCGGCTGGTCCCGGACCGACACCCCGACGAGCACGCCACCTGCTACGTCGTGCAGGGACGCGGCCTGGTGGTGATATCCTCCTGCGGCCATTGTGGCCTCATCAACACGATCCAGACCGCGATGGCGGTCTCCGGCGTCGCCAAGCTGCACGCTGTCATCGGCGGGTTCCACCTCGGCGTCGCGCCCCCGGATTATGTCGAGCACACGATCGCCGAACTGAAGGCGCTTGAACCCGATATCGTGCTGCCGATGCATTGCAGCGGGCGCGCTTTCCTCGCCGGGATGGCGCGCGAGATGCCGGACCGCCTTGTGCTGTCGAACACCGGCAGCCGTTTCACCTTTGGGGTCTGAGCCGTGTTAGGATGACCCCGGCGCGGTGCGCTGCGGCCCGGTCGCGCGCAGCGGAGCCGAGGTTGAGGGGAAAGAGAATGGGCCTTATGGCCGGGAAGCAAGGGCTCGTCATGGGCGTGGCGAACGATCGCTCGCTCGCCTGGGGCATCGCCAAGGCGCTGCACGGCCAGGGCGCCCGGCTCGCCTTCACCTATCAGGGCGAGGCGCTGGGTAAGCGCGTGCGCCCGCTCGCCGAAAGCCTCGACAGCGATTTCATCCTCGATGCCGACGTCACCTCCGCAGCGAGCCTCGATGCGGTGTTCGCCGACCTTGCCGCGCGCTGGCGCCGCGTCGATTTCGTCGTCCACGCGATCGCCTTCTCCGACAAGGACGAATTGACCGGCAAGTACCTCAACACCAGCCGGGCGAATTTCCTCAAGACGCTCGACATCTCGTGCTTTTCGTTCACCGATGTGTGCCGCCGTGCCGCGCCCTTGATGAATGCGGGCGGCAGCCTCCTGACGCTGACCTATGCCGGCGCCGAGCGGGTCATGCCGCACTACAACGTCATGGGGGTGGCCAAGGCCGCGCTCGAAGCCAGCGTCAAATATCTTGCTGCCGATCTTGGCGGCGACAACATCCGGGTCAATGCGATCTCGGCCGGCCCGATCCGTACGCTCGCTTCCTCGGGGATCGGCGATTTCCGCTACATCCTCAAATGGAACCAGCTCAATGCGCCCTTGCAGCGCAACGTCACGATCGAGGAGGTCGGCGGCGCCGCGGTCTATCTGTTGAGCGATCTGTCCTCTGGGGTGACCGGCGAAGTCCATCACGTCGATTGCGGCTATCACGTCGTCGGCATGAAACGCCCCGACGCCCCGGACATTTCGGTGGTGTGAGGCCGGGGAAGGGATGGCCGGCAACACCCTCGGCACGCTATTCCGCTTCACCACCTGGGGCGAAAGCCACGGGCCGGCGATCGGCGTCGTCGTCGACGGCGTGCCGGCGCAGATCGCGCTCGCCGAAGCCGACATCCAGCACTGGCTCGACCGCCGCCGGCCTGGCCAGTCGCGCTACACGACGCAGCGCCAGGAGCCCGACCAGGTCCGCATCCTCTCCGGCACCTTCGAGGGCCTGACCACGGGCACCCCGCTCCAATTGATGATCGATAACGTCGATCAGCGCTCAAGGGATTACCGCAATATCGCCGACCGTTTCCGCCCGGGCCACGCCGACTACACATACTGGAAGAAATACGGCATCCGCGATTATCGCGGCGGCGGCCGCGCTTCGGCGCGCGAGACTGCTTCCCGAGTCGCCGCCGGCGCGGTGGCGCGCAAGATCCTCGGCCCCGACATCGTAATCCGCGGGGCGCTGGTGCAGATCGGCCCGCATGCAATCGATCGCGCCGCGTGGGACTGGAAAATCGTCGAGGACAACCCGTTCTGGTGCCCGGACAAGGCGATGGCGGCGCGCTGGGCCGAGTATCTCGATGGCGTCCGTAAGCAGGGCTCCTCGGCCGGAGCGATCATCGAAATCGTGGCAGCGGGCGCGCCCCCCGGGCTCGGCGAGCCGGTCTACGACAAATTGGATGGCGACCTCGCCCGCGCGATGATGACGATCAACGCCGTCAAGGGGGTCGAGATCGGCGCCGGTTTTGGCGCGGTCGTGCTGGGCGGCGAAGAAAACGGCGACGAGATGCGGATGCGAGACGGCAAGGTCGCCTTCCTTTCGAACAACGCCGGCGGCATCCTCGGCGGCATCTCCACCGGGCAGGACATCGTCGTACGCTTTGCCGTCAAACCGACCAGCTCGATCCTGCGCCCTATGCGCACGGTCGATTCCGAGGGCAACGAGGTCGAGATCGAGACCCACGGCCGCCACGACCCCTGCGTCGGCATCCGCGCGGTGCCGGTGGGCGAAGCGATGATGGCTACCGTCCTCGCCGACCACCTCCTGCGCTACCGCGCCATCGGCGGCGCGGTTTAGCGCGCGGCCCCCACCCCA
>Ga0209415_10005515_pt1 | contig 22697 bp, 19 predicted proteins | sample PeaSoiSIISIP2007_FD_187696 | JGI IMG/M metagenome (GOLD analysis project Ga0209415, IMG submission 187696) | Peat soil microbial communities from Weissenstadt, Germany - SII-SIP-2007 (SPAdes) (version 2) | ecosystem: Environmental > Terrestrial > Soil > Wetlands > Peat | place: Germany... | reverse complement strand
TGTCTTCGTGGTGAAGCTGCCAAATTAAGGGTGATCCATCATGGATCCCCGCCTACGCGGGGATGACGACGACTAGAACCGGCACATCGGTCTCTTCAGACAACTGACGACAGGTACTAGTACCGCATCACAGTGATTTTGACTCTTTGACCGGCGCGTCGGTGGCGGTAGGGGCCGGATAGGCACGGGCCATTTTATGTCGGGCCTTTTCGGTAGTGAACATCCACCTGATGCGCTCACCGCTGTCGTTTCTTCGGCGTTCCCAGGCAGCGATTTCGGAGACGAGGAAGTCTCTGTTGTCGATGCGACGGTCGAGACATTGCCCTTTGAGGACGCCGATTTCGATCTCCACCATGTTCAGCCAACTGGCATGTTTTGGTGTGTGGTGGAACTCCAGGCGACGCAGGATCCTTCGCGCTTCAGGCGCCGGGAAGGTGGCGTAGAGGGCTGCGGCCGAATGGGTGGACAGATTATCCATCACCACACGGATCCGTTCGGCATCGGGACAATGGACATCGCTGAGTTCACGCATGCATTGGGCGAAATCGGCGGCGGTCCGATGGTCGGTGACTTTCACCTTGCGCCAGGGGCGATGGGCATCGACGAAGACAAAAAGATTGGCCGTACCATTCGCCGATACTCGCAGTCGAAGCGCTCCAGTTGTCCCGGCTCGGCCGGGATCGGTTGACGCACTTCGCCGATAAGTTGGATTGGGCTCTCGTCGAAGCAAATGACCGGGCGCCGCGGATCGGGCGTTTCGGCATAGAGATCAAGCACGTCTTCCATGCGGGCGACGTATTCGGCATCGACCTGCGGAATGCACCACATGTCCTTGCGCCAGGGCTTCAAGTCGTTTTCGGCGAGGCGGCGGCGAACGGTCTCGCGGGACAGGCTTTCGTGCTCGGTGAGCTTGACCATTTTGTCGGCCAACAGTTCCAGCGTCCAACGGGCGCAACCTTCCGGCGGGGTCGAGCAGGCGGTGGCCACCAGCAGCGCTTCCTCGTTACCGGATAGTTTGCGTTCCGCTCCTGGGCGAGGGTCCTCGCTGAGCGCCGCTTCGAGATTGCCTTCGACAAAACGGCGCTTGGTCCGGTAGACCGTCGAGCCACTGACCACCACTGCGGTGACAATGTCCTCGTCGCCGACGCCGGCATCGGCTGCCAACAAAATCTGGGCTCGCTTGAGCTTGCGGACCCGGTGCTTGCCGCCGCTCAGCAATGCTGTCAATTCTTCGCGCTCGGCATGGCTGAGTTCGACGCGATACCGTACATTCATCTGGCTCTCCTCTGGCGGTTCGGGACACAGATGAATCGGAAAATGAGTCAAACTTCTGACGACATAGACTGTCCGGCGGGATCCCGCTTCACCGAGAAGCAGGGCCAATATCTGGCCTTCATCTATGCCTATACCTGCATCAACCGGCGCCCGCCGGCCGAGGCCGATCTCCAGCGGCACTTCCAGGTAACACCGCCCTCTGTCCACCAGATGATTATGACTCTTGAACGCGCTGGACTGATCGAGCGCAAGCCCGGCGCGCCGCGAAGCGTCAAAATCCTCGTCGATCCAGAAAACCTGCCGGTGCTTCGATGAGCACCGGCAACCCGTCAAAATCACTGTGATGCGGTACTAGCCGCCAATTCGTCGCGCTGGTCACGCTTAATCCAGCGGCGTCCCGTCCTACGGTGCCGATCGCGCTGATAAGGAATTCCCGGCCATTTCGGGCCGTCCGGAGGGGCTGTTTTACTGAATAGATTCGGCGGCGATTTTAGCGGCTAAAATCGGTTCTTGCGGGGACTGCATAATCGGGCGTCGTAATGCCGGTTATGCGACTTTGGGAATCGTTCCCGGTTTGGCGGCTGGTGACACGACTGTTGGGGCCACCCCAGACTGCACCGGTTCTCGCTATGACATTTTCTCCCTCTCCTCGACGCGAAACTATGGTTTGCACGCATCCATGCGTTCCGACGAACAGTTTGGCTGGTACTGGAGGGTATTTTGATCACAGATGAAGAACGGATGCCGCTTTTGCGGCTCACAGAGGAACACAGATAAGAAAAGCGCCGAGAGGCTTTGATCTCGTTTGTCGAATCTTTCCGTGCCGGACATTGTCCCCGATTGCCTTAGGGCCGCTGCCCGGAAACCTCACCCCCTGCATCTGTGAGCCGCGAAGCGGCATCTGCGTTCATCTGTGATCGTCGAAGACCGCCCAGTTCCCCAAGACTTTCGATGCCTTGCACCGCAGCAAAGATGTGACCAAGCGGTCATCCCTCGGGGGAAGAGGGTTAAGAGAGGGGGATGACCGCCGGGAAGCGGGATAAAATGACGTGCGATGATGCCATTTAGAAACCGGCTCCTCTTTTGGCGTGGCGGCGGCTCCCCATCGACAAGCCTTCCACTCTGCCGCACAGTGCGATCGGGGACCACCGACCAACTGGGGACGATCATCCATGTGCTGTTTCCGTCACGCCGCGCCGCTTCTTGCGATTTTGCTGTCAGGGGCGCTTCCAGGAGCGACCCTTGCGGCAACGCCGGAGGTGCTGGATTTCAACACGATCTCTCATGAGGAACGGATCAGCCGCGATTGCGCCATCACCTTCGACGACGGACCGGGTCCGCACACCGCTCAGCTTCTTGATTTGCTGGCGGACCGGCAAATCAAAGCGACTTTTTTCGTCCTGGGCGAGCATGTCCGGCTCTATCCCGACCTCATCCGCCGCATGGTGAGCGCTGGGCATGAAGTCGAAAATCACTCGTGGGACCACCCGGATATGCGCAAGCTGGACGAGAGAGCCCGCCAACGGGAAATCGAGGACACGGTCGCCCTCCTGAAAACGCTCGGCGTCACCCCGCATTTTTTCCGCCCGCCTTACGGGTCCTACGATACCGCTTTGGTCGATCTGGCCCATCGGGACGGGTTGGAGGTGGTGCTGTGGACGCATGACAGCGTCGATTGGCGCTACCACACCGTGGCCCAGTTGGAAGGCGACATTCTTCCTCGCGGCGAAGGCGCGCATGGCGTCTTCCTCTTCCACGATATCCACGACAGCACCATCGCCGCCATGCCGGCCATCCTCGACGAACTGAAAAGCAAGGGGTGCCATTTCACCACCGTCGCCGAATGGACCGATGACAGCAATCGCCTTCGCGCCAGCGCCACAGGAGCGATATCACCGCCACCCGCTTCGCCCGCCCCCCCGGTCAACAAAGACATCGGGTTGAAACGCTGGCTTAAGGCGCTTTGGTGATCGCGGCGGCCCCCGGCCCGGTCTTGGCATAAGGCCAGTCTTCGAGGAGAGCCGCCTCCAGCGTATCCCAGGCCCGATGCAAATCGGCAGGCCCGATGCAATAGGGCGGCAGAAAATAGGCCACGGGCCCCAGCGGACGGAGCAGAAATCCCCGGTCGATAAAGAATTGCTTGAGACGGGGCCCGAGCGCGCTGGCATAGCCGCCTTCGCCCAAGTCGAGCGCCGCGATGGTACCGGTCAGCCGCGGATGTTGGATTTTCCCGCGCGCCGCCAGCGCCGCCAAGCGTTCGCCGTGAATGGCTTCGATCGCGGCGATCCGGGCCTGGCAATCGGCTCCCATTAACAGATCAAGCGAGGCCAATCCGGCGGCGCATCCCAAAGGATTGGCCGTATAGGAATGGCCGTGCAGGAACGCCTGCCCCAGGCTTTCGCCAAGAAAAGCTTGGTGGATCGGCTCGCGCACCACCGTCGCCCCCATCGGCAGGAATCCTCCGGTCAGCCCTTTCGACAGACAAACCATGTCGGGGATCACCGCGGCCTTGCCACAGGCGAAAGGCGCTCCGGTGCGCCCGAAACCGGTCATCACCTCGTCGAACACCAAAAGAGCGCCGGCCGCGCGCACCCGTTCGGCCACCCCTTGGAGAAAGTCCGAACGGCACATGCGCATGCCGCTGGCCCCCTGGATCAAGGGCTCGACGATGACCGCCGCGACATCCTTCGTCAGAGCCGCCTCAAGGGCGTCAAGGGCGGCCGTTTCCTTCGCCGAAACGTCCTCGTCGCCGATCCAGGTGGATGGATAGGGCACCATTTCGACGGGAAACAGCATGCCTTCCCAGGCCCGGAAATAGCCGGAACTTTTGCCCACCGACATCGCTCCGACGGTATCGCCATGATAACCGCCGTCAAATGCCAGCAGGCGGCGGCGGCCGTCTTCGCCGCGATTGGCGAAATATTGCAAGGCCACCTTGAGCGCCACCTCGACGGCGGTCGAGCCATTGTCGGAATAAAACACCCGATCGAGATCGCCCGGCAACAACCCGGCCAGACGCGCCGCCAAATGGGCCGCCGGAGCATGGGTGAAATCGGCGAAAATAACCTGTTCCAGACGCGCCGCCTGTTCGGCGACCGCTCTCGCGATGGCGGGATGCCCATGACCGTGGAGATTGACCCACCAGGAGGACACCAAATCGATCAGTTCGCGGCCGTCCTCGGTGAAGATCCGATCCCCTTTGCCGCCAACGGCGACCATGGGCGGCGGCGCGATCTGTTCCTGGGTGAACGGATGCCAGACATGGCGGCGGTCAAGATCGAGAATGCTGTCGGTCACGGGTTTTGCCTCTTAGCGGTTTTTTCGGAACGATCATCGCGGTCCACGTTGTCTTGGCGACGATCAAGAGCAACCCAAAACCCTTCGCCATCCCGAAACGATAGGACAGTTGGTTCATCCGCAGATGACGCCGATGACCGCAGATTGAAAAATTTCTTTCCGCACATCGCTCACGGCCGCCACGCCAGCGGCGGATGGGCGATCAGATCGGCCAGATCGGCGAGGCGCGGCAGTTGCCCGACCACCGTCACACCGGAGAAATGCTCGATCGCTTGACGATTGGCGTCGTTGGGTGGTCCGTTCATCACCACGCCGGCAACGGCGATGCCGCGCCGCTGCAAGGCTTCCAGGGTCAGCAGGCAGTGATTGATGGTCCCCAAGCCGCTTCTTGCCACCACCACGACCGGCAGCCCCAGACGCGCCATCAAATCCGCCATCACATGCCGGTCGTTCAGCGGAACCAATGCGCCCCCGGCCCCCTCCACCACCAAAGGACGACCGGACGCAACCGGCAAATGGAAGTCTTCCAGCGCGATGGAAACCCCATCCAAGGCCGCCGCCTGATCCGGCGACAAGGGGGCGTGCAGCATGAAGGCGGACGGATGGATCCGCGCTTCGGGTGCGACGCGTTTGATCACGTCGGCGTCGCAGCCATCGTTGATGCCCGATTGCACGGGTTTCCAGTAGTCGGCCTGCCAGGACCGGACCAGCCAAGCGGACACCATGGTTTTTCCGATGTCGGTATCGGTCCCGGTGACGAAAACGCCGCTCACCGCCCCCCCTCGCTTTGAAGGCGGCCATAGAGAATGTGATAGGTGGCGTTGAATTCCCCCTGGAGAGAGTTCAACAATCGCCGGAACGATCCCGCCGAGAGCGGCTGATGGCCGGGCGCCGGTTCTCCGGCGCCCAGCGCCTTCAGCGTCCGCACAAAATCATGGCCGTCGTCATAGGGCTGGCGCACCAGTTCCTCATCGAGAGTCTGCGACGACCCCGGCGGCCAGGGAAAGTCGTCAACGCTCGGATATTCGGGTGTGCCGCAGATCAAACCGAGAGCGCTATGCGCTTGCCGCCATTCCTTGAATGTCTTGCGCCCCAACGTCGCGAACATCAGTCTGCCGCCGGGCGCCAGCAAGCCGCGCAGGCGATCGATTCCGCCTTGCAGATCGACGAACCACTGAAAGGCCAGACTGGAGGCGATCAGATCGTAACCACCCTCCAGCCCTTGCGGCCGCTCCCCGTCAAGCACCAGATAACGGGGCCGCCCGCCAACCCGGGCGCGGCAGCGCTCCAGCATCGACGCGGCGATATCGGTCAGGACCAACTCTCCGTCGGAAAAGCAGTCGGCCAGACGAGCACTCAAAAAGCCCGTGCCGCAACCGATTTCCAAGACCCGGCTGTGCGACGGCAAGCCGGCCGCTTCGATGCGTTCCGCCAAGCGCGAGGCGACCAGCCACTGCACGTCGGCGGCCGAGTCATAGCCGCCGGCCTTTGTCGAAAAGGCCTGGGCAATGCGTTGTTTCCGATCTTCAGACGACTGTTTGCTCATTCATTCCTCGCCCGGCTGCGCGAAAGCCGGTTCGATTCCGTTCAGACCGTCACATATCCCGCGCACATGGTCCGCGCACCACTTGGGCGCCTGCATCGGCAGCAGATGTCCGGCGTCATGCCACCGGATCGTCATGCCATCAAAGCCATTTTCGGTAAGATCCGCAGGCACGATCGGGTCATTCCGTCCAGCCAGCGCCAACCCGCCCGGCCCAAGGTCGGCCATCCTGCTCCGCCCGTCCCAATGCCGCAAGGCCTTCAATCCTTCCGCCAGAGCCTGGTGATCGAGACCCTGGGTTCGTGGGGCCGCCACGCCGCAACGGATCATGAAATCGATATAGACCTTATCCGGACTTTCGGCGAATCGCCCGATCATCCGATCGAGGACGCGGGTTGGAACGCCGACGGAAAAATCGTCGCCCGCGGCAAACCGGGGAAACCCATTCATCGAGACCAGAGTTCGCCAGGCGACCGGGCGCTTGTGCAGCAGCCACAACAAGCCGAGGGAATGGCCGACCGCCACCACGGGCCGACAGGACGGCAAGGGGGGATAGGAGGGCGCACCAAAATAGCCCAGATCCCAGGCGATCGTTTCGATTCCGTCGAGACACGCCCGCATCGGCGCCCAAAAAGAGGCGTCGAATCCCCATCCGTGGACCAACAGCACCATGGGCCTCACGCCCGCCTCCCGGTCAGGCGAATCATCGCCTCGATCAAACGGTCGATCTCCTCGTCCGTGTGCCGCGCCGAAAAAGCGAAGCGAATCCGGCTGCTGCCGGGCGGCACGGTCGGCGGCCGGATGGCCACCCCCAGCATTCCTTCCGCCTCTAGCGCATGAGCGAGAGTCAGCGCGCGGTCTTCGGTGCCCAGCATCACCGGAACGATTTGCGTCGATGACGCCCCGGTATCCAAGCCGACCCTTGCCATCGCCTGACGGAAGCGCTCCGCCGACGCCGCGAGATGCGCCCGCCGTCCGTCCAATGTCGGCAGCAGATCGAGAGCGGCGTCCATGGCACCCAGAACCGCCGGCGGCAAAGCGGTCGCATAGATCAGTCCGGGGCAGCGATTGATCAGATAGTCGCGCAATGCCTTGGTGCAAGCCACATAGGCGCCAAACCCGCCCAGCGCCTTGCTGAAGGTGCCCATCACCAGACAACGCGGTCCGGCCATTCCCTTGGCCAGACCGAATCCACCATCGCCCAGCACACCGGTGGCATGTGCCTCGTCGAGATAGAGGAAGGCGCCATAGCGTTCGGCCAAGCGGGCAAGCCCCGCCGGATCGGCGCGGTCGCCATCCATACTGAAAACGGTTTCGGTGATGATGAACCGCGGCCGGATTTCGTTCCGATGCTGTTCCAGCAACGATTCGAGATGGCCCAGATCGTTGTGGCGAAAGCGGATTTGGCGAACGCCGGCAGCCAGACACCCCTGGATCAAACTGGCGTGAATGAGCTTGTCGCAAAAGACCAGCGGTTCGGCCCCCAGCACTTTTCCGTCGAACAGGGCTGGCAGGATCGAAGAATTGGCCTGAAAGCCGGAAACGAACACCAGAGCGGCTTCCGCCTGTTTGCCGCGCGCCAGCTTTTCCTCGACCGTGGCGAAGGGGAGAATATTGCCGCAAACCAACCGAGAGGCGCCCGACCCTGCGCCCCAGCGTCGGGCAAAGTCGCCGGCGCGCGTGATCAGGTCAGGGTGTTGCGACAAACCGAGATAATCATTGGAGGAAAAATCCAACAACGACCGCCCGTCGATCTCCAGTCCGCCATCGCCGTGGCGATCGATTCCTCGCAAACGCCGCCGTCGACCAGCCCGATCAAGGTCGTCCAAACAACGGTGCCATCCCTCTTCAAAGTCATGCATTTGGCGTTCCATTCAATGATAGGCGTTCTAAAGGCTTTTTTTTGAGGATGCAAAGATGGTATTCACCCTTCCGTGTCATTCAACAGAAAGCCGCTCGCCATGCATCTTTCCAACAAGACGCCCAATTCGACCGCCGCCGCCGCGCCGCTGCCGGGCGAAGGTCTCCGCCACGACTGGGCTCTCGAAGAGATTGAAGCCCTGTTCGCCCTGCCCTTCAACGATCTGATGTATCAGGCGGCCACGGTGCATCGCGCCAATTTTGATCCGAACCGCGTCCAGGTCAGCCGCCTGTTGTCGATCAAAACCGGCAAATGCCCGGAAGACTGCAAATATTGCCCGCAAAGCGCGCATTACGACACCGGCGTCGAAAAGGAAGATCTGCTGGAGGTCGAAACCGTCCTCGAAGCGGCGCGCGCCGCCAAGGAATCGGGAGCGTCGCGCTTTTGCATGGGCGCCGCGTGGAAGAGCCCGGGCAAAGACTTCGATGTGGTGCTCCGCATGGTCGAGGGGGTCAAGGCGCTCGGCCTGGAAACCTGCGCCACGCTCGGCATGTTGAACGCCAAGCAGGCCGAGCAGCTGAAAAGCGCCGGCCTCGACTATTACAATCACAATATCGACACCTCGCCGGAACATTACGGCGACATCATCACCACGCGGACCTTCGAAGATCGCCTGAATACCATCGACCATGTGCGCGACGCCGGCCTCAAGGTCTGTTGCGGCGGCATCGTCGGCATGGGCGAGAAAAGCGACGACCGGGCGAAGATGCTGCAAACGCTCGCCAATATGAACAAACATCCGGAAAGCGTGCCGATCAATCTGTTGATCAAAGCCCCCGGCACGCCTTTGGAACATGTCGACGACGTCGATCCTTTCGATTTCATCCGAACCATTGCCGTCGCCCGCGTCCTGATGCCCGAATCGCATGTGCGGCTCTCGGCCGGTCGCCAGGGAATGAGCGACGAGACGCAGGCGCTCTGCTTCCTGGCCGGCGCCAATTCCGTCTTCTGCGGCGAACGCCTGCTGACCACCGACAACCCGTCGCCCGACACCGATCGCTCCTTGTTCGGGCGCTTAGGCCTCAAACCCGAAGGGGCGTAAAATCGGCTTCCGTTCGCTCGATTTCAGTGGGAAGGAGTCCTTGGTGCAAGATCGTTCTTTGCAAGCCGTCGTCGTTCCGGTCACCAGTCTCGCGCAAAACTGTTCCATCATTTGGTGCCAGGAGACTGGCAAAGGCGCGGTGATCGACCCCGGGGGCGACGTCGATCGCCTTATCCAAACGATCAACACGCGCCAAATCGCCATCGAGAAGATCCTGATCACCCACGGACATTTCGACCATGCCGGTGGCGCCGCGGAACTGGCCGAACGCCTTGGCGTTGCCATCGAGGGTCCTGGCCAGGACGACAGCTTCCTGCTTGAAGAAATCGCGGATCGCGGCGCGCAGTTCGGCATTTCGGATTGCCGGCCGTTTACACCGCAACGCTGGTTGCAGGACAATGACGTGGTCACCCTCGGCAATCAGCGCCTGGACGTCAGGCATTGTCCGGGCCACACGCCCGGACATGTGGTGTTTGTCCATGCCGCCGGTAACCTCGCCTTCGTCGGCGACGTGTTGTTCGCCGGTTCGATCGGCCGCACCGACTTCCCGCGGGGCGACCTCGACACCTTGATCCACTCGATCACCACCAAACTTTGGCCATGCGGCGACGATGTCACCTTCATTCCCGGCCACGGCCCCGCCTCGACCTTCGGGCGCGAGCGTCAGACGAACCCTTACGTGGCTGACATCGCACTCAAGGACATGCGTTAACCTGTCTTTCCCAGCGGTTCTCTTATGAAGAAAGTTGCATTCCTCTCCCCTTGGGGGAGAGGTAAGGTGAGGTCTTGACCTTCGGTAGTCGAGGTAGAATGCTGGCAAGCAGGGCTCCTCGATAACGAAAAGAGACGTCTCCCTCCCCCCTCTTCCACGAAGCAAGAGGGAGGATAACGCCATACATGACGAGATAACGCACCAAAATGTCGAAAGTTTCCCGCGCATTGGTGGCGCTTTCCAGTGTCATCGTCTTCTGTTTGGCTCTGTGGATCCTGCATCAGGCCCTGCACCAGTTCACTTTGACCGATGTGCAGCGGGCGTTGCACCGCACGCCATGGCCCGCCATCATCGCGGCCATTGTCGTCAGTTTCGCGTCTTATTGGGTGCTGACCGGCTTTGACAGTTTGGCCGCCCGCTATGTCGGGGTTACTTTGCCCTATCGCCGGATCGCCTTGGCATCGTTTGTCGCCCAAGCGATCAGTCATAGCACCGGCTTCGCCGCCCTGACCGGCAGTTCGATCCGCTACCGTCTGTATTCGAGCGCCGGCATTTCCGGCAGCGACGTGGGCCGAATCGTCGCATTCTGCGCCTTCACCTTCGGTTTGGGCGCCGCCGTGGTGGTGACCATGGCCATGCTGTTCGAACCCCGCCCCGTCGGCATCGCCATCGCGTTGCCGGCAGCGATGGTTCGCCCGATCGGGTTCGCCTTGTTGGCCGGCTTGCTGGTCTATGTGGGCGCAACCTTCGGAGGCCAGCGGTCCCTCACACTGGGGAAATGGCGGGTCACCCTTCCATCCTGGCGGATGACCGCCGCGCAAACCCTACTCGCCGTCATCGACTTAGGCCTGGCCGCCGCCGCCCTCCATCTGCTCCTCCCCCCGGTCGGCGCACCGTCTTTCCTGGCCTTTCTTGGCCTTTATGCGGTGGCGATCTTCGCCGGCGTGATCAGCCACGTCCCGGGGGGATTGGGTGTTTTCGAGGGATTGATGGTGCTGATGCTGCCGCAATTGCCCGCCACCCAGGTCCTGGGGTCCTTGGTCCTTTACCGGCTGCTCTACAATCTTCTCCCCCTGTTGATCGCCGCCCTCATCCTGGGCGGAATCGAAGCATTTCAACGTGGTCGCGCCTTTAGCGCAACCGCGCGCTGGTATGGCGGCACCATCGAAACCCTGGCGCCCGCCTTGTTCGCCGCCATGGCCCTGTTGGGCGGCGCCGTGCTTCTGTGGTCGGGCGCCACCCCGGCGGTACCGGTTCGCTTGGCGACATTGGAAAACTTTCTTCCGCTGCCGGTGGTCGAAATATCCCATCTGCTGGGCAGCGTGGCCGGCGTCTGGCTGCTTTTGTTGGCCCGTGGACTTTACCGGCGCCTGGACGGCGCCTATTGGCTGGCTTGTGGGCTCTATGCCGCCGGCATCGTCTTCTCACTGCTGAAAGGCTTCGATTGGGAAGAAGCCGGACTTCTCGCCATATTTTTCGGAGTCCTGGTCCCGGCGCGACACGCCTTCTATCGCAAGGCATCGCTCATCCAGCAACGCTTCACATTCACCTGGGCCGCGGCCGTGCTCACCATCGTCGGCGCCAGCGTCTGGCTTGCCGACTTCGCCTTCAAGCATCACGGCTACTCTCACCAGATGTGGTGGCATTTCGCCTTCGTCTCCGAGGCGCCCCGCGCTCTGCGGGCGTCCGTGGTGGTCGCCGCCTTGGCCGTGGCCTTTATGCTGGCCCGTCTCCTGGCGCCTGGCCGGACACAGCCGGGGCAACCCGACGCCGAGCAACGTCTCTGCGCCCAGGCGATTGCCCAAGCCTCTCCATCCGCCGAAACGCAGATCGCCCTGTTGGGCGACAAGAGTTTTCTCTTCAACCCCGAGCGGACGGCGTTCCTGATGTATGCCATTTCGGGGCGCAGTTGGGTGGCCCTTGGCGATCCGGTGGGACCAGCGGAGGCATGGCCGGATCTGATCTGGCAATTCCGCGAAATGGTCGATCGGGTCGCCGGCTGGCCGGTCTTTTATCAAGTCTCCGGCGAGGCCTTACCCTTCTATCTCGATCTCGGCCTGTCATTCGTCAAATTGGGCGAGGAAGCCCGCGTGAAACTGGACGGCTTTTCCCTGCAAGGCCCGACCCGAAGCGAACTGAGATACGCCCACAAGCGAGCCCAAAAGGACGGCGCCAGCTTCGAAGTGATCACCGCAGACGCCGTGCCGGCTCTCCTTCCCGAATTGCGGGAGGTCTCGGACGAATGGCTGGCGAGCCGCCACACAAAAGAGAAAGGCTTCTCGCTCGGCCGTTTCGATGCCGACTATCTGCAGCATTTCCCGATGGCCCTGGTCCGTCGCGACGGCCGCATCGTCGCTTTCGCCAATCTGTGGCAATCGGGCGAACAGGAGGAAATCGCCGTCGACCTGATGCGGCAGCGACAGGACAGCGGTTATGGCGTGATGGACTATCTTTTCATCGAAACCATGCTGTGGAGCCAGTCACAAGGCTATCGCTGGTTCAGTTTCGGCGTGGCGCCGCTTTCCGGCATGCGCGACAACGCGCTGGCGCCTTTGTGGAACAGAGTCGGCGCCTTCCTCTATCGGCACGGAGAAGACCTCTATAACTTCCAAGGGCTTCGACGCTATAAGGAAAAATTCCTGCCGCAATGGCAGCCGCGTTTCATGGCCTCGCCCGGAGGCATGGCGTTGCCCCGCGTGGCCGCCGACGTCGCCGCCTTGATTTCCGGCGGTGTGAAAGGGCTGGTGATGAAATGAACCGTGCCTGGCAAAGCCCCGTCAAGACTGTCCGTCGGAGCGTCCTCGCGTTGGCTGTTTGCATTTTGCCGCTGGCCGCTTCGGCCCAAACGGCCGCCCGGCCCTCCCTGCCGAAAGGCACCCTGGTCGAATATCAGACCGGAGACCACGGCAATCGCGATCTCGCCGTTATTCTTTCCGGCGACGGCGGTTGGGCCGATCTCGACCGTCAATTGGGGACGCTGCTGGCGGGCCGCGGCATCAGCGTCGTCGGTTTCGACTGCATGAAATATTTCTGGGACACGCGAAGTCCGGACGAGACGGCGCGCGACGTCAACACCGCGATCGCCAGCTATTTGAAGGACTGGGATAAAGACCGGGTGATCCTGATCGGCTTTTCCTTCGGAGCCGCCGTGTTGCCGTTCGTCTTATCGCGCATGCCGGAAACGCTGAAGCCGAAACTCGCCGTGGCCGCCATGCTGGGCAGCAACACTTACGCCAATTGGGAAATACACTGGGGCGACTGGCTCCATGACCAACCGCATCAGAGCGCACGGCCGGTAGCGCCGGAATTGGCCAAGCTGACCGATATCCGGCTTCTTTGCATCTATGGCGCCGAGGAAGCCAAAAACTCGGTCTGCCCCGGCCTTGCCAAAGCCGGAACCGAGATCCTGGAACTTCCGGGAGATCACCACTTCGACGGCAATTACAACAATTTGGCCGACCAGATCCTGCGCCGCGCGGCGCAATGAAACTTACGGCCCGTCGTCAGTTGTCTGTAGAGACCGATTTACCGGCCTTTATTAGCGTCATCCCCGCCTGCGCGGGGATGACAAAAAAGTTGCGAAAAAATCGTAACTGACGACAGGCCCTAAACAGACAATCTCAAACGTCCGTGCTGTCGTCAAAACCACCGTCGAAGCCGCTGCTCGAATCGTCGTAGGAGGCCGGATCATAAGAGGCATCCTGCGTGTTGTAATCGGCATTGGCGACGTCACGGCCACCGGTTTGGTCGCCGTAGTAGTTGTTGGTGGTCACATTCTCGACGATTTCCGTGGGACCGCCGCCGCCCCACGGGCTGCCTCCGGCCATTCCGCCGCCGAAACCGCCAAAACCACCGCCGCGATGCCCGCCGAACAGACCGCTGAGCCCCTCGGCAATCAAGGTGCCCCCGGCGACACCGGCCGCCATGGTCGCCGCATTGCGCAAAAAGCCGCCGGCCGCGGAGGGCTGTTGGCCACCCCATGGGCTGGCCGCCGCCGGTGGTGGTGGTGAAGGCGCGTAGGTCTGCGGTTGCGGAGCGTAAACGGGAGCGCCGGGCGCATAGGCGGGCTGCTGTGGCTGAGACGGCACCGAGCCGGATCGCGGCACCGAACCGCCGCCCCAGGGGCTGGCGCCGCCCAAGAAGCTGCCCGTGCCGGCTGCCGGCGCGTGAGCCCGCGCCTCGTCCAATTGCCGCTGCAATTCATTGATGCGCGTCGTCGCCTGATTGAGGCCCATCTCCTGGACGATCACCGCCTGGACAAGACCATAGGCGGCATCCGGCACGCGTTGCATATTGTCACGGATCACCACTTCGGCCTCGGCGTCCTTTTGCCCCACACCCGAACGGGTCAAACGGTCGAAGACGTTCTGGATCAGATCCTTTTCCTGGGGAGTCATCACTTTCTCTCCTAGTGTTCCGTTTCCGAAATTCGACTCACTTTGACCCAGGATCGACCGAATTTCGGAAACGATCAGAACACTAGGTTTTTCAATAATCTAGTGGTGCTTTATGTTTTTGAAATTCCGAAAATCGCGGTGGCAAAGTGATCGGAATTTCAAAAACGCACCACTAGAGTAACTTCGCACAAAGCCGAAATCGCTCTCGATTTTCAAGACGCGCGCCAAGCGCACGCATCCACATCCTTGGCCTTATCACAGGGCCCCGGTCGAGGAAGATTTAGCCGTCAAGCATGGCAATTCAAGGGCGGCGGCCCCCAAGAAAAAGGCGCCGTCCGAGAAAGACGGAAATAAATCCCAGCAAGACCACGGACAACCACCCCATCCACCGCGCATCCCAGTCCGAGCCGAAAAAATGCATGCCGGCGATCACGACAAAGGAGACGACACCGATCACCGCGAAGAGAATGCTAAGACGAGGCCTGTCCTGATAGCACCACGCCACACCCAGCAACGCGAGGCAACTCACCACGATAAGCGCGATGTGAATACCATGGCCTTCTTCAATCTCGGTTCCAAGAATCAAGAAAACCAACATGAGCCCAAGGCCCCAACGAATCCATCGCAATTGGCTCACCATCCTCCTGGCCGCGAACAGCGCTCGCGCCCTTTAAGGGGTTCAAACCGATCGACACGCCACGCAAACTGCCGTACGCCGAGACGAATGACGCCAGGGTCTCGCCGGACGTGGGGAAAACCACCGTCCCGGAAAGTTTGTCGCAATGCACAATACGCAACGGCGCCACATTCGGGAAGCATTGATACGTGCGGGCTGCGCTCACCTTACGCCCTTTCCTTCGATTCGCCGGATCGTGCCGGCGCTCACGACAGGCAATGGGCGGAGAACGGGGGGGGCGGAGAACGGGGGGCGATCGGTGAGGACGCCATCGTTTCGATTGCCCTTTACGCCGCCGCCCAGGCCATATCTTATATCCGATCGAACACAAGCGGCCGGAGAAAGAGATGATCGATTGGCGAAAACTGGGATTGCTGGTCGCCGTGATGGCGGGATGGAGCGTCTCGGCCCCCGGCGCCAACGCCGAAGTGGTGGTTTTTGCGCCAGGCGCGCTGGAAGAGTCGCTGGCCCAGATCGCCCAAGCGGCCAAAAACGCGGGAAAGCCGTTCAAACTGGTGGTCGGCCACTCTCCCGCGCAAGCGCGGCAGATTGTCGATGGCGCGCCCGCCGACATCTTCATCTCGGCCGACCCCCAATGGATGGACTTTCTGCGCGGAAAGCATCTGTTGACCGACGATCCCGTCGCAAGCCTGGCCTCGACGCGACTGGTTCTGGTCGCCCCAGCGTCCAGCGTCCTGACGTACGCCGGTCACCCGGACGAACCCCTGGCACCCCTGCTCGGCGACGGTAAGCTGGCGATCGCCGACCCCGACATGGTGCCAGCCGGTCGCTTCGCCCGCGCCGCATTGGAAAAACTTGGCCAGTGGACCGCCTTGCAAGGAAAGCTCGCCATGTTGCCGCATGTGCGAGCGGTGATCGCCATGATCGACCGCAACGAAGTTCCCGCAGGGATTGGCTTCGCCAGCGACGTGGCGGGAGACGACAAGCTGCGCGTGATAACCGCCTTTTCCCCCGAGGTGGCACCACCGCTCGACTTTCCTTTGGCGATCGTCGCGGGCCACCAACGAGATGAGGTCACGGCGGTCGCCCGTTTCATCAAAGGCCCTGAGGGTCTGACAGCGCTCAGGGCTCACGGCTTTTCCGATCCGACGCGATGACGCATTCTGATCTTCGGCCCCCATATTCGTATAGGGTTCCATTCTGATCGGCAAAAGCTATTATTGCCTGCAATCATGACTAAGGTCTGTTCGCATGAATGAAACCCCTGTGAGAACCAATCGCCGCACTGAGCCGCGCTATGTCGTCTACCGTGACTGTTCGATCGTTTTCATGGGAACAAGCGTCGAAGTCACCATCCTGAATATTTCCAGGAATGGCATCGCTGTCCTTGGCCCGTTGACGGCAGTATCGTCCGGGGATCGCATCGAGATCATGGTCGATGGATTTTTCCTGCAATTGGACGCTGTCGTCGTCAACGTCAACCTTGGCAGAATTGGCGCGAAGTTTGATCTCCTGCCGGAAATCGCCGCCGCTTGGTATGACGAGTTCGAGAAAATGATCGCGGGCACGTCTCCGATGGAATAACCGCGCAGGCGTGTCAGCCTTTGATGACCTTGAGAACCGTGTCGGTGAGGGTCGCTCCATTGAAGGGTTTGATCACCACACCGTTCGCCCCGGCGTTTCTGATCTCGGTAACATATTGCGGCGCGCCGCTGCTGCTCAGCATGATGAACGGAATATTGCGGAGAGGTTCCGGCGTCATTTCATCCTTGCGCAGTATGGTCAGCAAATGCAGTCCGTTGGTTGGCGCCATGTCGAGATCGGAAATCACCAGTCCGTAAACTTCGGGCGCGGCGCAAAGCGTCTCAAAGGCCTGCCCGCCTTCATTTGCCTCGACAATATTGACGAATCCCGCACTGCGTAGGATATGGCCGATCTGTTTGCGCATGTAGTCGATATCGTCGACGACCAAAACGGTCTTATCGAACTCGGTGACCGGATTATGCGGAATAAACTGTTGATCCGCCGCCGTCGCAGCCTTGCGCCCAGACAGGAAATCACGCAACTGCTTGGCCTGGGCCTGCCACGTCTCCTCTTCTTGTAATTCCCGCGCACGCATTTCAGGGTGTTGGCGGGCCTGGTTCAGATAATACATCGTGAAGGGAACATGGGATTCGCGGGCTCCCGCACTTGGCCCGAAATTGGTGGTAAAGCTTTCAAGAAACAACGTCGAAACGCGCGGCAACGCCCGATGGCAGACCAGCACGATGAAGTCCCCCCACTTCTCGGGAAACTTTTCGAAGGCGGCCAAGAGATTGTCGCGGAGCGCCCCTTCGCGGGCCTTTTGCTGGAAAATGCGGGGGTCTTTTTCCTGTTCATAGATGTCGAAGCAAATGTCCCAGGCAGTGTTCAGCAGCGGCCACCAGTCGTTGGTGGTGTCGAGGAACGATTTGAACGTCTCGATCTCACGGTTGCCGACGCGCGGCAGATCGTAGGCGGCGGCCTCAGAAGGCTGAAGCATGTCTCGCAGTAGCTTGGTCTGTTCGGAAACCTGGAGCACCCGGGTCCCGTCGGCCCTTTTTGTCGGGACGAGTCGCAAGGCATCCCAGGCGTCCGCCCAACTGAAGAGAATCGCCTGTTTCAGCACCGGCGTGACGAGAGTCCAAAAATTCTCGCTGTCGACGCTTGACCAATCGAAGTTCGTCGACAGCAGCTTTACTTGGCGGCTGTTCCGAATGACCGGGAAGATGAAGCGCGCGACCGCCAAGCGGAATTTTTCGGCGAACTCCGGCGAACAGATGAAAATCGGCGAAAGTTCCCGAGACAAAGCCGCGTTATGACGATGGAAGAAGACCAGCACTCTGTTGATGCGATACCAGATCGCGGCTTCGCACAAGGCATCGAAATCGGCGAAGTCAGCCTGCGGCGCCGGCGGCTGGGGAATGACCACGGTGTCGATTCGTTGCAGCAGATGGGCAAGTTCAGGGGGAAGAGCGTATTCGACGTCCTGGTTCCGCCTTTGCCGCTCCTGACCGGCGGACTGGTTGTCGACCCCCGCCCAGACGACGCTGCTGCTAACCGAGTCCTTGACATAAGGCTTTAGCTTCAGGTCTTCTTTCAGAATATGGTTAACAAAATGATCGGCGAGGACGTTGAACAAGAGAGTCGAACAGCGTTTCTTTTTATCCACGTCTTCAGATTCGTGAAATGCATTGAAAATCGCGATTGCCTTCGCTTGAAACTGCCTATGCAATTCAGCGTGAGCATCCGCTCCGGGATATCCGGATGCCTTCATCAGCGCTTCTTCGCGTGAGAAATGTTCTTCCGCGTATTTTTTGGCCCGCTTGAGAATTTCCCCAATCAGCACGGGGTTCCAGTCATCTTTGTATTTTTCGGACGCGTTCACGAGGTTGAGCAGCATCTTGTGATCTGCATCAATTGCCGCATGACCAATGGACATAGCCTCACGCCAAACTAACCCCATATCCCCAGCCCCACCGTGACATCACGTTTTCGCCGATATCGCACCAGACGCAACTCCTTTACGCCCGTAATTGCAGGTAGAATAGCCTATTTAAGGGAAACTCAAAAAGCGGCAATCCCGCTGACAGTTCCCGTGTCACGCCTTTATCTGGCGCGTGTCCCAAAAAAAATCGAGCATCACGAGCAGCATCGAACCGACGCGCTACAGAGACGGGCCCTTGCTTGACATGGTTTTCGTATTTGCTCCAGCTCCGCCGAGGTTTTCACCTGTGGCTGTCAGACAATGGTGGACAAGACCACTTTGACGGCTATGACTTGGGAAAATTCGTAAGCCATTGTGCGTTCTTACGAAAAACTGGCTGGGGCGGGAGGGATCGAACCTCCGAATGACGGGATCAAAACCCGCTGCCTTACCGCTTGGCTACGCCCCAACTGGAAGGGAGGGCGGCACCATATGATAAGCGACGGCCGGATGCAACCTCGGTTTTGCGGGAAATTCGCATAGAACACGATGACGTTAGGCCGACGCGGAACCACTTCGGGTTAACGGCTGAATCGCCCTCTACTTTATTGAAATAGAGGGCGATTCAGCGTCTTGGTGATATCGCCCAGCGATTCCGGCAAAAACCGTCCGGCTCAAGGGGCGTATCAATAGAGACGCTAAGTTAGCGGCCTCAAGCGGCGCTCGATTTTGCCGCCTGCGCCTCGACCACCGCCACGGCGGTGATGTTCAGCAGTCCGCGCGCCGTGATGAAAGGCGTCACGATATGCGCCGGCTGATTGCTTCCCAGCAGAATCGGACCCACCGTCCGCCCCTCACCGACCGCCTGCAGGATATTGAAGGCGATATTGGCCGCGTCCAGCGTCGGCATGATCAGCAGATTGGCGTTGCCGCGCAGCCGCGAGTCCGGCAACACCTTGTTGCGCACCGCCGCCGACAGCGCCGCGTCGGCATGCATCTCGCCATCGATTTCCAACTCCGGCGCCAAACGCCCGACGATCGCCAAAGCCTCGCGCATCTTGTGCGCGCTCGGCGTATCGGCGCTGCCGAAGTTCGAATGAGACAACAACGCCACCTTCGGCTCGATACCGAACAGCCGCACCTTGTTCGCCGCCATGATCGCGATTTCGGCGATCTGTTCGGCCGTCGGGTCGACATTGACCTGGGTATCGCACAGGAAGAACGTGCTCTTGTCCAAGATCATCAGATTCATCGTCGCCGCGATTTTGGCATCCGATTTCAGCCCGATAATATCCATGACATCGCCAAAATGATTGGCGAAGGGTTGCCCGGTTCCGCATACCATCGCATCGGCATGCCCCAGCTTCAGCATCATGGCGGCGAAGATGGTCGCGTTCGAACGCATCGCGGTCGCGGCGAAATAGGGCTTCACGCCACGGCGCCCCATCATCGACCGATACTGCTCCACATAATCGTCAAAGCGGACGTCGGAGCCGACATCGACGATCTCCACATCACGACCGGACGTCAGGCGCAACCCCAGATGCTTGATTTTCTCGTCGATCACCTCGGCACGCCCGATCAGGATGGGATGGGCGATCTTCTCGTCGACGGCCACCTGGGCGACGCGCAAAACCCGTTCGTCCTCGCCCTCGGCATAGACGACCCGCTTGGGTTTCTGCTGCGCCTTGCGGAAGATCGGCTTCATCACCAGGCTCGAGCGGAAAACATATTGCTCAAGCTGATTGCGGTAGGCCTTGAGATCGGCGATCGGCCGGGTGGCCACGCCTGAGTCCATGGCCGCCTTGGCGACCGCTTCGGAAACTTCGACGATCAGCCGGGGATCGAACGGCTTGGGCAAAATGTAATCCGGCCCGAATCCGAGATTCGCCTCATCGCCATAGGCCGAGGCCACCACATCGGACGGTTCCGCCCGCGCCATGTCGGCGATGGCGCGCAAACAGGCCTGTTTCATCGCCTCATTGATCGTCGTCGCGCCGACATCGAGCGCTGCGCGAAAGATGAAGGGAAAACAAAGCAGATTATTGACCTGATTGGGATAATCGGATCGCCCGGTGGCGATGATCGCATCGGGCCGCGCCTTGCGCGCCTCTTCCGGCGTGATCTCCGGATCGGGATTGGCCAGGGCGAGAATGAACGGACTGCCCGCCATCCGTTTCACCATGTCGCCGCTCAACAATCCCGGCGCCGATAAGCCGAGGAACACGTCGGCACCGTCGATCACCTCATCTAAGGTCCGCGCGTTGGTCTTCTGCGCATAGGCTTGCTTGTAGGGATTCATCTCTTCGACGCGCCCGTCGTAGACAACGCCGATGCGATCGACCAGCAGGACGTTCGAACGCTTCAGCCCCATGCCGACCAGCATATCGAGACAAGCGATGCCGGCGGCGCCACCGCCTGTCGAAACCACCCGGACCTCGTCGATTTTCTTGCCGACCAGATGCAGACCGTTCAACACCGCCGCACCGACCACGATCGCCGTCCCATGTTGGTCGTCGTGAAAGACCGGAATCTTCAGCCGCTCGCGCAAGCGCCGCTCGACCTCGAAGCAGGCCGGCGCCGCAATGTCTTCCAGATTGATCGCCCCGAAGGTGGGCTCCAGACGCGCGATGGTATCGACCAGGGCATCGACGTCCTTTTCATTCACTTCGATGTCGAAGGCGTCGATCCCGGCGAATTTCTTGAACAGGACGGCCTTGCCCTCCATCACCGGCTTGGACGCCAAAGGACCGATGTCGCCAAGCCCCAAGACCGCCGTGCCGTTGGTGATGACTGCCACCAGATTGGACCGCGCCGTCAGTTGCGCGGCAGCGTCCGGATTGGCCACGATGGCGTTGCAGGCATGGGCGACGCCCGGCGAATAGGCCAACCCCAGATCCCGCTGCGTCTCCATCGGTTTCGTCGCCACCGTCGCCAGTTTTCCCGGCCGTCCCCGGCGGTGATATTCCAGCGCCAGCGCCTCAAGATCGGTCGTCGCGACAGGCTCCTTTTGACGCTTCGAATCGTGGCGAGAATTCACATCATTGCTCGGAGGAGTTTGAGACGTCGTCATAATCGCCAGTTCCATCAGCCGGGGGTGAGAGATGATAAAATCGCCCTATAGAGAAATAAACCAGCTTTCATCTCGCTTACAATCCGTTCGACTCGAGCGCGTTGGCTACCCCGGACCGGCGATCCGGAGCAGCTTCACAGCTAGAACCGGAAACGGGCACCGGTGGTGACGGCGGTCGTCGAGGAATGGGCATAGCCATTCGTGATACCGCCAGTCGCGCCGTTGAAGGAAACCCCCGTATAGAGGTCCAAGCGCTTGGTCAGTTGATAGTCCACGGTTGCCGAATACCAGTTCAGGTTACCTTTGCATTGGGCTTGGGTGGAGGTGCCAGAACCGGGATTGGTGCAGGCTGCGCCGGCACGGACATAGCTGTTCTGAGCGTAATAATACCATGCGCCGGCCGCCGTCAGTTTCGGCGTGATATTCCAACGGGCGCCGGTCCAGAAGACATCCACCCGCTTGTCCGTCGTATAGGTGGTGAAGCTGGTGCTCGTGTAATTGAGAAAATAGCCGCCGATCGTCTTATATCCCGAAGCCAGATTGTTCTTTGGATTGGCAAAGTCGACCGCCTGGTATCCCGCCATCACGGTCGTCGATGGGACACCGACCGACGCCAGGTTGTACTTCGCCATGGCGGCCCAGGCGGTATTGTCGGAAATCGTGGCGTTCAGAATGTTGAGGCTGGTGCAGTTCGCCAGCGACACGCCGAAATATTGGCAGCTGCCATTCGCCTTGGTCGCCGAGTTCGTCAGGGACGAGGCGACGATCGCATCATTGAACTGTCCCCATACGAAATCTACCGACATGCCCTTGGCCGGCCCCCATCCGTCCAATCCCCCGCCGAAGGCATAGGCTGTTCCACCTTGGTCGGCCCCCTGGAACCGATATTGCGCGACGAACCGCACCGGGCCAATGCCGGTTTTGAATTTCAACGCGTCGTTCCATATCCGGTCTTCGGAAGACCCGAAGCCGCCACCATAGACCCCCGATGACCCGAAGAGCGAATTCGCATAGGACGTTTTTTGCGGATCGTAGGCGGCGAGATCGTCGAACATCAGGCTGTTCTGCCGCCCAAAGCGCAGTTCGCCCAAGGAATCGCTTTTCACCCCGCCCCAGGCCTCGCCGTTGAAGAATTGGCCACAGCGGGTAGAGTCGGAATTGGACGTGGTCCCGGGCACATTGCCGGAGCCGTTGGCGCGAACGAGCGACTTGCAGGCGTCTTGTATCGCCCCGAACGCCGGATCGAATCCAGATGCCACGTCGGCGGTCACGGCCCAGCCCCGCAGATCCTTGACTCCCAACAGATCATCAAGAGGTTGTTCTGTCCTGATTCCAATGACGGACTGGCTCAAGGC
>Ga0209415_10005513_pt1 | contig 22699 bp, 22 predicted proteins | sample PeaSoiSIISIP2007_FD_187696 | JGI IMG/M metagenome (GOLD analysis project Ga0209415, IMG submission 187696) | Peat soil microbial communities from Weissenstadt, Germany - SII-SIP-2007 (SPAdes) (version 2) | ecosystem: Environmental > Terrestrial > Soil > Wetlands > Peat | place: Germany... | reverse complement strand
CGGCTTGTGCGAAAATCAGCGCCTGGGGATTTCCGGTGAGCGGCGCGCAGATGGCCGCGCTGGCCCATTCGATCGGCGAAAGCTCGCTTTACGCGCGCACTGGCGGCGCGCCGTCGCTGGCGGTCGGGATGGCGCAGATTTTCGCCCATACGCTCGGCGGCGCGGAGGTGATGGCGCTCTGGTATCACTTTGCGATCATGTTCGAAGCGCTGTTCATCCTGAGCACGCTCGATGCGGGCACGCGCATCGCCCGCTTCATGTTCCAGGACCTGGCCGGCCAGATGTTCCCGCCGCTCGGGAACTCCGGCTCCTATGCGAACATCGTGATCGCCTCAGCGCTGGTGGTCGCGGCCTGGGGTTATTTCCTCTACTTCGGCACGGTCGATCCACTGGGCGGGATCAATTCGCTCTGGCCGCTGTTCGGGATCGCCAACCAGATGCTCGCGACTATCGCACTGTGCGTCGCGACCAGCGCGATGATCCGCGCGGGCAAGGGGCGCTTCGCCTTTGTCACGCTTCTCCCGCTCGCGTGGCTGGTCGCGGTCACGATGACCGCCGGGGCCGAGAAGCTCCTAAGCGCCGCTCCCAACGTCGGCTTTCTGGCTCATGCGGCGCAGCTCGGCGCGGAACTCGCGGCGCCGGGCCTGAGCGCCGCGCGCGCAGCTGAAATTTCGCGCCTGATCTGGAACGATCGGGTCGATGCGATCATGACGGTGGCGCTGATCGCGGTGGTCGCGATTATTCTGATCGATTCAATTCGGGTCTGGGCGACGCTGATCCTTCAGCCTCGAATCCGGCTGGCCGACGCGGACGCCGAGGCCGCGGCATGAGAGCGATGTCATCCGCGATCGAATCGATACGCGATAATTTGCGCGCGCTGATTCACGCGCTGCTCGCGGAGCTGGCGCGGCTCAATCGCTTCGCGATCGCGGGCGCCCCCAACGCTGCGCGCCGCGAGCGGGCCCGCATGGTCGCGGCGGAACTCGAGCGGCGTTATCGCGGGCCGCATCGATGCTGCTGAAGACACGTCATCATAATTTTCGTCCAGACCCGTCTAGGTAGTTTTCCTCGTCCGACTAGGTAGTTTTAGTTCGCGCTCTAGGTCAATTCTTAATTCACACTTTCGCGCGAGGCGGTTACGCTCGCTGGTGTTCGATGCAGACCCCAACGCCGCCAGGGCGATGCACGGCGCATCGGCAACAGGGAGAGAAAACAATGCGATACGATCCCCCTCGCGGCCGTTCAGGTTCGCGGCCGCCACATGGAATGTCGGTCCCCGATCCGTCCCTGCTCTTCAGCAAGCGGGTGGCGCGCGAGCCCTGGACCGAGCAGCTTCGGCTGGCGGCGCTCGCCAATCTTGCCCGCGAGCTGCGCACGCCCGTCCAGGTGCTGCTCGGCTATCTCGATGCGCTGAGGGACCAGATGACCAAGCTGCCGGCCGGGTCGGGCTGGATGCTCGAGCGGATGAACGCCAACGCCTGCGAGCTCGCGCGCGTGGTCGAGAACATCCTGGAGTTTGCCCGCGACGAGGTGCGTGAGGAGCGCCGCGAGGTCGAAGAGGTGTCGACCCTCGAGCTGCTCGATGAAGTGATGCCGCTGGTCGAGTCGGTCAATCACGAAAAACGGCTCAAGCTGCAGTTCGACCTCGATGACGCGCCGGCGGTGATTTATGCGCGCCATCGCCAACTCCGCCTGATCCTCGCAAACCTGGCCGTCAACGCCGTGCGCTTCACCGCTGCGGGCAGCGTGACGATTTCGATCCGCCGCAGCGGCCGGCCGGGCAAGGCGCAGGTTGCCTTCGAGGTGAGGGACACCGGTCCCGGCATCTCTGCCGAGCTTCGCGATCAGCTTTTCAAGCCCTTCGGCCAGCTCGCTCCGGCCGGCACTCGCCAATTCCAAGGCCTCGGCCTGACCGTGGTCAAGCGCTGCGTGGCGACGCTCAAGGGCAAGCTGGAGATTCATTCGACGCCGGGCCAGGGCGCCCGCTTCATGGTGCGGTTCCCGGTGCATCCGCACGGCACCCGCTCCCTGCCATTGAAGGGTAACTGAATTGGCTCGAACGCTTTCAGAGCGCCTGCGTCCGTCAGGCGGGGCCGGCTCGCCCGGTAATCACGCGGATCCGGATCCTCCGTCCGGGTTTGCGGCGGCGAACCGAAGAGGGCTCAGGCGCTCTTATGCATTTAGATCGCTGGCGCGATGCCGGGGGGTTAGTCGCGCCGCGCGCCAAAGCCGGTGGTGGGCCGTCGACTCTCCCGCGGTCTGCCGCCGGCCGCGGCGTTAGCGATAACGCCGCATCAGGCCGACCACCACCCCGCGGATTCTGAGGTCCTGCTCGCGCGCGTAGATCGGCTCCATCGTGACGTTGGCCGGCTGCAGCCGGATGCGCCCGCTGCCCTCGCGATAATACTTCTTGACCGTCGCCTCGTTGCCTAACAGCGCGACCACCGTCTCGCCGTTATTGGCGGCGTCGCGCTCCTCGACGATGATGTAGTCGCCGTCGCGGATGCCTTCATCGATCATCGATTCGCCGCGGACCCGCAGGCAGAAAGTATTGCCGCGCCCTACCAGCTCGTCGGGCACGCTGATCGTATCCTGACCCTCGACGGCCTCGATCGGCGCGCCGGCGGCCACCTGTCCGAGCAGCGGTATGCCGCGGGTCGGGGGCCGGCTCGCCCCCGTCACCTCCAGCGCCCGGCTGTGATTATGGCTGCGGCGGATGAAGCCGCGCTGCTCGAGATTGTGCAGATGCTTATGGACGGTCGCGAGCGACGAGAGGCCGAAGTACTCGCCGATTTCGGCCAGTGTCGGCGCGTACTGGTGTTCCTCGATATACCTTTGGAGAAAATCGACCAGCTGCTTCTGCCGCTTGGTGAGCGTCCTTAACTCCGCCATGAGCTTCCACGACCTCCTCGGAGGACTGGCGCATCATGGCGAAAATCAGGCGAAAACGCAAGCAGCAGGGGCATCCGTATTGGCCCGGCGGTGAATCCTGTAAAATGGCGCGACAAGCCGCCGGCAGGCCTGAAACCGTCCCTCGGCGATCACGAAAAATGTCGTTCAGTAACGATCATCAGCAAACCCTGGCGATTCTCGTCGGCGGCGGACCCGCCCCCGGAATCAATGGCGTCATCGCTTCGGCGACGATCGAAGCAATCAACTCGGGTCTGCGGGTGATCGGACTGCGCGAGGGCTATCGATGGCTTGTGAAGGGGGACATCTCGCAGGTCGTAGAACTGCGCATCGCCGACGTGAGCCGTGTCCATTTCACGGGTGGATCGATTCTGCGCACCTCGCGCACCAATCCCGCCCAGGACGAGGAGAGCATCCGGCGCACGGTCGAGGCGCTCGATCGGCTGAGCGTGCGCTACCTGATTTGTATCGGCGGCGACGATACCACCTACGGCGCGGCGCGCATCGCGGAATACGCTCGCGGCCGGATCGGCGTAGCGACGGTCCCCAAGACCATCGATAACGACCTGCCGCTGCCCGAGAACGCGCCGACCTTCGGTTTCGAGACTGCGCGCGCCTTCGGCACCACGATTATCGAATCGCTGATGGAGGATTCGCGCAGCACCGATCGCTGGTACGTGGTGGTCACGATGGGCCGCAAGGCGGGCCTGCTCGCGCTCGGCATCGGCAAGTCGGCCGGCGCAACCCTGACCGTCATCCCCGAGGAGTTCGCGTCCGGCAAGATCGATCTGCGAATCGTGGTCGATATCATCGTCGGCGCGATCGTCAAGCGGCTGGTCGCCGGCCACCCCGACGGCGTCGCGATCGTCGCCGAGGGGATCGCCGAGCGGCTCGATCTCGACACCCTGCCGGTCGACAGCCTGGAACGCGACGCCTACGGGCATGTGCATATCGCGGACATCCCGCTCGCCAGCTTCCTGCGCGATCGGATTCGCGCCACGCTCAAGGAGCTCGGCATCGCCGGCACGGTGATCGCCAAGGACATCGGCTACGAGCTGCGCTGCGCGCGGCCCACGCCCTTCGATATCGAATATACCCGCACGCTCGGCTACGCCGCGGTGCGCTACCTGCTCGGCGGCGGCTCGGGGGCGCTGATCGCGATCACCGGCGGGCGCGTCACGCCGGTCCGTCTCGAGGAGCTCATCGATCCCGCGACCGGCCGCATCCGCATCCGCACCGTCGATGTCCGCAGTGAGTCGTACACGGTCGCGCGCTCCTACATGATTCGCCTGCAGCCGCCCGACCTGGAAGGTCCGATGCTCGCGCAGCTCGCCGCGCAGACCCGGCTCAGTCCCGCCGAGTTCGCGCGCCGCTTCGGACCCGCCGTCGCCGCCACCATCGCGCATCCCATCGCCGCGCCGCCCGACCTGGAAGCGTTCAAGTGATCGATACGAGTGCGGCGTGTTTCGACGCGCTGGCTATGCCTATGCTTGACGCAACGGCCGCCGTGATGCTGCGATCGCGTTCGTGACGGAAATTTGATGGCCAGGCTGCGCGTAATCTACGAAAGCGGCGACCCCGAGCAGGTCATCGAGTTCAATCCCGCCGACGCCCCGTTCCATCATGACGGCCGGCCCGGCTCGATCCTCGACATCCTGCTCGGTCACGGCATTCATCTCGAGCATGCCTGCGGCGGGAATTGCGCCTGCACCACCTGCCACGTGATTGTGAGGCAGGGCGCCAACCGGCTCTCGGAGGCGACCGAGCAGGAGGAGGATATGCTCGACAAGGCGCCCGGCTTGACGCCCACCTCGCGGCTCGGATGCCAGGCCGTGATCGAGGATCCCGACACCGAGATCGTCGTGGTCGTGCCGCGTTACACGATCAATCAGATGAGCGAGGGGCGCTGAGATGGCCGAGTCGAAGCCCGCGCCGCCGGGCGGCACGCAGCGGCCGGGGCGCCGCGCTATCGTCGCGCGCACCTTCGATCATAACGCCGATACGCGCTCGCTTCTTCTACGCACAGTGGACGGCCAGCCCGTGCGCTTCATTCCGGGCCAGTTCATTTCGATTTCCATCCCGCTCGCTGACGAAACCCGCACCCGGCCCTACACCATCGCCTCGAGTCCCGAGGACGGCGAGCCCTTCGAGGTCTGCTTCAACCGCGTAGCGGGCGGGCGCGGCGTCGATTACCTGTTCGAGCGCCGTCGCGGCGACGAGTTGCTCTACACGGGGCCGTTCGGCCTTTTCACGATCGATAGCCCGCCGGATGTGGAGCTGGTCTTCATCGCGGTCGGCACCGCCATCGCGCCTGTCCGCCCGATGGTCCGCCGGCTCATCTCATCCGGCTTCGCGCGCCCGTTCCATCTGCTCTACGGCGCATCGGACGAAGCCCATCTGCTCTATCGGGACGAGTTCGAGCGCTGGGCGCGGGAGCATCGCGGGTTCGCGCTGGAGTTGGCCACCTCACCCTCGAATGCCGCGCCGGGCGAGATCTACGATCGCGTCTACGCGATCGTCGAGCGGCGCTGGGTCAAGGACGACAGCGTTCGCGCACGGCATTTCTGGGTCTGCGGGATTGGACCGGGCGTGCTCCGAATTCGCGATCTATTGCGCGGCTCGGGCTACGAGCGCCGCGCGGTCAAGTACGAGCAATGGTGACGGCGCTCATTCGAGGAGCGCGGTCAGGACGCCATGGGTACCGCTGAGCCCCTCGATCCTGACGCCGCGCGCGATCAGCCGCTCGCGCTCCAGTCGCCGCGCCGCGCGCTCGACCAGCGCGGGATCGATCGCCAGTAACCGCGCGATCGCGCGTTCGCTTCCGAAACCGGCGACCTCGAAGTAGCGCCGCACAATGCGCAGCGCCGCCTCGCCCGGCGCGAGCCTTCGCGACGCGCGCAGCGCGCCACTCCATCGGCGCGCCATCGTATCCCACACGTACGTGAATGGGGCGTAGCGCTCGTCGACCTTGAGCGCGAGGAATTTCTCCTGCAATTCCTTCATCGCGCGGTCGAACTCGGTGCGCTCGCGCGGGCGGGCGAACCCGCTCGAGAGTTTCAACACCCGGGTTTCGGCGGGACCGCGCCGGCTGAGCGTCTCGATCACTAGGCGAGCGCAATGCGAGAGCTGGCCGCGCGCGTAAAGCGATCGATAGCCGCCCGGCGCGACCCGCAGCCGCAAAAATGCGGGCAGCAGGTCGAGCGCGATAAATCCGGGACGCCCGCCGATCACTTTGCCGTAGTAGACCAGCCGCTTCGCCGGCAATCGATTCTTGAGCTCCCAGGTTTTCCCGATCGCGTAATCGTGCTGGATATGCTCAGGCAGCGCCGGTTCGCGCTCCCCTGCGATCGCCTCGCGCAGGCATGGCACGCCGAGGCCGGCGGTGAAGGCGGTGCAGAAGCCGACGCGGTTTATGAAATCGAGCGCGCTCCGCTCGCCGGTCACGCGTCCCTTCTTCAAACGCTGGAAAGTGCGATCGCGATGCGCCTCAAGCCGTGCGAGCCGTCCCGGCGGTTCCATCGCTCCGTCAGCGCGCAGCGTTCGCCTCCGCCACAGCTTGGCGAAACAGCGCGCGGTAGTTGTCGGGGATCGCGAGGCCTTTGACGATGCCGTCGAGTCCGATCAGCGCGCGCAGCGTGAAGACGCTGTGCGGCGGGGACTTGTAGAGCTTGTGCCGGACCGCGAGCTCGCCGACCTCGGCCATCTTGGCGATCGAGTCGTAGCTGTTCGGATCGTAAACCCGATCGACCAGCAGCGGCTCAAACAGGACGTGGATCACCTTGACCATCGGCGCCGGGTCGCGGTCGCGATCGAGGTAGCCGAGCTTGACCATCGCGCTCGCGATCAGCCCGTCGTTGCGCTCCAGCAGGCCGCGCGCGAGCGTCAAACTGCCTTGCCTGAGCGCTTCGCTGTAATGGCGAATCGATCCGAAATCGAGAATCCCGAGGCGCGGATGATGAGTTACGAGGTAGTTGCCCGGATGCGGGTCAGTGTGGAGCACGCCGAGCTCCAGAATCTGGCGCCATACCAGGCGGTAGTACTTGCGCGCGACCCAGCGGCGCAGCTCCTCGTCGACCGCCGGGCTCAGGATGTCGGAGAGCCAGTAGCCGTCGAGGTAGGTCATGGTCAGCACGCGGCGCGAGCTCAGCTTCTCGATGACGCGCGGGAGCATGACCTCCTTGTCATCAGCCAGCAGGCGGCGGAACTCGTTGATATTGCGCGCCTCGTTGACATAGTCGAGCTCCTCGCGCAGCCGCTCCTCGAGCTCGCGGTAGACGGTTCGAGTTTCGATCTTCTGGCGCATCAGGTCGCCCGCGAGCGCCTGGAAGGTGCGCAGCAGGAGCTTCATGTTGCCGAGATCCTGCTCGACCGTTTCGGACACGCCGGGGTACTGAATCTTGACCGCCACCTGCTCGCCGCTCTTGAGGCGCGCGCGATGCACCTGGCCGAGCGAGGCGGCGGCGAAGGCCTCGGGCTCGAAGCTGGTGAAGAGCTGCTCGGGGCGATGGCCGAGTTCGCGCTTGATCTGCTCCGCGATGGTCGCGAAGTCCATCGGCGGAACGCTCGAGCGCGTCGCCTTCAGGATGTCGACCGCCTCGGCGGGCAGCAGATCGCTGCGCATCGAGAGCATCTGGATGAGCTTCATGAAGGCGCCGCGCAACTGCTGCGAGCTCGCCACGATCCGGCGCGCGTTGCGGATGTGGGTTTCGAGCAGTTCGCGCTCGCGCGCGGTGGCGTTGAGGAACGGGCGGCGGAGAGAGTTCCAGAGGTAGCTGGAGCCGACCTGCGAGGCGAGCCCGCCGATCTTGATCGCGCGCCGGGCGCGGCCGCTGGTGAGCGATTTGCGCCGCTGCGCCATCAGTCGCCGCCGCGCGCGATCCCGACCCGGTTCATCAGCGTGGCGGCGAGCGCGGCGCCGAAGCCGTTGTCGATATTCACCACCGTCACGCCGCCCGCGCAGCTATTGAGCATCCCGAGCAAAGCGGCCAGGCCGCCGAAGGCGGTGCCGTAGCCGACGCTGGTCGGCACGGCCACCACCGGCTTGTCGAGCAGGCCGGCGACCACCGATGGCAGTGCGCCTTCCATCCCGGCCACCACGATTAAAACCGCGGCGCCGGCGAGCGTCTCGAGGTTGGCGGTCAGGCGATGGAGGCCGGCGACGCCGATGTCATGGATGCGCGCGACCCGATTACCGAACAGCTCCGCGCATACCGCGGCCTCTTCGGCAACCGGCAGATCGGAAGTGCCCGCGCTTACCACCGCGATCGCGCCATGGCCGGAAGCGGGGACCGGTCGCGCAACGATTGCGCCGACCCTCGCGACCTCGTGATAGACGAATTTCTTGAGCCGCGGCTTGATGGCGCGCGCCTTCTCGGGCGTGAGCCGCGTCACGATCAGATTGCCGCCGGAGCGGACCACACGCGTGCCGATCGCGGCGATCTGGACCGCGCTCTTGCCCTCGCCGAAGACCACTTCGGGGATGCCGCGGCGCAGCGTGCGATGCAGGTCGAGCTTGGCGAAGCCGAGGTCCTCGAACGGCAGATGGCGCAGGCGCTTGAGCGCTGCCGCCGCGCTCATCCGGCCCGCCGCCACCTGGTCCAGGATGCGCCGGATGTGGTCTTCGGTCATCGCCGGCGGGTGCGCTCGGAACGCAGCGGGCGGGCGAGCCTGACCAGCACCTCGCGCACCGCGCGCGCGTCGGCGCGCGTCACCGTGATCGTCAGGTCACCCACCTTCAGTTGTTCGCCGGGTTTGGGAATATGGCCGAGCCGTTCCACCACCAGACCGGCGATCGTAGCATACTCGTCGCCTTCGGGAAGATTCAGGCTGAAGCGCTCGTTGAGCTCGGCGATCGGCGCGCGGCCCGGCGCCTTGAGGGTCCGCGAGTTGACCACGGCCGCAAGCTCCTCGCGCGCATCGTACTCGTCCTCGATCTCGCCGACGATCTCTTCCAGCAGGTCCTCGATCGTCAGGATGCCCGACGCGCCGCCGTACTCATCGACCACCACGGCGAGGTTCTCACCCGTGCGTTGCATCGCAACCAAAATCTCGTCGAGCGGCGTGGATTCCGAAAAGTAGCTCACCGGCCGCATCACCTCGGTGACCGGGCGGCCGAGATCGGGGGCTTCGAGCAGATCGAAGACATGCACCACGCCGATGATATCGAAAATCCGGTTGTGGAAGACCGGCAGGCGGCTGAAGCCCTCGCGCCGCGCGACCTCGGCGGCGACTGCCAGCGTAGTCTCGTCGGAGACCGCCTCGATTCCGACCTGCGGCACCATCGCCTTGCGCGCCTCCGAGTGGCCGAAGCGGAAGATGCGGCGGATCATCTGCTGCTCGGCCGGCAGAATCGCGTCGGCGTTCGGGCCGTTGCCGTCGCCCTCGCGCCTGAGCAGCAGGGCCAGGTCCTCGCGCGTCAGGAACACGCTCGCGATCTCGGGCGACACGCCCACCAGCCGGCGCAGCGCGCGGCTCAGCATGGTCTCAGCCTGAAGCAGCGGGGCGAGCGCGGCCGCCAGCACGATCAGCGGACGCGCGGCTATCGCAGCGAAGCCGAGCGGCGCCTTGAGCGCGAGCAGCTTGGGCATCGACTCGCCGAGCAGCAGCGTGACCGGCGCGAGGATGAAGGGCGCGAGGTAGGAGTACTGCGGTCCGCTGCGATGCAGGAAGGTCGTCAGCACGGCGGCCGCGATCACGGTCGCGAGATTGCTGCTGGTCAGCACCAGCGCGAGGAGCCGATCGCGCCGCTGCAGGAGCGCTTCCAGGATCGGCGCGCGCTTTTCGCCGCGCGCGGTCGCGGCGCGAACCTTGGCGTCATCGGCAGCCACCAGCGCGATTTCGCTGGCGGCGAAAAACGCCTGCACCGTCACGCAGGCGGCCACGATCGCGGCCAGCTCGGCTAATTCCATCGCTTGAGCCTCAACCGTTCGACGCTGGCGCCGCGCACCCGTTCGACCACGGCGTCAAAATCGCCGAGCCGGAAATGATCGCCGGCGCGCGGCACCCGCCCCAGCTCGCGCAACACCAGGCTGTTGAGCGTTCGCGCGCCGCGCGCCTCGGGAATCGAGGCGCCCGAATTGAGGACGGCGCGGAGCTGCGCCACATCGATGGCTCCGGATACCAGCCATTGGTCGGGCGCGACGCTTTCAATTTCGGGCCCCTCGACCTCGAATTCGTCACGCAACTCGCCGAACAGCTCCTCGAGCAGGTCTTCGAGACTGATCAGCCCCAACAGCCGGCCGTATTCATTGACCACCATCGCAATCTGAAAGCGGTCGCGGCGCATCTCATCGAACAGCTCGACCATCGGCTTGGCCGGCGGCACGAAGTGCGGCGGACGGATCAGGCGCTCCAGGCGCGGCAGCGTCTGATCGAGCCGCCGCACCACCAGGTCCTTGGCGTGCAGGACGCCGACGATGTAATCCGGATGGCCGCGGTAAACCGGCACGCGCGAGAAATGGGCGTGCGCGACCTCCGCGATCAACTGGTCGGGCGGCGTATTGATGTCGAGCGAGAAGACCCGCTCGCGCGGCGTCATCGCGTCGGCCACGCGACGCGCCGCGAAATCGAAAACCTTGTGGATCAGCTCGCGCTCGGCGGGCTCGACCTCGCCCTGATGTTCGCTCATCCGGAGCAGCGCCTTGAACTCGGTCTCGGAGATCGGCTCCGGATGGGCGGTGAGCCCGCGCGGCGCGAACCATCGCGCGATCGGATGCAGCGCGGCGCTGAGCTTCGCCAGCGGACGCGCCGTCAGCGTGGCGACGATTGCGGGAAAGCCGAGCGCGAAGGTCTTGGGCGTGATGTCGCAGAAGAGCATCACGATCACCAGCATTGCCGGCACTGCCACGTAGGTGCCGATCGGGCCGAGCCAGAAAAGCAGGAAGGAGGTCGCCAGACATTCGGCGAAGACGTTGGCGGTCTCGTTCAGGCCGATCACGATGATCAACGATTCGAGCGGTCGGTTCATCAGCCGCTCCAGCGCCTCGCGTACGCGCGGGCTCAGCTGGCCGCGTGTATGCTCCATGCGGGCGAGCGAGAAGAGCGCGGTTTCCGAGGCCGCCAGCAGCGCGCTCGCGAGCAGCAGGATTACCACCGCGATCGGCAGCAGCGCCATCATGATCGTGCGCTCCGGATACGGAGCTGATCGAAACCGCCGATCGGCGGGACGGCGCCCGCCCACCGCCCAACGATTCGAATCCCCCCGGTGCCACGCACGATGCGGCCGATGCGATGGACCGCGACTCCGAGACGCCGTCCGAGCCGCGCCGCGGACCATCCGGGCCGCGCGCAGAACAGCAGCTCGTAGTCCTCGCCGCCACCCAGCGCGAGCTCAAGGCGGTCGCCGACGGCAGCGCGATAAGCAGTCGAGAGCGGGATCGCATCGGCGTCGAGCTCAGCCGCGACCCGGCTGCGCGCGAGAATATGTCCGAGGTCCTGCCAGAGGCCGTCGCTGAGATCGATCGCGGCCGGTGCCGGACGTATCGAGGCCAGGCGCTCGCCGGCATGCAGCCGCGCCGTCGGATTGAGAAAGCGCTCGACGAGGAAGCGGCGGATGGCGCCGCGGGCGCGGAGCCGGCCTTCGAGGATGCGTAGGCCGGCGGCGGCATCGCCGACCGTGCCGGTTACGAAAATCCCGTCATCGGGACGCGCCGTGTCGCGCCGCAGCATCGCGCTGCGGCTCTCGCCGATCATCGCGATCGTGATCGCGAGCGCATCCGCGCGCGTGATATTGCCGCCGACGACATCGGTCTGGGCGGCCTTGGCAGCGCGCCGGAGCCCGGCGTTAAGCCGTTCGATGAAGCGCGTCTTTACATGCCCGGGAATCGCGAGGTTGACCACGCATGCGAGCGGCGATCCGCCGCATGCCGCGAGGTCGCTCAGGTTTACGGTCAACGCCTTGTGGCCGAGCGTCTCGGGCGAGAACCACGGCAGGCGAAAATGCACGCCCTCGACCATCGAATCGATCGTGACCAGCACCGGCCGCTTGATCGGCCTGAGCGCCGCGCAATCGTCGCCCGGGCCGAGCAGCGTGCGGTGGCGCGGGCGAAGTCCGGCGCACAGCCGCGCGATCAGTTCAAACTCGCCGGGTTCAGTCTTTGATCTGGAGAGAAGTCCAGGCAAATCGGTCAGGATGTGGAGTGAGGTCTCAGGGAGAGTACGCCGGTGAATTTCCGGCGCGCCTGCTGCCGTTTGCTCTCACATCGCAACACGCTAAATGATTCGCCCCGACCCGGCAATAGGACGGCGCGTCAACAATCCACCGGACCTCGCACGAGGCTCCAGTTATGACTGGCTCTCCGCCGGCAGTTCCAGCGTAATGCTCAGACCGGCATGATCGTCGGAGCGGGCTGCGATTCGTCCACCGTTCGCCTCGACCAGGGAACGCGCGACGAACATCCCGACAATCGCCGGCCAGGCGCGTACGGTGGAGGAGGGCGGCGGCCGCATCAGCTCCGCCAACGCCGTCGGATCGAGCGTGGGACCCGAGTCGGCGACCTCGATCCTGACCCAGCCGTCATGGCAATCGCTGCTCACCAGCACCTGGCCCTGTTCGGCGCGCTCGATCGCGTGGATCATCAAGTTGCGCAGGATCCGTTCCAGGTGATGCGGATCGCAGGTTACCGCCGGCACCTGCTTGAGCTCGGTATGGAACCTGACGCGCCTGCGCTGTGCGCGCCGCAGACTTTCGTTCGCCATTTCGAGCGTGATTCCGTTGGGGTCGATCGAACGGCGGCTCGGCGTCAGGCGGCCCTCCTCGATATTGGTGTAATCGAGGACGTTACCGACGATCAGATCCATCATGCGCGTCGCCAGGCCGATGCGCGTCAGCATCTCGCGCCGCTCGGGCTCGCCCAGCTCGCGGTCTTCCTCGAGCAGGCCGACGAAACCGGTCACGGACGAGAGCGGGTTGCGGATGTCGTGCGCGAGCATCGCTACCTGGCGTTCGCGGAAATGGGCCGCGTCGGTCAGCAGTTCGAGCTGGCGGCGGAAGCGGCGATCGTAATCGTGCAGGAAGACCGCGGTGAACTGCGCCAGGCATAGCGCCGCAAGCAGCCCTAGCCATCGATAAAGCTGAAACGGATTAGGGATCGGGAAAAAGTGCATGGCGGCAGCGAACTCCAACAGGCAGGCGACATTCATCGCTGCCTGCCAACGCGGATTCCAGCGCACGAACGACGCGCTTGCGACCGGGCACAGCAGAATCGCCACGAACGGCGAGACCGAGTCGCCGTTGGTCATGCCGATCCGGATGAAGAGACTCAGGATGAGAATCGAGAACAGCAGCGTCCACAGCCGCCAATGCCGGCGAAAGGCCGGCAGCCAGGTGATCCCGAAGAAGCACGCGGTCGCACCCAGCGCGACCCAGTGGGTCGTCGTGAGCATCGAGCGGCCCGGACCGGCGCCGCGCTCGGAGACCACCAGGTAGGCGAGCATGAACAGCACCGCGACCGGGCCCGAAAGCTTCAACACGCGAATCGCGTTCTCGTCGCTGTCGATGGTGATCGGATGCGCCTGCTCGTCGCTGTCGGCGTGCAGCGCGGCCGGACTGATTCCGGCGCTTACTTGATGCGGATGCTGTTGTCGCATTGCGGCCCCCCGCCCGCGCAGGACCGGGCCAGGTCTCCCCGGGGCCCGCTCTATTAGACCTAGCGCTTGCGCGGCAGGCAACTTGAGTCGGCACGACGAGCTCCGAATAACCGTAGATACCGCAAAAGGGCCGGCTTTTGCTCGTCCGGCTAATGTGATTAAATCAAGGCCTGTCGACGGACATTTGGGGGATGGGAGCGGTATCGATGAGAAAGTTCATCGCGGGTGCGGTTGTCGGCTTCCTGGCAAGCTGGGCCTGCGCCTTTGCGGCGCCGAGTTTCAACCACAACGGAGTCTTCTGGAACCGGATGACGGGCGACGCCAAGACCGGCTACGTCGACGGTTATAACGACGCGATGCAGGTGAGTGTGGGCAAGCTCGACAGCCTGACGATCGCGGCCGACCTGTTTCATTGGAAAGGTGCGCACAAGATCATTCATCAGCTTGGGCGCGAGCTGTCGCTTTCGGACCTGACCACCACCGAGGCGGTCAAGCGGCTCAATGCACTCTACGCCAGCAGCAAGTACTCGGAGCTCGACCTGGGTTCCGCGCTGCAGTTGCTTTCGGTTCCCAGCCCCGCCCGCAGCGCGGCGGCGAATCCGGCGCCGGCGGATCATTAGGCGGCAAACCTCAAGCGCAGACGATTGCGCGGATCGAAAAAGGTCCCGCGCCGCACCTGCTCATTCATCGAAGCTTGAATCTCCGGCTTCGCGTGCCTTACCTTTAGTTCTGGTAATCGGGCCGTGAATGCCAAGCTCTCGCTGTTGACGAAAGTCTCGCGGGCGACCGTGTCGCTGCACTCGCATATCCCGCCCAATCACATCTCCAATGCGATCGGGCTCGGCACCGATCGGCGCGGCACTGGCACGATGGTGAGTCCGGAAGGCCTGATCCTCACCGTCTATTACATGATCATGGGCGCCCAACGCGTGATGGTCACGCTCGGCGGCGGCGAGCAGCGCGAGGGCCGCATCGTCGGCCAGGATTACGCCACCGGGCTGGGCCTGCTGAAGGTCGACGGCGGCCCCTATCCGCATCTCGAGGTCGTCTCGTCGTCCGACGCCGTGCTGGGACAGGAGGCGTTCGTCGTCTCGAGTCTCGGCGGCGAGAAGCGATGCGCCGATTGCGGCGTGATCACCTACCTCGGCCCCTTCGACGCGGTATGGGAGTTCTATCTCGAGCGCTGCATCTGCATGACCGCCTCGGCGCTCAACGTCGGCCTCAATGGCGGTCCGATCTGCAACGCGCGCGGCCAGCTCTTCGGCGTCGCCTACCTGAATTTCGCGGAGATCGGACGGCCGATCCTCGGCATCCCGGGCGAGCTCTTCCTGACCGCCCGCGATGAACTGGTGCGCGATGGCCGCCGCACCAGCATCCCGCCCCGGATGTGGCTTGGGCTGCTTTCCTACACGCTGCAGGACCACGTGATTATCGCGGGTGTGATGCCCGGGAGTCCGAGCGAGAAGGCGGGGCTCAAGCAGGGCGACCTGGTGCTGACGGTCGACGGCAATGATGTCCGCGAGCGCCGCGCGCTCTATGACGCCGTCAACAGCCATCGCCCCGGCGAAACCGTGAATCTGAGGGTGCTGCGCAATAACCAGGTGCAGCAGTTTGCGATCCCGGCGATTCGCGTCGAAGATTATCTGCGCTAAGCGCCCTCGCTCATACGTCCTTGAAGGCCGCCTTGCGCTTGGCGCCGCGGCTTTGAATCGCCGCCTGCGCCGCAGCCAGCCGCGCGATCGGCAAGCGGAACGGCGAGCACGAAACGTAATCCAGCCCCAATCCATGGCAGAGCTTGACGCTGACGGGGTCGCCGCCATGCTCGCCGCAGATGCCGAGCTTAAGTTTGCGGTTCGCCTTGCGTCCGCCCGCGATGGCGATGCGCATCAGGCCCGCGACGCCGTCGGCGTCGAGTTCCTGGAACGGATCCTTGCGATAAATTCCGGCCTTCAAATAGTCGTCGAGGAACTTGACCGAATCATCGCGCGACAGGCCGTAGGTCATCTGGGTCAGGTCATTGGTGCCGAAGGAGAAGAAATCGGCGACCGCGCCGATCTGATCAGCCACGATGCAGGCGCGCGGCACCTCGATCATCGTGCCGATCGTGAAGCTGACCCGCGCGCCCTTGCGGCCGCCGAGGAGCTCGCGTGCGACCGCGCGAATCTCGCGCGCGAGGAGCTCGAATTCGCGCCGATCGCCGATCAGCGGCAGCATGATCTCGGGCATCGCCTTGACGCCCTGAGCGCGCAGCTCGGCCGCCGCTTCCAGGATCGCGCGGGCCTGCGCCCGGTAGATTTCCGGGTAACTGACGCCCAGGCGGGAGCCGCGATGCCCCAGCATCGGGTTGAACTCGACCAGGTTGTCGCGCACGCGCCGCAGATGGGCCGGATCGACGCCCATCGTGCGCGCCAGCTCTTCGACCTCAGCGTCTTCCTTGGGCAGGAACTCATGCAGCGGCGGATCGAGCAGCCGAATGGTGACCGGCAGCCCGGCCATCGCCTTCAGGATGCCGACGAAGTCGGCGCGCTGATAGGGCACGATCTTCTCGAGCGCCCGCGCGCGCTGCTCGCGCGTCTCGGCCAGGATCATCTCGCGCACCGCCGCGATGCGCTGCGGATCGAAGAACATATGCTCGGTTCGGCAGAGCCCGATACCTTCGGCGCCGAAGCCGCGCGCCACCTCGGCATCGTGCGGCGTGTCGGCATTGGCGCGCACCCCGAGGCGGCGCTCGGCGTCGGCCCAGGACATGAACTTCAGGAAGGCAGGCGACATCTCGGGCTGTACGGTCGGGACCTTGCCCGCGATCACTTCACCACTTGAGCCGTCGAGCGTGAGGTAGTCGCCGCGATGGAGCACGCGGCCGTTGGCGGCGAGCGTGCCCGCGCCGTAATCGATCCCCAGCGCCGTACATCCCGCGACGCAGCACTTGCCCATTCCGCGCGCCACCACCGCCGCGTGGCTGGTCATCCCGCCGCGCGCCGTCAGGATTCCCTCCGCGACCTGCATCCCGTTGATATCCTCGGGCGAGGTTTCGACCCGCACCAGGACGACGTGGCGACCGTCGTTGGCGGCCGCGACCGCTTCATCGGCCGAGAACACGATCTCGCCGAACACCGCGCCCGGCGACGCCGGCAGTCCGCGCGCCAGCACCTCCTTGGGCGCCTTCGGATCGAGCCGCGGATGGAGCAGTTGATCGAGTTGCTCGGGCTCGACGCGCATCAGTGCCGTGCGCCGATCGATTAGCCGCTCGGTCGTCATATCGACCGCGATTCGCACCGCGGCCTCGGCGGTCCGCTTGCCGGTGCGCGTCTGCAGCATGAACAGCCGGCCGCGCTCGATGGTGAACTCGAGGTCCTGCATGTCGCGGAAGTGATTCTCGAGCCGCTTCGCGATCTCAAGCAGGTCGCGAAAGGCCGCCGGGAAGCCTTCCTCGAGTGTTGCGTAACGCGCGCGACGCTCGGCCTCGTTGACATGGTTGCGGGCGGCCCAGGCGCGCCCGGCGCGCAGGCTTATCTGGAGCGGCGTGCGGATGCCCGCGACGACATCTTCGCCCTGCGCGTTGGGCAGGAACTCGCCATAGATGCCCTTCTCGCCGGTGGCGGGATCGCGCGTGAAGGCGACGCCGGTCGCGCAATCGGAGCCGAGGTTGCCGAAGACCATCGCCTGCACGCTGACGGCGGTGCCCCAGTTGCCCGGGATGTTGTTGATGCGCCGATACGAAATCGCGCGCTCATTGTTCCAGGAGCCGAAGACCGCGCCGATCGCCGCCCAGAGCTGCTCCTCGGGATCCTGCGGCAGGTCGCGCCCGGTGCGGCGGCGGATCAGATCGCGGAATTCGCCGACCAGCTCCTTCAGATCGGCGGCCGAGAGATCGACGTCCTGTTCAACCCCGCGCGCCTTTTTCTTCTGATCGATCAGCACTTCGAATGGATCCTGCTCGGTGGGGCTTTCGGGCTTCAGCTTCAGCACCACGTCGCCGTACATCTGGCAGAAGCGCCGGTAGGAATCCCAGGCGAAGCGCGGATTGTTGCTCGCCCGCTCGAGGCCTGCGACAGTCTCGTCCGTGAGGCCGAGGTTGAGCACCGTGTCCATCATCCCGGGCATCGAAACGCGCGCGCCGGAGCGCACCGACACCAGCAGTGGATTCTCGCGCGCGCCGAACTTGCGCCCGAGGATCTTCTCCATATGCGCGATGCTTTTCCTGACGCCGGCATCGAGCCCCTTGGGATATTTTTGGTTGTGCTCGTAGTAGTAGTTGCAGACTCGCGTCGAGATCGTGAACCCGGGAGGCACCGGCAGCTTGAGCGACGCCATCTCGGCCAGGTTCGCGCCTTTGCCGCCCAGCAGGTCGCGCATCGCAGAGCGACCCTCGGCCACGCCGCCGCCAAAGAAATAGATTTCGGGATGGACACGCGCCATTGGAATTATCTCCCGTCCGGGCCGCGCCGGCCCGTCTGGGGTCCGGTGGCGCCCGTTCCGAGGCTTTATCTATGCCAACCGATACGCTCGATAATCTCTGCCGCCAGCCGAGCGATCGGAATCCGCTCCTGCTGCGTCGAATCGCGATCGCGCAGCGTGACCGTATCGTCGTCCATGCTCTGATGATCGACGGTGACGCCGAAGGGCGTCCCAACCTCGTCCTGGCGCCGATAGCGCCGCCCGATCGATCCCGCCTGATCGTAGGCGACCGTGAAATAACGTTGCAATTCCTCGCGCACCGCCTGCGCCTTCTCGGGCTGCCCGCCCTTGCGTAGCAGCGGAAAGACCGCAACCTTGATCGGCGCCAGCCGCGCATCGAAGCGCATCACGATCCGCTCCTCGTTCTCGACCACATCCTCGTCGTAGGCCTCCAGCATGAAGGCCAGCATCGCGCGGTCGACGCCCAGCGCCGGCTCGATCACCCACGGCCGGAAGCGCTCGCGCGTCTCCTCATCGAAGTAGCTCAGGTCGCGGCCGCTGTGCTTGGCGTGCTGATCGAGATCGTAGCTGCCGCGCTTGGCGATGCCTTCGAGCTCGCCCCATCCGAACGGATACTGAAACTCGAGATCGGTGGTGCCGCGCGAATAATGCGACAACTCCTCGTCCCCGTGCGGACGCATCCGCAGATGCTCGCGCGCGACGCCGTACTTCAGGAACCAGTTGTAGCGAAACTCGACCCAGAAGTTGAACCAGCGCGCCTCCTCTTCCGGATTCGGCCGCACGAAGTATTCCATCTCCATCTGCTCGAATTCGCGGGTGCGGAAGATGAAGTTGCCGGGCGTGATCTCGTTGCGGAACGATTTCCCGATCTGCGCCACGCCGAACGGCAGCTTGACGCGCTGCGTGTCGACGAGATTGGCGAAGTTGACGAAGATCCCCTGCGCCGTCTCGGGCCGCAGATAGACGGTGCTGGCATCGTCCTCGACCGGCCCCATGAAGGTCTTGAACATCAGGTTGAAGCGCCGCGCCTCGGTCAGCTCGCCGCCGCATTCGGGGCATCGATCGCCCGTGACGTGGTCGGCGCGGAAGCGCTGCTTGCACTTCTTGCAGTCGACCAGCGGGTCGGTGAAGTTCTGAAGATGTCCGGAAGCTTCCCAGGTGCGCGGATGCATCAGGATGGCGGCGTCGAGGCCCAGCACGTCGGCGCGCCGCTGGACCATGTCGCGCCACCAGGCCTCCTTGACGTTGCGCTTGAGCTCGATGCCGAGCGGGCCGTAATCGAAGGTCGAGCCGAGGCCGCCATAGATGTCGCTGCTCGGAAAGACGAAGCCGCGCCGCTTGCTCAAGTTGACCAGCTTCTCCATCGTGACCGGGCGCTTGCTCCCGGCCGCGGACGATTGTGCCTCGGATACCGACAAACGATGCCTCCGGATCTGCGCGTGACCCCGGAGGAGCCTGACGGCGCCGCGGGGATATTAATTTCGTATCATTCGCGCGCTCGCGCGGCAATTTTGCGCGGCGCGATGGCGGTCTTCAATCGAACCAGCGCGGCGCGAAGCGGTCCGACATCCGCCGGCGCTCGCAGGTTAGACAACCTCGCGAATCGCTGCTAATGGTCGCGCTGCCGGTAGACATTAGCGATCGCGAGCCGAGCCGAAGCCGCCCCGGAGGCAGACCATGAAGGACATCGCCGTCACCGTCCCGCCGATGACGCCGCGGCGTGAGTTCATGCGGATCGCGCGGCTCGCCAGCGAGATGGGCTATCACTCGGTTTGGACCTACGAGGAGTTTCATGCCGACCCGATGGTCCGGCTGGCCGAATGCCTCCAGCAGACCGAGTTGAAGATCGGCACCGGCTGCCTCAATCCGTTCCTGCGCACTCCGCTTGGCATCGCGATGACCTACATGACGTTGGAGGAGATGTTTCCGGGACGGACCATCCTGGGGCTCGGCGTGGGCGTCGCCTTCTGGCTCGATCGCGCCGGGGTCAACACCCGCCTTACGCATAGCGGCTTACGCGAGGCGGTGAAGATCATCCGCGGGCTGTTCGCGGGCGAGACGGTCAACCTCGATGGGCGCTTTTTCAAGGTCCACGATCTCAAGGTGACACTGCCGCCGACGCCGAAGATTCCGATCTACCTGGCGCCGCGCGAAAATCTGACCTTCGCGGAAATCTGCGGCGAGATCGGCGACGGCTGCTTCGGGCCGATCGGCGTACCGAATCGCTATCACAAGAAGCTCTTCGATCATGTCCGCATCGGGCTCAAGCGCAGCGGGCGCAAGGAGAGCGATTACATCTTCGCCAACAATTTCTGTGCGGTCGCGGATCGCGATCCGATCGCGGCCAAGGAGGCGATGTTCCGCCATCCGTGGTTTGCCCACGCGCTCGGAATCGCGAGCAATCCCGAGGCCTGGCGCGAATGCGGCCTCGACACGAAACTCTTCGAGCCCTACCAGGAGGCCGAAGCGCGCTGCGATTGGGCCGAGACCGCGCGGCTGGTCTGGAATACCAACGCCCATCGCGATTTTGCGCTCTGCGGCACACGCGACGAGCTGGCCGATCAGATCAAGCAGAAGACCGAGCTGCTGGGACTCGACTTGCCAGTGCTCTCGGTCTGCGCGCACAACGATCGGCAGATCCTGGAGACGCTCGAAGGCGGCCGGCTCTACGCTGAGCAGGGCTAGCCGCGGAACCCCGAGCGCGGAGAGAGTCGGGCGATGGCGAGGCGAATCTTCCATATCAACGTCAACGTGACCGACATGGAACGCTCGGTCGCCTTCTACAAGCTGTTCGGTTTCCGCGAGGATCGCGGCGCCGAGACCAACGCGCCCGGACTGGCGCAGGCGTTCGCGACTCGCAGCGGCCGCATCCGATGGACCCATCTGCTGATGGGTGAGGGACCGGAGCTGTGCCGGCTCGACCTCGTGCAATGGTACGACGGCCCGGCGCAAGCGCCTGCGCGCAAGCCCCTCGACGAGCCGGGCATCGGGCGTTTCTCGCTCCTGGTCGACGATATCGAGGCCGAATACCGGCGCCTGCGCGCCGCAGGCGTGCAGTTCGTAGCTCCGCCCGGGGTCTCGAAGACCGTGCATGGCGATTTCTGGGTGGCCGTCGCGATCGATCCGGACCACGTCAACGTGCAGCTCATCCAGCCGCCGCCGGGCCTGTAACTCCGGGATGCTTATGAAACCAGTACGCAAGCAATTTGTCGCGATGTTCGCCGGGCTCGCGATACTCGCGGTGGCCGGATGCGGTCATCGGCTGGTCGCGCCGCAGGGACAGACCGCGGTGCTGATCTTCCCCGATCGCGCAACGGCGACCAAATTCCAGGACAAAGTTAAGCAGGACGGGATCATGGGCGCGGTCGGCGCGCTCGGCCCGACCGCCAACGTCAAGCCGCTCGTCAATGGCACGCACGTGAAGGTCCTGTCAGAGGCAGATGACGCGGACGAAGTGATCGTGACGCGCGGGCCGTACAAGGGACTCCACGGCTACGTCCTCAAGGACGCCGTGAAGTAGCTATTTATCGGCGCGGCAGTGAGCGATTAGAGCGCGTTGGAGCCGCGCTCGCCGGTCCTGATGCGGACCACTTCTTCCATCGGCATCACGAAGATCTTGCCGTCTCCGATGCGCCCGGTGCGGGCCGAGCGTTCGATAGTTTCGACGACCTGGCCGGCGAGGTCGTCGGAAACGATGATCTCGAGCTTCACCTTGGGCAGAAAGTCGACCACGTACTCGGCGCCGCGATAGAGCTCGGTATGTCCCTTCTGGCGGCCGAAGCCCTTGACCTCGGTGACGGTCAGGCCCTGCACCCCGATACTGGAGAGCGCCTCTTTGACCTCATCGAGTTTGAACGGCTTGATGATCGCCTCGACCTTCTTCATGTTGCTCCCTCTGGCGCGGTCAGTCGCCTCTCAAGCGCGCCGCTCTCGCTAACCGGCAAGCATACCATTTCCAGTAACGATGGGTTTAGGCAAGCCCCGCGACGAGGCGTGGCGATGCGATTACGCACATCGCGCAGGCGAATTTCCAGCGAAATCGTCGGAGCGCGATGTCGCACAAGTGATCACGCGGCGCGCTCGCCCATCTTCGGCTCTTTACCCGTCGCGAGCCGCATCAGGTTATCGCGATGCCGCAGCAGGATGAGTGTCGCCATCACGATCACCAGCACCACGTAGTCGCGTGGAAAGCCCATCGCGACGATCAGCACCGGCATCGCGGCCGCCGCGCAGACCGACCCCAGGGAGACGATGCGCGTGATCGCGACGATCACCCCGAAAAGGCCGAACGCGATCAGCGTCGGAATCGTCGCGAGCGCGAGCCAGATGCCGAGCGAGGTCGCGACGCCGCGGCCACCTTTGAAGCCGAGAAACACCGAGCAGATCGATCCCGCGAAGGCCGCGAACGCCGCCGCCGCCAGCGCCGTCGGACTGGCTTCGAGCGCGCGCGCCGCCAGCACCGGCGCTGCGCCCTTCAACAGATCGCCGGCAAAGGTGAGCGCCGCCGCGCCGCGGCCGGCCGCGCGCGCCACGTTGGTCATCCCGACGTTGCCGGAGCCGACCTGGCGCGGATCGAAGCCGAACATCCGGCCGACCAGCACGCCGACCGGAATCGATCCGATCAGATATGCCGCCGCTACCAGGATGATCTCGAACATCGATGTGATGGGCCGTTCAGCGGCGCCGGCGCGGGAGATGGTCGGGGTGACTGGATTTGAACCAGCGACTCCTGCGTCCCGAACGCAGTGCTCTAGCCAGGCTGAGCTACACCCCGTTTACGCCT
>Ga0209415_10005512_pt1 | contig 22701 bp, 18 predicted proteins | sample PeaSoiSIISIP2007_FD_187696 | JGI IMG/M metagenome (GOLD analysis project Ga0209415, IMG submission 187696) | Peat soil microbial communities from Weissenstadt, Germany - SII-SIP-2007 (SPAdes) (version 2) | ecosystem: Environmental > Terrestrial > Soil > Wetlands > Peat | place: Germany... | reverse complement strand
CGGGCGTTCAGGCGGGCGTCCCGAAGAGCCCCGTGCCCCGACCGGACAATTCGGAGCTGATCACGACGATTCCGCGGTTCCCGCCGGCGCCGCAGATGTTCTCGCAGAACGAGGCGCCGACGCGCCAGGACACGACGCTGGATCGCACGATGCCGATGCGCGCCGTTTCGGCCGTGGCGTCGAACGGCGCTCCCGACGCGGTCCCCAGGAAGGAGGAACCGCCGGCGCCCTTGCCCGCAGCGGCTCCGCCCGCGGCGACGGGGGGAAATCTATCGCCCAAATTCACGCAGCGCATGATGGTGCCCGCGGTGGTGCAGCCCCCTCCTCCGCCGCCGGCAGTCGCCGCCGCGCCCCCTGGTGAGATCGAAGAGCTGCCCCCGATGCAGCCCTACGAGGAGGATGCGGGGGAGGATCTGTTCGAGGACGCGCCGGTCCCCGGAGTCGGCCGCAAGAGCTCGCCGGTAGCCCGGCGCGCAGTGGCCATCGTCGTTGCGCTCGTGGTGGTTCTGGGAGCCGTGGCAGCTCTGCGGGGAGTCCAGGCGAGGCAGCAGAAGCGCGCCGACGACGCGCGCCTCCGCGCGGAGACCATCGCGGCGATGGCGCCGACAGTGCCCCCGCGATCGGCCTCCATCCCGCCCGTGCCGTCGGTCGAACCGTCGTCTGCCCCGAGCGCCTCGCCGGAGGTTGCCAGCGCAGCGCCGGAGACGACGACCGCGACCCCGACCGCAACCCCGACCGCGACCGCGGCCCCGACCGCGACCCCGACCCCGACCTCGACCCCGACCTCGACCCCGACCTCGACCCAGCCCTTCGCCATCCAGGCCGTCCCCACCCCCCGCCCGCCCGCCGCCGCGCCTCCCGCGCGAGAAATGCCCCTCTCCACCGCTGACGAGCCCACCAAAAAAGAATCTCTCGTCTCCCAAGCGAACCGTGCCCTCGCGAAGGGTGCAACCGCGCGTGCGGTGGAGCTCGCGCGTCAGGCTGTCGCCGCGAGCCCGTCCAACGCCGACGCCTGGCTCACGCTCGGGGCGGCGTACCAGACCTCGGGCAATTCGGGCGCGGCGAAGGACGCGTATCGCAGCTGCGTCGCGCAGGCGCACTCGGCGAACGTCAGCGAGTGCCGGGTCCTTGCCGGGCCGTGACGCGCGGATCGAGCCGGCGGTAGGTGAGGTCGACGAGCAGGTTGCTCGCCACGATGGCCAGGGACGTGACCACGACGCACGCCAGGGTCACCGGACCGTCGCGGTTCAGCATCGCCCTGACGCTCAGCTCGCCGAGGCCGGGCCACCGAAAGACCGTCTCCGTGACGACCGCGCCTCCCATGAGAGCGCCCAGGTCGAGCCCCATCGCGGTCACGATCGGAACGAGCGCGTTGCGAAGGGCGTGTGACGTGGTGACCCGCAAGGGGGAGAGGCCCTTCGCGCGCGCGGTGCGCACCCAGCCGCTCCTGAGAAGGACGCTCATCTCGTCGCGCGTGAGCCGCGTGTAGTACGCGGCGCCGTAGATTCCGAGCGTCAGCGCGGGTAGCACCAGGCATCGCGCGTGCTCGCCGGGCGTCGTGCCGAAGCCGTCCAGGGGAAGCCACCGCAGCTCGTACGCGAGCACGTACTGGAGCGACAGTGCGATGAGGAACGTCGGTGCGCTGATGCCGAGCAGGCTCGTGCCGACCAGGAGCCGGTCGATCCACGAGCCTCGCAGCGTGGCGGCCGCCGTACCGGTGGCGATTCCCAGCACGAGCTGGACGAGAAGCCCGGCGACGGCGAGGGCGAATGTGCGAGGGAGCCGCGCGAGGACGACGTCGATGACGGGCTGGCGCAGCTGAAAGCTCCTCCCGAAGTCGACGTGAAGGGCCCATCGCCCGATCGACACGACCGGAGCGCAGCTCGTGTGGCCGGGGTCGGCTTGCGCGCCCTGCAAACGAGGGCCGACGTGAACAAGTCGCTTCCAGAAGAGGGCGTACTGGACGATCGGGGGGCGGTCGAGGCCGAGCTGATTCGCGATCCGGGCGACGTCCGCGGGGCGCGCCTGGGGTCCCGACGCCATCCTCGCCGGGTCGCCGGGCAAGAGCGTGTTGACGGCGAACGCGATCGACACGACGGCCCACACGACGGCGAGGCTCCACGCGATCCTGCGGGCCAGGGAGGTCACCGTCCGGCCCCCGAGGAGGCGCGGTCCAGCCACACGCGGCTCACGTCGCGCAACCACACGGGGTGCGGCGCGAACCCGCGCACGTACGGCTGACGCAGATCGAACCAGTGGAACCCGAAGGTGAAGGCCCACGGCGCGTCGCTGCACACGATGGCGTTGGCCTCCCCGTAAAGCCGCGCGCGAGACGCAGGGTCCCCCTCGCGCCGCGCACGGTTGAGGAGATCGTCGAGGCGCGGATTCGAGTAGAACGCCGAGCTGTACGTGGACTCTCCGGCCAGCGCCGCCGACGCGAAGAGCGGCTCGAAGAACGTGCTCGGGTCCGGGTAGTCCATGCCCCAGCTTCCGAGGGACATCCCGGCGCGACTCGCGTCCGTCCTCATCGCGAGGAACGCCGGCCAGCTCACGACCTTGAGCGCGATGTGGATGCCGATCTTCGCGAGCTCCTGCTGGAGGACTTGCGCCGTGTAGAGGACCACTCCCTGGTCGTAGAGGAGGTACTCGACCGGGTGCGGCCAGCCGCCGCGACCCGTCGCGGGGTCGAATGGATAGCCCGCGGCGCGCATGTGCTCGAGCGCGGCGGCGTAGTCGTACCGCTGGCCTTCGAACGTGGGATCGTATCCGGGCACCGCCGGGGGGATCACCTGCGAGAGGGGCGTCATGTTGGCGGGCTTGATCATGCGGTAGTGATCGCGGTCGATCGCGGCCGCCACGGCGCGGCGGATCTCGACGTTGTCGAACGGCGGCAAGCGGGTGTTCATCGACTCGCCGAATATCGACGTGTCGGCCTCGGCGGCGCCGTACGGCCTCCAGCGCTCGTCGGCGACGAACCGCGCGAGGTCGGACTGGGTCAGATCGTGGGTCATATCGAGCTCGCCCTGTTCGAAGCGAAACCGCTGCGCCAAGAACTGCATGCCGTAGGTCCACTCGACGGCGTCGAGGTACGGCAGGCCCGACCGGAAGTACATCGAGTGCCGGACGAGGCGCAGGCTCGTGCCTCGCTGCCACCCGTCGGCCTCGAGCTTGAACGGCCCTGCGCCGCAGGGGAGCCACGTGTCGGCGTAGCGATCGGTCGCGCTGCGACACGTGGGACGGAGCGTGAGCATCGCGAGCAGCGGGAGGAAGGTGGCGTCCGCCGCGGCCAGGTGAAACGAGACGACGTAGGGACCTTCCACCGCCACGCCACGGAGGTGGTCCGCCCCTCGCGAGGCGTACGCCTCGTAGCCGTCGATGTTCGCGAAGTAGCTCGTGTTCGGGTTGGGCGTCGACGGGTGCAGGGACCGCTCGACCGACCGTTTCACGTCATCCGCGGTGAGCTCGGTCCCGTCGTGCATCACCACACCGCGGCGCAGCGTGAAGCGAACCGTGCGTCCGTCGTCGTCGACGTCCCAGTGATCGGCCAGATCGGGCACGACCCTGGCTTCCTGGTCGTAGTCGACCAGGCCCGCGAAGATGAGATGAATGGCTTCGCCCGAGAGCGCGTCGAGCGGCCCCGCGGGATCCAGCGTGCGGACGTCGGCGAGGGACGCGAGGTGCAATGTCCCTCCGGGCCGAGGGGCCGCCGAGTCATCGCTTCGCGCGGGGATCGGCGCGGCGAGCTGCTCGTGGCACCCGGCCGCGGCCGTGACGACGAGCCCGATGCAGGCGGCCGCGCGCACGTCACGTCTCGTTGGGATCGAGCGCATCGCGCAGCCCCTCGCCGAGCATGTTGAAGCCCCATACGGCGAGCAGGATCGCCGCCGCCGGCGCCGCCACGATCCAGGGCGCCGCGAGGTAGTAGTCCTGTCCCTCGTAGACCATCCGCCCCCACGTCGGCGTTGGAGGCGACACGCCGACACCGAGGTAGCTGAGCACGCTGTCGGCCACGATCATCTGCGCGACCAGGACGGTCGACGTCACGACGAGCGACCCGGCGATGTTGGGCAGGACGTGCTTGAGCATCACCCGGGCCGTCGACTGCCCGAGGGCGCGGGAGGCCTCGATGTACTCGAGCGCTCGCACCTGGATCGTCTTCGCGCGCAGGACGCGCGCGATCCCCAGCCATCCCGTCAGTCCGAGCGTGACGAGGATCGTGGGCGCCGACGTTCGATCGATCGCCGCGCCGATGGCCATCACGAGGAGCAGGAACGGGAAGGCGAGCATCACGTCGACGACACGCATGAGCAGTCCGTCGATGTCCATCCGGGGGCCGCCGAACCGCCGCGCGAGGGCTCCGAAGCAGGCCGCCGCGAGGGCCACCGCGGCCACCGCCGGATGGCCGAGGGCGAGCGCGGCGAATGCCGCGACGCATCCCGCGATCGCCGGCCACGGGACGCGAACGCGGGATCCCTCGTACCAGCCCGAGACGACCCCGACCACCGCGCCGAGCGCCGCCGCGATCGACGTCGCCGACAGCGCGATGAAGAGCGAAAGACGCCCCGCGGACGCGAGCCGCGAGAGCACGTCGCGGAACATGCGGTCCGTCCCGAGCGGGAACTCGGCGCGGGGACCGACGGGCATCGCGGCGGGAGAGACCCCGCGCACGAAGTCGCTCTCGAGGGGTCCGTGCCGCACGACCAGCGGACCAACGAGGACGAAGAGGAGCAGAGCCGCGACGATCGCCGCTCCCGTGAGCGCCGCGCGGTCGTGGGCGAGGCGAGCGCGAGCCCGCGGATCGAGCACCCCGCTAGCCCCCTTTTCCGTCCGCGAGGAAGGCCGTGACCGCGCTGGCGAACGCCTGCGGGACCTCTTCGGCTGGGGAATGGCCGCAGTCGAATACCTCGTAGCGGGCCCCCCGCAGCTCGCGCGCGAGCCGGCGGCCGTGCTCCACCGGCGACCGGCGGCTCTCGCGACCCCACACGACCAGGGTGGGCGCCGTGACCCGGGGCACGCTGGCGGTGAGCGGCCGCGTGTCGAGCATCACGCGCATCGTCGCGTAGGCGGCCTCCCGCGCGGCGGGGACGTCGAACAGCTCGAACAGGTGGTCGACCCGTCGTGCGGACGCGCCGTTGGTGCCGGATCGCTCCTTGCCGAGGAACCGGCTGCGAAAGAGCCACCTTCCATAGAGCTGCTTGAACGCGATCGGGCCCACGATCGGGATCCCGGCGATCCGCGACATGGCGTCGGGCAGCGGCGGGTAAACGAGCGGATTGACGAGGACGAGCTTGTCGACGACGTCCGCGTGCATCGCGGCGAGCGTCAGGGCGACCGCGCCTCCCATCGCATGTCCGCAGACCGAGACCCGCCCGAGCCCGATGGCCGCGATGAGGTCGACGAGGGACTCCGAGAATGCGTCGAAGTCGTACCTGTAGCGGCTCGGCGGGGGCTTCTCGCTCTCGCCGAAGCCCGGCAGATCCGGAACGATGAGCCTGAACTGCCGGGACAGGCTCGGGATGGCGTCGTCCCATGCCACGCGGCTCGCGAGGTAGTCGTGGACGAGCAAGAGGGGCGGTCCTTCCCCCGCTTCGACGAACCGGATTCGCGCGCCGCGCACGGCCACGTCGCGCGTGATCGGCGGTCGGGGCTCGGGCATCGCGCGGTTACTTATCGCCCGGAAGATCGGCTGCCGCAAGCGACGAGCTCTCGTCCGGGGCGTGCCCAGGGAGTGACATTTCTTGTCACGCGGACGATCTAACCACGCGAAACGAGTTCCATAATGGAAAAGCTCAAAAAAAAGGCAAACGATGGATTGACCACGATCTTTTGACTGGATTAAAGTGCAAAACAATTCGAGCGGCATGCTGCGGCGGTTGTCGCCTCGTGCTCTCGAAGAAGCGTCGCCGAGACGGGCGACGACCGGGACGCCGAGGGTCGGTGCGGGCATGGCAGTGCCCACGCAGCCGCCACGGCAGCAGTTTGTCGGCGATGTGCCGCGAGGAGTCGAGCATGGACCCCAAGGAACAACCGAAGGACGAGCTGCTTCCGCAGGGCCTCACGGAGGGGTCGCTGGCCCTTCAGCCCGCCTTGGATACGCCCCCGGTGACGCGCGAGCAGCGCCGGAGCCGTCGCAAGCGGGCCGTGCGCGCCCGGACGATCAGCGTCAAGAGGATGACGAAGCGCGAGCTGGAGCTCGGGCGGCTCCTGTATCCGGACACCGATGACGCCGAGCGCCCAGAGACGCGCGCCGACTGCGTGAACGGAGCCCGGCCCTGTCCCTTCGTGTCGTGCAAGCACCACCTCTACCTCGACGTCTCCGCGCGAACGGGCGCCATCAAGCTGAACTTCCCCGACCTCGAGGTATGGGAGATGACCGAGACGTGCGCGCTCGACATCGCCGATCGAGGTGGGACGACCCTCGAAGAGGTCGGTGCGATCATGAACCTGACCCGGGAGCGGATCCGTCAGGTCGAGGTGAAGGGCCTCGCGAAGCTGGCCGCCCTGCGCGACATGGCGGCGCTGCGCGACTACGTCGACGAGGGGCCGACCGGCCGGCGGCGGCTCCCGGTCCTCACCGCGGAATCCGACGAGGACGAGTCCGACGCCGACGCCGAGAACGACGAGACCGCGGGCGACGTCGAGGTGGAGAGCGTCGGGGAATCCCCGGTTCTCGAGGCCGCCGACATGGACATCGATTGACGGCGGATTGACCGCGCACGTCGTCCACGCTTAGCTGCGCCAGCATATGGCCGTGCAGTGTGCGCTCGTCTCCGTCTCCGACAAGTCCGGCCTCATCCCGTTTGCGCGGGCGCTCGCCGGCGCAGGCATCCACATCCTGTCCAGTGGCGGGACGGCGAAGGCGCTTGCAAAAGAGGGGATCGCTGTCGAGACAGTCGAGGCCTACACGGGATCACCGGAGGTGATGGACGGGCGCGTCAAGACGCTGCACCCGCGCGTTCATGGCGGGATCCTCTCGCGCGGCTCGAGGGACGCGGCCGACCTCGAGCGGCTCGGGGCTCGCGAGATCGATCTCGTGGTCGTCAACCTGTACCCCTTCGGGCGCGTCGCCGCGGACCCGGCGTCGGTCCACGAGCACATCGTGGAGAACATCGACATCGGTGGGCCGTCGATGGTCCGCTCGGCCGCCAAGAATCACGCGCGCGTCACGGTCGTCTGCGACCCCGGAGACTACGGCCGTGTGCTCGGAGAGATCGCCGCGCACGGTGACACGACGCCCGGGACGCGAGCGGAGCTGGCCGCCAAGGCATTCGCGCACACGGCAGCCTACGATGCGGCCATCGGCGCGTATCTCTCATCGCGCGAGGGGGACAGCGCCACGCGGACCCGGTTTCCGAAGTATCTCACGCTGCCGTTCGAGCGCGCGTACGGGCTCCGGTACGGCGAGAACCCTCACCAGGCAGGCGCGTTCTTCGTCGACCGCGACTCCGCGCCCGGTTCGCTCGCCCGCGCCGAGAGCGTCGGCGCGGGAGGGAAGGAGCTCAGCTTCAACAACCTGGTCGACCTCGACGCCGCGCTGGACGCCGTCCGCGAGTTCGAGCGACCGGCGGCGGTCGTCGTCAAGCACACCAACCCCTGCGGCGTCGCCGTGGGGAGCTCGCTCGCCAAGGCGTACCGCGACGCGCGCGACGCCGATGCCCTGAGCGCCTACGGCGGCATCGTCGCGCTCAACCGCGAGGTGGACGAGGCGACGGCGAAGGTGGTCGCGGAGACGTTCGTCGAGTGTGTCGTCGCCCCGTCGTTCGAGCCGGCGGCGCTCGATGTGCTTCGCGCCAAGAAGAACCTGCGCCTGCTCGCGACCGGCGCATGGCTGGGGCCCGACCACGCGGCGCTGACGTACAAGCGGGTCGGCGGCGGTCTGGTCGTTCAGGACCGGGACGCGACCGCCGGGGGCGAGGTCGTTCGCGGGAAGGTCGTGACCCGGCGCGCTCCGACCGCCGAGGAGGCGACGAGCCTCGAGTTCGCCTGGCGGGTCTGCAAGCACGTCAAATCGAACGCCATCGTGCTCGCGCGCGGCGAGGTGACGGTGGGTGTGGGTGCGGGGCAGATGTCGCGGGTCATCTCGGTCGAGATCGCCTGCGACAAGGCCGGAGAGAAGGCCCGGGGAAGCGTCCTCGCGTCCGATGCCTACTTCCCGTTTCCCGACGGCGTCGAGGTGGCGGCGCGCGCCGGCATCACGGCGATCGCCCAGCCGGGCGGCAGCGTGAAAGATCCGGACGTGATCGCCGCGGCGGACTCGTTCGGCGTCGCGATGGTCACCACGGGCGTGAGGCACTTCAGGCACTGATCTCCGCGCCGCTTTCTTGGCCTTTTGCACGCCGCTGTGGCTACGTCGTCGACGATGGCCGCGATGACAGAGAGCTGCAGCGTCTGCGGGGCGCCCTTCGACGTCCAGTTCCGCTACCAGATGGAAGAGCGCGAGGGAGGCTTCGCGTTCTTCTGCTCGCATGCTTGCCACGGCAAGGCCATCCGCGGCGAGACGACGGGCGGCGCGACGTGCTCGGCGTGCCAGAAGCGCTTCTACGTCGAGCTGGTCTCGCAGGTCGTGCGCGTCCGCGGTGAGCTGCGCCATGCCTGCTCGGAGGCCTGTCGCCACCAGATCCTCGCGGAGGCGGACGGCGCGCGACTCGGCGCGATCGACGCCGCCGAGCACCGCGTTTCCCATGTGCCGGAGGAGAAGGGATCGCCTTGCCCGGTCCCGACCGTCGGCGCGGGGTCGCCGAGGTCGAGGCGCTCGATGCACGCCCCCGCCCGCCTCGCGATATTCAATCACAAAGGCGGCACGGGGAAGACGACGACGTCGGTGAGCCTCGCGGGTGGTCTCGCGGCCCGAGGTCTGCGCGTGTTGCTCGTCGACACCGACTCGCAGGGGAACGTCGGCGTCTCGCTGGGCGTCAAGGCCGAGAAGACCCTCTACCACGTGCTCGTGATGGGCCTCAGGCCCGCCGACGCGGCCGTGTCCGTCCGTCCGAACCTCGACCTCATCGTGGCCAACGAGACGCTGGCCGCAGCGGAGCTCTACCTCGCCGGCCGCCAGAACCGCGACCGCGTCTTGCGCGAACGCATCGCGCCCGCATTCGACGAGTACGACGTGGTCCTGCTCGACTGCTCCCCCTCGCTCTCGCTCATGAACCAGAACGCGCTCGTCGTCGCCGACGGAATCATCGTCCCGGTCGCCTGCGACTTCCTCTCGCTCGTGGGCGTACGTCAGGTCATCAAGACGGTGAAGAACGTGAACTCGCTCCTGCGCCACCCCGTCCAGATCACGGGCGTCCTGCCGACTTTCTACGACGCCCGCGCTCGCATCTGCCGCGACGCGATCGATGCGCTCAGGGATCACTTCGGCGATCGGATGCTCCCGCCAATCCGGTCGGCGACTCGCCTCAAGGAAGCGCCCGCGCAGGGCAAGACGATCTTCGAGTTCTCGCCCGAGTCGAACGCCGCGGAAGACTACGGCCGGGTCGTCGATCTTCTGGTGGACGGTCCGCGTCAGCAGATGGCTCACGCAGTGGGAAGCTGAGAGGAGAAAGCGACGACGATGGCACGGCGAGATGAAGAGACGGGGCTCGGCGCCGCGAGGGTGCTCGACGCGGACGACGTGCAAGGGGTGCTGTCGGGCGCGTTCTACGCGCCGGAACGCGCCGTCGCGAGGCCCGGCCGGAAGGTCCCTCCGAAGGCGGAGCACTACAAGGTGATCTGCATCTCGCTCTACACGAAGGATCTGGAGCGGCTCGACGGGCTCGTTCGTGCTCTCAAGGCGCGCGGCCTGACGAAGGCCAACCGCAGCGCCCTCATCCGGGTAGCGCTCGAACAGGTCGACCCCGACAAAGTCCCGCGCGGCCTCTAGGACGCGTTCTCGAGCGCGGCCCAGAAGTTACGCATGTCCGGCGGCAGGGGGGCCTCGACCGCCAGAGGCTCGCCGGTCATCGGGTGGGGGAGCTCGATGCGGGCGGCATGAAGCGCGTGGCGCGGCAGCTCGAGGCGAGTCACGTCGTCGGCGGTCAGGTCCCCATCGGCAGCCCGCGCGAACGCGCGCTCGTCGGGACCGTAGAGCTTGTCGCCGACGACCGGCGCGCCGAGCGTCGCCAGGTGAAGGCGGATCTGGTGTTGCCTCCCGGTCTCGAGCCCGCAACCTACGAGGCTGTAGACCCCGCCGGATCGCGCCGTCCGGACCTCTTGCACGTCGATCACCGTCGACGCCTCGAGCGCCTCGGGCGCGTCGCGCACGCGCATCTTCACCCCGAGCCGATTGTCGGGGTCGAGCTCCATGCGTCGCTCGAAGCGGAAGGTGGTGGCGCCGTCGCCGCGATCGGGGACGCCCCACGTGATCGCGACGTATGTCTTTTTCACGCTCTCGCGCAGGGCGAGGAGCTTCTTCAGCGCCCTATCGCAGGCGCGGGTCTTGGACACCAGCAGGACGCCGCTCGTCTCCCGGTCGAGGCGGTGTCCCAGCGAAAGAAACGCGCAGTCGAGCCTCGCTGCCTGGAGGATCTTGATGAGCGTGTTGCGGTGGTAGCGGGCCGTCGGGTGCACGGCCAGGAGCGCCGGCTTGTCGACGGCGATCAGGTGGCCGTCCTCGTAAAGCACAGGAACGTCGATCGCCGCGGGCGTCTCGTCCCACGGCGGGCGCCAGAGGAGGATCGATTGCTCGGCCTGCACCCGGTCGCTCGGTTTGAGGCGGCGTCCCCCGGCATCGTACGCGCTCGCGCGGACGATGGCCTGAGTGCGGGTGCGGCTGCTCCGGTGCAGCTGGCCCTGGAGGAAGACGTCGAGCCGCTGCCCCGCGACCTCGGGAGGGACCCGGAAGACCGACACGACGGACTCCTCCGGCAACCCCGAGGGCCGGACGAAATCGATATCCGACGCGTGAAGCCGCGACATGGTAGAGCGGGCGAGGGCGCCCGGTCCCCATCTTGGCGCAAGAGGCGCCGCGCGCGCAAACCGGGGTGTGGTAGAAGCGCGCTCTCCGATGGAGATCATCTTCGTCACGACCGAGCTCTCGCCCTTCGTCAAGGTGGGGGGGCTCGCCGACGTCTCTGCCGCGCTCCCAAAGGCGCTGCGGGCGCTCGGCCACGCGGTCACCATCGTGATGCCGCGCTTCCCGGCGCTCGAGGAGCACGGGCTGCTCCTGGCCCGCAGGCTCACGCCGCTTCGTTTCACCCTCGGTGATCAGGCCATCGACGCCACGCTGCTCGACGGAAGGCTCGCGTCGCAGGTCGACCTGATCGTCGTCGACGTTCCGGGGCTCTTCGATCGGCCGGGCGTTTACGGAGAAAACAACGGGGAGGACTACCCGGACAACGTCGAGCGCTTCGCGGTGCTGTCGCGTGCGGCCGCGGAGCTCGTGCGTCAGCGCGTGGCGGCCGGTCGCCCGGTCGACGTGGTGCACTGCAACGACTGGGTCACCGCCCTCGTACCGGGGTATCTCGCAACGCTCGCGACGCCCGCCGCGCTCGAATCGCCTGCGTCGGAGACGCCCGCGCTCGGGGCGACCCGTACCGTGCTGACAATTCACAACGTGGCCTACAAGGGTCCCGTGCGCCCCGATCGCCTGCGCGCGCTCGGTCTGGCGGCCGGCCACGGCGAAGAGAGCCTCCTCGAGCACGGGATCCGATCCGCCGACGCGATCACGACCGTGAGCCCAACGTACGCGCGCGAGATCCGCACACCCGAGCTTGGCGCCGGGCTCGACAGCATGCTGCGCGAGCGCGGCGGGTCGCTCGTCGGCATCGTCAACGGCGTCGACTACTCGGTCTGGAACCCGGCGACCGACTCGGCCATCGCCGCGCGGTACGACGCGGAGGACTTCACGAACAAGGCTCGCTGCAAGGGGGCGCTGCAGAAGGAGCTGGGGCTTCCCCTCGACGCGCAGGCGCCACTCGTCGCGAGCGTCGGTCGTATGGTCGAGCAAAAAGGGACCGACCTCATCGCGGCGATGATCCCGAAGCTCCTTCGCGGGACGGATGCCCAGGTGGTCGTGACCGGGGAGGGCGCGCCGGACCTCGTCTCGATGATCGAGAAGGTCACGGCGAAGTCGCACGATCGCGGCGTGTTCATACACGCGGCGAACGAGGGGCTCGCGCACCGCATCTTCGCGGGGGCGGACATCGTGGTCGTCCCGAGCCGCTACGAGCCGTGCGGCCTCGTCCAGATGTACGCGCAGCGTTACGGCGCGCTCCCCGTGGCGCGGGCGACCGGAGGCCTCGTGGACACGATCGTCGACTGCGACGCCAAGCTCGAGACCGGGACCGGGTTCCTGTTCGAGCCGGCGACCGCCGAGGCCCTTCTCGGCGCGACGGAGCGTGCGATCGCTGCGCGGACCCTGCCGCGCTGGGGCGCGCTCGTTCGAAGGGTGATGAAGCTCGACTGCAGCTGGGACGGTCCGGCTCGCCGGTACGAGCAGCTCTATCGAGCGCTCGCGTCCAGGTGAGCAGGCGCCAGACGCCGCAGCGCGACGGCGAGCCAGGACGCCCGCAGCGCCACCCGTCCGAAGACGACGCCCTGGTGAAGGAGCGCGAGCAGCACGAGCGTGGCTCCGCCGTGCCCCCCCAGGCGGTCGGCGAGGGCGCCGACGAGGACCACGGGCGCCATGGAGGCCGTCGCCCGCCAGGCCCATGACCACCCGAGCGAGACAGGGTCCGCCCGGAACGCGGCCGCCCCCGCGACGAGGGCACGCGCGCCTCCCGCGGACCGGCGCACGACGGCCGCCCGGGCGAGATCGTGCGTGACGCCCATCGCCGCCACGAGGACGAGAAAGGGCAGGGCGACCGCGGCGCCAAGCTGCTGCGCGCGGGCCTCGCCCAGGCCAGCGTGCGTCCACGCCTCGGCCAGATAGGCGGCGAAGGCGCCCGCGCCCAGGGCGAGGGCCTCCGCTGCGGTCGCGATGGCGAGCAGAAGCGCCATCGCCAGAAATGCGCGCAGGCCCCCTGCCACACTGCCGACCAGCCCCGGCGTCCTGCCGGCGCCGGCCATGGTCACCATCAGGCTCGCCATCGGCACGAGCCCCGCGATGGCCGCGACCACGAGGACCGGCGCGGCGCCGCGGGCCGTGGCCGACGCTCCGTGCATATCGCGCCAGAGAAGGTCGAGCAGCGCGTGAGCGCCGGGCGTCCACAGCGGCGCGTCGCCTCTCGGATGGCTCCCGTACGCCGCACGGACCAGGGAGACGGCCGGCCAGCTGGCGATCCACGCGAGCGTCGTCTCCCACGTCCACACGCCCAGGATCGCCAGCGGATGCTTGCGTGCGCGGGCGTCCTGCTGCTCGCTCGTCATGGCGACACGGCCTGGAGGGCGAGCTGTGCCCAGTAGGTCGCGCGCTCGAGCGTCAATGGGGCGCCTCCGCCACGGCCTTCGACGCCGGCATGGTTGTTCTCGAGGTTCATGTCGATCATCACGCGGTCGTCCGGGTCGACCACCGCTCCGCGAAGCGCGGAGGCTCCATGCCACGCGATCCGGGTCGACGACCCCTCGCCGTCCCATCGCTCTCGGCGCGCGGATCCGTCCTCGAAGCTGAGCTCGATGTCGACCGGGAGCTCGAGCGTCCCGCGGCGCGCGACGAGCACGGATCCTTCCCAGCCCGTCTCGTCGCGAGACGGCCTCGTCTCCCGCTTGCCGCTCTCGTCGAACACGCCTGCCGCCGCCGTCCCTCGTCGGCTCGTCGCGCTCTCGACGACGTAGTCGACCCATCCTCTGTCGAAGAGCGCCGCCCGGAGCGTCGCGGCGACGCGATCGCCGAGCACCTCTGCAAAGACGCCGATGAGCTGATCGGGTCCAGGATGCTCGAACCGGAAACGCCGCGCGTAGAGGCCGAGCGCGCCAGTGACCGCGTCGTCGCCGTACACTCGAGCCAGCGTCTCGAGGACCGCAGCGGTGCGTGAGTAGACCAGCCGGCCGTAGTTTGCGCCGCTCGAGAACGCGGCCGCCGGCTGCGCCACGGGCTCGTCGTGGACCGCCCCGTTGCTCGAGACCGCCTGGATCGCCGCGTCGCTGACGCGCAGGCCGAGAACGTCCGCTGCCGAGCCTTCGCCGCGCCACCGGGCCATCGCGTCGACCTCGGCGAACTGATTGAGCCCTTCGTCGAGAACGGGCCACGCCGCCTCGTTGGTCGCCACGAGGCCGTAGAACCACTGGTGGCCGAGCTCGTGGACCGTCACGATCTCCGGCAAGAACACGCCGGCCGGCGTGGCCCAGGGGCCCGCGCTCGTGATGAGCGTCGGATACTCCATGCCGCCCGCCTCGCCTGCGTCCTCCTGCGGATGCACGACCGTGAGCACCGGGTACGGGTAGCGGCCGTACATCGCGCTCTCGTAGGGGAGGGCGAAGCGCAGCGCCGCCATGTCTCGCTCCGCGATGTCGCCGAACCCGGGCGGCGCGAGGACCGTGACGTCCACGCCGTCGATGCGCTCGCGCGACGCGCGCCAGCGGTCCCACGCGGTCCAGGCGAAATCGTGGATGTCGCCCTGGACGTGTCGCTCGATGCGGCGGCCGCCCTCGGTGCGCGCGTCGACGGTCGGGCCCGTCGCTCCGATGATGTATCCGGCGGGCACGTCGAGGGTGACATCGTACGTGCCGAAGTCGGCGTAGAACTCGGCGAGGTGGTGGAAAGGGAAGTGTGCCCACGTCCCATCGGGCTCCAGGCGCGCGACCTTCGGAAACCACTGGCCCACCATGTGAAAGGTCCCGCGGTAGCCCGTGCGCTCGACGACTGCGGGCATCCGGTCGTCGAAGGCGACGTCGATCTCGACCGTCTGGCCCGGAGCGACGTCGCGGGGCAAAGGGACACGGGCGTCCGTCTCGTCGTCGTCGCCCGGGCGCCGCAGCTCGATCCCGCCGAGAAGATCGATCGTCCTACCGCCCGGGTCGCGCAGGGCCAGCGTACGCAGATCGATCCAGCCCCAGTCTTCGGGTGCCTGGCTTCCGCGGCCGCCCACGCGCTCGCGGAGGAAGGCGGAGCGGTCGTTCTTGAACGCGTTGAGGTAGAGATGCAGCCAGATCTCGTGAACGGCCGTGGTGCTCGCGTTGCGCCACCGGATGGTCCCCGCACCGTGAACCATGTGCGCGGTCGGATCGAGGGACGCGCGGAGGGTGTAGTCCACGACGTCGGCGGCGTGCTGCGGCAACGCGGCGTCGTCGAAGGGCACCGGCCCGGCGGTGGCGCCTCTGCCATCGTGTCCGGTCGAGCTCGTGGCGAGCGCAAGCACGACGGCCAGGGCGCTCGTCAGCGTTCGCACGCGCGAATCATCGGCGCGGATGCGCCCGTGCCGCAAGTCGTCGGCGGTGCCGGGGCGTTCTATCCTCGGGCCGTGCCTGCCAACGCGACGCGGATCGTGAGCTCCGCGCTCGAGGGGAGCGGGATCGAGCTCGTCGCGTCCTGCGGCGTCGATGTGTACGACGCGCGCGCGCCCGAGGCGTACCGTGCGGCAGCGCTTCTGCCCGGGGCGCGCGGCCTCGTCGTGGCGGGCAGCGCTGGGCCCGCGCTCTGGCGCGCGTTCCGGGCGCACAGGAACGCGTCACCCGGTTCGTGGAACGAGCCGCATCCTTACGACGCCTTCGTGGCCATGCTCCTCGCGCGGGCGGACCGAGCGCTGTCGCAGGCCGGCATCCCGTGGCGACGGTTCGATGCCGCGTTCGGCGCGTCGCTGCGCGTCGACTTCGTGGCGCTGGGGCAGCTGGTCGGTCTCGGTCGCCCCGGCCCCTTTGCGCTCCTCATCCATCCGGAGCATGGCCCATGGTGGGCGCTGCGGGGCGCATGGCTCGTGGGCGCCGACGTCGATCCGCCGATCGAGTCGAGGCAGCCATGTGTCGGGTGTCCGGCGCCCTGCATCGGAGGATGGCAGAACGCGCCCGGGAGCGTGACGCAGGCGACGGCGGAGATGCGCGGGCGCTGCATCGTGGGCCAGAGCTCGCGCTACGACGACGATCAGATCGCGTACCACTACTCCCGGCACCACTAGAAGAGCCCGAGCTGGGCCTTTGGCCGCACGAAGGTCGTTGGCGCTTCGTCCTGGGCGTCGTCCTGGCCAGCTGTAGCCAGCCCGAGGCGTGCGGTCGTCTGGGCGAACAGCGCGGCGATCGCCTCTGCGTATGCACCTTCCCCCGAACCGCGCGAGCCGAAGCGGGGATCGTTCATCCTGCCGCCGCGCGTCTCGCGGATGCGGCGCAGCACTCGGTCGGCTCGCAGAGGCAGCGCGGCCCTCAGGCGGTCTTCGAAGACATCCTTCACGGCGCCCGGAAGGCGCAGCAGTGTGGTCGCGGCGTGAGTCGCTCCGGCGTCGCGCGCCGCTCGAAGGACATCGCCCATGTCCTCGTCGTTCAGCCCGGGAATGATGGGCGCCACCATCACGCCGACCCGCACCCCCGCGAGGGCGAGGCGCTCGATCGCGCGGATCCTCCGCACCGGCGTCGTCACGAAAGGCTCGATGGCGCGCGCTCTCGCCTCGTCCCAGAATGGGACGCTGACCATGACCGAGGCTCGCGCGACGCGCGTGAGCTCCTGGAGCACGTCGATGTCGCGCTCGACCAGCGGGGCCTTCGTGATGATGCCGGCCGGGTTTCGGTACTCGGCGCAGACCTGGAGGCAAGCGCGGGTGAGGCGATAGCTTGCCTCGAGCGGCTGGTAGCAGTCCGTGACGCCGCTGAAGACGACCACGTCGCCCTTCCACTTTGGCGCATCGAACGCCTCGCGCAGGAGCTCCGGGGCGCGCTTCTTCACGATGATCTTGCGCTCGAAGTCGGTCCCGGCGCCGAAGCTCAGGTATTCGTGCGTGGGGCGGGCGTAGCAATAGGCGCAGGCGTGAAAGCAGCCCCGGTAGGGGTTGAGGCTCCAGGTGAAGCCGATGTCCGGGCTGTCGTTGTGAGAGAGAATGCCGCGCGTGTGGTCTTCGTAGACCTCGAGGCCGGCGTGGGGGGCCTCGCCGTCGAGGTACTCGACGTCCGTCGTGGCCCAGGGATTGGGGGGGTTGGCAAGAGGCCGGAGGGCAGGCATGCAGGCCGCCCGCAGCGTGGTACTGAACATCCGTCTGGTCAAGGCCGACGGTGGACGCTTCTCCCGCTCACTCCCCTTCAGGCTATGACGGACTGCTCGAGAAGCGCCGCCGCCTGCTTCTTTCTCCAGCTCCCGAGCTTCTCGGCGAGCTCGGGCCGCTTGCCCGCCAGGATCGCGACGGCGAAGAGGCCTGCGTTCCCTGCGCCCGCCTTGCCCACAGCGAACGTGGCCACCGGGATGCCCTTGGGCATCTGGACGATCGCGAGGAGCGCGTCGAGGCCGAGCAGATGCCCTGACGGGATGGGGACGCCGAGCACCGGCAGCGTGGTCTTCGCCGCCACCACACCCGGCAGATGCGCCGCGCCCCCGGCGCCCGCGATGAACACCTCGACACCTCGCGCCGGAGCCGCCGCGACGTACTCGAAGAGCGCGTCGGGCGTCCGGTGCGCGCTCAGGACGCGGACTTCGTGCGCGACCCCGAGCTCGTTCAGCGCGTCGCGCGCGGGCTGCATCACGTCGAGATCACTCTTGCTACCCATCAAGATCGAGACGAGCGGGGAAGTCATGGGCCCGACGGTAGTTCAATCCTTCTTCTTCCCGAAGCGGAAAGCCAGCTTGTCGCCGTCGACGTCGACGACGACGTGCCCCCCGTCCTCGAGCGCGCCGAAGAGGAGCTCGTCGCCCAGCGGGCGCTTCACCTCGTCCTCGATCACGCGCGCCAGCGGACGAGCGCCGTTGTCCGGGTCGTAGCCCTTCTTCCCGAGGTATGCTGTCGCCGCGTCGGTGACCTCGATCGTGACGTCGTTCGCCGCGAGCTGGCCGGCGAGCTCGCGCACGAACTTGCCGACGATGTGCCGCATGATGTCCGGATCGAGCGGCCGGAAGGCAATCTTCGCGTCGAGGCGGTTCCTGAACTCGGGGCTGAAGAGCTGCTTGTACTCGCGGTCGACGTCGGGCTTCTCGCGGTCCGCGCCGTCCGGGCCACCGAAGCCGACCGATCGGCGCTGGAGGTCGCGCACCCCGATGTTGCTCGTCATCAGGAGGACGACGTGCCTGAAATCCGTGGGCTTGCCGACGTGGTCCGTGAGCCTCCCGTGGTCCATCACCTGGAGCAGGATGTTGAAGATCTGCGGGTGCGCCTTCTCGATCTCGTCGAGGAGGAGCACCGCGTGCGGCGTCTTCGCGATCGCATCGGTCAAGAGCCCCCCCTGATCGAACCCCACGTAGCCCGGCGGGGCCCCGATGAGCCGGGACACCGTGTGGGCCTCCATGTATTCGCTCATGTCGAAGCGGTGGAAGGCGATGCCCATCACCTTCGCCAGTTGCCGCGCGGCCTCCGTCTTGCCGACGCCCGTCGGCCCCGTCAGCAAGAAAGACCCGATCGGCTTCTCGGGCGACCGGAGGCCCGCGCGCGACAGCTTGATGGCCGAGGCGAGCTGCCGGATCGCGGCGTCCTGTCCGAAGACGGCGCTCTTGAGCTCCGCCTCGAGGTTCTTCAGACGATCCTTGTCGCTCGTCGACACCTCGCGCGTCGGGATCTGGGCCATCCTGGCGAGGACCTCCTCGATGTCGATGGCCTCGACGCGCGGAGGCTCGGCCCCTTCCGCGTCCCCGTTCGCCGCCGACGCAGCGAGCTTCTTCGCCGCGCCCGTCTCGTCGATGAGATCGATCGCCTTGTCCGGCAGCTTGCGGTCGTGCAGGTACTTGTCCCCGAGCTCCGCGGCGGCCCGCAGCGCGGGGTCGGCGTAGCGCACGCCGTGGAACTCCTCGTACTGAGGGCGGAGCCCTTCGAGGATCTTCACCGTGTCTTCCACGCTCGGCTCGTTGACCTCGACGCGCTGGAACCGCCGCGAGAGGGCGCGGTCTTTCTCGAAGTGCTGGCGGAACTCCTGGAACGTCGTCGACCCGATGCACCGCAGGCGCCCGCTCGCGAGGGCTGGCTTGAGCAGGTTGCTCGCGTCCATGCTCCCGCCCGCGGTCGCGCCGGCGCCGATCATCGTGTGGATCTCGTCGATGAAGACGATGGCGCCCTCGATCTTCTGGAGCGCCTTGATGACCGATTTGATGCGCTCCTCGAAGTCGCCCCGGTACCGGGTACCCGCGAGCACCGACCCGATGTCGAGCGCGTACACGGTGGCCCCCGCGAGGGCCTTCGGGACTTCTCCACGCTGGATCTTGAGCGCGAGCCCCTCGGCGATCGCCGTCTTGCCCACGCCGGCGTCGCCGACGAGCAGGACGTTGTTCTTCTTCCGTCGAGCGAGGATCTGCGCGATGCGCGCGATCTCGTTCTCCCGCCCCACGAGGGGATCGATCCTCTTGTCGCGCGCCTCTTCGTTCAGGTTGACGGTGTAGGCCTTCAGGGGGTCCTTGGCCGGCCGAGGCGCGTCCGGATCCGCGTCGGCTCCTCCACCGGATCGCCGCGTCTCGAGCTGGTCCTCGTCCATCTTCGAGACCCCGTGGGAGAGGAAGGCGACGAGGTCGAGCCGGGACACGCCCTGCTCCTCCATGAGCGCGACGGCGTACGAGTCGCGCTCCGCGAAGAGCGCCACGAGGACGTTGGCCCCCGTCACCTCGTCCTTGCCGCTGGACTTCACGTGATTCACGGCGCGGCGGATCGCCCGCTGCACACCGTTCGCCGGCGTGGGCTGGGTCGCGCTTTCGGTCGGGACGGGCTCGAGCTGCTCGCTCAGGTAGGCCTCGAGCCGCCTCTTCAGGCCGTCGGGGTCGCCCCCGGCGTTTCGCAGGACGGACGCGGTCGTGTCGTCCAGCAGGAGCGCGTAGAGCAGGTGCTCGATCGTCACGTACTCGTGACGTCGCCGGGCTGCGTCGTTCGCGGCCACCGACAGCGCGATCTCGACCTCCGGGCTGATTCTCATGCTTGTCTCTCTCTCACTCGGGCTCTGCCGTCACGAGCAGCGGATGCCCGTGCTCGCGCGCGTCTCGCATCACCTCGGTCACCTTCGTCTCCGCGACCTCGCGGGGATAGAGGCCGGCAACCGCTCGCCCCTTCTTGTGCACGGTCAACATGATGTGAAGCGCCTCGGTCTCCGTCCTGTGGAAAAACCGGCGGAGCACCCCGACCACGTATTCCATCGTCGTGTAGTCATCGTTGTGGAAGATCACCTTGTAGCGCTTGGGGACGGCGGTCTTGCGCCGTTCCTCGACCTCGACGTCCTCCTCGTTCGCGTTGCCCGGACCTTGCGGCGGCCGAGGCTGGTCTGGCTCTTTGCCGGGCATCTTGGCTCGTGGGCCTTGCTGGCGAGGACAATAACGCCGTCGCTCTCGAGTTCAACGTCGGGAGGTGGTCGGTGTCGGGTGGCGTAGGCAGGGGCGGCGCAAGGGTGGGGCAGGGTGGTGGGTGGGCGTGGATCCGCGGGCTGGTTGATGCCGCGCGCAGGCGCTTGTCGTCAGGCCGCTGTCCCCGCTAAAGTATAAGGACACTGGCGCCTCTGTGCGCCATCTTTGTGGGAAGCCGATGCAACTCGAAGCCAACGTTGTGGTCGCCGAGCGGTTCCGCCTTAACCGGCAACTCGGCCGGGGCGGGATGGGCTCGGTCTGGCACGCCACGCACCTGGGCCTCGACGTGCCCTGTGCCGTCAAGTTCATCGAGGGCGAGTACGCGCAGCTCTCCGAGGCGCAGTCGCGGTTCGAGCGCGAGGCGAAGGCCGCGGCGTCGCTGCGGAGCCCCCACGTCGTCCAGATCCTCGACCACGGCGTCTGGCAAGGCACGCCGTACATCGCGATGGAGCTGCTCGACGGCGAGGAGCTCGGCAAGCGACTGCAGCGCCTCGGCCGCCTGTCACCGCCGGACGTCCTCAAGATCGTGACGCAGGTCGCCCGGGCGCTGACCAAGGCGCACTCGGTCGGCATCGTGCACCGCGACCTGAAGCCGGAGAACATCTTCCTCGTCCTCGACGACGACCGCGAGATCGCGAAGGTGCTCGACTTCGGGATCGCGAAGGCGACGGGAGGCATCGACGGCAGCAACACGAAGACCGGGGCAATGCTCGGGACGCCGTACTACATGAGCCCGGAGCAGGCCCAGGGCATCAAGGCCGTCGATCACCGGAGCGATCTCTGGGCGCTCGGCGTCATCGTCTTCCAGGCGCTGACCGGGAAGCTGCCGTTCGAGAGCGAGGCTCTCGGCGATCTGCTGGTCCGCATCATCGTCGCCCCCATCCCGATGCCGTCGCAGATCGTGAACGACCTTCCGCCGTCCTTCGACACGTGGTGGGCGAAGGCGTCGCAGAGGGATCCCGCGCTCCGGTACCAGACCGCGAAGGAATTCTCGGACGCTCTTCTCATGGTCTTCGGAGGGTCCGTGGGCAACAGCCTGCGGGACTCGCAGGGGGGAATCGGAGGCACGTCGCCCGGGATGCAGATGCCCTATGCGCTCACGCCCGGCGGGTACAAGACGGGGGCGCACCTCGGATTGACTCCGCCGCCGGGAGGACTGAACGCGCAGCAGGCGGGCATGACGCCACTCCCGGGCGGGATGGCTCCCCAGACGATGGGCCTGGGCGCGGGGGGAGTCACGACCGGGGCGCCGATCGCCCACACATTCGCCGGGTTCCCGGGCGCTCCCCAGCGCAAGACAGGGGTGTTGCTGGCCGCGGGCGCAGCTGTCCTCGTCCTGGTCATGGGAGTCGTCGGAGTCATCGTGTTGAAGGGGAAGGGAGGACCCCCGCCCGCCGCCGCTGGCCCGACGGTCACCGGCGCGGTGACGTCCGTGGCTCAAGCGCCGGCAGCCGTGACGACCGCCGCTCCCATTCCCACCCACGAGACGCTCGCACCTCCCGCCGCCGATCCGTCGCCCGCTCCGTCGCCAGTCGCATCGGCGACGAAAGCGCGGCCGGGCAACGCCGCAGCGGCCGCAAAACCCGCCCCGCCAGCCCCGGCCCCGGCACCCAGCAAGAAGCAGAAGGTCGACCTCGGCATCTAAGGGTGGCGAAGACCGATGGACCGCCGAGTCCCTTCCGACGCGTTCGTGCGGGCCACGCTGTCTCTCGGTGACTCCGGCCTGCGGGCAGCCTACGCGGCGAGCGCGCTGCGCGGATGGCCACTCGATCTCGTGGCGCGCACGCTCGACGCCGTCTGCGAGAGAGCGGAGCAGGCCGAGGCGTCCTCGCGGGAGGCGCTCATCGCCATCGTCGATGCGCTGAACGGGGAGGGGATGGAGGATCTGCTGCAGCGGCTCCGGGAGCAGGCAGCCGGGGAATCGCTCCTCGCGCTGGGTCGGCTCATCCGCCACCCGAGCGACTCGCTCCCGCCTGGCGGCAGCGAGCCTCGACGCGATCGGGTCCCCGACCTCGGCCGCGGACGCGAGGTGACCCTCGGCGAGCGCAAGTCGCTCGCCCGCCGCGCTGACCGCGACCTCATGCAGCGTCTCCTGCGCGACCCGCACCCCGACGTCATCCGGCGCTGCCTGCGCAATCCGCGCGTGACGGAGGACGACGTCGTCCGCCTGGCAGCAAAGCGGCCCTGCCGCGGCGAGGTGCTCGTCGAGATCGCGCGCTCCGGCTGGACCCATCGGCCGCGCGTGCGGTTCGCGCTCGTGATGAATCCGCACACGCCCGTCGAGATGGCGCTCCGCATCGCGGGCCTCCTCATCCGTCCGGAGCTCGCGCTCGTCGTACGTTCCCCGGGCGTCGCGGCTTCGGTGCGCGCGCTTTGCATGGAGCACCTCGAGCGCCGCCCGC
>Ga0209415_10005511_pt1 | contig 22704 bp, 16 predicted proteins | sample PeaSoiSIISIP2007_FD_187696 | JGI IMG/M metagenome (GOLD analysis project Ga0209415, IMG submission 187696) | Peat soil microbial communities from Weissenstadt, Germany - SII-SIP-2007 (SPAdes) (version 2) | ecosystem: Environmental > Terrestrial > Soil > Wetlands > Peat | place: Germany... | reverse complement strand
ATGTGCTCGCGGTCAATCTGACCGGCGCTTTCAACATGGTGCTGGCAGTAATGCCGACCATGCGCAAACAGAAGGAAGGGCTGATCATCAACGTGGCCTCTACGGCGGCCAAACGGGTTAGCGGCGTTGCCGGCATTGCGTATTCCGCCTCCAAGTTCGGCATGCTCGGAATGAGCCTTTCGCTCACGCAGGAGGCCTGGAAGTCTGGCATCCGCTCCTGCTGTCTCTGTCCCGACGACGTCAACACGCCGATAATGGCCCGGCGTAAGGTGAAGTATCCCCCAGAGGTGCTTGAGCAGTTCATCCAGCCCGAAGACCTCGCGGAGACCATGCGATTTGTCGCGCTGATGCCGAAGCGCACGTCGATTCCGGAGATGCTGGTATATCCAACGAATATTCGGCCGTACACTCCGGCCGAAACCGGCCTTGGCTCCTGAATGCTCCTGTGGCCGCGGGAATGGAACGACGCACCGTGATCACGAGCCGTAGTCGGACCTATCTTTGGATTGCCCTTGCGGTCGCGTGGATTGCCGGCAACGATGCCATTCTCCGGGTGGAGCGGGAGATGTCCACTCTCTTGAGTCCGCCGGATCTGCAGGCAGTCGGGCCCGACACCGTCATCGCAGCGTTCGCTGGCCTGCTAAATGGAATTCGGAAGGCTAGAGCTGTAGAAGCAATCCGAACCGACGCCGTGGTCATGCTGGTGCCGCCAATTATGATGGCTGTAGTCATGCTCGCGATCGGTCGCCCGAGGGGTACCGATCAAACGGAGCGTGCTGACGGCCCGACAATCAAGGCCGCAATCGCCAGCACTGCGGGGCCTCGGTATACCGGGCCGATCGGAAAGACGGTGAATGTGTCGAGCACCTCCACCGACTGGCGAGGCCTCGCTCTGTCGAATTTCGGCCTGTCCCCGTTCGTGCTGGACGAGACGCTTTTCGCCTCCGTCGAGGGCTTCATCCAAGGCATCAAATTCCCGGAGGGCGATTCCAAACGCGACGCTGCCTTCGCATCGAGCGGATGGCGGGCGAAGAGCCTGGGAGACACTGCAGATCGCAGCGGTGCCTATTGGGGAGGCGTTCGTCTGACTTACGGATCACCGGATCATCACCGCTTGATAGAGCGTGCGATACGCGCCCGTATCGGGCAAAGCAAGGGCCTCCAGGAAGCGCTCAAATCGACTGGGGATGCCGCCTTGATCCACGACACGGGCGCCGCCGAATCGCCGATGACCTCTCTGCCCGCTGCTGTGTTTTGTCGAATTCTGTCGGAAATCCGTGCGGAGCTACTCGTCGGTACGCTGTTGGAACATGCGAGCCCGCGCGGCATCGAGCAGCCTGAGGGCGATTCGATATCGGCAAAGAGCCGCGCCAGCTGGAAGGTCAGTCGCTTGCTCGCGCTCGTCCACCGCCCGCTAGCCTGAGGTTGTTGCGTAACCGGAACACCGAAAGAGGTCAGAATCGGTCGGCGCGATAGGGTGATGGATCGATGACGGGATATCTGTCGGCCATCAGATCCGCGATGAGCCTGCCGGTGATCGCGGCGAAGGAAAGCCCGCGATGCGCATGACCGAAGGCGAAATAGACATTCCGGAAGCGCGGAGAGCGACCCACCGCGGGCAGCGAGTCCGGCAACGAGGGGCGGAACCCCATCCAATCGGTCCGGCCCTCGGTCTGCAGGCCCGGCAGCATGCGCCGGGTGCGCGTGAGCATGGCGGCCGCGCGCTCGGGATTTGGCGGTGCGGTCAGACCCCCGAGCTCGACGGTGCCAGCGATGCGCAGTCCGTGCTCCATTGGCGTGATTGCGAAGCCGCCTTCCGTCGAAGCGAGCGGGTGCCGAACGGCAATTCCAGGATTGGGAAGCATGACGTGATAGCCGCGCTCGGTGTCGAGCGGGAGGCGGCTGCCGAGTTCGGCAGCAAGCGGCCTCGACCACGCTCCAGCAGCGATGACGATCTGCGACGCCGGCCGGTCGCCGGCGTCGCCAACGACCCCGGTCGGTCCCTGCGCGTCCATTGCGAAACCGCGAACGGCTTCGCGCAGGATCGTACCGCCGTTCCTCGCAAAATCGGCCACGAGCACATCGACGAGCCGTTTCGGATTCACGGTGTGCGCGTAATCCGGGAAGAATGAGCCTCGCACGAAGATGGGCGCGAGATCGGGCTCCAGCTGCCGGATCTCTTCCGGCCGGACCTCCTCCACGCGGATACCGCGGCGCCGGCGCAGCGCGTGGGCCGGAAGCGACGCTTGAAAAGCCGCCTCCGACTCGTAGAGATGCAGCCAGCCGCTGCGGCGGACCATATCGAGCGCGTCGGCGCTTTTCAGCAAAGGCTCGTAAGCCGGCAGCACTTGGCCCGCAAGCGCCGCGAGCGCCAAGGAAATCTCCTCGACGCGATGCGGCCGGCTGCTGAGCGCATAGCGGATGAGCCAAGGGGCGATCCGCGGCAGATACCCCCACCGGACCGCAAGCGGTCCCAAGGGGTTCATCAGCATCCCGGGAACGCTGCGCACGATGCCCGGCATCGCCTCCGGTGCGACGCCTCCGGTCGCCAAGAGGCCCGCATTACCGAAACTGCAGGCGTCGCCGGGCGAGCGAGGGTCCATCAGCGTTACGCGCCGCCCGTCGCGCTGGAGATAGAGCGCGCAGCAGATCCCGACGATGCCTGCACCGATTACGACGACCGGAGCTTCCTGCTTCTTTCGCATGAGTTCTGGGCTGCGGATCCCGCGGGTATCACGATGCGTAGGATGGCAAATCCGCGTCGAGTATCTCTTTCATGGCGTTGAAATGAAAATCGGCGTTCGCGGTCACCGTGCCGAATTGCTCGTGTGTCTCACGCGCCATCTCCTCGGACATCACGTTGAGCGATCGACCGGATTGCATCGCCAGCAGCTGCACTTGGCACGCCCGCTCGAGATAGTAGAAGTCGTCGAAAGCCTGCGCCAGGGTCCGGCCGACCACGACCACTCCGTGATTGGCGAGAAACAGGATCCGCTTCCTGCCCATCGCCTCGGCCATGCGGTCGCCCTCGTCAGTGCGCACCGCGATGCCGTTGAAATGGTCGTCGTAGGCGATCTCGCCGAAGAAGCGCGCGGAGTTCTGGTGCACCATCTCGACCCGCCCGCTTCGGATCGCGGTGATCGCCGTCGAGTAAGGCGCATGGAGATGCAGGACGACAGTCGCCGAGGGATGCGCGAGGTGAATGCGCGTATGAATGTGGTAGCCGGTCATCGGCGGCCTGCCGGTGCCCTCGAGCGTTCTGCCGTTTTCGTCGATGACGATCAGGCTGCTGGCGGTCATGCGCTCGAAGTGGGTTCCCTTGGGGTTTATCAGAAACCTTCGCCCCGGCAACATCATCGAGAAATGATTGCACACTCCCTCGTGCATGTTGAGCCGCGCGGCGCAGCGAAAGGCGGCCGCAAGATCGATCCGCGCCTGGATCGTCTCGGCTCGGTTCGTGCGATCGGCGATGGACGGCTGGCTCATGCGCAAATCTCCGGGCTTGATTGGGTCCGGCGCGGTTCCAGCTTACGAAAATGCCATCGACCGGAAACGCGCTCGGGAACGCACGCAATTTATACGCTGGATAATTGCCGGGCGCGGATCATAATTCCAATCAGGGGGTGCTGCCGAGCATGCAGCGCCGCACGCCTCGAACCAAACAGGCGGATATCGTGGGGACGTCCGCCCTCTCATAGAGAGAAACAAGGGAGGTACTACGATGATCGACCCAAGTCTCTTGAAAGACCCGTTCCCGGCCGCCGCCTTAGTGAGCCCAAGCGCGGCTCTTATGATCATAGACGTAGTAGGCGAAGCACGCCGTCGCTCTGGTGGCCCGTACCTCACGCCACCACGATGAGGTCCGGCTCCTCGTGATTGACCCGCTCCGGCCCATGCTCGGTGAGCGCGTAGTTGGCGCCAAATGTGAAACCGAACCCTTCCGCGGGCTGCGACATGGTCACATGCAGGCAGAACATCATGCCCGGCTCGAACAGGCGGGTCGACGGCTCGTTGATGGCGTAGGGCTCGGCCCAACTTGGCGGAAAGGCGATGCCGACGCCGTATCCCCAGCGCCCCATATTGCCAGCCGATATCCCATGTCGGTTGAGTGTCGTTCGAGCACGGCGGCAGCACGCCCCAATGATCGCGCCGGCACGGATCTCGGCCTTGAGCACCTCGAGCGCCGCGCGGCAGCCCTCGAAGGCTTGGCGGTAGGCGGGGGGCGGCTCGCCGATGTGGAAGGCCTGGTAAGTCGTCACCTGATAGCGCCGACGGACCGAAGCGAAGGCGCAGCGCACGGGTTCGCCGGAGCCGAGCTTGCGGTCGGTGGGCGCGCTGTGGGCAGCGACCGTGCGCCGCCCGCTCTCGACAAACGTTGGAATGCCGGGCACGCCGCTCCCGAAGCGCCGCGTCGCGTATTCGATCTCGGCGGCGAATTCGACCTCTCGGATGCCGACCCGCGCGCAGCGTCTCGCAGCGTCGAGCCCGGTGGCAGCGATGCCCGCCGCTTCGCGGATGTAGCGCCATTCCGCCGGGCGCTTAACGAAGCGCACTGCGTTCACGAGCTCGGTTGCGTCCTTGAGCTGCCATCCCTCAGGCATGCCAGATAGGAAACGTCGATAGTAGCTAGCGGAGAGATACCACTGATCCTCCTCGAGCCCGACCCGCCGCGCGCCACCCTTGAGCGCCGCAGCAACAATCTCCCAGGCGAACTGCGCCGGATCTTCGTCCGGGTAGTGATAGGGCCGCTTCTCGCCCCAGGCGCTGCCGGCGATGTCGTTGGCCAGCGACAGGTCGATGTCACGCACGATCAGCACCGGTGGCCGCTCGTCCAAGGTCACCACGAGCGCCTGCTCATCGCCGTAGGATTGCCCGTCATAGCCGCTGAAATAATAGAGAGTCGCCGGGCTGACGCAGATTACCGCATCGAGTCTGGCCGCCTCCATGCGGTGCCGCAGTAATCCCAGGCGCGCTACATATTCCGACGGCTCAAAGGGGAGGAGGATGCCGCTCTCGTCAAAGGTCACGCCATCGCCCATCGCACCCTCGGATCGCTGACGACGGCAACGTTAGCACGGCAAAGCAAACAAACAACACATTGCATAAGAGCGAGCGCTGTAGACTCGGGCCATCGCGGCACGCTGTCTGGCATCAATGCTATGATTGACCCCAGAGCGCGCCGCTGTTGATGTCCGGCGCGGCAATGACAGGAGGAGGATCATCGCCATGTGGGAGACATTGGTTTACGAGAAGAAGGACCGCATCGCCCATATTCAGTTCAACCGTCCCGAGGCGCTGAACGCAATCAACCTCAAAATGATGGAGGAGCTGCCGAAGGCAGTCCTCCAGGCAGAGCGGGACGAGACGGTAAGAGCCATCATACTTAGCGGCGCCGGCAAGTGCTTCGGAGCCGGCTATGACCTTAAAATCGATTGGGCCTCGACCTATGGCGGCAGCGCCGGGCGTACCGCCATGAGCACCCGGCAGATGCTGCGTGACGCGGCGGCATACGAGTTTGCGCCGTGGGATTGCGAGAAGCCGGTCATCGCCATGGTCCGCGGCTATTGCCTCGCCGGCAGCTGCGAAGTGGCGATGATGTGCTGCATCACCATAGCCTCCGACACCGCGCTCTTTGGCGAGCCCGAGATCCGCTTCTCGACCGCACCGCCCGTGGTCGTCATGCCATGGCTCGTGGGCCTGAAGAAGGCGCGAGAGTTGCTTTATACTGGCGACATCATCAATGCCGAAGAGGCGCTACGCCTGGGCATGATCAACCATGTTGTACCCGACGATCAGCTCGAGGCGGAAACCTTCCGCCTCGCGCGACGCATCGCCGCCACCGAGCTTGTTGCGCTTAAGACGACCAAAGCTGCGATCAACCGTGGAGCCGAAATCGCAGGGTTTCGCGAAGCGATCAACTACGGAATCGAGACCGGCGCCATACTCGACGCCACCCCGACAGATATGTATCGCCAATTCAAGGAACTCGCAGCGACCCAGGGGCTAGCTGCGGCGGTGCGCTGGCGCGAGGCGCAGTACAGGGACGCCGAGGGCGGGACCTGAGCGGTCGAGATGGTGCGGTCGATGAATCTGCTCTCGCGTCCCGGCGCATCATACCGGCGCGGCCCGAAGCTCCGTCACCTCCCGGTGGCAATAGGCGACGTGGCCTGCCGCCACTCGCCGCTCCGGCGGCGGCTCGCGATCGCAGCGCCCGGGGATCGCGAGCGCGCAGCGGATGCGGAAGGGACAGCCGAGGTCCCGAGGCATGGCCGCGCCGGTCTGCACCCGGGTCGGCGGCCGGGCCGCCACCACGTCCTCAAGCCAGCCCTGGCGCAGCTCCGGCACGGAGGCGAGCAGGAGCACCGTATAGGGATGGGCGGGCGCGGAGAACACCGACGCAGCTGATCCCGCCTCGCAGACCCGCCCGGCATAAAGCACCACGACGCGATCGGCGATCGCAGAAACGGTGACGAGATCATGGGAGATGAAGAGATAGGCGACGTCGTGCCGAGCACGCAGGTCGCGCATCAACGTCAGCACCTGAGCTGCGACGATGGTGTCGAGCGACGATAGGATCTCGTCGCAGAGCACGAGATCGGGACTCGCCGAGAAGGCACGGGCGATCGCAACACGCTGGCGCTGCCCACCGGAGAGCTCCGCGGGATAGCGCGCGGCATGATCCGCGGCAAGCCCCACCATGAGGAGGAGCTCGGTCAACCGCTCGGCACGCCGCCGACCGCGAAGACCGAAATAGAGCTTGAGAGGCCGTCCGATCGCCTCGCCGATGGTCTGCTCGGGATTGAGCGACAGATCGGGACTCTGGAAGATGATCTGGATACGGCGCAACATCTCGCGATCACGGCGTCGCGCCCGCGCCGCGAGCGGCCGGCCGTCGAGGGCGACCCTCCCGGCAAACGGCGCATGAAGCCCCGCGATGACGCGGGCGAGGGTCGACTTGCCGCTGCCGGATTCACCGACCAGCGCCACAACCTCGCGCCGGCCAATGGTGAGATCGACCTCCTGCAGCACGTTCGACGCGATATCATGCTTCGACAGGAAGCCGGGCCGGGCGAAGCTCGCCGAGAGCCGCTCGACCGTGAGCAGCGGCGCCGTTTCTCTCACTGCGAAATTCACGCTGCCACCGACCGGGCGTGGCTTCACCGCACCGATGAGCTCGCGCGTGTAGTCCTCGCGCGGATGGGCGATGATATCGGTGGTCGGGCCCTCCTCCACCACCGCGCCATCCTTCATCACCACAATGCGGTCGGCGATCTGAGCGACGACCGCGAGATCGTGGGAGACGTACATCGCGGCGCTGTGATGTGTGCGGATCACATCCTTGATCGCCTTCAAGACCTCGATCTGGGTGGTGACGTCGAGCCCGGTCGTGGGTTCGTCGAGTACAAGGAGCTTCGGTTGGCAGGTGAGCGCCATGGCGACCATTACGCGCTGCTGCTGGCCACCGCTCGCCTGATGCGGATAGCGCCCGGCCAGCTCCGCAGGATCAGGCAGATCAAGGCGAGCGAGGAGCGCGATGGCGCGGCAACGCGCCTCCTCGCGCGTTGCGATGCCGTGGAGCCGCATTGGCTCGGCTACTTGCTCGCCGATGGTGATGGCGGGATTGAGCGCTGCCTGGGCGCTCTGCGCCACATAGGCAACGTCCTTGCCGCGGGCGGCGCGCCGCGCCCGGGCGTCGAGCGCCAGAAGATCGATGCCGTCGAGCCTGACACCACCTTTCACCACACGTGTGCCCGGGCGCATATAGCTCAACGAGGCCAGCGCGACAGTGGTCTTGCCCGCACCCGACTCGCCAATGAGCGCCACCACTTCGCCCGGCGCCACCGTGAGGCTCACACCGCGCACCGTCGGAACCCAGTGTCCACGTGGCGTCCGCCCCTCGACGCATAATCCCTGGATCTCGAGCAGCGGCGGCATCAGCGGAGCTCTTCCGACATCTGCGCATCAGCGCCGGCGGAGAGCCAATCGACCGTGAGATTGATGCCAAGGACCAGGAGCCCGATCATCACTCCTGGGACGATCGAGGCCAGTGCGCCGTAATAGAGGCCGGGCAGGTTCTCGCGCACCATACCGCCCCAATCGGCGTCGGGCGGCTGAATGCCGAGCCCGAGAAACGACAGGGAGCTCATGAACAGTACGGCATAGGAGAGCCGGAGCCCGAATTCGACCGCAAGCGGCCGGACCGCGCTCGGAAAGATCTCGCGGATGAGGATCGAGGCGAGGCTCTCGCCGCGCGCCCGTGCGACCTCGACGAATTCGAGGGCGGCGATCCCCAGCGCGACGGCACGCGCGACGCGGGCAACGCGCGGACTCTGGATGAAGGCGATCGTCCCGATCAGAACGGGGAGCGAGGTCCCGAGGCCGGCGATGACAAGGAGCGCCAGGAGGATGGGCGGAAAGGATAGCAGCACGTCGACTGCCCAGGTCACGGCCATGTCAAGCCGGCCCCGGATCTCGGCCGCGGTGAAGCCGATGCTCATGCCGACGAGGAATCCGATGCAGGTCGCAAGCCCGGCAACGCCGATACTGAACCTGGCCCCGTCGAGGAGCCGCGAAAAGAGGTCGCGCGACAGGTAGTCGGTCCCGAGAAGCGCCGTCCCACTAGGCGGCGCGAAGGCGCCGCCGGGGTTGATGTCGCCGGGCGGATGCGGGGCGAGAAAGGAGCCGAAGAGAGCGCAGGCGAGATTAACCCCGAGGAGTGCGATCCCGATGGCGCCGAAGAGGGTGAGCTTGCGCCGCACGCGCTTGGTGCTCGCGAGGCTGGGCACGGCGGGGGCGTTGCCGGTGGCGTCGCTCATTTGGCGTGACGCAGGCGCGGATTCGTCAGGACGGTGACAACGTCCGCAGCAAGGGTCAGGAACACGTAGACGGCGCAGAAGATCATCGCCGTCGCCTGTACAATCGGAATGTCGCGCGCGGACACCGCGTCGACCATGAGCCGCCCAAGCCCTGGATAGGTGAAGACGACCTCGACGATAACGACGCCGCTCACGAGATATCCGAGATTGAGCGCCACCACGTTGACGATGGGGGCGAGCGCGTTCGGCAGCGCATGACGTAGAATGATGCGGCCCTTCGAGGCGCCCTTGAGGAGTGCCATCTCGATATAGGGTCGGCGCATGGTGTCGAGCACGGCTGCACGAGTCATGCGGATCATATGCGCCTGAACTGAGGCGAGAAGCGTCAGCGCCGGCAGGGCCAAGGCGCGTAGCAGGCCGGTGAGCGAGGTGAAATCGGGGCTGGTGACGACAGCCGGCAGGAGCTTCAACCGCACTGCCAATAGGAGCGCCAGCAAAAGCCCAACCACGAATTCCGGTAGCGAGATGACGAGGAGCGAGCCCACGGTGAGCGACTTGTCGAAGAGGCTATTGGGATAGGCCGCGGCGAGAAGGCCTAGCCCCAGCGACAGCGGCACGGCCAGGATCGCGGTCGCGACCGCCAGCACCAGCGTGTTGGTGATGCGCAAGCTCACGATGCGCGCGACCGGCGTCTCCGTGGCGAGCGAGGTGCCGAGATCGCCCCTGAAAAGCCCGTCGAGCCAGGCAAGGTAGCGCTCATGCGCTGGCCGGTCGAGACCGAGCTCCGCGATGAGCGCCGCCCGCGCCTCCTCCGTTGTCTGATTGCCGAGAATGGCGGTCGCGACGTCGCCCGGGAGGATCTCGGTCGCGCTGAACACCAGCACCGAGATCGCCCAGAGAGACACGAGACCGAGGACAAGGCGTCGGATAATGAGAGCGAGCATCAGTAGGCGCCACAGTTCCCCGATTGCGGACGCATTGGCACCCTGCAGGCTTGGACGCGTTGGGCATGAGGAGGACAATGCGGCAACATCAAGCACCCGGTGGCATACGCAATACCCCCCACACTAGAACTGCCGGAGCGCTTACAGCGGTCGTCCGGCCCGGGGCGATCGATCCAGTCGCCGCCCGCCGCTCACGTGTCGAGCCAGGCACCATCCCAGAGGAACCAGCCCAGCGGACCATAGGGGTGGTTGACGATGCCCTTAAGCTTCGCCGATTTCGCGTCAACCCAGTTGCTGAACACTGGAATGAGGCTCGGGCCGTCGTCGGATAGGAGCTGCTGCGCTTCCCAATAGAGCGGCTTGCGCCGGTCGAAGTCGGTGATTGAGCGCGCTTCCTTCAGGATCTGATCGAATTTGGGGTTCTTCCAGGCGCCTTCATTCCATTTGGCGTCGGAAGTGTAGACAAGCTCTAGGGCGGTGCCGGCCGCCGGCCGTCCCCACCAGAAGCTCATCGCCCAGGGCTTCTTCATCCACGTCGCGGACCAGTAGCCATCGGCCGGAGCCTGGATAACCTTGACCTTGGCGCCGGCCTTGTTTGCCATCTCGGCATAGACATTCGCCGCATCCATGCCGCCTGCCACGGCGGTCGAGGTATAAAGTTCGAACACGGTGTTTTCGTGCCCGGCACTTTTCAGGAGGGACTTCACCCTATCCGGATCATAAGGCGTAGGCTTGACCTCGGGGTTATAGAACGGGTCGAAGGGCGGCACCGGCTGATCGTTGGCGACGACGCCCTGGTTGGCATAGGCGAGCTCCAGGAGCTTGGCGCGATCGACAGCGTATTTGAGTGCTTGGCGCACCTCGAGCTTGTCGAAGGGCGGCGTGTCACATCGCATCGGGAAGGTGGCATGGGCTGGGCCGGGCACCGACAGCAAGTCAACATCGGGGATCCCCTTCGCCCGCGCGATGAGGCTCGTGTCGAGCTTGTTCATGGCATGGATGTCGCCGGCGAGCAGCGCGTTGAAGCGTGACGTCGGATCGGGAATGCCGATGGTCTCAACCTCGTCAAGATAGGGCTTGCCGTCGCCTCTCCAGTAATTGGGATAGCGCACGCCGACGTGGTTGACCCCCGGCTCGAAGGATTTGCACACGAATGGTCCGGTGCCGATAGGCTTCAGGAAATCCGTGAACCCGTCCGGCACGACGTGAAGATGATAGACGGTGAGTGCCTCCGCGAGATTCGCATTGGGCGAGGCGAGCTTGATGCGCACCGTCTGTTCGTCCTCCGCCTTGAGTCCGTCGGGATCGATGTCGGTAAGAAGCACCCGCGAGGGCGAGGCGGTCTTCGGGTCCATGACGCGGCGGAGCGTGTAGATCACATCGGCAGCGCCGAAGCTCTTGCCGTTATGGAAGGTCACGCCCTTCCGGAGCTTCAGGACCCAATCATCGGCAGCCTTGTTGCTCTCCCAGGACTCGACGAGACCCGGCGAGAGCTTGCCGTCGGGTGTCATGTCGATGAGCCGATTGTAAGTCAGCGTGGCACGACAGAGCTCGAGGATGCTGACCGATTTGCTCGGATCGAGCGTGTCCTTCGCGCTCGTTGAGTCCATCGCCGCTTTGATCTTCCCGCCCTTCTTGGGTGCTGCCTGGGCGAGCGCAGGACTCGGATCGCCCGCGATCATACCGCCGGTCGCCGCCGCCATCCCAATCGCCGCCACGCCGGAATTGAAGGTGCGCCGCGTCACGCTCCAGTTCCGTCCGTCGCTCCCCGTCATGTGTCATCTCCCTGTTTCCCCGCCGGACCGTTGCGGCGCATCTCCGTGCGACCGGCCGATCCGTCTGCAGGGCGGAGTATCGTCCAGCCGGACCCGGCGCGTCCACACCCTCGTGCCGATAACCGTCGCTTGGGCGACTTCGCTAGCCCGGTGATCGCGCGGACCCCGAAACCCGTTGAGGCGCCCCCTCCAGGAGCACGTCCACTCCGACCGCGCCGCTTCCCTTCGGCAACACGATCAGAGGATTAACTTCGATGGCAGCGAGCACTCCCTGTGTCGCTTCGCCGAGGAGCGAGAGAGCAGCAATCGCTGCTGAAGCCGCATCAATGTCGTAGGGCCCGCGGCCACGTATACCCGCGAGTATTGTTCCGGCGCGCGTTCTCTCGAGCATCGCGCGCGCTTGCGCGACGGTTACTGGACCAATCTCGACCGCGGCGTCGTGCAATACGTCAACCATTATACCGCCGAGCCCGGCGACAACGATGCTGCCGAAGCCCTCATCGTTGCGGACTCCGATGATGAGTTCGATCCCCGGACCCACCATCGGTTGGAGGATCAGGGCGACACGATCGCTGGAATCCGGCATACTGCGTAGGCGCGATGCAAGATCATTGAAGGCACCGGCAACCGCACCGGCATCGCGCAAGCCAGTCCGAACCAGATCCAGTTCCGTCTTGTGGGCCCAATCCGGCGATGTCGCCTTGAGCACGACGGGAAAGCCCAGATCACGAGCCGCCGAAATGGCTTCCGCAAGAGAACCTACGCGGATACACGAGCACATGGCGATCCCCGCGTTCGCCAGGAGCTTAAAGCGCTCCGGCTCGGCCAGTTGTGTAGCCGCTACCGAGCTTATGCGCGCAACCTGGGTTTCTCGCGGGGCGTGCGCTAGGTTGGCCCCCCCCAGATGGACACTCCACTTCGCAATCACGCTCAATGCGGTGCGAAGGCCACGCAGGTAAGGAAAGCCAGCGCGCTTGATGTTTTGGGCCATCTCGGCGTGATAGCCGCCGCCCGTCAGGTTGTTGAGCCACACGAATCGAGCACCGGTCGTGGGAGCGATCCGCTCCACGATCGGCAACATTTCCCTCGCGAGGAACGTATCGGCGCCGCCATGCTCGGGCATGTCGAGCGCGAAGACGATCACACCGATTGCATCGTCGCCGGCCAAAGCCTCAATCATGTCGGCGAATCGCTGCTGATCCCATCCAAGGCCCCAGGCATCGAGCGGATTGCGCAGGTCTGCGAAAGGAGGGAAGGAGGCTTTCAGGCGAACCAAGGTCTGAGGCGAGTACTGTGGCATATTCAGCCCGAGTTCGGTCCCGCGGTCGGCGATGACCCCTACCTGGCCGCCTGAAAACGCAACCGGCACGACATGTCTTGTGCGGGGTGGGTCGGGATAGAACGAGAAAAGACGCGCGGCTTCGACCAGTTCGTCGAAATCATGCACGCGAACAATGCCGTATTTCCGGAAGAAAGCGTCATAGACCGCGTCATCTCCGGCAAGGCCGCCCGTATGCGCTGCGACCGCGGCACGACCCGCCTCGGTGATCCCCGTCTTCAGAGCAATGATCGGCAGTTTCCGGCGGATGGCCTTGAGCGCGGCTTGGGCCAGTCTCTCCGGATCGGGCACAGCCTCGACGTGCATAGCGACCACCCGCACGGTCGGATCGGATAAGATGTATTCGAGGTAGTCCGCTGTGCTGCACACCGCCTGGTTGCCGACTGTGATGACATAAGCAAGCCCAAGATCAAGCTCCTCTTGGGCCATGGCGATCGCTACAGAACCGCTCTGGGTGATCAGCGCAACCGAGCCGGGTCGAAGATTGGGGAGCTTTGGCCAAGTGCAGAGGAACGTCCGGGCGACGAGGTTGATGAATCCGGTATTGTTGGGACCGCACACCGCCATACCGTGAACGGCCGCGACCTCCTGGATCGCCTCCTGACGTATCTTCCCCTCGGGGCCGCCATCGGCGAAGCCACTTGCGTTGATAACGGCGGCCTTTATGCCGGCTTGCCCAACCCTGTCCAGAACGGGCGGGACTTGCTCGGCGGGGATTCCAATGAAAACAGCATCCGGCATCTCTGGCAGGGTATCGATCGACGGATAGCAGGGCAGGCCCATCACCTCCGCGTGGCGCGGATTAATTGGAAAGACGCTGCCCTCGAACCCACCGGCGATCAGGTTGCGCATGACGCGCCAGCCGGCCGAGGTCTCGCGCGGCGAAGCACCTATGATGCCAATCGCCCTCGGCCTCATGAGGCTTGCCATGTCGAATGGCCGTGATTTGGGCTTCGTCGCGTCCATAACCTCTAACATGCCCGCCGTGCTCTTGCCGCGCGGAGGCGAGCCCTCTTCCTTGGCAAAGCGGATCACACACCTTTCGCCATCACCCGCTGCTCACCTCGCGTCGGCCTAATATAACAGGACGGTTCCAGGATCAACCAATTGGTACGGTCACTATCGACCCTCGCATCGACGGCGAGAGGACCAGAGTGCAATCCATGACGACTTTTGCAGCAATACCTGCATAATGCAGAGCAAACGTCGGCGCTGCTCTGCGGAGTGGCGCCGCATTGCCAGACTGGCAGGAGGGCGCAGCAGTTATGACTGCCGCAGGACATGCCGACGAACACGGCCGTATCGATCTCGAAGCGACGCGGCGGGACCTCCGCCACGCTCGTCACGCACCGGGGCGCATCTATGCCTCGCCTGCGCTTTACCAGCGTGAAGTCGAGGAATACTTCATGCGCGACTGGCTCTATGTCGGGCGGGTCGAGGAGGTGGCGAACCCCGGCGACTACATGGCGCTTCGACTGGTCGATCAGCCCGTAGTCGTCGCCCGCGACAAGAACGGCGAGCTGCACGCGTCATACAACATGTGCATTCATCGTGGCGTCGAGGTCGCGTACGGCTCGGGAAACACCAGGTCCTTCAAGTGTCCCTACCACGGCTGGGTCTACGATCTGTCGGGTCAGCTCACCGGCGCGGCCTACATGAAGGACACCGAAGGCTTCGACGTCACGAAGTGCCGGATGAAGCCCGTCCGGCTCGACACTTGGCGCCGCAACATTTTTATCAGCTTCAATCCTGATGCCCGCCCGCTCGCCGAGGGGGTCGCCGCGTTCGAGGACGACTTCGCCTTCCTCGGCTGGGAGACGTGCCGACTCGGCAACAAGATCCGCCTCGAGCTGAACTGCAACTGGAAGTTCTTTCATGAGAACCTGATGGACTTTTATCACGTGGGAGTTCTGCACGCGAAGACCTTCGGGGCGAAGTTCTCGTGGGACAACGACAAAGTCAGGCTGAAGCAAGGCGGCGGACTTTCGATCTTCTACGATGCCGGTCCGCCCACGCCGAACGCCGAACCGCTGCTCGGCAAGATGCCGTGGCTAGCGCAAAAGGACATCAGCTTCGCGTGCACCGGGCTATTGCCGCCCAATCTAACCATGTTCGGGCGCATCGACTGCATCCGGCCGATGATCGCCTGGCCGCTCGGCCCCGAAAAATGCGAGGTGCTGATTTACCATCTCTTCCCGGAGGAATTCTTTGCGCGGCCAGATTTCGACGAGAAGCTCAAGATCTACCGCGACTATCAGGTGGAGGTGCTTGAGGAGGACCGCACGATGATCGAGTCCATGCAGCGCGCGATGTCGCTGCCGGCGTATGTGCCTGGCCCGATGTCGGTCCTCGAGAAGGCACTCCATCACTTCCTCAACGGGCATCTCGACCGCATTCTACCGGAACAGTCGGTGACGAAAGCGGCCGAGTGATGCTGCTGTCGCTGCGCATCACCCCTGAGCTCGCCCGCGCCGCCGATACGCTCGTGCGCGACTATATGGCCGTGCAGCCCGACGAGACCGTGCTCATCACCGCGGACACGCGAACCGACATGACGGCGGTCGAGGCCGTGCTCAACAGCGCCGAGACCGCCGGCGCGCGGCCCGCGGTGATGATGACCAAGCAACTCCCCTTCCAGGGCGCGCTCGCCGATCCCTATATCAATCCGGCGCTCGCAGCGGCGGTGATGGGCTGCGACGTCTGGCTTGACTTCACTTTTCCATATCTCGCCGGCTCGCGTGTCGAGGACGAGGCGGTGAAGCAGGGCAGGCTGCGCTACTTCCTCGGGGGCGACACGACGAGCGACGGGATGGTGCGGCTGTTCGGTAAGGTCGATCTCGACCGCTACTACGCCGTGCACAGGGCATTCGACGAGCTCGTGGTGGGTGCAATAGGCAAGACCGTCCGCATTACGAACGCGCTCGGGACCAACGTGTCTTTCGCCCTAGCGAAGCCTGGGTTCGTCAAACCGCGCCGCGCTGACAAGCCAGGCATGTACTTGGTCCCGGGCTCGTGCACGATGTTCCCCGCGCCCGAATCGGTGCGAGGCGTCATTCATGTCGGCGCGGCGTTCCACGAATACTTCACGCCGCTGGCGACGCCGCTCACGATTCAGGTCGACGGCAAGATCCGCGACGTGACCGGCGGCGGTGCCGATCGCCGCGTGATGGACCGGGCGCTGAAACGCGCCGGCGGCGGCGAATACGGCTACATCATCCATTTCACCCACGGCATTCACCCTGCCGCGCGGGCGACCGGCAAGTCGTTCATCGAGGACATGCGCGTCACCGGCAACGACGCGGTCGGGATGGGACTGCCGTGGTGGGTTCCCGGCGGTGGCGAGAATCACCCTGACGCGATCCTGTTCCAGCAATCGATCTGGATCGATGGAAACAAGATCGTCGAGGACGGCGCCATCGTGGGACCGCCCGCACTTGCCAAGCTCGCCGACGAGCTGAGGCCGCTCTACGAGTGAGGAGGCGAGGCCAGACATGAAGCCAGCGCCGTTCGAATTCTTTGCACCGCGCAGCCGCGACGAGGTGCTCGAGAAGCTCGCTGACTACGGCGATGATGCGCGCGTACTCTCGGGCGGGCAGAGTCTCGTGCCGCTGATGAACATGCGGATCATCCAGCCGCGGGTGATTGTCAGCATCAACCAGTGCCGCGAGCTCGCGTATATCCATTCCACCAACGGACGGCTCGTCTGCGGGGCGTTGACGCGACAGGCTGAAGCCGAGGAATCGGCAGAGGTGCGCCAACTCGCGCCGCTGCTGTCGGAGGCGATGCCGCTGGTGGGCGGCGCCGCCAACCGCAATCGCGGCACGGTGTGCGGCAGCCTCGCCCACGCCGATCCGTTGGCAGAGCCTCCCGCGGTCGCCGTCGCGCTGGAGGCCGAACTCATCGTTGCGAGCAAAGCGGGACGGCGCACGCTCTCCGCCGAGGAGTTCTTCGTCTCCGAGCTGCAGAACGCGATGAGGCCAGGCGAGATGCTCGAGGAGGTGCGCTTCCCGGTGAAGCTGGGCGCCAAGGCCGCGTTCGTCGAGGTCGCCAACCGGCGCCACGGCTTTGCCGTCGTGGGCGTGGCCGCACAGATCACGGTTGACGGCGCGGCCGGCTGCAGGAACGTCCGCATAGCCGCGATCGGGGTCGGCGCGCGACCCCTGCGGCTACGCCATGCCGAGCGCGCGCTCGAAGGCAAGTCTGTCGACGCGCTGCTGCTGAAGCACGTGAGCGAGGCGGCGCGTGAGGGCATCAACCCACCCAGCGACATTCATGCGGATGCGGATTACCGCCGGCACATGGCGGGCGTGCTGGCGGTGCGTGCGGTAGCACGGATTTGGGGCGTGGCGATCGAGGGAACTTGACGATGTCGCAGAAGTTGAACGTTCGGATGAAGGTCAACGGCAAGGCATACGAGCGGCAGGTCGAACCGCGCTATCTCCTCGCCGATTTTCTGCGCCACGAGCTTGGGCTCAAGGGCACGCATATCGGCTGCGAGCACGGCGTCTGTGGCGCCTGTACGGTGATGATCGACGGCCGGACCGCGCGGAGCTGCCTCCATTTCGCGATCACCGTCGACGGCGCGGAAATCACGACGGTCGAGGGTCTCGCGCGAGAGGACAAGCTGCACCCGATCCAGCAGGCGTTCCATGAGAACCACGCACTCCAGTGCGGCTACTGCACGCCTGGCTTCCTCATGACGGTCACCGAGCTCCTCTGCCGCAATCCCGATCCCAGCACCGACGAGATCCGCCGGGCGCTCGTCAACAATATCTGCCGCTGCACGGGCTACGCCAACATCGTCAAGGCGGTGGCCGCCGCGGCGGAGGTAATGCGCGGCGCGGCGGGGAGGAGCTGAGGATGGCCGCCAGCGCCGCCGGAACCGGCTATATCGGAAAGTCGATCCTCCGCCGCGAGGACGAATACCTGCTGCGCGGCAACGGCCGCTTCATCGACGACCTCTCGGAATCCCGCGACCAGATTCACTTAGGTTTTGTGATGAGCCCTTACGCGCATGCGCGTATCGTCTCCATCGACGACGGCGCGGCGAAGGCGCTCCCTGGCGTCATAGACGTGCTGACCGGTGTCGACCTTGCGAAGATAGCCAAGCCGATGTGCACGGCGATCGACTTGCCCGGTTATGTGATCCATGAGCGACCCGTGCTTGCGATCGACAAGGTGCGCTTCGTCGGCGAGCAGGTTGCGGTCGTACTCGCGGACTCGCCCTACGTCGCACAGGACGCTATCGACCTCGTCCATGCCGAGTACGACCCGCTACCCGTCGCGGCCGATCTCGAGACGGCGCGCGAGCCCGATGCGCCGCTCGTCCACGACCACATCGAGCGCAATATCATCTTTCGTGCCGAGTTCAAGACTGAGGGCTTCGACCAGGCCTTCGCCGAAGGCGAGTTCGTGCTGAAGGAGACCTTCCGCACGGGCCGCGTGGCCGGCGTACCGATCGAGCCGCGCGGGTGCCTCGCCGTTCCCGACCATGTCGGCGATTCGCTGGTGTTCTATTCGTCGACGCAGGTGCCGCACATCCTGCGCACCAAGCTCGCGCTCTGCATCGGTTGCCCCGAGCCGCGCATCCGCGTCGTTGTGCCCGAGGTCGGCGGCGGCTTCGGGACCAAGGCGCAGATCTACACGGAGGAGATCGTCGCCGCCGCGCTCGCCCTCAAGTACCGCCGCCCCGTGAAATGGATCCAGGACCGCCGCGAGGAACTACTGACCAGCATCCACTCGCGCGACCACCGCTATGACATCGAAGCCGCCTTCGGACGCGACGGCATCATCAAGGCGGTGCGGGTTGAAGTGCTGACCAATGCGGGCGCCTATTCGAGCTATCCCTTCGGCTGCACGCTCGAGCCGACCGGCGGGGCGCGCATGCTGGTAGGGCCGTACAAAATCCGCAACTACGCCTACAAGGCCTTTGCGGTCGCGACCCACACTTGCCCCTCGGGCGCCTATCGGGGGGTGGCGCAGCCGAGCTGTTTCCTGACCATTGAAGGCATGATGGATCGGATCGGCCGCAAACTCGGCATCGATCCCGCCGAAGTGCGGCTTCGTAACATCATCCCCACGCGCGAGCTGCCGTGGGTCAACGTCGTCGGCGTGCGCTACGACACCGGCTCCTACGAGGAATCGCTGCGGCGCGCGCTCGAGATCGTCGGCTACAATGCGTTTCGCAAGGCGCAGGCGAAAGGCCATTTCGTCGGCGGCAAATACCGCGGTATCGGCATTTGCAACTTCACGGAGATTTCAGGTGCCGGCGCGCCCGGGTGGCGCGCTCGCGGTGTGGCGCACCTGCCGGGCTTCGATAGTGCCCTCCTCCGAGTCGAGCCAACGGGCAAGATTACGGTTTACATGAGCCATGCCAACAGCGGTCAGGGTCACCTCACCACATTCGCTCAGATTGTCGCCGAGCAGCTCGGTGCCGACATCAACGACGTGACCGTTGTCGAGGGCGACTCCGCGCTCTCCCCCTATGGCACGAACACCTTTGCGAGCCGCAGCGCGGTAACTGGCGGTGGCGCGGCGATCCGTGCCTCGGCGAAGGTCTCGGAGAAGATGAAGCGCATCGCCGGGCACCTTCTCGAAGCGTCGCCGCAGGACATCGTGCTGCAGGATGGGTTTGCGAGCGTGGTCGGCGTGCCGCGAATGAAGATCCCGTTCGAGGAGATCGCGAAGACCGCATACTCCATGAACAATCGCGGCCTTCCGCACGGCGAGGACTATGGGATCGAGGCCACTGACTATTACGATCCTCCGCTCGCGACCATGGCGAACGCCGTCCATATCGCGCAAGTGTCCGTCGACGCGGAGGACGGGCGCGTCACGGTCGACCGCTACGTCGTCGTCCACGATTGCGGCCGAATCATCAACCCCGTCATCGTCAACGGCCAGATCCAGGGCGGCGTCGCACAGGGTCTCGGGGAGACACTGATGGAGGAGTTGGTCTACGATTCGGAGGGCCAGCTCGTGAACGCGAATCTGCTCGACTATCTGTTGCCGACAGCGCTAGACGTGCCCGATTGCGAGATTGGCCACATTGAATCGCCCAGCACCGATACGGTCGGTGGCTTCAAGGGCGTCGGTGAGGGCGGCATCATCGGCGCTGTGCCGGCAATCGCGAATGCTGTCGCCGATGCGCTATCGGCTCTTGGCGTCAACATCAACCGAATCCCGCTTCGCCCGAGCTACCTCTCGAAGCTCATCCGCGACGCGAAAGGCTCCGCTGCGGCAGCGTGAGCGGCGGCAGCGCGATGGCCGGACGCCGGCGCCGCCACCTCGACACGAACCCAGCGCGCCACTGCGCGGCCAAGCTCACGACGGACAGCAGCACCCCAAGCGCTAAAAACCCCCCGGGTCCGAGCGGTCATTGGTTCACCCCAATTGGTGATGGAACTGACCTGTTCCAGCGGAGAGCGTGGTCCGGACGAACAAATGCTTCCTGTCCGTTCACTATCAAGGCAACGCCATCCAAGCCACCGATGCAAGAACCAGTGCCGGTCCATATGGGAGGTTTGAAGGAAAGTTTACCAAGAGCACCGTGATCTGCGATAGGTCCGCAACGCAGGGTTTGGGGTCGCCATCAGCGCTACATTGTTGGCCCAACTGACTGGGCCGGGGAGCGTGCCCACGAGAGTCGATTTTAACGTTGCCTTCGTGGCGATGGCGATGTTTCCACTCGCGACACTGGCCTGGTTCAATCGTCTGACCCCAGAAGATGGCCGTCACGTCAGCGGCTATCGGCTCAACAGCTGCGTCTAACCATCACCGTAGGCTGAGCATGTGTGGACCCCGACACAAATCCCGATCTTGATCATTTTAGAGCGACTGCTTGCCCATCTGCTCTCGGCCAATCTGAGCAAAGTCGTCCACAATGTCTGCGATGGCAGCGAGCCATTGCTCTTCATGCTTGAGCATGTCGCGTAGCGGAACCGAAGCCCGGCCACCATAAACGAGATGCCAGTCACCGGCTCTTGGTAGATCGTCTTTGACCGCGCAGCCCGCGCCAGCTCCGCGACGCGGGGGCTACCAATCAGGCGACGGAGATTACTGCTTGGCGAGCTCACGAAGCTCCGGCGTCGCCGCCTCGAGGGCGCGGGTGTAGCGCTCGACGCCCTCGTCGACCTCGGCCCTGGTAATGCAGAGCGGCGGTGAGAAGGAATTGACCTCGACATAGGGCAGGGCGCGCGTCATGACACCCTGCTCGAGCGCCTTCTTTGCGACAATCCGGTGCGGAGCGGCCTTCGGGTTGAAGAAGCGCTTCGCCTTCTTATCGGCGACAAACTCAGCCGCAATCATGAGGCCCGCGCCGTGCACGCTGCCGACGAACGGGTTGTCGCCGATCCGCTCCTTGAGACGCTGCAGCATGTATGGGCCGAGCGCCGCCGCGTTTTCGACCATGCCCTCGCGCTCCATGATCTCGAGATTGACGAGGCCGATCGCGGCGCCTACGGGGTGGCCCGAGTAGGTGAAGCCGTGCATGACAGGACCATACTCGGACGAGCCCGCCTCCAGCACCTTCCAGATCTTGTCGGAGATCACCGAAGCAGAGACCGGGAAGTAGGCACTGGTGATGCCTTTGGCGAGCGTCACGATATCGGGCTTTAACTTGAAATATCCGGTGCCGAACCATGAGCCGAGCCGGCCGAAGCCGGTGATGACCTCGTCGGCGATGAAGAGAATGTCGTTCTCCTTGAGGATTCCCTGCAGTTGCTCGAAGTAGCCCTTCGGTGGCAGGAAGACGCCGCCAGTGCCCATCACCGGCTCGGCGATGAATGCTCCGATCGTGTCGGCCTCCTCTCGCTCGATCAGGTCCTTGATCTCCTGGATGAGGCGGGCGGTAAAAGCCTCCTCGCTCTCGCCATCCTGTCCGTAGCGGTAATAGTGCGGGCAGGAGACGTGGAAAATACCCTCGATCGGCATGTCGAAGGCCTTGTGGTAGGCCGCAATGCCCGTCATGCTGCCCGCAGCGAATGTCACGCCGTGATAGGCACCCTGGCGTGAAATGATCTTCTTCTTCTGCGGCTTGCCGCGGAGGTTGTTGTAGTAGCGGACGAGCTTGTAGTTGGTGTCATTGGCGTCCGAGCCCGAGGTGCCGAAGAACACCTTCGAGAGGTGGCCCGCGCCGGCCTTCTCTCGGAACAACGTCAGCACGCGATCGGCGAGGCGGATCGCGCCCTCGTTCGAGGACGAGCCGAACAGATGGTAGTAGCTGAGGTCTTTTATTGCCTTGGCCGCCGCCTCGGCGAGTTCGGTGCGGCCGTAGCCGATGTTGACGCACCAAAGGCCGGCGCCGAAGTCGATGAGATCGCGGCCCTTCTGATCCCTCACGCGGGGGCCTCGGCCGTCGGAGACGATAAGCGGCCCGTTCTTGAGGTGGTCGGCGACCGAGGTCGCAGGATGGAACAGGCTCTGCTTGTCCATCTCCTCGAGGGAGAAGTTGCGCGCCATCTCAGTCATTGTGTTTCCTCCTGGGCCGGGCTGCAGTCTAAAAGTCGAGCACTACCATGCACCATCGCCTGCACCTCGGTCTATCAGACCTTGCCGCTGCAAAAAGCGCGTTAGCGGGTCAGCTCGCCCGAGGAGGAGAACGCGTCGTGCACGACCCACGGCCCCATCGCGGCGATGGAGCCGGCCGCCGAACCGCTTCCTCTTCATCGTCCGCTCCTTCCTGACTGAGCAGACGCCACCTCAGGCTGGGAACGTTTCAGGGAAGCACGTCTGCGCTTAAACCACCTAGTCGAGCGGGCGATCGCGTGTCTCTATTTTCTCTCACGGTGGCTGAGACGCCGTCCGATTGGCTCGGGCCTCGCGATGGAGGA
>Ga0209415_10005510_pt1 | contig 22705 bp, 8 predicted proteins | sample PeaSoiSIISIP2007_FD_187696 | JGI IMG/M metagenome (GOLD analysis project Ga0209415, IMG submission 187696) | Peat soil microbial communities from Weissenstadt, Germany - SII-SIP-2007 (SPAdes) (version 2) | ecosystem: Environmental > Terrestrial > Soil > Wetlands > Peat | place: Germany... | reverse complement strand
GGCGAACTTCAACCAGGGCGTGAGCGGCGCCGCCTCGGCCGGCGACATTGCGGCCCTGGACGCTTTTGCGGCAGCCAATGGATTGTCCTTGCCGACTTCCAGTGTTCCGGAGCCGGCGACAACGGGACTGCTCGCCATGGGCGCCATCGGGATGCTGGCAGGCCGTCGGCGTCGTTCAAGGTAATTTGGTCATCAGGACTGCCGCGAAGATCAACGGCAGATATTGGATGTATTGGGGCGAAAGAGAGGTTTATCTCGCCACCTCTTCGGACTTGATTGACTGGCCCCCCCATGGAAACAGAACCCGGGAAACCGCTGGTGGCGCTATCGCCGCAATCGGGAAAATTCGGCAGAGCGCTGGTCGAAGGCGGTCCTCTGCCGGTTCTCGCCGAAAAGGGCATCGTGGCGCTTTATAATGATAAAAATGATCGCTCCAACGGCGATCCAAGCCTTGATCCAGGTGCTTATGCTGTCGGCCAGTCCTTATTCGACGCACACGATCCGACAAAACTCCTGGCACTCCAGGATGGGCCATTCTTGAGGCCGGAAATGCCCTACGAAGCAACGGGACCATACCAGACTGGAACCACGTTGTGCGAGGGTTTTATTTGGTTTCATGAGAGATGGCTCCTTATACTACGGTTGCGCCGATTCGTTCGTTGGTGTTGCCGTCTTCCAATAGACTCGGACCGCGACACGCGCGAGGACGGCCTACAGCGAAGAAGCGAAAGTCCGCGGAGAATCTATTATGTCGCGTCGATTATCCGCTTCCGCCATTTTTTCGGCCGTTATTGCCTCTACCGCGAGACAGGTCTTCAGCCAGCAGGTGGTGGTGAGCCAGATCGCCGCCATGCCTTATATCCCCGTCAACTACCAATACGAGAACTGGACAGCGGTCGCCCAAGGCTTTGACAGTACCGTCTTCAATCCGACGGCGCAATCCGGCTACAAGTACCCAACTTTCTGGTTCCAGAACGATTCCGAAAATGGCATCTCCCAGGGCATCGGAATGCCAAGCTATATTGGGCAAACGCAGAGCACAGAAGGCAATGGCGAGGCAATCACCCAGATCGCCGCCGTTCTTGGTGCAAGCCTGGTGGGGATCAACAAGCAATCGCAAACGCTGAGCAACGGAAGTACTTACGACTTTGTGCAGATGGCCAGCCGTTTCTATGACAGCGGCACCGGCGCAAATCTCGTGCTGAACAACATCGGCTCCACAGGAACAGGCCAATTTTGGTACGACCAGTTGCCTCAGATCCTGTTCGATGGATTGATCAGCCAGTATTACTCTTCATACGCGCCCGGCAGCGCAGGCCAGGAGCGGCTGGACACGATCATGACCACGGGCGCGGCCGAGATGCACACCATGATCGATGTCCTGGCCGGCAACAGCACGACCGCCACGCCGAGCTTTAGTTACGCGGGTTTCAACTACGTCACGGAGAAGCCGATCACGAACGCTTCAGAGACCCAACCGGACGCCGCTGGTGGCGCCGCATACGAACAATATGTTGCCTACCTCCACACCGGAAACGCCACCGATCTCAGCGATGCCGAGCGCTGCATGCAAGCCCTGCAAAACACTCCGGCCAGTCAGAACCCGCTTTACGAAACCATCCTTCCCTTCGGAGCTCTCACGGCGGCCCGCCTCAACGCCGAACAAGGCACCAACTATGACGTGGCTAAAATCGTCAACTGGTGCTTTTCCCCCACCAGCGTCGTCCGGTCAGGCTGGGGTGCAATCAGCGCGGCTCAATGGGGCGGGTACGGAGCCGCCGGCTTGATCGGAAGCACCACTGACCAAAGTGGCTATGGCTTCTCGATGAACACTTATCTTTACCCAGCGGCCCTTGTGCCGCTGGTCCGTTACGACGATCGTTTCGCAAATTCCATTGGGCAATGGATGCTCAACTTAACCAACTCCAGCCGGATGTTCCTTAAAAGCGGACTTCCCCCCAGTAACCAGACCGACTATTCTCTGTACACCGACCCTCCAAGCAACTATTACTCATACGAAGGCGTGAAGAATGTACCCAGCAGCGGCGGGCCCACCCCGCTCGCCGGTGGCGATGGCACCGGGTACAACCCAGCGTGGCTCGATTTCGCCTACGGTTCGGGCGATGTCGGCGTGCTGGGCAGCATCGTTTCTCCCACCAACGTCAACATGATCCTGCAGCTCAATCTGCTGGCGACCGATTTCTTCCACGCCGCCGCCGATCCATCCTATCTCCTCTACAATCCCTACAGCACGATGAAAACCGTGCAGGTCAACGTCGGCTCGACCGCAGTAAACGTCTATGACGCGATTTCCGGAAAATTCCTTGCCACTGGTGTCACTGGTCTGACTTCGCTCTCCATTCCCGCGTTGAGCTCACTGTCTCTTGTCTATACGCCGGTCGGCGGCTCCCTCGTGGACAACGGCACCAACGTTTCCGTCAACGGCGTGATCGTCAACTATCGCAGCCCGGAATTGAACCGGCTCTATTGGGATCTCAACGGCTCCACCGCCGGCGCCGGTGGTTCCGCCCTGACCGGCACTTGGGATTCAAGCACCGCCAATTGGAATCCAAGCTCCGCCGGCACCAGCGCCACCAACGCCTGGACCGGTGGCAAAGTTGCCATGTTCGCCGCCGGAACCGACGGTGGCGGAACCTACACGGTCACTGTCAGCGGAACCCAGAGCACTGGAGGTCTCTACTTCCAGACCGGCAGCGTCACACTTTCGGGAGGCAGTCTTTCGCTCGCTTCCGATTCAACGTTTACTGCCGCCAGCGGTGTCCAGACGATTAACACCCCCATCTCAGGGGCTTTCGCTTTCATCAAGGATGGACCCGGCACCATCGTTCTGGGCGCGATCAATACCTATAGCGGGATTACAACGATCGAAAACGGAGTTTTGCAGCTCGGAAACTCCAGCGCGCTGTATAACACAAATGTCGATGTCGACGTCAACAATGGCCTGAATATCAATTCGCTCAATGCTGTTCTTGGGAATCTCAGCGGCAGCGGAAATGTCAACATTTCCAGTCAAACCCTTACGGTCGGCAACGACAATCAGCCCGCCGAATATGCCGGCCAGATCAGCGGCACCGGCCAAGTCACCAAGATCGGCACCGGAATCTGGACGCTCGACGGTCCTAACACCTACTCCGGCGGAACCCTGCTTCAAGGCGGCGAGATCTCTGTCGCCGGCGATTCCAGCCTCGGCGCCGCCGGCGGCGGACTCAATTTCGACGGCGGAACCCTCCAGATCACCGGCACAACCTTTAACAGCACCTCCAGGCCCATAACCATGACCGCTAATGGCGGTGGCTTTGACATCGAAGATCCCAACAATACTTTCACCATCGCTCAAAATCTCACGGGCGGAACGCTCGTTAAGCTTGGAGCCGGAACTCTCGCCCTTGCGGGAAACAATTCCCAATCCGGTTTGACGCTGAATAATGGAACACTCTACGCGACGACCGCTTCAAACCTGGGCAGCGGCGCTATTACCTTCTCAGGTACCAGCACCTTGAGCCTCGGCAATACCACCGCTTTGAACGTTTCCGCTGGCGTCAACGTAAACGCAAGCAGTACACTCAACCTGGGCGGTACCGGAACTGTCACGTTTGCCGGCCCCCTGGCGATAAATGCCGGTCTGGTGCAAACCGGTGGCGGCACGCTACAGATCACCGGTCAGCCCAGCGGATCCGGGTCAATTACCCTTCAGGCAGGTACGCTGGAAGCAAATATGAATTCGAGTTGGTCCATCGGCGGCACGACCGGCGCGGGCGGCATCTATATCGCCGATGCTTCCAGTAACAGCACCGATAATCAAACCGTTTTGCTCGGTACCGGCGTCACAATGAACTATGGCCGGCTTTACTTCCAGCCGTACGCTCTGAACGGAACCAAAACCCTTGGCACAATGTCCACATCCGGCGTTGCGACAATCAATACCTACATCGAACTGGAAAGCGGCTCCATAAACCTCCAACTGACCGCCCCACCGGGAGGCCTGTTCGACCTCCCCCTCGGAATCCTCGGCAGCACCACCGCGGACGTGACGATCGTGGGCGGCGGGACCGTTTCCTTCGGTGGCATTGGCGCTGCTCAAAGTGAGTATTACAAGGGCGTTACAACCGTGGAAAACGGAACACTGCTGCTGACGGGCAATGATATCGTCGGCAATGCGAGAGATACGTATGTCTTGGGCAACAGCAGCTACACTCAGGCTGTACAAATTGGCGACAACAACACGCCTGCAACCGCCCCCCTTTCACTCTTGACTGATGCGGCCGTCACCATCAACCACAACATCAACGTCAACAACTTCGGTGGCTCGATCTACCTCGGCGGCGCCAGCGCAAACTCTTCGACGTTTAACTCCGCGATCTCGCTGGCCAAAAGCGTCTTCTTGGCTTCGGCTGCCAGCGGCGTAGTTAACTTCACCGGCGCGATCACTGGAGTTGGCGGGATCACCGCCAGCGGGACGGGCACGGTGAATCTCAGCGGAGCGGATAGTTACGGGGGAGCGACCAATGTCTCAAGCGGAGCGGCATTGGTCATTGCCGCTGCCGGCGCTTTGCCATCGGGCAGCACGATCGTCAATAATGGGAGCCTGACCATCAATGGCAACAGCGTCGCGGGCAACATCAGCGGCGGCGGGACGCTGAACATCGGCGTCGCATCCACGGCAGTGCTCAAGCTGGCCAGCGGCAGTGGGGCCAGCAGCCAAAACGCCCTGAACATCTCCAACGGCTCCACTCTGGATATCACCAACAACCATCTCTTCATCAACTACGGCAGCGGTCCCGACCCCATCACATCCATCGCCGCGTACATCGCATCCGGCTATAACGGCGGAGAGTGGAATGGTCCGGGCATCATTTCCTCGGTGGCACAGACACCGACGAACGGGCTTCTGTACGCCGTGGGCTACGCCGACGGCAAAGACGGCGTCGTTGTCGGCCTGACCTCCGGCCAGATCGAACTGAAGTACACGCTTCTCGGCGACGCCAATCTGGACGGCCTGGTCAACGCCTCGGACTTCAACATCCTGGCCGCCAACTTCAACCAGAGCATCACCGGCTGGGACCAGGGCGACTTCAATTACGACGGGATAGTGAACGCGGCCGACTTCAACGAGTTGGCGGCAAATTTCAACCAGGGTGTCAGCGGCGCTGACGTGTCGGGCGGCAATGTTGCGGCCTTGGACGCCTTCGCAACCGCAAACGGGTTGCCCATGCCGACATTCGCCAATGTTCCGGAGCCCACTTTCCTCGGGCTCTCAATGCTCGCCGGCATGGGCTTCTTCGCTCGGCGGCGACGCACGTCGGCCGAGGTTCAAACAGGAAATCCCGGCTGATGGAAGTGATTACAACTTATGCCTGCAGTCATTAATCGCCATCGGGGTCAGATCCCGCTGTGGGTTGCCATCACGCTCTTTGGCCTGCTGCTAGTGGTGGTTGGAATTTGGACGTGGCGAAGCACGCAAAACAATTCGGGTGACGATCGAATACCAATCGTCTTCTGGAATGCCGGACGGCTGGGTGAGGGAGTCTACGGCGCTCTGCACGACTTTGAGCTGCAGAACCCGCAATATAAAGTCATCGCCGACACATCGGCCTCGCGAGATCTGACGAGCGATGCCCAGCGATTGCTCTGCGCGATCGCGGGGAATGTCCCGCCCGATCTGGTCTGGTTCGACCGTTTTGCCATAGGAGAATGGGCCAGCCGAGGGGCGCTGACCGAACTGGACCCATTCCTGCAATCGCAGAAGGCCGACGATCCCGACCGAATTGATCTTGCCGATTACTATCCGTTCACGCTGGACGAAGCGCGGTATCGCGCGCCGGGAACGCAGGGCCCAATTGGATTGTTCGGTCTGCCGACATCGCTGGATATCCGCGTTTTGTACAGCAATCCCGATCACCTTCGGCAAGCGGGGCTGGTGGATCAGGCGGGTAATCCGCGCCCACCGCAAACATGGAGCGAGCTGCGGGCCGATGCCACTCTGCTCACCCGCCGCAACCCGGATCATAGCATGGCCCGGCTGGGATTCGCGCCGGACTACGGCAACTCCTATCTTGTGCTGTATGCCTTCCAGGCGGCGGGAAATTTGCTTAACAAGGAGGGCACCCGCGTCACTTTCGATTCACCGCCGGTCGTTCGCGCTCTGCGGTTTGTCACCGATATCTATGACGATCTTGGCGGTTACCAGGCGGTCGGGGAATTTCAGGCGAATTTTCAGTCGAATGCGCTGGACCCGTTTCTCAAGGGCCAGGTCTCAATGAAGATCGATGGCGACGGATACATGGACGAAGTCATCCGCCAGTACAAACCTGACACGGACTTCATCATCAGCCCCGCCCCGATGCCGGATGATCGTCTGGCCCAGGGCGCCAAACCCGTCACCTGGGCCGGTGGATACTCCCTGGTGATTCCCGCCACCGCCAGGAACAAACAAGGCGCCTTCAAGCTGATGCAGTTTCTCAGCGGCCGGCAAACGTATCGGTCCCTGGAGGAGGCGAAGCGCCAGACGGATGAAAGCCAGGGCCTGTTCTATCTTCCGCGCCCCCAAGGAAATCGAACGCTGTATCTGGAGCAAATGCAGGAGACCCTGTCAAAGAACCCGCGCATTCCCGCGCCATTCAGGCGGGCCAGCGCGGTGCTGACAGAACTGCTTCCCGGAACGCTTATCCGCCCGCCGTCGGCGGTTGGGCAGTTGCTATTCAACCAACAGATTCGCGCCTACAGAGAATCGTTCAATCACAAGTTCGCGGCTGAGTTTCCTGGAGACAAGGAGGGCGAAGTGCGCGCCTGCCTGCGCGACGCTCAGACCGAGGTTCAACGGCAACTGGATGCGATCCTCCAGCCGCCCCCCCCGCACAAGGTGCAATGGCGCGGATACTTCGCCGGTTACGCCGCATTGGCGGCAACTCCGTTTATCGTAGGTTATGCTGCGCTCCGCAAGAACCGCCGGACGCCCATGTACCGCAAGGGTGAAACGGGAGCCGCGCTGTTGTTCCTATCCCCCTGGTTGATCGGCATAATCTGCCTGACCGGCGGGCCGATCCTATTCAGCATTGTTTTGAGCTTCGCCCGCTACGACGTGCTGAGTCCGGCACGGTATGTCGGGCTGGATAACGTCCGCAGTCTTTTTCAGGACAGCCTGTTTTTCAAGAGCCTGGGGAATACCGCATTCATGCTGCTGCGGGTCCCCCTGGGCATGGCGATCAGCCTGGCCATCGCGCTACTCCTCAACCGCCCGATCCGTGGCATTGGGACATATCGCACCGCCTTCTACATGCCCACGATCGTTCCATTGGTCGCGGCAACGCTCCTGTGGCAAATGCTGCTGAATGGTTCCTTCGGACTGATCAATGTCTCCCTCCGATGGGTGTTCTCCACCCTTCCATTCCGCGGCGTCGAGTGGATTGTCAACCACCTTCACCACTTTGCCGGGTCACCTTTCCACTTTACGGCCCCGCAGTGGTTGGATGATCCGGCCTGGTTCAAACCGGCAATTATCCTTATGGGGCTCTGGACCGCCGGCGGGGGGATGATCATCTGGCTGGCCGGCTTGCAGTCGATTCCCGCTCAACTCTACGAAGCCGCCACCGTCGATGGGGCCGGCAAATGGAAGCAGTTTACGCATGTCACATTGCCGATGCTCAGCCCGTTCATCCTCTTCAATGCCATCGTGGGCGTCATTGGCACCATGCAGATTTTCACCGAAGCGTACATCATGTTTCCCAATGGCGGTAATGATGATGCAGCCCTTTTCTATGCTTACTACCTGTTTCAAAAAGCCTTCCAGTATTTCAGCATGGGTTACGCCAGCGCGATGGCGTGGATCCTGTTTTTGATAGTTTTGCTGCTCACACTGCTGCAACTGCAGTTCAGCAAGAAGTGGGTGTATTATGAGCGCACTTGACCGCATGGGCCGATGGTTCGCCCGCCGCGGGTGGGTGTATCTGCTGCTGCTGTGCGGTGTGGGCATCTTCATGCTTCCGTTGGTCTGGATGGTTGGTATGAGCATCAAGACTGATGACGAAGCGGTGAGCACCCGGATTTTTCCCGAAATGCCGACTTTTCGCGCCGACTCGCCGGTCGTTCGCGAGCCCAATCAGCCCCAGCGTCCGGAAGGCGTCGCCCCCGCGGATTGGAAGGAATTGCTCCCGCTCTTGATTCGACAGACCCGTGCATCGCTCGATGCCTGCCCGATCCCTCCTGGGGGCGAATCAGCCGGCGCTCAAATCCTCCGCGCTGACGCCGCCACCCAGCTGACCGCGAAGCTGGTTGAAAAACTTCCCGAAAAATCCTGGGCCGGCGATCGCAACGCACTCATGTCCGCCTACACCCGACTGCTCACGCCTGAGGTGTTGCACGATGCGCTGGACAATCAACTGGGACGATTGGAATTTGTCGCTCTCCAGGTGCATTCGCTGGATGGTCGCATTTTCAATGTCAGCTCCGGCTCGCAGATCGCTCGAGACTGGAAGGTCGAATCCGGCCCGGGTCAGCTTTTGCCCGCGGGTGATGATGCATCGTATCTGCGATATCACTTCAACTCGTCCGAGGATCCGCCTGTGGTGCTTCGCGCCGATTTCGATGTGCATGTTGCAACAGATCAGCTCCACCAGGTAATCGTGGGGATGGCGGGGGATAACAGCTGGCATCACATCGACGCGGAGCTCGACTGGGGCGCCACTCACTGGCGATCCACATGGACCACCTACATCGCCCAGTACCGTGTCAGCAGCCTGATTTTTCAATTGCCGGGATTTGATGACTCCACGAATCGCCCCAAAACCTGGATCCCTCTTGAGGCCGTTTTGGGAAGTTCCTCCGCATCCTCACCCACAGCCGCGACATTGCGATTGTTCATCCGCCCCAGCTCCACGCTCGGAGCGATCTGCGGAAAAGCAGAGCGAAATTATGGCCGCGCGTTTCGATCGATTCCCTTCTGGACCTATGTCGGAAACAGCGTGCTGCTGGTGGCCCTGCAGATGGCCGGGGCATTATTCAGCGCATCCTTTGTCGCCTACGCTTTTGCCCGACTGCAATGGCCCGGTCGGGCGATTGCCTTCGGTATTCTTCTCAGCACCATGATGATCCCCGGTCAGGTCACCATGATCCCATCGTTCGTCATCTGGCGATTGCTCGGCTGGTACAACACACTCAATCCCCTGTGGGTTCCCGCCTGGTTCGGCAGCGCTTTCTTCATTTTCCTGATGACCCAGAACATGAAAACGATCCCCAGGGAATTGGAGGAAGCAGCCAGGATCGACGGACTGAACTCGATTCAGACCTGGTGGTATATCATCCTGCCGCTGGTGAAACCCACGCTTGCTGCCATTGCCATCATGGTCTTCATGGGCGCCTGGAATGATTTCATGGGCCCGCTGGTGATGTTGCGCGATCAGTCGCACTTCCCGCTCAGCCTCGGTCTGTTCAGCATGAACGTGGACCAGGGCGGTGATACCACGCTCATTATGGCCGGCAACATGCTCATGACGATGCCGGTCATTCTCATATTCTTTTTATGCCAGCGATATTTTATTGAAGGCGTCAACGTCAGCGGGATAAAAGGCTGATCCTCCTCGTTCAATGGCGGGCTTTGCCTCCCTGCACGCGCGTCCGCTACCTAAACCGCATCCTACCCATAGCCTATCCCTCCCATCGAACAGATCAAGGAGCTGGCGCGCCAGTCCGTGAAGGGGCTGGCGGTGGATAGCCCCGAATTCGTCAGGCTGATGCGCAAGATGATTCCCCGGATCATCGTATTCCCCGTTAGACTTTGTGATGACGGGGCAATCGTGATACGTGCGACATTCCGCTTGCAACTGTCAAATCTCTTGCCGGAACAAGGGTTACGGGAGGTATTGCGGCAACCGCTGGAAAAAATCCTAACCGTAGACCTTTTCGATCATCCGCAACGGGAGCTATTTCGCACGCGTGTGGTCGAGGCCAGGGCGAAGGGAATGACCGAGCGTGCGGTTGCCGCGGAACTAGGCATAACGGTAACGGCTGCGCAAAAGGCGGCTGTTCTGCAAAGAAAGATGGACGAGTTAGGAATCACCGATCCGTACGTTCGTGTGATTGCTCCGCCCGAAGATTCAAAATTGCGGCGTAACCATTATCCCGGCTACCGCTTCGAGCCACTCCCGGGAGTGGGCGAAATCTAACCGTCCTCCAGATTCTGTAATGCCAACTACTCCTCGGTGCCGAAGCCCGAGGGGTTTTTTGTTGACCCATTTTTTCAACCTTGAAGGGAAACACCATGTTCGATTCTCGTCAGGATCGAGTAGGCACCGATCCGCATACGTCCCACTCTGAAAATTCGACCAGGGCCTGGCTGCGATTGGTAGCGCGCGATGTTGTACGTCGCCTCATCGACGAAAGGCGAGCTTCCATTCAAAACACTCAACGAGAGGTCCCAAAAAATGGAGGTGCTGACATCCGAGTTGGCCGGGCAGTAAACTGTTTGTCCCAATGCCCGCGAATTGCGAGATCGACCTTCAGTCCGCCATATTCCTTCCGCCAGCAGAAGCAGGTCTGATCGGTGATCCCGATCTGCTTGCACCCCGCCGATACCGTCTTGCCACAGACCAACTCCAGGTCGGCCCTGCCGAAGCTTGTTCACGATCTCTTCGGGTGAAAAACGCTTGCGACTCATGACCTTTATCCTCCTTGATCGCGCCGAAATACTAACATTCCGGCCGAATCGGAATTAGGGGGAAAGGTCAAGGCAACCGCGAGAGGTTGGGCGATCCAACCAAACGGGACGAGCGCGCGGGGTGACCGGCGAGTTCGGCGTTGGCCGTGCGTGAGGTCCGGGAAGCAACCCGAGTGGCGCAATTTGACTGCATTTTGGACGCTATATGACATAGAAGGGCTCCGCCCAGCGGCGTATATTCGGGGGCTGAATTGAGATGCCAATCCGTGCCCGCGCATCAACCTTCGCGCGAGGTTGCTGAGCGCGCTCGTAAGCGAGGGCAAGCCGATTGTTCGGCGAGGCAAGACACATTGGGGCGTTTATCGGAGATCCGGTCCATGCGTGTTCGATGGCTTCTTGCGATTCTTATGACACTTCTCGCCAGTCGTGGCGCATTCGGCCAAGCTACGCTGCCATCGTGGACAAACCTCGGTAGTGGGGCGCTCGACGGCTGGTCCGGGCTGAAACCCGCGGCGGGCGGCGCCGCGATCCTGACGGTCCCCGGCGAAACCTCCTTCCGTTACCCCGACGGTCCGCGCGGCTTTCACAATCATGGTTTTCGCCTGGAGAACGACGGCACGGTCGATTGGACCGGTTTCTATGGTCCCTATTTTGAGGTTTATCTCCCGGACGATCGCTGGGTGGAACTCACCATAACGCTGAGCACGGCCGCTCCCAACGCGCCCGACAGGTGCGTGGCTTCGGTGCTTGGCATTGCCGGCGCAGGTTGGCACCGAATGGCGTTACCCTGGTCGGCGTTCGCCTTCGACCAGGCGGGCAGCGGTTTTCTGCGTTTCGGCAAGGGCTGCTCGATCGCCGCGCGCTTCACCGGCGGCCGTGGCGACGGTGGGGAGGGTTCGATCCAATTGCGGAACGTGCGCATCGTCCGCGCGCCGGTGGTTGCGCTGGCGTGCGACGTGCAGGGCAAAGCCGCGGCGCGAGGAGCGACGGCCAATTACCAAATCCAGGTGAGCAATTGCACCGACGAGCCGCAGGCGGTCGCGCTCTCGTTTGTCCGCCACGGATGGGAGGTGATGGATGCCGTCGTTGAGCCGGCGGAGCTGCGCCTGTCGCCCGGCGAAGTTCAGACCGTCATGGTTCGCGTAAAGGTGAGCGATCGCGTGCCGCCCGGCGGGCACGAACGGCAGGTGTTGCAGGCTATCCCCAACGGCAACGCTGCCGCCGCGCAACAACTGTCGTTCATTACCACCAGCGAACTGGCGCATCCTTACATCCTTCACACCGCTGCCCGATGGCAGGAAGTACGCGACAAGGTGCGGCGTTATAGCTGGGCCAAGACCGCGCAAGACGCCTACGTTCGCGTGGCCGAAAATTGGAAGGTGCCCGAGATCGCCAAGCCGCCGGCGAATGATCCCAACGACAACTACGGTCCGTTCGTGTTCCACACAACGGAGGAAAACAACCTGCTGGCCAGCGCATATTCCTGGGCGCTAACCGGCGACCGGCGGCATGCCGAGAAGGTTGCCGAGTTCCTCCGCCGACTTTCCGATCCGAAAATCGGCTATCCGCAAACGCTCCGCGCCTGCAATCAAAGCCTGGTTCAGGAGGGGCACTTCTTCCAGCACGTGGCGATGGCATACGACATCATTCTTGACGCCGACGTGCTAAGTAATGCCGATCGCGACCAGATCGAGGCCACCTTTCGCCTGCTGTTGGGCACCATCGAGCGCGCCAGCGAGAACGGCTCGATCAACAACTGGAATCTTTCGGAAGACTGCGGCGCGTTTTACTGCGCGCTGGCGATGCAGGACCTGGTGGCCGCCGACCGCTTCTTCGCCGGGCCGGCGGGAATCCAAGATCAACTGGCCAAAGGCACCATGGATGATGGTTGGTGGTACGAGTGCTCCATCGGTTACAACCTGTGGTGCGCCAGCGAATTCACGCAGGCGGCGCTGGCGTACGAGCCGTTCGGCTTCAACTTCAGAACTGCCTGGCTGCCGGCCAATTACTCGCCCAGCGTCATGCTCGGCGCACAACTGAGTGGCGGCAACGGCGTCGAAAGCCCGCAGCCATGGATGAAGGGCAAGCCCTTCGGCATGGATCCCACCGTCTCCGGTCCCACGCGCCGGCCCTATCGAACCATCACCGATTTATGGAACAGTCTCTTGCCGTTTATTGATTACCGCGGAGTGATGTTTGGGGTGAACGACTCCACCGAGTCCAAGGTCACCGGCAACCGCACCGAAGTCAGCGGCCAACCTTTCGAAATCGCCTATTACGCCTATCGCGACCCGCGCTATGCCGCCATCATCAAGCTCGGCAACGGCCAGCGCGATCTGCTTTATGGCGTTCCCGATCTGCCCGACAACACGCCGCAGGAATTCCGCGGCAATGCCTATGCCGACAACGTCGGTCTGGCCATGCTGCGCTCGCAGACCAAAGGCCGACCCATGCGCGAGCAGATTCAGGCGGCGCTGCATTACGGCACCCACGGCTGGGCTCACGGGCACTACGACCGCACCGATCTGCTCAGCCTCATGCGCTATGGCCGCAGCTTCTGGAATCCGGAGTCGGTTTTCTTCGGCTATGAGCCGTTCATGTACAAGTTCTTCACGCAGACCAGCGTGAACCACAACATGGTCGTGGTCGACCAAAAGATGCAGCAAGCGACGCCCGGCGAGCGCCTGCTGTTCTACACCGGCTCGCTCATGCAAGCGGCGGCCGTGCAAACGACCGCCCGTTGGTCGAACCCGCCCTATGGTGGCATGGTGTACGACTACGTGCCGGTCAAAACGTTCGAACAAAAAACCTGGCGCGAAGGCCGGTACGTGCCGATCCCCACATCGGCGCCCGCCTACGGCACGCTGACCGACTTCACCGAGCCCGTGCTCCAGCGCCGCCTGATGATTGTCACCGACGACTACGTCCTGCTCGCCGATTACTTGAAAGCCGAGCAGACCCATACCTTCGACAACCTGCTTCAACTCAAGGGCTTCCTGGGCGTGCAGGGCGGCAACCAGCAGTTCCTCCGTCACGATGCCCAGTGGAATCCCGACCCGCTCGGAAGCGCGCAGTTTGTCACCGATTGCAACTGGTATGGCGTCAATGCCCCTGTCGTCGCCCGCTTCGCCGAGCGGTTCGGTCCCGGCGTCGATGAGGAAGGCTCCCGGTCGGTCGGCAATGAGCCGGGCGTGTTGAAGCTCGATGTGCACTCCCTCTGGCCGCCCCAGCAGCAGATCATGGTGGCCACCGCACCGGAGCAGCACGACACCGAGAAACGCCTCTTCTACACCGTCCGCGGCGATGGCAAGACCCTCGCCGAAGGCCAGTTTGGGGCCTGGATCCTCGGCCAAGGCAACATCGACATGCCGCTGGATGGCGTGAAGTATCTGGAACTGGAAACCAAGACCGAATTGTCGAGGCGGCCGACGCTCTTCTGGGCCGCCGCCCGCATCACGCTGCGCGATGGCAAGCAGGTGCCGCTGTCGCACCTGCCGCTGAAGTTCCACAACGTCGTGCCTGTCAAAGGGATCGACGTGGATTACGTCGGTGGTCCGGTGAAGATTGCCGGCAACATGTACAAGGACGATCTTCCCGCCGAGCCGGCCGATGCCAAGCAGCCCGGCGTCATCACGGTCGATTTGACAAACGTCGACGCTGTGCGCCTCGCTGCCGTAGTCGGCAGCGACTACCCGCCCGGTGATGAATCGCAGCGACGCAAGACCTACGCCGTGCGCACCCAGGGCAGCGAGGCCACGTTCCTCACTCTCATCGAGCCGTATGAGGATCAGCCGGTGGTGAAATCGGCGTCGGCCACGACACCCGGCACGCTCCGCGTGGAACTGACCGACGGGCGCGTGCAACAGATCGAAATCAAGAAACTCGACGGCGATGGCAAGAGCCTGGGCATCAGGCTTCAGGAAACCAAAGGCGATCAGATTCTCGGTGCCGAAAGCTGTGATTCCGCCACATCTAACCCCTGACGCCTGCGAGTTGCCAAAGATCACGGGGAGGATATCAGAATGAACCTCCCGCACGTGACCGCTCGATGAACTAACGACCACGGCAGCTTCCACTTAACTCAATGCCATTCCTAGTGTTCGGCAATTCTATAGTGCCGGCGGACGATCCCGTTGCGTCGCAAATGCGTTAGATTTAGACGCAAAATGACTTAGGTTTAAACGCAAAATGACCTTACTGGTTGAATCGCATCGTTGCATATTGAACGTGCGGAGAATTCGATTGGTGGCTGACACGCCAACGAATTCTCCCCCCAAGAAATGAACTCCAGCGGAGGCAGAAAATGGACATTTTGAAAAGTTCACGGTCCTTGGGCTACCGGATCGCGGGTCGTCGTTCCACGAAAACCACCCGCCTGATCATGTTGGCCAGCCTGTCCGTCGCGGCTTCCCCGCTGTTCTGCGGCTCGCCGCTATGGGCCAATGTTGTAGTTGACGTTCCTAATGGAACGACCGAACTGGACGGCTTGTCAGCCGGTGCAACCAACGACCTCGTATTCACTAACATTACTTATAGTCCGACGGCATTTACGCTCAGCGCCAACTTGACCGAGGGCACGCTGGATGATTTGGACAACAGTCAGGTCCTTACCATCAGCAACTCGGCGGCGGCAGACACGCTCACGTTGGACGGTGGCACCAATTCCTCTGGAGCGACCAACGCCAACGATCTGCTTTACGTCGCCAGCGGCGGCAGCCTATCGATCAACGGTGGCGTTGCGGGCTCGGGGACGATCACCACGGGGATAACCCTCGGCGCGGTCGGGAACCTCGATGTCGCGGGCGCGGCAACCATCACGGCCCCGCTTACCAGCAGCCATTTGATCACAATGACCGGCGGCGGCACGCTTACATTTGGCCCCGCGTCGGCTGCCGCTACCGGCAATAATTCCCTGACCGGCGGTTTCGCTATTCAGAACGGCACCGTCAACCTGGGCGGAGCAACAAACGAGCCGGAGTTGGATCTGGGACCCAATCTCACTCCCGTCACGCTAGGAGGATCCGCCGGGAACAATGCCACCCTGAATTTCAACGTCGTCGCGTCTAACGTTCAGTGGGACATGACAAACGCCTCAACCGGTACCAGCACAATCTCGAGCAGCAATAGTGGCACGGTCACCTTTCTCACCGGCACGTTCGTGCTCAACAACAATTTGACCGTGGTTGACACCAACGCCGCCGGCACGCTCGGCTTCCGCAACACCATTACGCAATCGGGTGGGACCTATGGCATCACGGTCGGGTCCAATAACGTGGGAACGGTCAATTTCCAGGGCTCCAGTACGTATACCGGGGGCGTGACGATCGACGCCGGCACCGCATCGTTTTCCACGACCGAGGGCAGTGCCAACCCGACAAGCGGTCCGTTCGGCGGAGGCACCGTTACCCTGGGCGGCCTTGCTACATCGTCGGCCACCTTGGCAGACACCGGCAATTTCAACTTGGGCAATCCCGTCATCGTCGGGCCGGCCAACAACGGCATTACACGCACAATAACCAGCGCCACCACTTCCGGCGGCCCAATTGTTGATTCCGGCGAAACCATGACCCTCCAGAGCAATTTGAACGTGGAAGAAACCACCTCCGGCCAAACGTTCGGCTTCCGAAACACTATCGTGCAATCGGGTGGGACATACGGCATCACGGTTGATTCCAACAACGTCGGAACGATCGACTTTCGAGGCCCCAATACCTTTGCCGGGGGCGTGACCATCGACAACGGCACGGTAACGTTTAACGCCAGCAGCACGGGTGCCGTGACAAACGGTCCGTTCGGCACGGGCACGGTTACGCTGGGCGCCGCCGCGGCCGCTACAACCTTGAATGCCGGCGGCGCGTTCACCATAGCCAATCCTATTACTGTAAATAACAGTTCGAGCACAATCGGACTTAACAGCGGAACCAGCACGGCCGGCGTTTTTAATGGCGCGATCTCTCTGGGCGCCAATAACCTCACGCTGGCATCAGTCACCGGCGCCAACGCTGGAAACGACCGCCTGCGTTTCGGTAGTGGCGGAATTACAGGAAGCGGCAACATCACCATCAACGACGCGGCCTACACCGTGGCCAATCCCGGCGCGATTCAAATTCAGGGCGGCAGCTCCGCCACGGCCTGGACCGGCAACTTAATCGTGAGCGCGGGCCTCGGCAGCCTGGGTGGCACCAATGGGATCAACGCCCTCGGCGCAAGCAATACGGTATCCGTCGCCTCGGGGGCAATATTCGCCTTTACCTCGAACAGCGGCAATGTCGCCGGCTACGGCTTCTCGCCGACGATCGCCGGGTTGAGCGGCGCCGGCACCGTGGACGAAATCACCTCGAGCAACCGGACGCTGAACTTGGGCGGCAACGGAATTTACGCCTTCAGCGGTACGATCGCCGATTCGACAACCGCCACATACACCACTGCCTTGGCCGTGAACCTGAGTTCCGCGGCTGCCTCACAATCCCTCTCGGGCGCCAGCACCTACTCGGGCGGAACCACCATTACCGGCGGAAAGCTGCTTGTGATCAACCTCACCGGTTCGGCGACGGGTTCCGGCGCCGTCGCACTCAGCGGCGGCGCTTCGGCCACCTTGGAGGGAACCGGTTCCTCCAGCGGCGCGCTCACCGTGACCAATGACAGCCTCATTGCCCCCGGCGTTAACACCTCAGGCTCGAACGACGACCTCGGCGTCGCTGGCACCCTGGCCCTCGGAACCAGCGGTGGGATGACGCTCACCGACGCCGATCTTGATTTCGATCTGGGCACGTCGGCAACCGCCCCGGGCACCAGCGATCTGATTACCACCGGCGGCACGCTCACCCTGGGCAACGTCAACTTCACCTTCAATCCGCTTGGCGCATCGCTGGATACCAGCAATCCCTATACGCTGATCTCCGGCGCCAGCAGCGTGGTGGTGGACCCCATGCCCACCGGAACGGTCATCGGCGGCGTGTACACGCCGGTCTTCAGTCTCAGCGGCGATAACCTTCTGGTAACTTTCACAGTCCCTGAGCCGACCACCCTGGGTCTATTCGGCGCGTCGAGTCTGGTGCTGATGATGCGGCGTCGCCGCAAGGCGTGAGCTCGGCGAGCCGAGCGAATATTCAAGAGGGTCGCCATTTTTTGCGGTCTTTGGAGATGATGTGTGAACTCCGGACAACGAAAAAATGCGGCCACGTTGCTGCGCACGATATGTGATGGGGTTTTGGCAAACTCGTCGCTTCTTTTCTGGATTGCCTGCCCAGGCGCCACAGCATTTGCCCAAAACATCACCAGCCAGATTTCAGCCAACGATAATGTTACCCTGGCTGGCAACGCCACGGTGAGTCTGACCAGTGGCACCTTGACTTACACGGCCTCGACTGGCATCACCGGCATGGGGACCGTGGAAGTCAGTGGCACCGGCACCCTGGCCTTGGATGAAATCAACACCTACACCCTGCCGACCGTGACCGAGACCATCAGTGAAATCCAGATCAGCGGTAGCAATAAGCAATTCGCCAGTTACGAGGGATATACCACCCAGTTCAGCCCCGCGCTCTCCAACGGAGATGATGGAGGATTTAACGGGCCGATCTATACCCTGCACTACGGCTCCAGCGGTCAGCCTGACTCGCCGGCGGTCACCATCGATGCCGGCGTAGACCTCCAGTTTGGCACCAATACTGATCTGCACGAAGGCGACGGCGAAGTCGCCGCGGGCAATATCAGCAATGCGACATCGTCCAACATGAATCTGGACAACGTCCTGGACAACGGCACGCTAACCTTTCAAGGCAATAACGCTTCTTTCAGCGACACCGAGTATATTGGCCAGGTCTCCGGCACCGGGGCGGTCGTGGTGCAGACCGGCATCATGGGACTCTATAACTCCAATGCCTTCTCCGGACCCCTGCTCGTAGAAAACAACATGACCTGTTATCTGGGGAGCGATCACATCACTGCCTCGATCCCCAACGCCAGCAAGGTTTTCGACAACGGCACGTTGATCCTCGACACCCCCTATAACACCTCGGCTGGCCAGCCGTTGACCATCAATCAGAATATTTATGAAAACCACTTCGGCAACGACATCAACGTCAATGGATTCGGCGGCTTGGTTGTCCTGGCCGGCGTCTACACCTACACCGACAATTCCAACAACACGAACGATCCGGCTGGGCAGATGAACCCCTCTCTGTCCAACCCGGACGACAACTTCAATAACGAGTTGAACGTCATCGACAATCGGCGGGGCATCAACCTCGGCATCAGCAGCGGCACCGGCAGCACCAACCCCAGCGGCGGCATCCTGCAACTGGGCAATGGAACCAGCACGAACTTCTTCCTGCCCGGCAACCCTTTGACCACTTACATCTCACTGGAGCAGAACAGCATCCTGGCGCTCGATTACAGCAATAGCGGTCCCACGTACGTCAACACGATCATCGCCGGCGGCCCCACCGGCACCAGCGACACCCAGGAGTCCCTTGCAACCCCGGGAACCGGCGTCGTCATTTTCCATCAGGGAGACATCGTCGTCACCCAGCAGCAGTACTACGACGGGATTACCCAGATCGATTCAGGGGCCACCTTGCAATTGGGCGACGGCACCACCGGCGACACGCAAAAGACGGGCTCCGGCGAAATATCCTTCCAAACCTCTGGAGGAGATGGTGATCTGCTTCAGTCCGGCCAGACCGTCACGGTTACCGACACGACGGGCAAATCGGGGCACTCCTCCACCTCTACCGGCACCAGCGCCAACCAGATTATCAATAACGGCGCCATCGTCTTAGACAACGTCAACGCCACGCTGTTGTCCAACCTCAGCGGCACCGGTAAGTTGACTCAGGCCGGGGCGGGCACTACCACGCTGGGCGCCAATATCTCATATCAGGGCGCAACTACGATCATTGGAGGCACGTTGGCCCTGGGCTCCGGTGCTTCCCTCGCTTCGTCATCCGGCGTGACTCTGGACACACCCACAGCGTCCGGCCGGGCTGCAATCGTCGCTGGTGCCAACTCCCTTTTCACTAATCCGACCTATGTCACGGTCGGCGCCCCTAACCTGGATATCTCGCAGGCCGGCAACCAGACCATTGCCTCCCTCAGCGGTGACACAACCGGCACGGTTCATCTCGGCGCCAATGTTCTCATCATAAACGCTCCCACTTCAACCGCGTTTGATGGCGAGACGGTCGATGGCGGAATCGGCGGGGGCACGGGCGGCGCACTGGTCAAGGCCGGGGCCGGCACACTCACGCTTGGGGGCAGCAATAGCTACACCGGCGGCACCACCGTCAATGCCGGCGCCTTGGTCATCGGGGTGAACAGTGCGTTACCCGACGGCGCCGTTCGCATTGCCGGCGGGACACTGCAACTGGGCACAAGTACCGGCCTGGCACAAATGACATCCTTGTCGATCACCGGCAATGGCGTGCTGGACGTGAATAACAACCACTTTGTTATCGCCTACGGCTCCAGCGATCCGATCACGACCATCGCCGCGTACATCGTATCCGGCTACAACGGCGGCAAATGGAACGGCCCGGGCATCATTTCCACGGCGGCACAAACGCAGATCAATGGCCTGCTCTACGGCGTCGGCTATGCCGACGGGAATGACCACGTCGTTGCCGGCCTCACCTCCGGCCAGATCGGGGTGATGTACACACTCCTCGGCGACGCCAATCTGGACGGCCTGGTGAACGGCTCGGACTTCAACATCCTGGCGGCGAACTTCAACCAGAGCATTACCGGCTGGGACCAGGGCGATTTCAATTATGACGGTCTGGTGAACGCGGCCGACTTCAACGAGCTGGCCGCGAACTTCAATCAAGGCGTTAGCGGCGCCGCCTCGGCCGGCGACGTTGCGGCCTTGAACGCCTTCGCCGCGGCCAATGGCATCAGCTTGGCGAACGTCCCCGAGCCGGCGAGTACGGCGATGTTGGTAATGGCTGGATTCGGCATTCTTCGCCGCCGCCAACGATTTTCGCGCCACGCCCCCGGATAGTGGAGTTATCGCGACAATTCCCCGCAGTTGGGTTCACGTCGCGGCGATGACCCGCTTGGGATGCTTGACGGCAAAACTCGTAGTGACGCTTACCGGACGGTGCGAAGTGTTCTCCGCCAATTCCGGCGTGATCGTCCATTTCAAAGGCTTGTTCTGGACATATCGCTCCAACTCCTGGACCATGCACTGACCCATCCGCCGGCATTCATAGCCAACCGATCCCGCCACGTGTGGCGTCAGCACGACGTTGGGCAAATCAAACAAAGGAGACCTTGGATCCGTTGGCTCGTGTTCGGTCACGTCCAGAACGGCCTGCAGATCGGGTCGGCGCTTCAGCACCTCGCGCATTTCCGCTTCTCGCACGACTTCGCCGCGGGCGGTATTGATGAAAGTGGCGCCGCGCTTCATCTGGCTGAAGTGATCCCCCGTGATCATCCCAATCGTCTCGGCAAGCAATGGCGTGTGGAGTGACACCACGTCGCTCTGGCGGAAAACCTCGTCCAGCGACACAAGCGTGACGCCGAGCGCGCCGGCCTCTTCTTCCGAGACGTAGGGATCGAACGCCAGGACGCGCAGATCGAAAGAGCGAAGAAGTTTCAACAGCGTTCGTGCGATGATCCCGAGCGATACCAGTCCCACCGTGGTGCCGTAACAGCCCAGGGCCGTGTTCCGATTCGAGTGGGGGCGGTGTTCCCGCAACTCCCGCATCAGCCGCCAACCGTGCTTGAGGGAAAACACGATCATGGACAACGTGTATTCAGCGACGGGAATTGCGTTGGCGGCGTAGGCGCTGGTGACGACGATGCCTCGCTTCCACGCGCTTGGAGTCAGACAACCGGCCGTCGATCCCGCGCCATAAAACAGAACTTTGAGCTGAGGGGCGGCGTTCAGAAACGCCTCGTCAAGGATTGGCGCGCCCCATCCGGAAAAAATTGCTTCCGTCGTCGCCAAAAGATCTGTGCGCTCAACGATCGATTGGTGTGTTTGCGGCGGACCGACAATGTCCACGTGCCGGGCGATTCCGATTCGCTCCTCCGGGCCGTACACCATCTCGTAGGCCTCTTCATCGAGAATGAAAAGCCCGCGCAGCTTTCCCATGAAAACCTCTTTCAAGGCGACCTGCGACGACGGAGCGTAACTCAACGGTCCACCCGTCGCCACGGAAGTATGTCTCAAATTGACGCTGGACGTTACCCTGTTTTGCGTTATATTCTTGTCGCTTTGCGAATGAACCCCTCTCGCTTGAGAACGCCATACCGTCCGTTGGTTGGGGTGCTTGTGGACGGGTTTAGCGCTTTCGGAAGGGCCGTCCTCCTGGGGGTTTCGCGGTACGCCAATCTCCAGCGGCGCTGGCTTCTTTACAAGGAATTGCAACGATTTCTCGACGTCAAAAGCGATTGGCCCCAGTTTGACGGCATCATCTTTGCCGGGGCGCCGTTGGAACTCTTTGCATTTGCCTGCGACCACTGCCCGAATATAGTCATGTGTTCCGGTGGCGGCGATCCCAAATTAACTCCCGTGGTCGCTTTGGATGAAGAGGCCGCCGGCACAATGGCCGCGGAGCATTTGGTCGAATGCCGCCTTGAACGGTTCGCTTTCTATGGCATCAAAAGCCACACGGTATATCCGGTGCGCTTTGCCGCCTTTCAACACGCCTTGGAAGCAAAGGGCTATTCCTGCATTGAATGTCCAATCAGTGCCCCCATGCCGCAGCAGTGGATGATCCACGCTCATCGTCCGGCCTTGATACAGTGGTTGCGCGACGTATCCAAACCCATCGGCATCATGGGCCTGGACGATTCCGCCTCTCACGATCTGGCCGAAGCCTGTCTTGAGGCGGACATCGGCGTCCCCGAACAGGTAGCCATCCTGGGTCTGAACAACGACGAATTATTGTGCGAGTGTGCCTGGCCGCCGCTTTCCAGCATCGATCCGGATTATAGCCGGATGGGATATGCCGCCGCCAAGACTCTCGACCGCCTTTTGGCGGGGGAAACCCTCGATCCGCAGGAGCGGATGGCTCGCTTTCCTCCCAT
>Ga0209415_10005509_pt1 | contig 22710 bp, 18 predicted proteins | sample PeaSoiSIISIP2007_FD_187696 | JGI IMG/M metagenome (GOLD analysis project Ga0209415, IMG submission 187696) | Peat soil microbial communities from Weissenstadt, Germany - SII-SIP-2007 (SPAdes) (version 2) | ecosystem: Environmental > Terrestrial > Soil > Wetlands > Peat | place: Germany... | reverse complement strand
TTTGTGTTCCCTTCACAGACCGACACGTTCGGGCTGGTGCTGCTCGAAGCCATGGCTTCCGGGGTGCCCGTCGTGGTAAGCCCACGGACCGGGGCCCGCGTGGGCGTACAGAACGGCATCACCGGATTTCACGTGGAAGACTTAGACTCCTTCGCAAGCAGCGTGCTTTGCCTGATGAAGAGTGAAGGCTTACAGCAAAGGATGAGCTCCGCGGCTCGGCTGTTCGCAGCTTCTCATGCCTGGGATGGAGCGTTCGAGCAGTTGTATCGCACTTATCAGGTTGGTCTTGAACAAACTGGCCTACAGGCATGTGATCGTGCATTAGAAGTATTTGGGATGGCCGGATCTCATAAGGAAGCAACCTAAGTTGCCATGCACGTTCATTCGTGCCTGTGGTTCTTATTGAACCTGCTGGCCGTCGGCATCGGGGAACTTCCGCCGCAGGGGGACCTGCTCGGCCATGAACAACAATGAATTCTGTGGCAACGCCGAATGCGGCGCTTCGTCAGACGAAACAAACTTCGCGCCCGCGCGGCTGTGAGAAGGTCGCTCTGGCTTATTTCATTTACCTGCCCTGCCTAGGCTCGATAAGGCAGTTAAGCATAGGCCGGCTGTTGCTTCTGGCATCCATCCCCCTTGCGCTTTGGGCGATTTGGCAAGCACAATCGCGATGGACTTGGCGGCCCGTCGAGAAGGCGCGCGATTGGTGGCCGCTGGGCTTGATCCTCGCCGGGTACTGGGCGATGGGATGGTTCGCCACTCCACCGCGCGAAGCCCTGCAAATCGAATTGGTCAGAATCGACCGGGCGCTTTTGTATAACGCGCACCTGCAAGCCCTGATTGAAGCTGCCGGGGGATTCGTGCCGGCAATCCTGGAGACGGTCTATCTGCTTTTATACGCGATCCCGCCCGTGTGCATTGGCGTCCTGTACGCGTGCGGAGCGCGCTCACAGGTTCCGCGCTTCCTGCTGCTGCTGTTCGCGGGTACCTTCGCGACCTATGCACTGCTGCCGTACGTGCCCGTGATTTCGCCACGCCTGGCATTTCCTGGCGCGGATCTGCCTCACTACGCCGGAATCTCACGGCGTTTCACGATTTGGCTGCTGGACCGCCTTGACATCTCAACCAGCGTTCTCCCCAGTGGTCACGTCGCCGTGGCGCTGTCATCGGCACTGGGAATGTTTGCCGCCCTGCCGCGCCGCCCGATCTTCGGGTGGTGCGCGTTAGGATTGGCGGCGCTTGTTTACTTGGCCACCATTTACTACCGCTATCATTATTCCGTTGATGGCCTCATCAGCGTTGTGGTAGTATGCGCGGTCTGCCGCATTGCGTCCCGGACTTATCGTCCCCTAGACTTATGAAAGCCCAAACAGTCTTGGTGTCAAAACCCGGCGATCACATCTCCAACTGTGGAGACAAGCACACACATCGCTCGGAGCGAAGCGGAACATCGCTGCGGTTGCAGATCTGCAAGCTGCCCTGCGGACGAGTTTCAGTGATGGCCGTGCTTGTCTTGGCGCTGCTGGGGACAAGGTGCACGGTTGCGGGGGAGCGCAGTCAGGATATGGTGATCCGCCTGCTGACGCCAATCGCGAGCTATTCGCCTGCCGGCACGCACTTCGAAGCCAAGGTCATCGGCCCGGTGTTGCGCGAAGGCGTCGATTTCCTTCCCAGCGGCAGCGTCGTTACCGGAACGGTGACCAAATCAGCCTCGGTTCGATTCGGCATTCTGCGCGAGCGGGCGAAGCTCGAGGTGGGATTTGACGGATGCCGCTTGCCGGACGGAACCGCCCTCGAATGCACCGTATCCCTGGAAGGGGTGGACAACGCGCGGGAGAAGGCGAACGGGGATCGGATCAAAGGTGTGCTGGCGGCAAGCCATCCTTACAGTTGGCTCAATGGTTGGTGGTATCGTCCAGGGACATTGCTGGTTTCGCGCTCGGCCTACGGATTGACTGGGGCCGGGGGAGAGATTTACACACATCTCGCCGCGACCCCTTTAGGCGCGGCAGCAGTAATTTCCTTCGAGATGCTCCTTTATCGCTTGCCCGATCCGGAGATTAAGTTTCCCACCGGGACCGAATTGCTGGTGCGGGTTCAAGTGCCGGATGATTTCGCGCCTTCACCCGAGCCGCTCGTGCCCTTGTCTCCGGAGCTTTCGGAGTGGGTGGCAGCGCAGCCTCAGGAAGTCTACCTGCCGAACAAGAAACTAGCGGGTGATATCATCCAATTGGTCTTTGTTGGTTCGCGGGAGCAGGTAGAGCGCGCGTTTCTCGGTGCGGGATGGTCAACCGTACAGCCGCTGACTCGCCGCTCGTTCACCCACATGTATTCGGCATTCCTGGCGATGAAGGCGGACCCCACCGCCCCGATTGCCCCGCTCGCTTACCGTGGAAACACGGCCAGTCTCTCATTTCAAAAAACCTTCAACACTGTCTCCAAGCGCCATCACATTCGCATTTGGCCGGCTTCCTTTCCCGGGCTGGACACCCAAGTCTGGCTCGCGGCCGCGACGCACGATACCACTATCACGGTGGACGAGAGGCGCATGAGCCTGACCCATCGCATCGACAGGTTCATTGACCGGGAGCGCAGTACCGTCGTGAATGACCTCTCCATCGCCGGATGTGCAGGGGGCATCGGATCGGTCCCGCGGCCGCAGGCCATCCGGCGTCCCGGTAGTGGCGAACCGAGCGTGACCGACGGGAATGCTGCTGTACTGTTTCTGGATGACTGCTCGGCTCCGGAACCGGCAATTTCAGAACTGCAAGGACCCCATCGCCGGCGCCTCACCCTCGCCTTGCGCCGTTTCTTCCTGGGAGACCGCCAATACTTGTGGCGCGATAATCCCTACTACTGGGCCTATCGCGCAACCAGTTCGCTCTGGTCGAGGAAACCCCGAGATACGGACGATGCCGAATAGGGTGCCGTCCGAAGTCACGTCATTCCCGCGCCAGCGGGAATCCATTGGCTCCTGGATCGGCAATTCCCGCTAAATGCTAAAGTCTGGCGCCTCGGCTTCAGGCGCCAGCACGGGAGCGGGTTGTTCAGATTCCTTCACGACCGCTGGCATTCTGCGCTGGTACCAGATCGTCTCGCTGGCGCGTTGCCATAGCCGCGTTGCTAGCCAACTCAACAGCATCAGTTGCGTGACAAGGAATGACGCGCCGATCCATTCCGGCCTCACGAACCTGATCCAAATCCATCCGAGCAAAGCCATCGCCAGCCAGGCCGCGACGCTGATCCGCAGGTAGAGCCAATAAAGCGAACCGAAGTCTCCAAAAGCGATCTTCAAGGCGCGGCCGAGGGCGCGGCGAATGGCGCGTTCGTCTTCCGCCACGGCTCGAACCTGCGCCATGTCGAACCAAAGGCGAACCGCCTGCAACAAAAAGAGCACCACGAGCAGCCCGATGAACTGCGACCAGACGCCCGGCATGGGGCTGGGCGTTCGTTCGTCCAGCAGGTGGGCAGCGCCCCTCGTCAATTTGTAAACAATCCAAACTGGAATCAGGGCGATCAACAACAAGATCAGCAGGCGCACAAATCGCCAGAAGAAGCGGCCGCTGGCTTCGAAAAACTCGCCTTTGCTCAGTCCGCGGTCCAGCCGGTAAGTTTCGAGCAGGCCGCCTTCGACAAAGAGCACGAAAACGAAGAAGACCAGCATGAGACAGGCGGAGGCGGCGCTCGCCGCTGAGGTCCCGTGCGCTTCCGTCATCAGGTCCGAATAAACGAAGGGATTAAAACTATGCACAAACGTCAGACCTTGAAGACTCTGATCGAGCACGGGACTGACCTGCCGCATAAACGTGACGGCGCCCATTCCGGCCAGCACGAGATTGGCCAGGAAGATCCACCACAGTACACTCTGGCGCCGCCAGACCAAACCTAGTCCCGCTACGAACGGACTCTTGTTCAAATCGGTCACGATAAGTCCCCGTCAAAGAATCGGGTGAACGAGTGATTCGGCGATCAGGCGAACAAAAACCACTCGCGAGCAGCAGCCTTGATCCTGGAACCAGATCAGACCAATATCGGATAACCTGTCCAAGCGTTCGTCTGGTTACCCGATCTCCCGATTACGTTACGCCAGCCATGCGAGCAGTTGTGCCAGGTACTGACAAGCAAAGAGCCAGTACGTTGCCAGCTTATGTGTTGCCCGCCGGTCGACTCCTTCCGTGCGGCTGTTGTTAAAAAAGTTATCGTCGAGCCGGATCGCCTGTTGCGGGTCGACTTCGGCCGCTGTCACCCTGGCTTTCTTGTCGTAGCTGAAGCGCACCCAACGATCTCGCCCGTCCCATTTCTCCAGCAGTCGGTCGCCGTTATCAAAGACGATGCGTACTTCGACCGGCATGATGAAATCACCCTTGCGATGCACCAGCGCCGTGTCGCGGTACGCTGTTACACCTTTCTTGGGCTTCGGAGGGTGCTGTTCGAACCAATTGAGAGGATCGGAACGGATGGAGAGCACCTCGTAGTCGAGGACGTTAGTGCCGTAAAGGGCTTGGTCGAAAAACCAATCCAGCTTCTGGCCGGAGACCTCTTCAATAGTCTTGACAAAGTCCGTGCCGGTGGGATGCGTAAAGCGGTAGCGCATGAAATAGGTGTGCATCGCTTTTCGCAGGGTGTCTTCGCCGACGATGCCCTCGAGCGTCAACAGCATCGTCGCCGTCTTCCCGTAGGTGACCCCCGCATAGGCGTCGCTGTTCATGAACTTCCACGCGAAGTGGCTCGGTGGGTCGGTATCCGGCGCAGCCAGGTACTCCGTTCGCATCTCGTCGGCATCGTCGGCCGTCAGACCCCACAGGTTGAGCAGCGAGGTGCCCTTGCCGTAAAGAGACTCCATCACCTTGCCTTCGGTGTAGCTGTTGATGCCTTCGTCCATCCAAGCTTCTTCGAACTCGTTCGTGGCCACCATTCCATACCAGTACTGGTGGCCGAATTCGTGCTCGGTAACCAACTCCACGCCGAGCAAGCCCTCGGGCATCCACCAGGTTGTTCCGCAGGTAATGAGCGTGGGATACTCCATCCCGCCGGCATCCAGCGCGCCTTGGGGAGGATCGACCAGCGTGATGCGGTCATAAGGATACGGTCCGTACCACTTATCGAAGCGGTCGAGGGTGCCCTTGATCACCGCAAGGTAGCGGCGGATGGAACTATCGTGCCCGGGGGAGAGGAGCAGGTGGATATGCACCGTACTCGCCGATCCGGTCCAGGAGTCTTCAATCAACTTGTAGTCCGGCGAGGCCGTCCAGGCGAAATCGTGGATATCCTCGGCGTGCCACGTAACTGTCTTGGTGTGATCGGGATTAGAAATAGACGAAACCAAATCACCCGTTGACCCGACGATGTAGTTTTCCGGCACAGTGGCTGTCACGTCAAAGGTGCCGAAGTCGGCAAAGAACTCAGAGGTGGCATGAAACTGATGGCAATTCCACGCGTCGTGCCACCACACGCCCACTTTCGGGAACCACTGCGCCACCATGAAGAAATTCCGCTTGTAGCCGGTGCGTTCCACCACTTCCGGAAGCTGGTCGTGAAAGGTAATTTTGAAGACGACGTCCTCCCCCGGTGCGACCGGCTTAGCAAGCTTCACCTGGAAAACCGTGTGGTCGTCCGGGTTCTGATCGTCGGGCTGAATGAACTCGAGGCGCTTCGTGAAGTCGCCTTGCCCGACTACCTCGAAGGATTTCACTTCGCAGGCGCCAAAGTGCATGGGGTCCCAGCCGGATTCGGGACCCGTCCCTCGCGTCCCGTACAGGCGCACCTCACGCATGAAGGTGGACGTGGGTTGAAAGGCGTTCAAATAAAGATGGAAAGGCAAAGTGTCGAGGGGCCGGCCGGTGAGATTGTGGTAGGTGAGGGTCTCCCTTGCGTCAACGGTCTTCTTAACGGGATCGAGACGTGCCTCAATTTGGTAGGCGACAACGCGCGTCGACAGGGCGTGATCGGCTTGCACCTCGGTCTTGACCGCTCCCTTGGTTCTCGCCTGGCCGCCAGAACTTGCCACTGCGGCGCCCGCCAGAATGAAACCGAGCAACACAAGACGAGGGCAGAAAGGTTGTGCCTTCAACCCTCGGCTTAGGGCTCTAGAATTGTGGACTTCATTGACTACATCAGCGGACATGTAGCATTCCGTCCTTTGCGGTAGAGGATAGCGCAGGCTTTATCGATGTCAAGTCAAATTCGTCGGGAGGCCGGGTGGGCCAGCACGCGGATGGCTCAGACGTACCGTTCTTTGGCATGGCGGGAGTTCGCAGGCCAGTACCGAGCGCACACATACCGCCACAAAGCGCCGGGGTGTGTGTCTGCCCCTTGGCCGCGTTGAGAGCAACCGGACCCTGCACAAGGTTCTTGCTCACCCGATCTCCTGATTATCGGTTGTACTTTGGAGTAATGCCTCTTAGCCGTTTCCAGGCTGCGTCGCAACGGGCAAGGAGAGATTCGTCAAGCGGGCCGTCCTGACAGGCTTTGAGGTTTTCTTCGAGCTGCTCGAGGCTCGAGGCGCCCAGGATGACCGAGTCCACCTGCGCCTGGCTGAGTAGCCATTGGAACGCGAGTTCAACCAGACTCTTCCCAGCCTCGCCCGCAATGCCTGCCAACTCTGCGACGGCGGCAAAGTAGTCGTCGTGCCAATAACGGTCGAGGTAAAGCTTGTTTCCATCGAACCGTGTTCCCGGGATCGGTCCCCGCTGCCTGGATTGCTTGCCGGTCAGCAGACCGCCGGCCAGCGGATTGTACGGCACCACGGCGATTTTGAACCGCTTGCAGAATGGCAGGTACTCATCTTCGATGCCGCGGGCCAGGACGTTGTACATCGGCTGTGAGACGAAGAACGGCTTGAACCCGCTTTTTTCCGCGATCCAGCGAATCTCGCAAACCTGCCACGCCGCGTAGTTCGAGACCGCCGGGTACCGCACCTTGCCGGCGCGGATCGCGTCATCCATCGCAGCGAGCGTTTCTTCAATCGGCACCGCGTAGTCCGGCAGGTGGAGATAGAAGAGGTCCACGTAGTCGGTCTGCAGGCGCTTGAGGCTTGTGTCGAGCGATTTACGAATGGCGGCGCGCGAAAGACCTGCCTCGTCGTCGGGCACGCCGGTCTTGAAGCCTACTTTCGTGGCCACAATCACCGTCTGGCGTTTTCCGGCGAGCGCCTTGCCAAGCACCGTTTCGGACGCGCCCTTGTTGTAGACGTTCGCGGTGTCGAAGAAGTTTATGCCCTCGGCAAGGCACCGGTCGATTGCTCGCGAGGCCGCCGCCTCGTCCATCGACGAGCCAAAGGTCAAGGTGCCGAAACTGAGCCGGGAGACTCTCAAATCAGTCGCAGATAGAGTCCGATATTCCATATTGTCCTCACATGTGCCTTGCTGCTTGTTTTCCTTCGTCAGTTGTCCATGGTCAATACTCGGGCAGGGCTTGACCGAACTGACAGTGTACAACTGACGACTGACAACGGACGACGGACGGTACTAAAATGAACCGATATGCCTGAACCGAAACTTCTTCAACTTGCACAAGACCTCGAGTGGCTGGGATGCGAACTCGAATTCGTCGGGCACAAGCACGCTCTGGAAGGCTTCCCCGAATCAGGACCCACCTGGGACCAGTTTCGTGAAAAACAACGCGGCGTGCTGGCCACCGCCGACAAAGTCGAGCGTGAGTTGAAGAACTTCGTGCGCTTCAATCCCACCCGCTTGGTCGGCGTTGAATACCCCATCGCCCAATCGCTTGATTCTATCACCGACCTCCTGGGGAGCGCAGAGACCATCAAGCAGGCGGCGGCGGTCGCAGTCAACGAACTGCCGCCGCTCGTCCGTAACTTCACCAAGATGGTGGAAGATTACCTCCAAGCGGTAGAGGGCTCCAGACGCTAACCACGCATCTTCCGCCGCCCAAACCCGCACCGGCACCGCCCCCGGGTTCTCTGCGACAATGCCCCGAAGCTGTCATTCCGAGCGAAGCGAGGAATCTTGCTCTGAACGTTGTCAGGGCAGCGCGAGATTCCTCGTCCTCTACGGGTCCTCGGAATGACAGAGTTCCCACGGACTCAAGGAGAGCGCAGTCAATCACTAAGCGAGCGGCAGCGCTGGTTCATTTCTTCGGCACCTGAATTGTCCCGGCGACGCTGGGTGCGCCGGGTGGCATTTGATCGTAGTCGAGGACGGCGCCGCTGAGTAGTTCGTTGCTGGCGAAGAAAAGGGCTGCGTTGGCAATGTCCGCGGGCGAAAGGAGGCGGCCGAAGGGGCGGGTCTTGACCGCTTCCTCGATCCAACCTTCACCGAGTCCCTCCTCCACAGCTCGCGTATGATGCTCGCCTTCCGTCAGGACCCAGCCGGGATTAATCTGATTGACTCGAATCCGGTATTTCTTGAGAGCGTCGGCAAGATTCCGGGTGAAGGTCATCAATCCGCCCTTGGCAACGGAATAAGCCATAATGTTCGGGAAACCCATATAGGCGACTACGGACCCGATGTTGATGATGCAGCCGCGGGAGCGTTGCTTCATGTGCGCGAAAGCTTCCTGGCAAAGGATGAAAGGCGCACGAAGGTCGGTAGCAACAATCTCATCCCAGAGCGCCACAGAAGTGGTCTCCAGGCTGCCGCGCGTGTACACGCCGGCGTTGTTTACAAGGATGTCGAGCTGGCCGAAGCGCCCCAGGGTCTGCCGGATGAGGTCGCGGCAGTGGCTTTCTTGTTTCAAGTCGCCGACGATGAGCAGCGCTTCGTTCCCGGCCGCCTCGATTTCCGTCGCCAGTTTTTCACCCTGTGGCTGATGGCGTACTAAGCCATGCACTACCACTCGAGCCCCTGCTTCGGCAAACCGTCGCGCTATTCCCGCCCCGATTCCCTGAGTCGAGCCGGTGACGATGGCCACCTGTCCCGCTAACAGCAGATCGTTTCCCATGAAGCTCCTTTCCTCCGCTTGGCGCTGTCAGGGCAAGCCTTGAGGTTACCTGAGCGCCGCCCCTGCATCCGAGCTGAAATTGTGCGACAACGATGGTATTGTCTTGTGTCGAGAAATACAACCCGTACAGCAAGCGGAGGTCACTACCATGAATCGACGTCAATTCGGCCGCACTCTTGCCGGCACGGCTTTAGCCGCGCCTGCCCTGGCAGGCTGGCCGGCCTTTTCCCCATCTGCGCCCCCGGAGGGGGAAGCCCCCGGAGTGCCTTTCAAAATCTCCGTGATGCTATGGACGGTATTTGAAAAGCTGCCGTTTGAACAACGGCTTGAAAAGGTCGCGGAAGCCGGCTACCGCGCTGTGGAACTGGTCGGCGAGTACAAAGATTGGTCGGAAGAGGAGTTTCGCAGGGCCGACCGCAAACGGCGTGAGCTGGGGATCACCTTCGATGTGACCGCCGGGCTTGCGCATGGCGTGGGAGACCCGAGGGCGCGAGAAGCTTTTCTTTCCGACCTGCGCCAGGCGCTCCCGGCCATGGAGAAGCTCGAATGCCGCGCCATCATCGTCATGTCGGGCGACGTCGTGCCCGGCATGCCGCGGGCGGCCCAGCACCAGAGCTGCATCGAAGGACTCAAGCGCGCGGCGGACGTCGCGGAGAAGAACAACATCACAATTATGCTGGAGAATATCGACCTCGAGGAGAACGCCCATTACTACCTCTGGTCGGTGCAGGAAGGCTTCGAGATCATCGGTCGCGTCGGCCACCCGCGCGTTAAGTTCCTCGACGACTTTTTCCACGAACAGATCTCCGAGGGCAACCTGATTGAGAAGCTGGAAAAGTATATCGATAGGCTGGGGTTGGTGCACGTGGCCGACGTTCCGGGGCGGCATGAGCCCGGGACCGGCGAAATCAACTATGCCAACATCTATAAGAAACTCGCCGCGCTCAAGTATGACCGCTACGTGGCCATGGAGTTCATTCCCACTGGCGATCCGGTCGAAAGCCTCCGGCGGGCCCGCCAGGAAGCGCTCCGATTAGGGGTTAGGGGTTAAGGACAAACAAGCAGATCAAATGGCAAACGGCAAATGGCAAATTTCAAATGGTTTTCCATTTGCCTCTTGCCATTTGAATTTTGAATTTCTTTGGCGCCAAGCCCCAAGCCCCTAGTCGGACGTAGTCTTCGTGTCCGTCCAGACCCGGACGGTTTCCTTCTCACTGTTCACCGTTACGTCGACCTCACCCTCGAGAGCTAAGGCGTGAATTCCGGCCTTGACATCGATCTCGTCAGAATTGCCTGAGAGCATCGCCCGAACCACCGAGATCGGCACCTTGATGGCAGTGGTTTTACCCGTACGATGTTCTGGGGTTGGCTTGTTAACGATTTTGATTAGTAAGAATCGGCCGGACTTCGCCACGCTCACTTCGGCATCACGCCGCTCCATGGTAACGAATACGTTGTCAGGCGAATTCCGCACCGAGTTCAGGAGGGCCCGCAAATCGGCGCCATTTACCGAAGCCTGAATATTGAATTTCCCCTGGTGTTCATGATCGGCCGGGATCGCAGGCAATACTGCTGACGCCATCTCAATCGGCACGTTGAAGCTCACGTCCCCGCTTGTCCCTTTCGCACTCTCCACGCGAATGTGAATCCAACGCTGGACGGTCGCGCCTGTCAGCATGGCAGCGCTCAAGAGAATCGTGGTTACGGCTGGGAGGATGTTTCTTCTCACGGGTCACCTCACAATCATTTCCTTTCGACTCAAAAACTCAGCAATTAGATGCCCTTCACCTACCTGAGGATGCCAGCCCCTAGTCCCCAGTCCCTAGCCCCTACTCGTTCCACCCTTCGTGTTCCCGCCAATCCACGATGCGCACGTGCTCTTCCTGGCGCGGGAGTTCTGAAAAGATCTTCTTCATTCCTTCGTCCAGGTTTCCGTCCTGCGACTGGTAAATCCAGCTCATCTCCTGTTTAAGCGCCGCGGCTTCGCCGCTCAGGTAGACAACGACCTCTTCGTATTTATAGGGCGCAGGCTTAAAGCCGCCGGCGCCGTACGCTTTATCTCCCCAAATTATGGTCTGCGGATCAATTCTATGTTCACGCAGCAAGCCTTGGCAAGCCTTGATAACAAACCAGTTCGTGGTGCGGTGATCCACGTGGCGCTCGTCAGGATGGGGGAGCACGATCATGGCGGGATGAAAGTCCGTAATGAGCTGTTGAAGTGTGCTGATGACGGCGTCACGCGCATAAGGCAGATTTGGCTTCAGGACATGCTCGTACGGCGAGTGGTCGACCGCAAGGTAGACTGATAAGAACGGGTTCGAGACCTCGATGTGTTGCGACCAGATCGCTCCCGAGCCGCCATCGGGCAAGCCCAGGATATCGACCTTGTCGCGGCTCAGGCCGAGGTGTTCAAAAGCTCCGCGGCTTTCCTCCATGCGGACCATGCCAAACCCGCGCGCCTCGTTCGGCCCGCAGGGCTTGTTGTAGTAGCGCTCGCACTCGCCCACATCGCCGCCGGTCAGGATCACGGCACGCACCGGAATCCCCGCTTCCACTGCCGCTCGGATGAGCCCGCCGTAGGCAGCTTCGTCATCCTCATGAGGGTTGATGATCATGAGCGAGGACGGCAGTGTGTTGATCGCGATTTCAGTCGTGGTTCCCGCCAGTGTCCTGCCGCCTTCTCCGGTTAATTCCAGTCTCACACGATATGTGCCGGGGGGCTGGTCGGCCGGTATCGCCCAGGAATCCGTGTCAACAGCGAGGGTCTGTCCGGACGCAAGATTGATTCCCGAGCGCAGCGCCGCTTTCTGGACGGCTTTCCCTGCGGGATCCAGGATGATGGCGCGAAACTCCGCTCCCTTCCACAATTCCTCTCCTGCATTCTTCAGCGTGCATACGATTCTGACTTGATCGCCCGGCCGGTAGAGCGTTCGCGAATGGTCCACGGTGATAAATGGCGAGAGCTGCCCTGGCGCGTAGTAATGCCGGTACTTTTCGAAGTCAATATCAGAATTGTAGGCGTGCGTGAAATCCCTGCTGTACGGGATGGGAAGCTCCTGGTCCCAGGGCCGCACTATCGCGTAGTTCGTAAACTGCATGTCGTAAAGGATGGTGTGGTCTGCATTCCAGACGGCCACGGTGTAGTCATCCACTTCCGGCGGCGGCGTCTTATCGTGGCGTTCGGGGAGGCCGGAGCCCATTACTTCTTTCTGCTTTCCTTGCAAGAACGCGGCAACCCCCGCCTTCATCATGGGGATTGTCGCCGTCCCGCGCGCCGGCAGCTTCATATGATCTCGCAGGACTTTCAACGCCAGGTCAGGATTGCCGGCGGCGTCCGAGTAAAGCGCGATCCAGGGATAATTCGAATTCGAGAACTCGACGGTAAGGTTGTCAAGCTCGGCATCGGTCAGGTTTTCCAAAGTCAACTCGCACTCGAGCGGCTCGCCAACAGTGTAGAAAGTCTTGTCCAGGCTTAAATGCGAAATCTGAACAAGCTTTTTGTACGCGACAAAGGGTCGCAGCGATTGCAGCGCGACGGTGCGACGAGTGGTGCGATCCTGCACGCGCACCGCTACCGTGTAGAGCCCCGTGGGCGCTTGAGCGGGAATCGGCCAGCCGATTTCGTATTCAGCCTCCCCCGGCTTTGAGTCCGCGCCACGGTCCATCTGGACGCTAGTGGTGGAAGTTGTCCCAGCATATTGGATTTCTGCAAACGCACTGTAACGGCCCACGTCACCCGCAAGGCCTTTGACTGTGGCACGGATTGTCGCCACCGAGCCGATGTTGAAGCCAGTATCAGCCGGGGCGCCTTGAACTGAGATCTCATCCCCGCGGGCCGCGCTCGGGACCGTTAGTAATGCTGAGATCAACGCCATCAAGAACAGGGTTCGTGAAAGCATGGATTAAGAGTCCTCCCCAAAGAATCCCGTTCATTATGCCGTGATTCACAGCAAAACTAAAACAGATTGTTCGTTGTTTTGCCCGACTACCTGAATTCAAGCACGCGAACCGCGCCCGCTTCGGGCCTCCAGGGCCTCTTCGATCCTGCGCAGCATGAAGACGTCTTCCCGGTTGTAGGTCAGCAAGTCCTGTAGGAGGCGCTCGTCGCGGGTGGCCACATATCTCTTCCAGGCGTTGTCGGCCCATTTGCCGTCCTTTCCGGGCAGTTCGCGTTTCAGCCCCAGCATCTCCTCGATGGCCTTCTGGCCTCCCCACAGGCCCGCCTTCCAACATTCCGGGCAGAGGTCGAGATGCGTGAACGTCCTGTCCAGCACCACACCCAGTTGGGCGGCAATCACCGGAAAGTCGAACCCCGTGTAACCCTTCACCTCGTCGGGAATCGACCGCCCGTTGTAAGTGACAAGGCGCTCCACCCCGGCAAGCACTGCCATCAGCACCTCGCGAGTGGCTTCCTCTCCAATGAGTTGGATAAAGGCGTCTTTCTCGCCCTCCACAATCCTCACCCCAATCACCGTGATTTTGTGGTTCTTGCAGTCACGGAAAAGACGCTGGTCAGTGTAGCTTCCAACGTAGTTCGTTTCGATGTCGAGGTAGGCTGTTTTCACTATTATTCACCCTCCCTCCCCAGGAACTCCCGCCGCTTACGCGGTTTCGATGGTTTGCCGGGTTCGAGCGAGCGCGCCAACTGGACGGCTTCGAAGCCAAACCTTTCGCGCAGCTTGTCGGCGGCCTCGAGAATCTTACCGAGTTTTTCGTGCTGTGGAGCTTCGAGCAGGTTTCGTTGAAACACGCGGCGCTCGAGGTTCGACGCGCGCACGCCCACCAGCCTGACTTTCTTCTTCGGATCGTATGTGGTTTCAAAAAGACGCAGCACGTTTTCGAAAATGACCGAATCAAGATTGGTCGGTTCGTCGATGGTGACGTCGCGGGTGAGGGTGTTGAAGGGCGCATAGCGAAGCTTCAATCCCAGCGTGTGCGCGTACAGGCCGTGATCGCGCAGACGGCGCGCCACGAGTTGGGCCAGGTAAGAAAGCGTACGTTCCAGTTCCTCGAGGTCGTCGATGTCACGGTCAAAAGTGGTTTCGTGGCTGATCGATTTGGGCTCCTCGGAATAGCCGTAAGCTTCGATATCCCGTCCGCACGACTTGGTGTAAAGCCATTCGCCGAATTTGCCGAACTTCGCCATCAGCTTCTCTTGCCCCATTTGGCGGAGGTCGCCGATGGTGGTGATGCCAAAGGAGCGCAGTTCCGGTTCCGTCACTTTTCCAATCCCCGGCATGCGGCGAATGGGGAGCGGAGCCAGGAATGCCGCCTCGCAGCCCGGCAGGACGTAAAGCAGTCCGTGCGGTTTGGCCTGGTCAGAGGCGATCTTGGAAACCAGGTGAGAGGTGGAGAGGCCAATCGAGCAGTTAAGGCCGGTGCGCTCCTTGACGGTGCGAATCAGCTTGTCCGCCGCTCGAAATGCCGAGCCGTGCAGGCGCTCGCAGCCTGTGAGGTCAAGGTAGGCTTCGTCAATGGACATCATCTCGACGACCGGAGTGAATTCGCCGAAGATTTTGTAGAGTCGGTGTGAATAGTCGCCGTATTTTTCATGATGGCCCCGTAGAAAAATGGCCTGCGGGCAGAGCTGTTTGGCCTGTCGGATCGGCATGGCGGAGTGAACGCCGAACTTGCGCGCTTCATAGCTGGCCGCGGCCACCACGCCACGCCCGTCGGGATCCGCGCCCACAATTACGGCCTTGCCCTTCAGCGACGGATCCTCAAGCTCCTCCACCGAGACGAAGAAAGCGTCCATGTCCACGTGCAAAATCCAGGGGGACTGGGTGCTAGGGGCTTGGGACTGGGGACTGGGTGCTGCGGCGATTTCGCACCTCAGATTCTGGATTTCGCCTGCCATGCGCCTCCGTCATCCTGCGTCTTTCAAGGCAAACTACCTTCTCAGCGCTTTCAGAGTTACACAGCTCAGTGAGACTACGGATGAGTTTAAGCCTGACGTCGATCGCGGGTCCCCCGGCATAACTCATTCTCCGGCCTTGAGTTCCTGGCCGTTACTACCCCTTTCGCTCCAGCGCTGCTACCAAAGCGTGGAGCATCCGCCCGACCTTGCCAGCTACCATTAGAATCTCCTCGGCTAGCTCGTTTGAGATAAACCCTAGACGACGAGATAGGTCAATCTGAGTCTCCACTTCGGATTGTGAGCCTAAAGCGATGGAAAGGTGGTTCAGATACGCCGGCCGGGTCCGACGACTGTGGTCCTCAGCAATGTTCGAAGCAATCGAGACCGCCGCTCTTCGGATTTGACTTGCCAAGCCGTAAATCTCCCGCTTCGGAAATTCTGCGGTTACTTCGTAACCTCTCTGGGCAAGCTCCATAGCCAGGCGCCAGACTTCTAAATCGCGATAAGACCTTATGCGGTCCATGTTCATCCCCACGATCACTTCCCCAGTACCCAGCCCCTAGCCCCCAGCCCCTGCCTTTCGTGCAATCACCACTCGCGGAATACCCGCCAAATCCGGCATAACTGCGATTTCCGTCCAACCTGGGCCGAGGAGGGGGAGCACCTGGTCGCGCATATTGTACCCAATCTCTACCACTATGAAGCCGCCGGGCTTAAGCACCTCCAAAGCCTGCGGGAAGAGCCGGGCGTAGATTTCGTCGCCGCGCTCGAGGTTCCCCCAAGCGATGCGGGGTTCGAATTCCCGCACCTCCCGCTGCACCCTGTCGAGATCGCCCTCCCCGACGTAAGGCGGATTTGCAACCACAATATCAAAGGTGCCAAGGAAGTCTTTATCAAGAAAGCGACCCAGGAGATCACTCTCGAGGAATTTGACGCGCTCCGGCATGCGCAGGCGGACCGCGTTTCGCGAGGCCACCACCAGCGCCAGCCTGGAGATGTCGGCGCCGAAGAGGATGGCACGAGGCAACTCGGAAGCCAGCGCCAGGGCGATGCACCCGGAGCCGGTCCCTACGTCTACGATGCGCAGCCGGGCGTCCTTTGGCCATCCCCTGCGGCGCGCCAGTTCCAGCACTTGCTCTACCGCGTGTTCGGTTTCGGGTCGGGGAATCAGCACGTCCGGATTGACCTCGAAATCGAGCCCCCAGAATTCCTGATGGCCGGTGATGTATTGCGTCGGCTTGCCGGTACATCGCTCGTCAATCAGCTCGAAGTAGCATTGGACTTTCTCCCCGGGCAGTTCTATCCCGGCGTTCGAGTGGAGAAACGCGCGGTCGCAATTGAGAACGTGCATCAACAGCAGTTCGGCGGCGAGTTGCGCGGAAGGAACCTGGTTTTGAAGGAGGGACTCGAGGCCGGTCTTAAGCGCAGTTCGGAGCTGCATGGGAGAAAGGAAGTTGTCAGTTCTCAGTCGTCAGTTATCAGTTCGGCGTGCGGAAACTTGCTGCCGCACTCCAAAGCCCAAGCTCGACCCAGGTTTGTTTGACTGACGACTGACAACTGACGACTGACGACAGTTCTTCACGCTGCCACGGTCGCCTGTTTCATCTTCTCCGCCTGAAAGTAGGCGATCAGCGCCTCGATGATGTCTTCGATCTTTCCATCCATCACTCGGTCGAGCTGATGAATGGTGAGCCCGATACGGTGATCCGTCAGGCGATTCTGGGGAAAGTTGTAGGTCCGGATCTTCTCGCTTCGGTCTCCCGTGCCGACCATGGAGCGGCGCTCTTCCGTGATCTGTTTCTGCTGCTCCTGGAGTTTCATCTCATAGAGACGCGAGCGCAGCACGCGAAGTCCTTTGGCGCGATTCTTGATCTGCGATTTCTCGTCCTGGCAGGAGACCACCATTCCGGTGGGCAGGTGAGTGAGGCGCACCGCCGAATAAGTGGTGTTCACCGATTGGCCGCCCGGCCCGGAGGAGCAGAAGGTATCGATGCGGATATCTTTGGGGTCAATCTCAATTTCGACTTCATCGGCTTCCGGGAGCACGGCTACGGTTATGGCCGAGGTGTGGATACGGCCCTGCTGCTCGGTGGCCGGCACACGCTGCACGCGGTGCACACCGCTCTCATACTTGAGCTTGCTGTAAACCTTCTGGCCTTCGATCAGGGCGATGACCTCTTTGATGCCGCCGATGCCCGAGAGGCTGGTGGAGAGCACTTCCACCCGCCAGCCTTGCGATTCGGCATAGCGGTTGTACATGCGGAAGATTTCCTGCGCAAACAGAGATGCCTCGTCCCCGCCGGTGCCGGCGCGGATCTCGAGGACCACGTTTTTCTCGTCGTTCGGATCTTTGGGAAGCAGGAGGATTCTGAGTTCCTCTTCCACCTCCGCCCGCCGCTTCTCCAGGTCGCTGAGTTCCTCGTGCGCCAGCGCTTTCATCTCGAGGTCGGTGGAGGCTTCTTCGAGCAGCGCTTTGGTTTCTTCCAGCCCTTTGCGGATGCCCTTCCACTCGCGGTACTTCTCGACAACTTCGCTAAGCTCCGAGTGCGCTTTGGCGGTCTTCTGGTAAACGGACTGGTCCGCCAGCACGCCCGGGTCTCCGAGTTGGGCCGTCAGCTCTTCGTACTTTCTTTCGATTTCTGCAAGCTTATCTAGAAAGTGCATTGTTCACCGCAAAGCCAGTAGGGGCGGTTCGCGAACCGCCCCTCCTCCCGCTTCTGATCAAGCTACAACTAACTCCCCGCCGCGCGTTTTCTCCAGTTCCATCGCGGTGTCGATGGCCTTAATCGCGGTCTCGAGTTGGCTATCGTCCGGCTCGCGGGTGGTCACCCGTTGCAGCCAGAGTCCCGGTTGCGCCGCCCAACGCCACAGCTTCCCTTGTGATTTTGCCGCATAGCGGATGAATTCGTAGGAGACGCCCGCAATCACCGGCAGCAGCGCCAGGCGCCCCACGAACCGCATGCCAAAGGAACGGAAGGGCAGGAACATATAAAACACCATGGCGATGGCCATCACCACCAGCAGAAAGCTCGTTCCACAGCGGGGGTGGAAGCGCGTGCAGCCGCGCGCCGTCTCGACGTCAATTGCGCCCCGCTTTTCGAACGCCCACACCACCTTGTGCTCGGCCCCGTGGTATTCAAAGATCCGCCGGATTTCCTTCCATTGCGAAATGAAAAAGAGGAAGCCCAGGAACAACACGATGCGAATTATTCCGTCCAGGAAGTTGAATATCAGCAGGTTGCCCGCCGCGGGGTAACGGCGGCTGATCAGCGTGGCCAGCGAAAGCGGCACATACTTATAGAAAAAAATAAAGAACCCCAACGACAGCGCCAGGTTCGCTGTCAGAAGCCAGTTGCTCAGCTCGACCTTCTTGTCGGCTTGGGCGGGTTTCCCCGGTTCATCCATCGCTTGTTCAGCGGAATAACGCAACGCCCGGATGCCGAGCACCATCGCCTGCCCCAGGGTCCCCAGCCCGCGCAGGAGCGGGTATTTCAGCCACGGATGCTTTTCAGACGGCTTTTCCAGGTAGTCCTTGGCCACTGCGATCGTGCCGCTGGGCTGACGCACAGCTACGGCATAGCTGTGCGGGGAGCGCATCATGACGCCCTCGATGACTGCCTGGCCCCCCATCAACGCCTCTTCCGGCGCCTGGAGAATCGGTAGCGCAATCAGGCGGGGCAGGTTGCGCAACCAATCCCTCGCGTTCGTCGAAAGTAATCTCATAAACCTTTTGGCTCCTCGCCCCGCCGCATGTTCCACCATTTAGGACAATTAGTGTGGAGACTGGCTCAATCCTCGGAGAGGCGCTCTCAATGCGCGGCAGACCGCTGCTGGATTAGATGCGCGCGCGCGAGCCATGGCTCAGAATAGCTGCAAAGACAAGGGGGTGTCAATTCGGGCCAAGAGGCCGAGGGGTAGAGCCGGCGGGATGCCCGTTCTACCCCGTCGTTTCGATTGACACTCAGGACAGCCTTACACTAGGATATGCACAGGTGCAGGGCCGCGCCTTTCTTTTCGACAGCTTCCGGGAGCCGTGTCTATGTTCAGGCTCGATGCTGACAATAAAGTTCACTTCTGCGACGGCGTTACGCGCCGTGACTTTCTTCATGCCGGCACGATAGCCTTCCTGGGATTAACCATGCCCGAGTTCTTCAGCCTGAAGGCTCGCGGCGCCGTGAAATCCAACAAGGACATCAACTGTATCCAGCTCATGCTGGTCGGCGGGCCTAGCCAGCTTGACACCTGGGACATGAAGCCCGAGGCCCCCGCCGAAATCCGCGGCCCCTACAAGCCGATCAAGACCAACGTATCGGGCATTGAGATCTCCGAGATTTTCCCGCGCATGGCCAAGCATGCGGACAAATTCGCCCTCCTGCGGTCCGTTTATCACACCGCCGCGGCTGTGCACGACACCGGCTGCCAGATGATGCAGACGGGGCGGTTGTTCCAAGGTGGCCTGGAATCCCCCAATTATGGCTGTGTGTTGCGGCTGGAGAAGGGGCCCAAGGGCGACATGCCGCCCAATGTGTTGATTCCATTCACCATCGGCGCGTTGGGCGGCAATCTGCCGCACGGCGACACTGCCGGTTTCCTCGGCAAGGCGTTCGACCCGTTTGTTCTCAACGCCGATCCTTCCGCCCCGAACTTCAAAGTACCGGACATGCTTCCGCCGGATTACATCTCCGCCGTGCGTGTCGACCGCCGCCGCGATTGGCGCCAGGTGATCGACCAGTCGGTGAGCTACTTTGAGAAAACCGATCAGGATGCGAAGCTGATGGACTCGACTTTCCATCAAGCGTACACCCTCATGACCTCGGCCACGGCGAGGGAAGCCTTCGACTTGGCCCAGGAGCCCGAGGAAGTTCGCAAGCGTTACGGCACGAACCGCTTCGGCCAGGGTTGCCTGCTGGCGCGCCGGCTAGTGGAGCGCGGCGTCCGCTTCGTGACCGTGAACATGTTCGAAACCGTCTTCAATGAAATCACCTGGGACATTCACGGTTCGGCGCCTTTCAGCCCGATCAGTTGCTACCGCGATCAAATAGGCCCGATGTTTGACAATGCTTACAGCTCTTTGCTCGAGGATTTGAGCGACCGCGGGCTGCTGGACGCCACGCTGGTCCTGGCCACCGGGGAATTCGGCCGCACTCCGCGCATCAATCCGGCGGGAGGACGTGACCATTGGCCGCAATGTTGGACTGTCGTGCTCGCAGGCGGGGGCATCAAGGGCGGCCAGATTGTGGGTTCCTCGGACACGATCGGAGCCGCGCCCAAGGACCGCGCCGTCATGCCCGCCCACGTCGCCGCCACGGTTTACACGGCCCTGGGCATACCCCTCGACTCCATCATGAAAACGCCCCAGGGGCGCGAGGTCCGGGTTGTCGATCACGGCTTCGATCCGATTACGGAATTGCTCGCATGACTACCCTCAACCGACTTCTTCGTGTCCTCTGGCGTTCCAAAGCCTCAACACAGAGAGCACGGAGGGACTCAGTGATCTCTGTGTTGGATCTTTTCGTGGCTACAGAGAACACAGAGAAGACATCTAGCATGCGCAAGGTTCGTATCATTTCTTCCGTTTTTCTGGCCTTCCTGGTCGTTGCGAGCAGTACTGTATTGCGGTCGCAAACACCTCAACCAGCCGACCAGCCTTACCACCAAACGGACATGAGCGGGGCGCCAAACGGTTCTTCGACCAGCGCCGCTCGTCCGCTGCACCCCGTCGCCACTCATTCGACGTTCAAGGGCGTCGGCGTCAGCAAACTGCAAGTCCTGCCAACCTCGATCTCCATCAGTGGCCCTCGCCATACGCAGCGCGTGGTGGTCGAGGCGACTTTCGTGGATGGCCACCAGGAAGACGTGACGGCTGACGCTCAGATTACTTCCGCTGATCCTGGGATCGCTCGCGTGGATCAGGAAGGACTGGTTTGGCCGCAGTCCGACGGGCGCACCACCCTTACGGCCACCTTCCGCGGACAGCACGACGCCGCGAGCGTAGAGGTTTCAAAGTTCTCGGCGCCGTTCGAGTGGAGCTTCCGCAACGATGTTATCCCTGTGATGACCAAAGTGGGGTGCAACCAGGGCGCATGCCACGGGGCCGCCGCAGGGAAGAACGGGTTCAAGCTCACTCTCCGGGGATACGACCCGGAAACGGATTATTACACGCTTACCCACCAGGCACTGGCGCGCCGCACTGAGCGGATCGAACCCGCCAGGAGCCTGATTCTTCTCAAGCCCACGCTGACCATTCCGCACGGCGGCGGCAAGCGTTTCGCGGTGGGCTCGACGGAGTATCAGGCCATTTCCGGCTGGATCGCGGACGGCATGCCCAAACCGCAGGAGTCCGATCCGCGCGTGGCGAGCATCGAAGTGTTGCCCAACGAGGCTTCGCTTCGACCTGAGGCGGAGCAGCAACTCGTTGTCACCGCCGTTTTCACCGATGGTCACCGCGAGGACGTCACGCGCTGGGCGAAATATGACAGCGGGGACGAAGGTGTGGCGGCGGTGGATCAGGATGGGCACGTGAAGATGCACGGCTACGGCGAGGCCCCGGTCACTGTCTGGTACCAGAGTCACGTCACCTTCGCCCGCCTGCGTATTCCCTATCCCTACAACATCAGCGCCGATGTTTACAAGAATGCGCCGCGGCACAATTACATCGACGACTACATTCTGAAGCACCTCCAGGTGCTCCACATTCCCCCTTCTCCCCCGGCCGGCGACGCCGAGTTCATCCGCCGGGTGTACCTGGATGCGGCCGGAATTCTTCCTGCCCCCACCGAGGTCGAGCGATTCCTGAACGATGCTGCGCCTGAAAAGCGCAAACTGCTGATCGAACAGTTGATGCGCCGGCCGGAGTTCGTCGACTACTGGGCTTACAAATGGTCTGACCTGCTGCTGGTGTCGAGCAATCATCTCTCGGACGAAGGGATGTGGAGCTACTACAATTGGATTCGCGAAAGCGTGGCTGCCGACAAGCCCTGGAATCAGTTCGTCAACGAAATTGTCACGGCGACGGGCAATGCGCGCGAGAACGGCGCTGCGAACTACTGGGCCATCCACCGCGACCCGCTTGATATCTCCGAGAATATGGCCCAAGCGTTCCTCGGCATCACGATTACCTGCGCCCATTGCCACAATCACCCGCTGGCGAAGTGGACGCAGAAGGACTACTACGGCATGGCCAACCTCTTCGCGCGAGTGCGGCTGAAGACTTCCGGCCGCACCATCTCGCGGGTCGGCGTTGGCCCCGTCTTCGAGGACGTGACGGTCTACTCGAATCCCTGGGGACAGTTTACCGACGATCGGTACACGAAGCCGCTGCCGCCCAAGCCGCTGGCCGCCGCCGCTTTGCCTGTGGATTTGCCCCAGGACCCGCGTCTCTATTTCGCCAAATGGCTGACCTCGCCTGAGAATCCTTTCTTTGCACGGGCGATTGTGAACCGCGTGTGGCGAAGCCTGATGGGCCGCGGCCTGGTGGAACCGGCGGACGATATGCGGGATACGAATCCGGCCACTAACGCCGAACTGCTCGATGCGATGGTTAAGGACTTCATTAAACACAACTATGATATTGACTATCTTATGGAGACCATCCTGGAGTCCGCAACCTATCAGGCCTCCTCACGCCCGAACGATCAGAACGCCCAGGACCAGCAGTATTACTCGCACTATTTGATTCGCAGGCTTCCCGCGGAAGTCCTGCTGGACGCCTACTCGCAGGTGACCCAGGAACCCGAAAAGTTTGACGGCTATCCGCCCGGGACTCGGGCCTTGCAGTTGCCGGACGCGGCGGTGCGGTCTTACTTCCTCACCGCCTTCGGCCGCCCGGCGCGCCAGCAGACCCGCGAGAGCGAACGCACTTCAGTTCCGACCGTCACCCAGGCCTTGCACATCATCAACGGCGATACTTTGAACTACAAGCTGCGCGACGCCGGGAATTCGATCGATATGCT
>Ga0209415_10005508_pt1 | contig 22712 bp, 16 predicted proteins | sample PeaSoiSIISIP2007_FD_187696 | JGI IMG/M metagenome (GOLD analysis project Ga0209415, IMG submission 187696) | Peat soil microbial communities from Weissenstadt, Germany - SII-SIP-2007 (SPAdes) (version 2) | ecosystem: Environmental > Terrestrial > Soil > Wetlands > Peat | place: Germany... | reverse complement strand
CGGTGACAAACCAGTGGGCCAGTTGCTGTGCGCCGTGGTGACCTCACGGTTAGTCCCGATCCCCGATCCCCGATCCCCGATCCCCGACGACAAGCTTAGTCCCCCACGCCACCCGGGTATTGAACAATTCCGACGCGCTGCCGCTCCCTCACGTAGGCGGTCGGTGTCACACCGGCCAGCGCCCGAAATTCTCGAACGAAATGGGCCTGGTCAGCGTAGCCAGCCCCAAACGCGACGTCTGTCCAGGTGAGACGTCCAGTTTCGATTCGCCGGACCACTTGAGCAAAGCGCAGCACTCGGGCCAGCTCCTTGGGCGTCAATCCCACACAGCGATCGAACACACGCTCCAATCGCCGCTCGCCGACGCCGAGCGCCGTCGCGACCTCGCGCACCCCGACGCCGCCCCGCGCACGCTGGAACAACGCGATGGCATGCGCAGCCAGTGCGTCGTCGGCCCGTCCCCGGCGCAGTCGCTCGAGGAGGATGCGCTCGACGATCGCTACGCGCTCATGGCGCGCAGCACCGGAGAAGGCGTCGAGTAACGTATCAGCCAGGGGCCCCCACAACTCACCGAGCGGCACGATCCGATCAGTGAGCTCGAACAACGGAGCGTCGAGGAAAGCGAGGGCGCGACCAGGGTGACATCGGACGCCGAACATGTCCACGCGTCCGGCGAACGGTACAACCAGGGCGCGCCGCATCGTTCCGGCGACATAGGGAGCACGCCCCAATCCGACGTCGATGATCAGATCCGCACACCCATCCGGCAGCACCCGATCGGTCTGCGCACCAGCGACACTTCCGGTGACCGACCAGAAACAAGCGACCCACGGCGCCAGCGCCTGACTCGGCGGCGTCTCGACGTACCACGAACGCGACCCATGATCCATGCTCATGCGATACGCATCCCTACGTGAATTTGATGCGCTCGCCGCGCTCGGCGGTCGCCATCAGCTCCGCCAGGCGCCTGCGTCGGGTCTCATCCTTCTTGGCGCTGGCCACCCAACCAATCGTCGTGCGACGGTAGCCCGGAGGACACGCGCTGAAATTCTCCCAGGCGCGATGATGCGACCGGAACTCCTGCTCGAGCTCCGGTGGCAACGCTGTCGGATGCGGTACCAAGAGGCGATCGCGGTGCGTGGCGAACGCGGCCAGCCCCGCCGGTGTCATCTGCCCCGCCGCCTGCAACCGCTTCACGCGCTCCACGTTGCTCGGCGACCACTTGCTGTCCGGTTTGCGCGGAGTGAATCGCTGCGCGTAACAGGTGGCATCGACGGTGCGCATGATCGAATCGATCCACCCGAAACACAACGCCTCTTCGATGAGCTCGTCGTACGAGATGGTCCGACGCCCCGTCTCCTTCTTGTACAGCACCACCCAGATCCCCGCCGCCGATGTCCCGTTGCGCGCCAGCCATGCGCGCCACTCCCGCCGGCCCTTCACGTGCAGATCACCCATCGGCATCGCCGCGTGCCGCTCGGCAGGCCGCACCCGGGCGACCGGGCCGGCCGATGACTGCCCGGTGGTCGCCGACCGCTTGGGTGACTTACGCGGTTTGTCCATGTCGGCCCTCCGAATCCTCGACCGCTACTTCGACCACGATCTCACCGTCCGCTCCTCACGAGCTCCGGCCAGTCCAGCCCCATTCCCCCTCGCCGAAAGCCCGCTCGTCGCAACACAGCGATCCGCGGAGCGTGTGCGGCGGGGATGCCATCGACCGTGTCAAGCGTGCGCGGGCGCTGGGTGGCGGCTCCCTCGCTCCGACTGAGGTACTCCTTCAACTCCGCCAGTGCCCCGAGCACCGTGTCGTCATCCAGGTCCGGCGCGAAGCGGAGACGACGACCGCGACCCTCCGCTGCCAGCACGACCGACCCGCGACGCGTCACCAGAATCGCGCCTGACCCGCGCGGTCGAGTGAGCGGATCCCTCTCACCGGCCGGCTCGAGGGGTGACCGGGGGAGCGAGTAGATGTTGGCAGGATCGCTGGCGGCGAGCGCCACGAACGGCGCATCGGGGTCATCCCGTGCTGCCCGCAGATGCTCGACGGCGTCGGGCAGCGCGAACTGCGCACCACCCAATCCCTCGACGAAGTAGCCGCGGCGCACCTCGCCGCGGTATTCCAGCCGTTTGAGCTCACGGTAGATCGCCCGCCAACTCACCGGCGGCCGCTCCCGGCGCCACCAGTCCCGCGCCACGACGCCATAGCGAGCGAGCCAGCAGTGGGCGACCGCCGCCGCGTGGGTCTCCTCGGGCGGGCGCTCGGCGGTCGGACGGGTGACCAGCGACCACCGGCCGACCCATCCTCCGGCCCCCACCGCCCCTGGCCGATCGGGCCGACGCCAGCGAGGAAGTCGGGTCGCCTGCACCCGGCGCTGCACGATACGGCCGACGGACGGGGTGAAGTCGGTCGGCAGCCACCGCGTCGGGTCCGGCTCGTCTTGTCGGCGAACGGGCAGGGCGCGCAGGTGAATGACTTCCCGGAGCGCTTCGATCGTGTCGTTGGTGACGAGCCCCGCCGCGACCAGCTCGCGGAGCGCGTCGCGTGTGGCCAGCGGCGCCAGTCCGGTTGCTGCCTGGAGATCGGCGAGAAACGACGCACCCTGTCGCACGAGCGCATCTCGGACCGCGATCGCCGCGTCGCCCAGCGGCGGCGGATCGTCCAACACCAGCCACAGAGGATCAGCTCCACGCTCGAAAAACCGCACGGTCGCCAAGGCGACAGGGGCGCCGCTGCTGCTCGCATCCTGGCGGGGCGCCGCGACCCACACGATCGAGCCGCCGCTCGTCAGGCGTGACAACCACGCTCCCTCGTACCGCTGCACACGGGCCGGGAGGTAGTCACGCTCCCACCCGCTGGCGGGCCGGGCGAGGCCGGCGAGTTGCTGTACCGCCGCCGCCACCCCGGCCTCACCGCTCAGGCGATCGCGCGGGTCGACGTGCTGCCACCGCCCGAGGAATGCCATGAACGTGGCCCGGTCCACAGCCCGGATCTCCGCGCGCAGCGCGCTGAGTGCCCGACGGCGCGCCCGTTCCAGCGTCGCCCGCGCACACCACTCCGCCTCGACGACGTCGCGGCGAAATCGACCGCGCACCAGCTTTCCAGTGCGCTGCCAGTCGGTGAGTCGCGTCTCGATCCAGTCCGCCGGCCACCCATACCGCGACTGGAGCTCCGACACCGTCACCGGTCCGGCGATCGCAAGGTGCCGAGCCAGGATCTCGCGACGGGCCGCCCGGTCCCCCGCACCCGCCGCTTCGTACCGCGGCAGGAACTCAAAGGGTACGATGCGCGCCCCTCGATCGACCGTCGGCATCGCCCAGTCCACTGCCCGTCCGCTCGCGCGCAGTGCGTCCAGGGGGTCGCGGCCGCCGCGCCACATCGCCGGCGGGGCGAGGCGCGAGCGCGCTTCCTCCAGCGTCAGATCACTCGCGCGCTCGAGCAGAATCGCCAACTCGTCCGCATCGCGGGCCTGGCGGCCACTCGCCGTCCCCTGCCGTTTGGTCACGATGTCCGAGAGCGCGCCGTCGGTCGCGGCATCGAGGCCCGCGCCGTCGACGCCCATGAGCTCATCCAGCATGTCGCGATCGAGCGACAATCGGGCGGCCGCGCGTTCCGCGCGCGGCGTATCGTCGGCGTACAGCCAATCCATCACAAACCCGAGCTGCAGCATCGAGGCAAACGGTGATGGGCGCTCGGTCTCGACGACGTGGACGGCGATTCGATGGTCCGCCACGGATTGCACGATATCGGACACGGCCGGCAAGTCGAACGCGTCCTGCAGCACCTCACGGTAGGTCTCGACCAGCACCGGGAAGCTCGGGAACTCGCGGACGACTTCGAGCAGGTCGAGCGCTTTGAGCCGCTGCAGCCAGAGTGGCATCCGGCGCCGAGGAGATCCGCGCGGCAGGAGCAAGGCGCGCGCTGCGTTCATGCGGAAGCGCGCACCGAAGAGCGGCGAGCCACCGACTTCCTCGACCACCCGGCGTTCGACGTCAGCTGGCGGCAGATCGAGCAACGCGTGGATGGGCGGCAGGCGCCCCAGGTCAGGCAAGCGGAGCATGATCCCGTCATCGCTGGTCTGCACCTGCAGATCGACGCTCCCCCCCAGGAGCTCGCGGACGCGATGCGCGAGCGCCATCCCCCACGGCGCGTTGACCCGACCACCGAAGATCGAATGGAGGACGATCCGAATGCCTCCCATCTCGTCGCGAAAGTGTTCGATGACCAACGTGCGGTCGTCCGGCACGACGCCGGTCGCCGCGCGTTGCGCGGCCATGTAGCCTCGCAGGCTCCGGATGCAGGCCGCATCGCACCGGTAGGTCGCCTCGAGCGCGTCGTCGGAGAGCGCATCGGACGCCAGCTCCCGCCGCAGCTGGCCCACTCGCCGCGAAAGGTCGACGCTGCGGGTGAGGAACTCGCCGTGCCAGAACGGCATGCGCGCGGGCCGGCCGGGCGCAGGCGTGACGACCACCCGATCGTGCTCGATGGCACCGATGCGCCACGTCGCGGAGCCCAGCTGGAACACGTCGCCGACCCGTGACTCGTGGACGAACTCTTCATCGAGCTCACCGAGCCGGGTGCGGTCCGGCAGATTGACGGTGTAGAGCCCACGATCGGGAATGGTGCCACCCGAGATGACGGCCGTCATGCGGCTGGCTCGCGACCCGGCGACCCGGCCTGATGCGCGGTCCCAACTCAATCTGGGCTCGAGCTCGGCCGCGAGATCCGAGGGGTACTTCCCCGACAGCATGGCCAGCGTCTCGTCGAACGCTGAACGGGTGAGACGGTGGTACGAGTAGGCGCGCCGGACGAGATCAAACATGGCGTCGGCCGTCGTGTCCTCGATCGATGCCATCGCGACCATCGACTGGGCCAGCACGTCGAGCGCATTCTGGGGCACCCGCGTGGCTTCGACCTCGCCGGCCATCATCGCGGCGGCGATCGCCGCGCATTCCGCGAGGTCGTCGCGATGAGTCGGCACGATGATGCCACGGCTCACGTCGCGGAGAGTGTGTCCCGCACGTCCGATGCGTTGAAGCCCGGTCGCCACTCGTTTGGGGCTCTGGAGCTGCACGACGAGGTCGACGGACCCGATGTCGATCCCCAACTCGAGCGAGCTCGTGGTGACGAGCGCAGGCAGCTCGCCTGCCTTGAGAGCGCGCTCGAGCTCGAGGCGGCGTTCGCGCGACAGGGATCCATGATACGGCCGAGCGAGGAGCGTGCCGGCCAATTCGTTGAGTCGGCCGGCCATCTTCTCCGCCTGCGCCCGATTGTTCACGAACACCAGCGTCGTCCGCGCGCTTCGCACGGCCTCCAAGGCCAGGGTTGCGACTGCCGGCCATACGGACTCGTCGATGTGCGCGAGATCGGGGACCGGCGAGCGCACAGCCAGATCCATGGGCTTGACGAGGCCGCAGTCGACGATGCGTACGGCACGGAACCGCCCCGGCTCTCCCGTCTCATCGTCGGGAGCGACCTCGCACCCACCAAGGAATCGCGCGATCTCTTCGAGCGGTCGTTGGGTCGCCGACAAGCCGATGCGCTGCGGCGCATCGCGACCGTGGGCGACGCACAGCGCGTCCAGCCGCTCGAGCGTGAGGGCCAGGTGCGTGCCGCGTTTGGTGCCGGCCACGGCGTGGATCTCATCGACGATGACGGCCCGGACGCCTGGGAAGAGGGTCCGCCCGCGGATGGTGGTCAGGAGAATGTTGAGCGACTCGGGGGTCGTGATGAGCACGTGCGGCGTCACTCGCAACATCCGAGCCCGCGCGGCCGGGCTCGTATCGCCGCTGCGAACGGCGACCCGGATCTCCGGAAACGGCTCACCGGCGTCCGCAAATCGACGGGCCAGCTCGGCCAACGGCCGCTCGAGGTTCCGATGGATATCGTTGCCGAGCGCCTTGAGCGGCGAGACATACAGGATCTGGACGGCGTTGGGCAGTCGCTCGTGCTGGCCCTCGACGATCAGGGCGTTGAGTTCCCATAGGAACGCCGCCAGCGTCTTGCCCGTCCCGGTTGGCGCCAGAATCAGCGCGTGCTCACCACTGGCGATCGCCGGCCAGCCGTTGGTCTGCGGAGGGCTCGGTGTCCCCAGTGTCTCCGTAAACCATCGGCGGACGAGTGGGTGCAGAGCGTCGAACGCAGCGCGCGTGGCGGTCACCGCTCGGCCCCTGCCGCTTCGTCTCTGCACGCGGCCGTCTCGCCTGCCGGGACGGGGGTCGGGACCACGGCCGCTGCGCTCCACGCCAACACCGCAGCGAAGCCGAGCGTGATCGCGATCAACGCGGCGGCAGGCACGCCGATCACGGCACCGAGCGTCGTGGCCAGCAGAGCGAGTGGCCCTCGTGTGCTCGTCCAGATCAGGAGCCCGGCCCACGCCGTGACGGCGCTCGCGGCGGCGAGCGGGGCGATCATCGTACCGGGCCTCGCGTAGCGGGCGCCCCACACTCCCCAGATCAGTCCGATGACCGGGACGCCCCACCATCCCACGGCTATCGTAGCACCAGTGAAGCAGAGCGTCAGCGCGAACAGTGGCGCCCCGAGCCCGCCGCGCGGCGACTCGCTCATGGCGCCGGACTCAGTGTCAAGACGGACTGCACGTCGGCGTCTTGGAGATCCCCGGCGCTGCGAGGGAACCGGACAGGATCCAGTGAACCGGACAGCCACAGCGGCAACCGATCGGCGTACCGCGTGCTCACTGGATTTCCGGACTGACCGCCGGGATAGACGGCCAATGCATGGACCTCCGGACCGAGCTGCACGAGCATGCGCCAGCTCGCCCCATGCGTACCAGCGCCGGACGAGGGATTCAGCGTTTCGGTCCCACCCCGCATCGGGAGGTTCAGGCGCGAGAACGCCGGGATCTGCAGCAGATGGTAGATGTTCGCGTGCTGAACGCGCTCCCAACGCCACCCGCCATCGTCAGGCGGTCCGTAGCGCCGCTTCGTGCTGTCGTATGCGGCGGCGAGGCTCGCGGCGAGCATGGCATCGCGTTGCCGCACGGCGCCAGCCGTGCTCGCCGGCCTGTTCTCCGGGCGTCGAGGATCTCGACTGGACGATCGGGACGTGGCGATGGCGGACGAAGCACGAGCCCCCTCCGGTCCCCCGACCAGAGTGGACGGCGCCGACGCCAGCCTCGAAGCGAGATCAGGCCACCACGTACTCGCCGAATCGTGCAGCAGCTCGGCCAGCACCGTGCTCGAGACCACTCCACTGCGCCGATGCCGTGGCAGCGGCGCGATGGCTGTAGTGACGCGCCGCGTCATCTCTTGCATCGCGGACTCGAACAATACGGCGCGGTCGTTGATGCGCGTGTATCGGCCGTCCCATTGTGACAACAGTCGCGTCGCGTCCCGCAGGCTCGCCGAGCCGCGACCGAGACTATCCTCGCGCCGGGCGGCGGCCAGGAAGTACGGCAAGAAGAAATCGGCGCGCGCACTCCCGGCATCCGTCTGCCATCGACGCATATCTTCGAGCGTGACCGCCGAGTCGGTGCGCAGAAGGGTGTTGATGCGCATCGCACGCCACGGAGGTGGCCAGTCGGCGCCGAGGTACGCATCTCGGCCGTGACCGCTGGCCGACGGGTCGATCGGCTCCTGGTTCGCCGAGGCGAGAAACCCTTGCGGCGGATCGATCGCCGTTGGGTATCGCTCCAGCGGCAGCACGCCGAGCCAATCGTTGGCCGCGGTCGAGCCATCACGAATGATGTCGCCACGTCCGTGGCCGGGCCGCAGTGGATAGCGGCCCGTCGATCGTATCGCGATCGAACCGCTGCGGTCGGCCACCAGCATGTTCTGCGCCGGCACGTCGTACCCCGCGGTCGCGCGTAACCACTCGGCCGTCGAGCGCGCGTGAGGCGCTGCCAGCAGGGCCGGCAACGCCCCGCCGCCCTCGAGCGCCGTCCAGCGCATCGACAACCAGCGGCCGTCGATCCGCCGCATCGGGCCTCGGTGCGTGGCGAGCAAGGTATCAGTGGCGAGCACGGCCCCGCGCTGATCGCGGTACTGCTCGACACGAATCGCGAGGGGCCGCCACGCCCCGTCAAGTCGATAGTGGCGGGGGTGGGTCGAGTCGTCGACGGTCTCGGCGTAGAAGTCGACCACGTCGGCGCCCGTGTTGGTGAACGTCCAGGCGACGTCTCGCGTGAAGCCAATGATCACAGCGGGTCCGCCCGTGAGTGTCACCCCAGCCACGTCGAGCCGACCGGGCACGACGAGATGGGCTTCGTACCAGATCGAGGGGAGCGTGAGATCCAGGTGCGGATCGCCCGCGAGCAGGGCGAACCCGGAGCGCGTGCGGCGCGGCGACACCGCCCAGTTGTTGCTGCCGAGCGCCTGATCGTCGGCCGCCAAGTTGTGGCCATCGACTTCCCAGTCCCCCGGGGCGGCGCTCGCATCCGCGACGGTGTCGGGATCAGGGCCGACTGGAACCGATCCGAGCGACGGGAGCTGGCCCGGAAGAAAGTGGGCCGTCGCGGTGCCCGTCGGGATGATGGGTTGCTGGAGGGGGCTGTGCAGCGGGATCAATGTGCGGGCAACCGTATCACCGATCAGCTTGGCCGCTTGGGCCCGGGTCAGCTCTTCATTCGTGAAGGCGAGGACGAGCGACATCCGATTGAGGAGATGATAGGCATCAATCGGCGACCAGAACGCCGGCCGGCGATCGAGCAATCGGTATTCGATGGGGAGATCGGCGGGCCCCAATTGTGCGATCCACGCATTGACGCCATCTGCATAGGCGCGCAGCACCTGAGCGACCGGCGATGCGGTGTCCAGTGCGGCGTACGCTCGTTCGGCCGCACCGGGCAGGCCGAGATGCCGAGTCTCGCGATCCAGCGGCACGCCGGGCGCTCCGATCAGCTCACTGAGGGTGCCCGCGCCGGCACGCCCCTGTAACTCGATCTGGAAGAGTCGATCGCGAGCGACGACAAAGCCGAGCGCGCGGTAGGCGTCGTTTTCCGAAGCGGCGAATATGTGCGGCACCGCGCGACTGTCATATCGGACATCGACCGGTGCACCGAGTCCGGGGATCCGCGCCCGCGCCGCTCGCGGCAGTTCGGCCCCGCGAACGACCGCCCAGACGCCGTGCACGGGGTCCAGCAGGTGGCCGAGCGGCGGGAGCGGGCCAAACCGAACTGCGCCGACGGTCAAGGTCCCCGCAAGAATGACCGCACCGAGCACGGCACGTCCGCGGATGTGTGGCCGGCGGGCGCGGGTCATGGGATGCGGGTCGACCGTTCGATCAGGCGCACGGGCAGCGATGGCGGCATCCGAGAACCGGTGATCGCTGTCCGTCGAATATTTCGGTGGCTGGACAGCGCGGAGCCCGAATCCTGGCCGCGCCGTCACCGATGGTCAAGCCGCCAAACCGCGAGACATTGCCGTCCGAGGCTATGCCTCGACGGCGATCACTTGCTGCTGGTATCCGGTGCGGTCTTCTTGCTCAATGAGTCGATCACATGGCGGAGGGAATCGACGCGACGACGGCGGCGGGCGATCTCATCGCGGATCGCCGCCAGCTCGGCTGGCGTGTGACTCGATGGACTCGGCGAGGCCTCTGCGCCCCCCGAGTCGGCGCCGGCTGGCGGCAGTGGACCGGTCCCATCGCGTTGCCCCCTCGAACCAGGCGTCGCTCGGCGCGGGATTGGGGCGGCGCCCGGCGTATAGACTGGCGCAGGATTCAGTCGATTGGCGCGCGGCGGGTGCAGCGTCGCGTCGGGCGGGACGATCGGCGCGTTCGCGCCGTGAGCGGGTCCAGCGATCGCAGTGGGGCGAATCGGTAGGCGAGGGAGATCGGGCGCCGGCGGCACGACGGATGCAGACGTATCGGCGCTCGCGCTGTCCGAGCTCCTGGCCGATGTCGAATCGGCCGGCGTGGTCGTGGGGGCCGGCGCGGAGGTGTCAGGTACCGAGGGGGAAGTCCTGGAGGGCGTCGATCCCGACGGCGCCCGTGCGGCGGGATGCGACGACGCAAACGGACCCCGCCCGAGCAGCAGCATCCCGACGGCGGCTGTGGCGGCGACGGCGAGCATGAGGCAGGCGAGGATCACGGCCCAACGGCGGAGTCGCCCAGGCCGGGCCTCCCAAGCCGCCCACTCTCCGTCCGGCCCTTGCGCACCTGGCGAGCGCCTCGACTCACCGCTGAGTCGCGGCTCGGGACCTGGCCAGATGTCGGGCATGTCAGCGTGCAACTCGCGCGGCAGCTGCGGCTCGCGATCGGGGGCGGGCGCCTCGCCTGCACCGGCGCCGGCAGGGATGAGCGCCGGCGCGTCCTCACGGGCTCCGACATCGGCGGCGGGCGTCTCGCCCGTCGTCTCGGCGGACGCGGCGCCGGGACGCACCAACGTCGTCGGCTCGACGGTCGATCCGGCCGACGTCCGCGGGCGGCGGGGAATCGGGGGGGGCGGCAACGTGCGGATCGTCGAGGCTTTGGTGTCGGGGTCGTACATGGCAGCGAGCGTCTCGAGTGCGATCGGCACCGTCGCCTCTCCGCTCGTCGCTGATCCCGTCCAGGGCTCCAGTGGTGCAGCCAGGTCGACGGCCACGTCGTGATCCAGCACCTCGTGCACCGCCCGCGGCGGCTCGAGCGCCGCGACCGTATCGCGGGCCTGCGTCCATGGCTGTCCCACGACAGCGCCGCTGCACGAGCACCCGAGCCGCGGCGAGAGATCGACTACACGCCGCTCCCGTTTGGACACGCGGAACGCGACTTCGGCGAGGAAGTCGCGGGCGGTGGGCTCGATGAGCGTGTAGCCCCGCTTCTCGACGTACAGCCAGTTGGGCGCGGGGGCACCACCTGGCAGCGAGTAGAACCGGCGGGCGTCGCGCAGCAGCCGCTCCTCGACCTCTGTCGGCTGCGCGGTCGGGTCGATCCCACGTTTGGCCAGACTGCGCAGCAGCGCGCCTGGGGTCGCGTGTCGGTCGATGGACGAATCGGCGCCGGCGGGACAGTCCCCAACGTACGTGATGTGGACCCCGTGCCGGCCAGCGCGCGCGCGCAAGTACCGCGCGGCCGCGACCGGGGGCGCCGCGAGTGGCAACAGGTGTGGCAGGAGGCTTTCGACCCGCCGCATGCGCTCGGCGACCCGCGGACACGCGCACAGCACGACAGACCCTTGGCCGCGCGCGGCAATCTCGCGCAGGCAACCTGCCGCGACGAGCTCGTCACCCCAACTCGCTGGGATGACCGCACTGTACCCGGCGGCATAGCACGCGTTGGCCAGCTGGCCCGGCAACGCCGGCCGAGCAGCCAACAGCGCGTCGGCGCCGAGGATGATGATCGCGGGGGTCAGAGTCGCTGGTCGCGCTGGAGGCGCGGCCCCCGGAGGTGAGCCCATTACGTGCGAGTAGAGGTAGACAAGCACTCACCCGGGCCCGACCTGACCGCCCGCGCGTCGGAACCAGATGAGTGTTTCCTAAGGAAATCCCCACTACCCGACGAGCAGACAGGACGAAGAGAAACCGGCGGACGTCAGTGCGGCGGACCGGCGCTCGGGCGCGCTGCGGGAAGTCGCTCGTCTTCCATCCGTGCGAGCTGGCCCTGTACCTGGCGCCGAAACTCCAACGGGGCGGCGATGTGCTCGAACGTTTCACGCGTGCCGCCCGTCCCGGTCACGGTGATCGTGCCGTAGTCGAAGATGCGACCGGCCAGCCCCTGCTCGACGGCCACACCCTCGACCTTGCTCAACATCGTCTCGACGGTCCGTCGCTGCATCACACCAAGCTTGATCATGACCCGCCGGTTGGTGACGACGAACTCCGCGGATCCGATGCGGATCCGGGCCCACAGCCACACGACCACCGTCACACCGGCCATGACCCCGGCGGCCAGCCAGTGATGACGGGCCGGGAAATAGTTCCGGAAGACGGCGGCCGTGACCGACAGCGCCCCCGCAGTCAGTGCCCACCCGTATGGCAGGCGGGTCAGCGATCCGCGGTACACCACGGACTCGCCTTGAATGAGATTCTTGTCGACGTAGGACATGAGGACCCGGGCGCTAGCGTGGCACTGCGGGCGTCACTGTCCCGCCGTCGCCGCGATCACGAACGGGCCAGTGGGCTGGGGAACACCGCCAACAGGTTCCTGCGTGACGGCGATCGTCCGGAGTGAGTCACGCCCGACAGAATACGTGGCGTGCAGCTCGGCCGAGCCATTGGGCTGCGGCGTGAACGTCCCGGCACTGATCCGGGCCCTGGGGGTCACGAGCCAGAGCTGATACGTCTTACCAATCGGCGCGGCTGGCAGGTTGTGAGCCAGCAAGGTCCAGCGGTTGGTCGCGTGGTTCCAGAACATCCACGCCCACGCCGCCCCCGGCGGGGCCGATGTCAGATGGATCATCGAGACCTGGTTGCCGGTCAACTCACGCAGGGTCGAATCCTGGGCCGACACGGAGCCCTCGAGGTGGGCGATTCGCGTCGAGTCGGTCGCGCGTACGCGAGCCATCTGTTGCCCATCGTCGCTCAGGCGCGCATCGAGTATGGTGACGACGACCACCGCCGTCACGCCGATCAGACCCGCGACACTCCAGGCAGCGATCAGTGACGGCGCGCGCCGGCCGATCCGGTCGCCAGGCGACCGCGTCGTCTCCGCTCGCCGCAGCCGATCGGCGACGCCCGCGTCACCCGCGGGCGGCGGGCCTCCGCTCGAGGCGTCCGAGTTGGCGTCCGCGGACGCATCGACGTCGGCCACCGCGAGGTCGGCGCGGGCACGGGCCAACAGTCGCGTGCGGACCCGGGCGCGACCTGCTGGATCGTCGGGCGCCCTGGGCACGGCAAACGCGAGCTGGGTCGTCGCATCGCGGAGCGCCGCGAGCGCGGGTCCGCACGTGGCACACGTGGCCGCGTGCGCTAGCACGGCTGTCTGCTCGTCGGCGGCCAGCGCATCGAGCGCCGCGTCCGCGAGCATCTCGCTCGTCTGCTGGTGCGTCAGCTCGGGCATCATTCAGGTCGACCCACCGGTACTGTCCGCCCCTCGCAAAGCGGCGAGCGTATCGCGCAACTTCTGCGCGGCCAGTCGCGTCTGCGTCCTCACCGTGCCAACGGGTTGACCGGTCCGCTCAGCGATCTCCGTCTGACTCACGCCGGCGAAGAACGCGAGCTCGAGCACTTGCCGCTGTTCCGGGGAGAGCGCGCGCAGCGCGTTCGCCACCAGGGCTCGACGCTCGAGCATCTCGGCGCGGCGAGTCGAATCTTCACCGCCGGCCACACCCATGGCATCGGCATCACCCAACAAGACCGGTGTCAACGGTTCCTCACGAAGCCGCCGACGCGCCCGCAATCGATCGAGCGATCGACTGCGGGCGATCGCCAGTAGCCAGGTCCCGATCTCGCCGCGTGCCGCTTCGTAGCGGGAGGCTTGGCGCCAGGCCTGCCAAAACGTGTCCTCCAGGATGTCTTCCGCATCGTCGCCATCGCGCACCAGGTGGCCGACAAAGGCGTGGACGGCCCGCGACCAGCGATCATAAAACTGTGCCAGCGCCGTCTCGTCCCCCGCGCTCATCCGCGCGACGAGCTCGCGATCATCGCCTCCGATCGACGGCCGGGACGTTCTGGCCCTGTGCGTGGCGTGCGGAGCCCGCGGATGCATGAGGTATGATGGGCGATGTGGTGGACTCCTGGTGCCAAGTATAGTGGACTGCCGAGCACCTCCCTACCTTTCCCCGTCATGACCAGCGTGCCACCTTCCCTCCCTTTCCCCGTCATGACCAGCGTGCCACCTTCCCTCCCTTCCCCGTCATGACCAGCGCGCCACCTTCTCTGCCCGCGGCGACCGCGGGGTCTGCGCCCGGCACGCCGACGCGCCGCTGCCCGAGCTGTGGCACCGCGGCGGCGAGCGGTCGGTTCTGCGCGGAGTGCGGTGCGTCCCTCGAGGGCGGCCTCTGCACGGCGTGCCGGTCACAGCTCGAGACCGGGGCGAAGTTCTGCCATCGGTGTGGCACGGCAGTCGGTGCGACCGGGCTGCTGGCCACCGGCCTGGCAAGCCGTGGGCAGCTCTCGACGGCGTTGCCGTGGGCGATTACGGCACTGGTGCTCGTCGGCCTGCTCGCGTTCGTCGCTGGCCGGAACCTCGGTGCCGGATTGGGCCGACCGGGCCCCTCGCCCGACGCGCTCGGTGAAGTCTCCGGCGGCCCTCAAGATGGAGCCAGTGGGGGCGCCGACGCGCCAGCCACGCCCGGGGGGGCGGTCGCCAGCCGCGCGCCCGACATCTCCAGCATGTCCCCTCGCGAGCGAGCCGATCGGCTGTATGACCGCGTCATGCGACTGAGCGAGGAGGGCAAACAGGATAGCGTCGACTTCTTTGCCCCGATGGTGACGTCCGCATACCAGATGCTGGGCCGCCTCGACCTGGACCAACACTACGACCTGGGACGCGTCAGCGAAGTGACGGGTGCGAAGAGCCTGGCCCAGGCCGAAGCCGACACGATTCTGGCCACGAGTCCGACGCATTTGCTTGGCCTCGTCCTGGCCGCACGGATCGCGACCGACGCACACCAATCGGCAGCCGCACGGTCCCTCTACAAGCGCCTCGTCGCGGCCGTCCCAGCCGAGCAGGCCAAGCATCTGCCCGAATATGAGCGGCATCGACGGGACATTGATGGGGCGCTGGCCGACGCGCGGAAGGCGGGGATAGCAGCCAGCAGCCCGCAGCCAGCAGCCCGCAACTAACACCAATGGCCACACCGCACGCTCAGGCGCCCGGCTCGCCCCGTGTGATCCATCTCGCCCACAGTCCCGACTCCGACGACGCGTTCATGTTTTATGCGCTGGCCGACGGCAAGGTCGATACCGAAGGCGTCCAGTACGTGCACGAGCTCCAGGATATCGAGACGTTGAATCAACGCGCGCGGCGCTCGGAGCTGGAGGTGACCGCGGTCTCGATCCATGCGTACGCCTATCTCACGGACGCATATGCGCTGCTGCCGCACGGCGCATCGATGGGCGATGGCTATGGTCCACGACTCGTCGCCCGCGAGCCACTGCAGCGGCGCGACGTCCGCGGACGGCGCATCGCGATTCCCGGACGGTTGACCACGGCTTACCTCGCGCTCTCGCTGTACGAGCCGGATTTCATCGCGGTCCCGACACCCTTCGATCAGATCGAGGACGCCGTGGCCGGCGGCGACGTCGAGCTCGGCCTCCTGATTCACGAGGGGCAACTCACCTACGGTGAACGGGGTCTCCACCTGGTCGCCGACATGGGCGAGTGGTGGCACAGCGAGACGGGACTCCCGCTGCCCCTCGGCGGGAACGTGATCCGGAAGGACCTCGGTCGTGACCTGATGGCCCAGGTGTCCCGGCACCTGCGTCAGAGCATCGCCTATGGGCTGGCCCATCGCCGACAGGCGCTCGACCATGCGATGCAGTATGCGCGCGGGCTCGAGCGGACCAAAGCCGACACCTTCGTGGGGATGTATGTCAACGAGTGGACGCTCGACTACGGTGACCGCGGACGGCACGCCGTGCGCGAGCTGCTCGAGCGCGGCGTCGCGAGGGGATTGGTGCCGGGGCCAACGCGCGTGGAGTTTGCGGACTGAGCATCGGGTGGCGGGGAACAGGAAGCGGGGAGCAGGGACAACAACAGCGAGGGCAGTTGCCGTGCTACGCACAGCCGTGAGTGTCGTTGCCGTTCCCGCCACCCGCTCCCCGCCCGCTACCGGTCGTTAATCCCCTCTAATGTCGCCCCTGGCCCCCACTTATAGGGGGCGGAGCCGTTACAGCCATTTCCCAGCGGGCGTCCATGTGGTGTGACCCCGTATGCCCATTCACTCCGGCGCGGCCGGGCGGCGAGCGCGCCGACGCCGGCGACTATGGATGACACGGACGACGCCGCGCACGACAGCGACGCGCTGAGTCATGTCGCGCGGCGAGTCGCGGCGATGGGCGCCGACATTGGGGCCGCGTGCACGCTGCTCGCCGACAGCACCGTGACACTACTCGCGGCAGAGGGCGTGGTGTTTGCCCGCGTCGAGGGCGACCGATTCCGGGTCGAGGCGGCGGCAGGCTCGCTCACGCCGATGCTGGGCTTTCACGCACCGCTGGCCGGCTCGCTGGCCGGGGACGCCTTGGCCCGTGGACGCGTCATTGCCCTGAGCGATGCCAGCGCCGATGCGCGGATGGAAGGCCATTTTCTGGGGCCATTCGTGCCCCGGCACGTGGCGATCGCCCCGATCGTCGCCGGTCCCGAGTCCCGCGCGTTTCTGCTGGCTCTCAACAGCGGCCGGGGCGTCTTCACACCGGACGACTGCGCCATCCTGCAGCGGCTCGCCGACTACGGCTCGATTGCGCTCGCCCATGTAGCCGGGTGGCGCCGCGCCGAAGTGACGGCGGTCGACACGGTGATGCTGTCGGACATCGTGCGTGAGATGAACCAGTCGCTCGAGCTCGAGCGCGTCGTCGCACTGGCGGCCCGATACGCGGCGCGGCTAACCGAGGCGCGGGGCGTCCGCGTGATGCTGGTGGAGGCCGGCGGCCTGTCCATTGTGGCGGCGGTCGGCGACGCCACGGACGCCGTCGGCACGACGGTCGACCCATCCAGGCAGTTCGCGCAGCAGGCGATCGAGCATCTGTCCGGCGTCCGCACATCGGACCTCACGACATACGCCGACGCGTGGATGCGTTCACCGGCGGGTCGTAACATGACCGGCAATGATGGTCGGCCCAATGGCCTGGCGGTCCCGCTGCTCGTCGGCGGCCGCGCGATCGGTGCGATCTCGGTGTTTGGCAACGAGGCCCGGGACTTCGATGAGCGGGACCAATCGGTCCTGCAGGGTCTGGCCGACCATGCCGCGATCGCCGTGGAAAACGCGCGGCTATACCGGGCGGCCGCCTACATGGCCCGGCATGCCAATGCCCTCGCCGCCGCCGCCCGCTCGCTCGCCATCAACACCACGCCGGAGGCCGTCATGGCCGGGATCTCCCGCGTAGCGTGCACGGCCCTCGGCGCCGACGGGTTCAGCGTGTTCCTGGCCAACGGCACGACGCGCCGCGTCGACCTGGCCCACAGCGAGGGGGTCGGTGCCACCATCATCAACTGGACCGCCAACCGGTTCTGGACGATGACGGCGGGCGAGGTGGCGGTTTCCGGCGTGCCGCTCTACGCGTCCGACGCCGACTGCCTGTTCGGAGAACTGACGTCCGACGAGGTGACCACGTTCCGCGCCACGCGCCTGCAGTCGATCGCCTTCCTCCCGCTCCCCAGCGACGGCGTTCAACAGGGCGTGCTGATTCTACGGTTCACCGTGCGCCACCGGTTCGATGATCCGGAACGGCGATTGCTCGAGGATTTCGCGACCCAGGTGTCCGCGGCCATCCGCAGTGCCCAGCTGGCGGAAGCGGAACGCGCGAGCCGTGACCGTGAAGGGGCGTTGAAGGAATCGATGCATCAGACCGAGAAGCTGGCAGCGCTCGGCGAGCTGGTAGCCGGTGTGGCGCACGAATTGAACAACCCGTTGACCGGGATCTCTACATTCGCGCAGCTGCTGCTCGAGGAGTCGCTGTCCGAGGAGCAGCGCGAGTCGGTGTGCGAGATCAAGCGGGAGGCGGACCGCGCGACGGCAGTCATTCGCGATCTGCTGACGTTCTCGCGTAAGACCGGACCGCGGCTCATCGCCGTCGACCTGAATGCGCTGGTCCAGCACACGCTGCGCATGCGCGCCTATTCGCTCCAGTCGGCGGGCGTCGAGGTCCGTGCGGAGTGCGATCCGCAGTCGCCGTTGGCGATCGGCGACGATCAGCGATTGCAGCAGGTGATGCTCAACCTCGTGGTCAACGCCGAGTACGCGGTACACCGGGCCACGCGTCGCATCCTCACGATGCGCACCGGCCGGCGCACGGTCGGCGGGGTGCCGCAGGTCTTCGTCGAGGTGGATGACACCGGCAGCGGGATGACCCCTGAGGTGCTCTCACACATCTTCGAGCCGTTCTTCACGACCAAGCCCGCCGGCGTGGGCACCGGCCTCGGGCTGAGCGTGAGCCACACGATCGTGCAGGCCCACGGCGGGACGATCGATGTCCGCAGTACGCCGGGAGTGGGGTCGACTTTCACTGTTGCATTGCCGGCCTGTGTCGCGAACGGCGACTCCCGCTCAGAGGCCCCCGCGACGACTCCCACGAGGCGCTGGCCGCGTCCGGAAGACGACGCGACGACGCATCCTTCACCACAGCCGGCCCCGGGGCCGGCAGCAGCAGCCGCGCTGCACATCGAGGGCGCAGCGCCACCGCGCCCTCGCTCACCCTCGTCCGTCTCCACTCCGCATGTTGACTGACACCACATCGGGGATGTCCACGACCGAGCCGACGCCGACCCCACGCCCTGCTTCTCACAGCCAAGGTGGGCCCCGCGAGCGATCCGCCACCCGCTTGCTGGTGGTTGACGACGAGGAGCTGATCACCAAGGCGCTGGCACGCTATCTCGGATCTCGGGGGTACGACGTCGAGACCGCGAGCTCGGGCGAGGCCGCGCTCGAGGTGCTCGCCGCCGGCCACTTCTCGCTCGTGTTGTGCGATGTCCGAATGCCCGGTCTCTCCGGGCTGGAGGTCGTGCCGCGCGCGTTGCAGATCGATCCGGACCTCGCGATCATGATGTTGACGGGGGTCAATGACGCGCCCACGGCAACCGGTGCGTTGGCCACCGGGGCGATCGACTACCTGCTCAAGCCGGTCGAGCTGGCGGAGCTCCACCAAGCGATCGAGCGCGCCCTGCACCGCCGGGAGCTCGAGATCGAGCGGCGCAAGGTCGAGCGCGTGATCCGAGAAGAAGTGGCCGCGCGCACGGCGGAGCTCGAGCAGGAGAAGCTGGCACTGCGCGACATGTCGATTGCCACCGTGGAAGCCCTCGTCAACGCCATGGAAGCGCGCGACGTGTATCTCCGGGGGCATTCGCAGCGCGTGGCCGAACTCGCGGCGTCGATCGCCGCCGAGCTGAAGCTCGATGAGGATACCGTGGAGCACGTCCGGATCGCAGCCCGCATCCACGACATCGGGAAGATCGGGATCTCGGAATCGGTGCTCAACAAGCCAGGCCCGCTGACGCGCGAGGAATACGAACACGTGAAGGAGCACGTCCGCATCAGCATCGATATCCTCACACCCCTGAAGCACCTGGGCCCCACACTCGACTACGTGCAAGATCACCACGAGCATTGGGACGGTCAGGGCTACCCGAACGGCAAGTCCGGCGAGGCCATCTCCATCGGCGGTCGCATCCTGGCCGCCGCCGACGCCTACGACGCGCTCACCTCGCAGCGCGCATACCGTGTCGCCAAGCGGCCGCGCGAGACCGTCGAGTACCTCTCCGCCCGATCTGGTGATCTGCTCGACCCACGCGTGTACGAGGCGATGGCCAACGTCATCCTCCGGCAGAAGTCCCTGGCCGGGAGCTTCATCGAAGACTAGGTAGCGGGTGGCGGGCAGCGGATGGACGGGAACAACTGGGAGGGCCAGTTGCTGCGGACAGCGACTGGCCCTCGGTGTTGGTCACCTACCCGCCAGCCGCCACCCGCTGCCCGCTACCCGCCTTGACGCCACGTGCCGAGCAGTGTATTCAGCGATTCGGTAGGCGGGGGTATTCCGCCAAGCTCGCGCGAGGACGACCCGGGTCAGGGCGTGTAGCGGGGGCCGGACCGACTAGGCGACGATTCAAAACTCTCATGGAGGCGGTCATGCCGCGCGGTGACGAGCTGCGGGAGGGATCCGATGTAGAGCTGCGCTTCTCTGATCGCGACGACGAGGGCGAAGACCTCGGCTACGGTGGAGGGGGAAGCGCCTCCTACGACGATGACGACGAAGAGGACGGCGGCTGGGCGGTGACCAAGGACGCCAGCGACGACCTCTGGGATAGCACGGAGGAGGAGGGCGACGAGGACGACGAGGAGGGGATCGCGGTCGTCGAGGTCATCGAGGCGGACGACGAGGACGAGGCCGACCTGTTCGGGGGCGGTATCCGACGCGGGCAGCGTGGCCGACCCCCTGGTTCGACCTCGTCCAAGGGCAGCCCCCCGAGCCCCGGACGCAGCGCGCCAGCCCCCGCGGCCGCTCACCACCCCCCGGGCAAGGCTGCCCCCAAGAGTACGGCCAAGCCCGCCGGCGCACAGAAAGCCGCCAAGAAAGCGGGCGCCAAGAAAGCGGGGGCGAAGAAGGCGGCTGCCAAGAGGACGACACCGAAAGCCCGGCCGGCAGCCAAGAAGAAACCGGCCGCCCGCGCCCACCCCAAGGGGCCTAAGGCCAAGAAGGGGAAGAAGAAGAGGTAGGGGGAACACCAGGTGGCAGGTTGCGGGTGGCAGGTGGCGGGTGGCAGGTGGCGGGGAGCAATCCTAAGCCCAGTCTCGGTGCGTCGAGGCTGGGTTTAGCGTTTTCCCCGCGACCGGCCGCCCGCCACCTGCCACCCGTAGCCCCCCCGCCACTATCGCGACGGCAGCGGAACACTGTTAACGTTGGCGGATGGCAGAATCACCGGTCCCGCTGCTGCGCATACATGCCAATCAGGCCCCGTGGAACGCCCGGGGCCTGGCGGCCCACGCCACTGCGCTCGTGGACGCGGCCGGGCTGCGCCCCACCAATGCCTCTGCTCGGGCCACGCCCAGCGCTCGGGCGATTCGCTTCTACGTCGCCAATGGGCTCCTGGATCGACCCGAAGGCGCCGGGACCGCGGCCACCTACCACTATCGGCACTTGTTGCAGCTCCTGGCTATCAAGATTCGCCAGCGGGAAGGGCGTACGCTCGAGGAGATCAAACAGGAGCTCGTTGGGGTTACGGGTGACGCCCTCGAACGCCGCGTCGCCCAAGCGCTCGCCCCCGCGCTGGGCGCCGGGGCCGCGGCGGCGGTGGCTCACGACGGCGATCCACCCGTTCGCTGGCGCAGGTTACCGGTCGCGGATGGCATCGAGCTCCACGTCCGCGATGATTCGCCGGTCGCCCGGGATGATGCCCTCACCGCCATGCGGGAAGCGGTGCGGGCGGCGTTGGGACGAGGTGAAGCGGGAACGAGGTGACTGCTATGCGGTTTCGCGACGCCGTGGTCGTGATCACGGGCGTGGGGCATGAGGGACAGGTCGGGGACGCAATCGCCCGAGCGTTTGCGGCCGAGGGCGCGACCCTGGCACTCGTCGATCGCACAGCCGAAGCCGTCGAGGCACGGGCGGCCGCGATCGCCGCGACGGGCGGCCGGGCGACAGCCTATGCCTGTGACTTGACTGATCCGATACAGGTGGCCGATGTCGCGCGTCGCATTGCGGCGGCGCCGGGGGGCGGAGGCGGGCCGGGGCCCGACGGCGGGCCCACCCGACGCATCGACGCACTGGTCAACGTGGTCGGGGGCTTCGCGATGAGCGGCCCCATGGGCCAGGGAGACGTGAGCACCCTGCGCCGCCAGATCGAAGTCAACCTTACGACGGCTTGGGTCGCGTCGAATGCATTGGTCCCCCTGATCCGGGATGGGGGCGCCGTCGTCTACTTCGCCTCAGCGGTTGCGTTGCCAGGGGCGCGAGCTGCCAACATGAGTGCGTATGTCGCCTCGAAGGCCGGGGTGATCGGTCTCATGCACGCTGTGGCGGACGAAGGACGCGGCCGTGGCGTCCGCGCCAACGCGGTCGCGCCCATTACGATCCGAACGGGAGACAATCTGCGAGCGATTGGGGCCAACGCCCATTATGTCGAGCGGGAGGCCGTGGCCGATGCCGTACTCTTTCTCTGCTCGGATGCCGCCCGCTCCATTACGGACCAGGTTTTCCGGCTAGGCGACTGAGCGACACACCCGTTCCCCGCCGCGAACCGCATGGCCGGGCGTATCGGCCGGTCGTCCTGGACCGAGCGCTCGAGCTCCTGCCCCTCTTTCGGCTGAGCGACTCCACCGACGAGAGCGCGGTCACGTACGTGCCTGGCCCACCCTTTCCCACTGGGAGCCGGTGGCGGGTGCTCCCGACGCCGGACGATCGGGTCCCCGGCACGTTCGACCAGGACGTGTACGTCGAGCTTCTCCATCGATACCACGACGCCGGGTCGCCGGCGGACGGAACGGTGAGCTTTACCCTGCACGCGTTCTTGCGAGCGATGGGACGCCGGGTCGACGGACGCACCTATGAACAGTTGCGCGGCGCACTCGCTCGGCTCGAGCGAACCATACTCGAATCGACAGCCGCGTATTTCGTGGCCGAGGCCCCCGAGCCGGACCGGCGGCGCCCACCGCAGCGCCCGCGCGGGCGGCACGTCGACGAGCGACTCACCCTACTCTCGGCCGTCGCCATCGATCGACGCCGCTCCGCCGATCGCGATCAGTTGGCGCTGTTCACGACCCTGTCGGCGACCGAGCCGGGGGAGGCGCGGGTGACGCTGTCACCCCTCCTGCGAGCCAACATCGAGGCGGGGTACACGACGACCCTCTCTGTTGCCCGGTACTTCGAACTGCCGTCGCCGACCGCCCGGCGCCTGTATCGGCTGATCACTGCCGTGCAGGCCGAGGCGATACTGGGTGGCCGGGAGGACGATCCCAGCATGACCGAGCTGGCGCTCGAGGTCGACGAGCCGCCGCCGGGCGCCGGGCAGCACCCCGGCGGCCGAGAGGCGGATGGGACCAGCGCCGGGCGCCCTCAGACGCTCCCCGCAGAGCCAACCCCCGAGCAGAAGCGGCCCGGCTCGGCGGCAGACGGATTTGTCTGGAATGTTGCGCTCAACGCTTTGGCGGAACAGCTTCCGTTGTCCCAACGCTACCCCTCACACCTCC
>Ga0209415_10005507_pt1 | contig 22715 bp, 25 predicted proteins | sample PeaSoiSIISIP2007_FD_187696 | JGI IMG/M metagenome (GOLD analysis project Ga0209415, IMG submission 187696) | Peat soil microbial communities from Weissenstadt, Germany - SII-SIP-2007 (SPAdes) (version 2) | ecosystem: Environmental > Terrestrial > Soil > Wetlands > Peat | place: Germany... | reverse complement strand
TAGAGTATTACAGTAAAAGATGGCCAATTGAAACCTTTTTTCGCCAGACGAAAGGGAATCTTGGTATTAATCAGTACCAAATACGTCATATAAAAGCCATTAAGCGGTTTTGGTCTCTGACTGTTTTGACGTATATTTTCTGTGTCCTTAGCCAGAAAAATTTTTCTTCTTTTGCCCAAGGCTTATCTGTTACACGCAAAGAGGTTAAAGGTAATTTAGTTGCTTGGATTTACAAACAATCACAAGCTAACGTTCCTTTGTCCAAAATTTTAGAGAGATTAAAAGCTGCATAGGTGAAACACAGCCTATACACTGTCAAATTTTGTTATCTAATATGATCGTTTATAGGTTAATAATATGAATTCAGCACGGGCTATCAAAATTGTTATACATTCTGATTCCGCAGAAAAGAGGCGGTATATAATACCAGCCTCTATCCTTGGACTTTTGATAAATCACTAAACTTAGTGAATTGTTTGTGGAAAAATAACTGAACCGTATCCACAGGACCATTCCGATGCTTGGCAATAATTACTTCGGTAATATTCTTTTGATCACTATCAGGATTATAATAATCATCCCGATAAAGAAAAGCTACAATATCCGCATCTTGCTCTAGTGAACCAGATTCTCGAAGATCGCTCAGCATTGGTTTTTTTACCTGTCTTGACTCCACACTCCGACTAAGCTGGGACAACGCAATCACTGGCACGCCAATTTCCCGTGCAAGTCCTTTAAGAGAACGGGAGATTTCTGAAATTTCTTGTTGCCGATTTTCGCTGCCTTTCTTACCGCTCCCTTGCATGAGCTGCAAATAATCGATAATAATGAGCTGCAAATCATGCTCAATCTTCAGTCGTCTAGCTTTCGACCGCATTTCCATAACCGTAATCCCCGAGGTATCATCAATAAAGATAGGAGCAGCAGATAATCGGTCAGCTCCATTCACCAGCTTTGTCCAATCATTGGGTTCTAATTCACCAATGCGCAACCTCTGGGAATCAATGGTAGATTCTGCACATAGCATACGTTGTACTAATTGTTCTTTAGACATTTCTAGACTAAAAAACGCAACTGCTTTTTTTTCTTTAATTCCAATGTTCTGGGCAATATTGAGTACAAAAGCAGTTTTCCCCATACTTGGCCGCGCCGCAATCAAAATAAGATCGGAGGGTTGCAAACCCGACGTCAATCGGTCAAGATCTTTAAAACCTGTGGATAACCCTGTAATACTCCCTTTCGAAGCATAAAGTTGTTCAATTTTCGTAAAAGCATCAAAAATAATACTTTTGATTGGGGTAAATTCCCCCCCTAATCTACGACTTGATACCGCTAAGATGCTTTTTTCAGCACCATCTAAAATGGCCGAGACGTCTTCACTACCCTCATAACCTTGCGTCGCAATATTCGTCGCCGCATTAATCAGTTGCCGTAGTAATGCTTTTTCTTCTACGATTCGGGCATGATACATGACGTTAGCGGCTGTAGGCACACTATTCGCCAGCGAGGTGATATAAGAAATACCACCTGCCGCTTCCAATTTATCGCCTTTCCGTAAAAATTCAATTACGGTAACCATATCCACTGCATCATTTTTATTAAATAATTCTAACATCGCAGTAAAGATCAGCCGATGGGCTTCTCGATAACAATCTTCAGACCGTAACAATTCAGCGACCTTCGAAATGGCCTCTCGCTCAATGAGCATCGCCCCAAGTACTGCTTGTTCTGCTTCAATATTTTGTGGTGGTATTCGATCTAACAAAAGCTTACTTCACCCCAATTTTTATGCACTTTTTTCTTCCGCATCAAGGAGTAGAATGCTTAATGCCTCTTCTACATCTTCTACTGGAAAAATAGTTAACCCCAAGTGTCCTGGTGGAATATCCTTCTCATTTTCCTTGGGAATAATCATTCTAGTCATTCCAGCTTGCTTCGCACCATAGGCTTTTTCGAAGACACCGCCCACTGCTTTTACCTTGCCTTGAATGGAGATTTCACCTGTAATCGCCACATCTTGCCAGATCGGTCGCTTGGTAATCGCTGAGACAATCGCAACTACAATGGCCGTCCCTGCGGATGGACCATCAATACGTCCGCCACCAATCATATTAATATGCAAATCATAATTTGCTAAATCCTCATTGGTAATTTTTCGCACAACAGCCGCCGCATTGAAGACCGAATCCTTGGCCATACTGCCTGCCGTATCATTAAAGCGCATCCGTCCTTTGCCTTTTTCTGCTGCAGGAAAGGCCACTGCTTCAATTTCTAATACGGAGCCAAGGTAGCCAGCTACCCCGAGACCAAAGACTTTACCGATTTCCCCTAATTGCGTGGCTTTACGCGTCACATAAGGGCTTAAACGACCAATTTGGATTACTTTATAGATATCTTCACTATTAATTGTGACAGTATCGATTTCGCCCCCACGGTACAATGCAAGTCCATAGGCATCCGACAAAATATTAATGGCCTTACGCCCCTCAATAGTATACTCACTAATTAAAGATGCTACCCCTGTTTCTAAGGATACTTTCAGTTTCTGTGCTGCATTCATCACAATTTCTTCAATATCTTTGGGAGTTAGGGGTTCAAAATAAATCTCTGTGCAACGTGACCGTATGGCAGGATTAATTTCTGATGCATCCCGTGTGGTAGCACCAATCAGAATGAAATCTGCAGGCGCTCCCTCATCAAATAGTTTTTTAATATATTTAGGAACACTCGGATCAGAAGGATCATAATATGCCGAATCAAAAGATACTCGTTTATCTTCTAATACCTTTAGTAATTTATTTTGCAATAACGCATCCATTTCGCCAATTTCGTCAATGAATAAGATACCACCATGAGCGTCTGTAGCAAGACCAGTCTTCGGTTCAGGTACCCCCGTCTCCGCTAAATCTCGCCTTGCTCCTTGATAAATCGGGTCATGCACGGAACCAAGTAACGGATTCGTCATGCCCCTTGAATCCCAGCGCAACGTAGTGCCATCCACCTCAACAAAAGGGTCATCTGGCGCAAAGGGTGTGAATCTAAGTTTTTTAGCAGCCTCTAAAACCAGTCGCGCCGCCGTTGTTTTACCAACACCTGGCGGACCATACAAAATAAGATGTTGTGGATAAGGAGAAGCAAGTTTAGCACGAAGTGCTTCTACGGCTCGTTCTTGTCCAATAATTTCCGCAAGCAGTGCTGGTCGAGTCAGCTCCATGGCCGAGGTCGTCAATTTTTTTTGTTCTAGCACCTCTAGCATGGCATATTTTTTTAAAGTCTGCGGATTCTCAACATTATTTTCTTGTTCTTTGAGTACCTGTATTTTAATTTCCCTCACATATTCGAGATGACGTGTTTCGATTCTTTCATTGATCTTCTTTTCTAGCCGATCTTCCAAAGTCTGTCGCGCCAATAATTCAGCTACTTCATCTTCGATTTCATCCAGAAGCTCTGGAATTTTTTCTACTGGTGGTAAGTTCTCAATCGTTGGATCTTCAAAGACCAACTTTTGCAACGCCAGCACCCGCTCTGGTAATTTTTCTGAACTCATTAAGGCAAGAGCATCTAATTTACCAGCTTTTAATACTACTTTATCCGAGCCAAAAATTCCTGAATACAAATCATATAGAGCTGTAACCTGACGTTTTAACTGCTCATCTGCCGCTGCCTTTGCAGGCACTGGCCGTGTGCGGACAAATCTTTTAAAAAAGTCTTTCATAATACAATCCTTTCTAATTTCCGCTATGGTGAGGGACACGCATCGGATCAATCAGTACAATTTACTGTTTAGGAACAATGTGTACCTGTATTTTAGCACTGATTTCCGGATGCAATTTGATGGACACCGTATGTGTACCAATCCCCTTAATACCATCTTTTAAATCAATTTTACGTTTATCTAAATCCACTTTATGTTGACTTACTAAGGCTTCTGCAATGTCTTTGGACGTTACAGAACCGAATAGTTTACCACCTTCCCCAATTTTTACAGGAATGGTTACCTCAACTTTTGACATTTGCGCCGCTAGTAGATTTGCTTCATCGATTGCTTGTTGCGCTTTCCGTTCTTCGGATGCTTTTTTCTGGCTGGCAGTATTTACATTGATTGCCGTTGCCGGAATCGCCAATTTTTGTACCAATAGATAATTGCGGGCATACCCCTCAGAAACCTCTATGATGTCACCTTTTTTGCCAAGTTTTTTAACCTCTTGTTGTAGAATTACTTTCATTTTCTCCACTCTCCTCGGTATATTTAGTGCTCAGTTCAATAACTTTACGTTTTACTTCTTCCATACTTGCTTTTTTTACTTGGGCGCCAGCCACAGTTTGGTGCCCACCCCCGCCAAGTTCTTCCATGATGATATGTACATTAATGTCACCATTGGAGCGGGCGCTTACACCAATTCCATCCTCAATGGAAAACAATACAAAACTGACCCGTACGCCTTCCACATTGAGTAACATATCTGCAACTTGCGATGCAACGATTTTAGCATTTCGAATGTTAGCTGGGCAATCCGCCACGACACCACCACCAGGTAGCATTGCTGCCTGATTCAAAATTTCAGCCCGCGCCTTGACCGTTTCAAGATCTTGACGAAACATTTGCCGCACGAGTGCCGAATCAGCTCCGGCACGCCGCAAATAAGCTGCAGCATCAAAGGTACGCACTCCGCTTTGTACGGAGAATTGCTTCGTATCAAGCACAATCCCTGCATACAATACCGTTGCCTCTATTTTGTTGAAATTTAAATAATCATCAAAATACATGAGTAGCTCTGTAATCAGTTCACAAGTCGATGAAGCCGATGGCTCTAGATAGACTAGCAAAGGATTTACAATAAAGGCTTCCGAGCGACGATGATGATCAATCACCACAATCCGCTCTACCCGGTTCAATAACTCTGGCGCCGCTGTAAGTTCTGGATTATGAACATCAACAACAAAGAGTAACGTCCGCGGCGTCAATAATGCTAGGGCTTGGGTTGGACTCACAAACAAATGTTGATATTGTTCCTCTTCCCCCAAGGTTTCTTTAAATTTACTTAATGAAACCCCTGGCTGACTCACTACGATGCGAGTGTTTTTCCCAAAATGGCGAGCCATTGCGGAAACCCCCATAGCAGCTCCTAGGCTATCAAAATCTTCATTTAAGTGCCCCATCACCAATACTAACTCTGCATCCTCAATAATTTCCCGTAAGGCCTGGGCAACAATACGGGCCTTCACCCTAGTATTTTTTTCCACGGCCTTGGCTTTGCCACCATAAAATTGTAACTTTCCACCTACATGCACTGCAACCTGATCTCCGCCCCGTCCTAATGCCAGATCAAGACCAGCTTGTGCTCTTTCTCCTAACATCGCAACGGAACGTTCATCAGCCCCCACTCCCATACTCAAGGTTACAGGAATTTTATTGCCAGCGTGAATGGCTCTGACTTTATCTAAGATATCAAACTTTTCATGCAAACACTTATTCAGTTGCTGGCGATTCAGCACTGCAAAATACATATCATCCGCATATTTTTTTAAAAAGGCTTCATTTTCTGTTGTCCATTCTGCCAATAGCTTATTGACAGCAGCTAATACGGAGGTACGCTGACTTTCATTTAAGCCTTGCAGTACATCATCATAATTATCAATCTGGATATAGGCCATAACGGGTACGGCGTCTTGGCATTCCACCTTGATTTTTTCCGAAGCCGTAATATCGCTAATATAAAAAATCATCAATTCCATATCATCCGCAATTTGCTCCACGGGTTTATAGATGGTTTGATAATATTTGTCATCAACGGTAAAAACTTCTCTTCCTGATTTTCCCCAATTTTTCTCTAGTGGTAATGATGGACACAATACGAGAATGGAATGTCCTACTTTTATTTCCTCTGGCTCAAACCACTCGGTAAGCACCTCATTATACCAGTGCAAACGTCCTTTACGATCCACAATAATCATGACTAACGGCAAATTCTTCAACGCGTGAGAAGATCCCTGTTCAATATTATGAGTCATATTATATAAGTAACTACTAAGAGCTCGCTGTTGTTGCAGATGGCGTTCGCGTCCATAAGAATACAGCGCTACGAGCAAAATAGCTCCTAATGCAGCCACATAAGGATTATAAAACACAATGATCACGAGCAATGCTCCCGCAACGGCAAGGTAAATCCGTGTATCAAACCAAAAGGACGGACCATTGGGCATAAAATCACCCCCTCCTTGAAGACAATTGAAACCCCTTTTCTATTATGAAGTTTTCCGTGGCGCTCTTAAACGTCGATAGTCAATAATGGTATCAACTGCTCCTGCACAAATTAATAATTGTGACAGAAAACCATTGGTCAGTATCAACATTAGTATAATACCACGAACCCATCTTGACAAATTGTATTTATCGACAACGTAGTTAAATAAAGACAATCCTTGTACAAACAGGATCACACTCATCAACATATATAAGTTCATCCCACTATGATATAGGATCGTCAGCTCACGACTTTGCCCCCAATAGATCATCACTAGCGCTAATGCGAAAAAATATACCAGATAGCTAGGAAATGTCCAAACTTTAAACGGTGGGAAATCGGCAATCCCATGTCCTAATTTTTTTAACACTGCCTTTGCAATTAAAAAATTTAAGAAGGTATCGGCTACGGATGCCAGAACAAATCCTGATGGCAAAATGATTTTTACAAATCCCATCACGGTCTGCATCTGTTCTGCCATTTGGGCTAATTGCTCTGGTGGCATACCGAAATTACGATAAATTTCGATTGCTTGTTCCATTGCCTTAGCCATCGCTACGCCTTCCGTATCAAAAGGATTTACTCCGGTTACCACAACGCCAATCCCTAATAGTGCCACCTTAGAGAGTAGCGATGCCGCCGCTCCCCACAACATGGTTTTTCCGGGACTAAATTCCATGCGAAACGCATATCCCAAAACAATACCAATTAAACCAAAACCAACAACCACACTCACAGCCTGCAATGGGTGAATCAGTATGGCAATCAATACCCCTGCCACGAGCGTAGCTAAGGTACTCCATTTATAGCCGTGCCTAACCCCTAGTAAAATAATAGGGACTGGCCATAGCAAGTCCACAAAAGGACCAATGAGCGGTAAATAAGCGCTAATCACAGCAAAGATAATTGCCATTGCTGCTAAAAGACCACCTTCCACCATGGGACGTACTCTTGTCTGTCTCATCTATTCACCTCTTTTGGCGGAGATGCTGTTGGTATTCGCTAAAATCACCAAACCATTTCTCCACTTCATGCTCACTTTTTATATTTTGTTCCACTTTTTTCAATACAGCCCGATCTAATGAATCAAAATGAGTGCCTAAACGCCGTGCTAATATATAGCAGGCAACAACAATCGCTGCCAGACCTTCACTGATTGCCTGCTCACTGTTTTTTGCCATGGCTTGATACAACTCTCCAACATGGGTAATCAATTCAGCCTTAAGCCATTCTATTAGACGCATTTTACGCAAAATTTCTGACTCATTCGAAAACAAAACCGCCACCACCCCTTTTTTTTACAATATCTAGTTAGTATTCGCAAATCAAGTGACGGTTTCCTGCCGGATAAAAAAAAAACGCCACGCGTCATCCGACTACAGTATGAACACCAATGCCTTACTATAAACGTAGCAAATTCCTCCACAAAAAACCTAGTGAATTGGATGGCGTCAGCAGAATTTTGAAAAAACAATGACATTATGATAATAGAAATAGAGAGAGGTTATAATAACCTCTCTCTTGTTTTTATTCTGCTGTGAATGGCAATAATGCAACGATACGAGCACGTTTGATTGCCAAAGTGACTCTACGTTGATGTTTTGCGCAGTTGCCGGAAATACGACGAGGCAAAATCTTGCCACGTTCCGTAGTGTAACGGCGAATTTTAGTCAGTTCTTTATAATCTATAGTTTCTACTTTATCAACACAGAAACTGCAAATTTTCTTCTTAGGTTTTCTTCCTCTTTCACGTTTCACTGAAAATACCTCCCTTTAAAATGGAATTTCCTCTTCAGGGAAGACCTCTGTCCCAAATGAGCTAACATCATATCCAGATTTAGCAGGACTAGCGCTACTTGTGGTGCTACTAGTGGTACTGCCGCTACCTACAGACTGTTTTGTGTCCAAAAACTCGATGTTTTGGGCAATTACTTCAGCTGCACGTCGTTTCTGTCCGTCTTTATCTTGATAATCACGAATTTGTAAACGTCCTTCAACTAGTACACGGCGCCCCTTGGTAAGATTATTGCCACAAACTTCGGCCAATTTATCCCATACTACGACAGGAATAAAATCTGCACGTTTATTGTCACCAAATCCCGAATCCACTGCCACACTAAAGGAAGCTACTGCTTTACCCGTTTGTGTATAGCGAACTTCCGGATCTCGTGTTAAACGACCGACTATTATAACCTTATTCATGGTTCATTCCCCCTGGCCTCTTATCTATTCATCGATTCTAACAATCATAAATTTCAAAATATCTTCGCTGATCTTCATAATACGGTCAAGTTCCAAAATTGTTGCAGGAACCGCACTGAAGTTTACTAGGCAGTAAAAACCTTCTGCGAAGTCTTTTACTATGTAAGCTAAACGCTTTTTGCCCCAACGATCAATCTTATCTACTTGTCCACCATTGTTGTTAATTAGGTTTTCAAATTTGGTAATCACCGCATTTGTTGCCTCTTCGTCTAATGGCTTAACAATAAACATTATTTCGTACTTTCTCACTAAAACACCTCCTCCTTTGGACTAATGGCTCCCGCGTGGGAGCAGGGAAGGTTTTGAAATTATATTTCAAACCTTGCTAGGTTCCCCTAGACTGATATATTATACCACTATGTTTATGAATAATGCAAGGGATTTTCTTACTATTTATACATTAAATCTGAAATAAGTAACGTCGCCATCTTTCATGACATATTCTTTGCCTTCGAGACGAACAAGACCTTTTTCACGAGCCGCATTGGCACTGCCCGTACGCACTAGATCATCATAAGATACAATTTCTGCACGAATAAAACCACGTTCAATATCAGAGTGAATTTTTCCCCCTGCTTGCGGTGCTTTCGTGCCATTTTTAATCGTCCACGCACGTACTTCTTGTACGCCAGCAGTCAAGAAGGTTACTAATCCTAATAGTTTGTAAGATGCCTTAATCAGTTTATCTAGTCCTGATTGAGATAAACCTAATTCTCCTAAAAATTCCATCGCATCTTCATTGGAAAGTTCCGCAATCTCAGCTTCTACTTTCGCAGAGATGGTAACCACTTCAGCGCCTTCTTCGGCAGCATACTTTCGAACTGCTTTCACACACTCATTGTCATCGGCCGTTGCGACTTCTTCTTCACTTACATTGGCAATAAAGATCACTGGCTTTAACGTCATTAAATTCAAATCGCCAATCAACAGTACTTCATCCTCTGTCAATTCCACGCGACGAGCTGGCAAAGCCTGATCAAGCATTTCTTTAATACGCACAAGTACTGCCATTTCACTTGGTGCTTTTTTATCACCAGTTTTAATGAGCTTTTGTACTCTTTCCATACGTTTTTCCAGAGTATCTAAATCTGCTAAACATAATTCCGTATTAATAATTTGAATATCACGTAATGGATCAAGCCCGCCCTCAACATGAGTAACATTTTCATCCATAAAGCAACGTACAACCTGAGCAACCGCATCGACTTGGCGAATATGAGCTAGGAACTTATTTCCCAATCCTTCCCCTTTAGACGCCCCCTTCACCAAACCAGCAATATCTACAAACCGCATAGCAGTAGGAATACAACGCTTCGTTTTATACATTTCTACCAAATGAGGTAACCGTTCATCAGGAACATCCACTACTCCAACGTTTGGCTCAATGGTACAAAAAGGATAATTCGCCGCTTCCGCACCGGCCTTGGTAATGGCATTAAACAACGTACTTTTACCTACATTTGGTAAACCAACAATACCTACTTCTAAATTTGTGCTCATTTATCTATTCCACCTTACATGCAAATTATATTTTATAGCATTCCTTATTGTAGAGTATTTGCTGGTATTTTTCAACTGTAATGACTGCACTAAAAATTTTAGTGTCAGGATATTCTGCTCGAGATTAAGTACATACTATATTTATAGTATGTACAACGATCATCATCCTAAAATTTTAGTACATTTCCTTACTAGTATTCCCTTTATTTCCTTTTTTGAGACACTTCTTGCTTACGCAGCCAAAATCCTTTTCTTAGCCGAACGGTACCAAGCATCACCATAATCGACCCAATCATCACACTCATATTCACGGATAGTTCCCGTCCACCATCCGTGCCCGTTGCAATGAGCGTCATCCCTGCTACAATTGTCATAAAACCTAAAATAATATATAAATTCATAATGCCCCTCCTATCCCTGTTCTTTATGTTGCAAAATTTCTTTTACAGCTTTTTCAAATTTCGGCCTAGGGAGCATGACATAATGGTCACAACCCACACATTTTAACCTGAAATCAATGCCTGTTCTAGTAATCTCAAAGCGGTCTGAACCGCAAGGGTGCGTTTTTTTCATTTTTACAATGTCACCAATTTCATAGCGCACGATCATCTAAAAAAACCCCCTCGTTAGTAAGTATTTTACGAATCACTGCCTCAAGTGTCTTCATCGGCTTTCTATTTCTTCATGGACGCGGTCCTGCATATTGCATTTAAATAATTTCGTCCAACGCACTTGATGATCGTCTAATATTTTGATTACCCTCTGCTGATCAGCTGCCATGAATAATATACACTCACCACAACTGATATCAATTTCCCTCGGCGTCGGCAATGCATCAATCTTAATCTCTGCAGCTGTTAATAATTTTTCAGCACGCATCGCATGATGCACAGAACCAAAGGAAAGCAAACGATCATATTTTAAGTACATAAACGTCACCTCATAATGTAATTACCTTTGTTGCCATTGTCATCTTCTCTACAATGGTATACATATTCGTGATTTCACCAATAGCAAGCTTATCTTTGACTACAAAGTAATCAAGACAAGTACCACAAGATAGTATTTCTACCCCTTCTTGGGCTAGCTTGTTCAGATGATCCATTACTGGTGAGTCCTGAATGGTTAACAAAACTCCAGCATTCATAAATAGCAACGTCTTCGGTCTAGGCCTTGTTTCTAGCAAGGTATAAAGAAAGCCTTTTATCAATACTGCTCCTAGTTCACGACTCCCCTGGCCTAACGTGTCTTGGGTGAACACGTATACCGTATTACTAGTAGCCACTTCATCTGCTCTTACTGGCTCGTCCGATATGGATGCTCCCTTACACACCGTTAGCAAAAAGTCTCCCCCTTGCTCGGTTATACTCACACCACACCCATGAGCAGTGGAAAATTTTATAACATTTTCTTTCGCAATCTTATTATCAAGTAAAATTGTCACGACCCCTGTATCCATTTCTTCTAGCGCCTTCTTAATTGCAATTACAGGGCCAGGACAAGCCAGTCCACGGGCATCTATCTTAGTAGACATATATTTCGCCTCTCTCTCCTTCTATGACTTCACCAATCATCCTAGCTTGCGGTGTCCCCCCCTGTTGCAACGCTCTGAGTAAGGCTTCCGCTTCCCCATATGGTACGCTAAGTAGCAATCCTCCCGATGTCTGCGGATCAAAACATAAATCTTGGATCGCAACGGGTACACTCGAATCAATGCAAACCGTCGTTAAGTACTCTCGATTTGCATAAGCTCCAGCAGGCACTAAGCCTATAGTTGCCGCCTCTGCCGCTTCTGGTAATAGCGGAATTGTACTCGCCTTGATTTTCATCGCCACTCCGCTACCCGCTGCCATTTCATAGGCATGCCCTAATAAGCCAAACCCTGTAATGTCCGTACATGAATGAATCGTATATTGGGTAGCAACCTCTGCTGCTCTGCGATTCAGCGTCGCCATACTCTCTATAGATGCCGCTACCCCTTCAGGAAACATTTCTGCCCTCGCCGCCGTGGATAGTACCCCTGTACCAATCCCTTTCGTTAGTATCAAAACATCACCAAGCTTTGCACCAGCATTAGTTAAAATTTTATCAGGATGAACCGTTCCTGTGACGCTTAATCCATACTTAGGTTCCTTATCATCAATGCTATGGCCACCAAGAATCACAGCACCAGCCTCGATGACTTTATCTTGCCCTCCCATTAAGATATCTCTTAATACCTCCGGCGGTAAACATCCCATGGGAAAGGCCACAATGTTCATGGCAGTAATCGGCTTACCACCCATCGCATATACATCACTTAAACTATTGGCCGCTGCAATTTGTCCAAACATATAAGGATCATCCACAATCGGTGTGAAAAAATCTAAGGTTTGAATCAAAGCAGTTGTTTCGTTTATTTTATATACACCTGCATCATCTGCCGTTTCAATACCAACCAATAAACAAGGATCATTTGGTTTTTTTAGCTGACTCAACACGTGAGCCAGAGCCCCAGGCCCAATTTTAGCAGCTCAGCCACCACTTTTAGTGAACTGTGTTAATTTGATTTGTGCCACTGTTTTCATATTTCCTCCCCCCTTTCTTCTGTTATTTTTTCTGCTTCTTACATTGCAGTGCTTTCTTGATCCATTATTTCATATAATGTCTTATCTATGATAGCTGACGAACTATTTTTCCCTTGGCATAGGTTCTTTTATGTAATAAATATATACAAACTTTTCACACGATCTCTAGAATTAGTATTTAGGTCTTTAACCATAAGGGTCGGATAAACGGTCATCGCGAAACGTTAATAATATGAAATTCGTGCGGACTAGCAAAAATGACTTTCTAGTATAGATAAGACTTGGAATCACGAAATTGTTGTACATTCGGATTCCGTAAAAAAACCTTATTCCTAAGGTTATAAAGTTATATATATTATACTTCTTAACGAAAAATCCTTTTTTTCCTTTTCTTAAAGCTTCAAGGAGAACATCGACTACAAGTTAGGGTTTAATCTACTAAAGTGAGGCGATGCGCATGGCTTCCACAAATGAAGTCCCACAACCGATTATTGACCTTATCCTTGCCGACATTAATGCCATCCTTTCTAATTTATCAATTCTAGTAACAGCCTATCGCCTCTTGGTTGGCGGAGCAGAAGAAATCCGCCGTACACCTGACGTTTGCCCTGAGGTTTTTGAACGAGCCGAACGGCGCGCGGATAATGCTGGCACTTTAATTGATATTTTTCTTGATTTATTGTATTGCAAAATGATTTTCAGCAGTGACTTTTTGAAAATTTCTGGCGCCCCAGTCGACTTATTCCGCTTATTAGCTAACCCTAATACAGCAACAGATATCCCCTTTCACACTGCAGAGCAAGTCGTCGAGATCGAAATTTTGCGCAAAATATTAGAAACCTTCATCCCCGAACCGCCCTCTATGCCCCAACATACCATAATATGCCCAAAACCAGTGATTCCATCTCCTGTTTTAGGCAAACCAACCGATGTTGCTCAAGTAGAATCTGCACTTCTTACCGCACTCCAAGCCCAACTTGCAACGCCATCACAACCTCAAGTAACAGTGACACGGGATCTTCCCATTGAAAGTCGTGTTCGTCGCAAGCATCTTAAGGATCCTTACAATAATTTCTCCAAATAAGATACCCTGCTAACGCAGAATGTTATTATCTTCTAACTTCGTAAAAAAAGCTAAGCAGGAATTTTCATCTTCCTGCTTAGCTTTTTGTCTAGCCATAAAACTCTCTCTTTTACTAGTGGATGTATCTCCTTCACTGAGGGTAGAAGCCTTTACTAACATCTCAATGTTCAGCATTCGCTAAGCAATTCACTCATTTAACGGACAAGCACCAATGTCCTCATGATAGTCGCAAGGCTCAATATGTATCACCACGTCACAGTATTGTAATTGTTCTTTAATTTCAGCTTCAATCTGATCACACACCATATGCGCTTTGTTTAAATGCATATCTTTAAACAAAATAAGATGCATATCAATCAAACGCCGACTTCCCGAACGCCGAGTACGGAGTTTGTGAAAGGAAATTACCTCTGTGTGGCTATTAATCACATTAATAATCAGTTGCTCTTCTTCTAAGGGTAAACTAACATCCGTAAGCTCATATAAACTCTTTTTCGTCATACCATAACCAGCTTTAAAGACTACCCCAGCAACCAAAATCCCAATTACAGGATCGATCCATGCCAGTCCGGTGATTTTAATAATCAATAAACCAACTAAAACACCTGCCGATGTCCAAATATCTGCCCGTAAATGCAAAGCATCAGCCTCTAAGGCATGAGAACCTGTTTGTTTTGCCACTTTATATAACTGACTTGAAACCCAGTAATTTGCTACCATTGAAAGGATCATTACAACAATACCATATTCTAAAAACTCTGGAACATAATTGCCCGTAAGTTTTGCCCCTGCTTCATATACAATCCATATCGCTGCTACAATAATCAATACTGCTTCGATTGCCCCTGATAAATTTTCAATTTTACCATGACCATAGGCATGATTTTCATCGGGGGGCAGATCGGCCTTACTTACGGCATAAAAAGCAATCATTGCTGCCAGTAAATCCACTGCCGAGTGAGCAGCCTCCGAAATAATACTAACCGCTCCCGTATAAAAACCTACCACTAACTTTAATATAACGAGTACCGTATTGGAAATGACCGATAACCTCGCAGTACGTTCTTTTAATTTGTTATCCACTAATTCCAACAATTAAAACCTCCTAAAATGAAAATCACCTATTTTTTTTTATATATTAAAAAAACCCGTGGGTCCCCAAAAGGTCCCACAGGTTACAATCTTACCTGTTGCTGATGCCCGGCTCCACCATTTTAGGGCTTCGCCTGTTCCTACTTCTATTATATTAGCATATGACCTCTTTATGTGTAAACATTTTTACAGAACCTGCAAAAATAAATTTTAACCACCCAGATATGCTTTTTGTATTTCTTCGCTAGATGCCAGTTCTTTGGCATCGCCTGATAAGGTAATACGTCCCGTTTCTAGCACATACGCCCGATGAGCAATGGATAATGCCATATGTGCATTTTGCTCTACTAATAATACCGTTGTGCCACTGGCATTGATTTCCTTAATAATCGAGAAAATATCTCGTACCAACAGTGGCGCGAGTCCCATGGAAGGTTCATCGAGTAAGAGTAGACGCGGACGACTCATCAATGCCCGCCCCATGGCCAGCATTTGTTGTTCCCCACCAGACATCGTTCCTGCTAACTGACTCCGTCTTTTCGTAAGTTGAGGAAAGCGATCAAATATTTTTTCAATATCTTCCTTAACCCCTTTGCTATCCGTACGAATGTAAGCGCCTAATTCTAAATTTTCTAGAACGGTCATATTAGCAAAAACCCTACGACCTTCTGGAACTTGAGAAATACTAAGTTTCACAATCTCCTGGGCTGCCTTGCCAGCAATATTTACCCCTTCAAAGTTAATTTCTCCAGATTTAGGTTTTAAGAGTCCTGATATTGTACGCAGGATTGTACTTTTACCCGCACCATTGGCACCAATCAATGTAACGATTTCCCCTTGATTGACCTCAACACTAATGCCTTTTAAGGCATGTATTGCCCCATAATACACATTAATATTATCAACTTTTAACATGACTCAACTTCCTCTCCCAGGTAGGCCTCAATAACACGCGGGTTATTTTTGATTTCATTCGGTGTTCCTTGGGCTATAATGCTACCGTATTCAAGAACATAAATTCTTTCGCAAACATTCATGACTAGATTCATATCATGCTCAATGAGTAAAATTGTTAAATTAAATTCCTTTTTAATCCATTGAATCATCTTCATTAACTCTTGAGTTTCTTGTGGATTCATCCCTGCTGCTGGCTCATCGAGAAGTAATAATTTAGGCTGTGCAGCCAAGGCACGGGCAATCTCAAGTCGCCTTTGATCACCATATGGTAAATTTTTAGCGATTTCATCTTTTTTGTCGGCTAGTTGAAATATTTCCAGTAGTTCAATCGCTTTTTTTTCAATTTCCGCTTCTTCTTTATGGTATCTTCCCATCCGCAAAACAGCTTCAAGGATATTGTATTTCACATGAAAATGATACGCAATTTTTACATTATCCAATACGGATAGCTCCGAAAATAAACGGATATTTTGGAAAGTACGAGCTAGTCCCTGTTGGGTAATTTGATACGGCTTAAGCCCAACGACACTTTTGCCATCCAGTTCAATCTCACCCGTTGTTGGTTCATACACACCTGTTAGCAGGTTAAAAGCCGTTGTTTTCCCCGCGCCATTTGGTCCAATCAGTCCAATGAGTTCCCCTTTTTCAATGGTAACTTCAAAATTAGATACGGCCTTGAGTCCGCCAAATTCTTTGGAAAGTTTAGTTGCTTTCAGTAGTGCCACGTTTTTTTCCTCCTAACTTGCCAAAGAATTTTAGACTTACTTCTCGATTTCCAAATAACCCTTGTGGGCGATAGATCATCAATATGATTAGCATCAACGAATATATAATCATGCGCCACTCCGGATAATCAGCCAATGCTGCTGAAATGAACGTTAACAAGATGGCCGATGTAATGGAACCACTAATACTTCCTAGACCACCAAGAACTACAATTGTTAAAATATCAAAAGACTTCATAAACGTAAAGGATGCTGGATGAGCAATGTAAAAATAGTGAGCAAATAACGTTCCTGCTACCCCTGCAAAGGCTGCCCCAATCGTAAAGGCCAACACTTTGTATTTGGTGGTATCAACTCCCATTGCTTCGGCGGCGATCTGATTCTCCCTTACGGAAATGCAAGCTCTGCCGTGAGTTGAATTAATAAAGTTTCGAATGAATAACACCGTAAATACGGTTAAGAAAAATACCCAAGTAAAGTTGGTATAACGAGGAATTCCCATAAAACCAGAAGCTCCCCCTACGTAGGGAATATTCAAGATGGTAATTCTGATAATTTCGCCCAATCCCAAAGTGGCAATCGCTAGATAATCTCCATCTAGCCGCAGAGTAGGCAAACCAATCATAAATCCGAGTAGACCGGCTGCGGATGCCCCACTTAAAATTGCAATAATAAAGGGAAATTGAAATTTAACAGTAAGCACAGCACTCACATAAGCACCAACCGCCATAAAGCCTGCATGCCCAATGGAAAATTGTCCTGTAAATCCATTAATTAGATTTAAACTAACGGCCAGAATAATATTAATACACACGAGTACGATATTAAGCTGCCAAAAAGGCCCAATGACATCGAAGGTAATCAACGCCTGCACTGCAGCATATACCATGATACATGCGACGATGGATAACCACATCTGTTTATTTTTTTTCATTATTTTTTACCACCTACACTTTCTCACGCACATTTTTGCCAAGTAAGCCCGATGGCTTAAACAATAAGATAATAATTAAAATAGCAAACGCTGCCGCATCACGGAAAGTTGAGGATATAAAACCACTAACTAGTGCTTCAATAACACCCATAAGCACGCCGCCCACCATGGCTCCAGGAATCACGCCAATACCACCAAGTACTGCCGCAACAAAGGCTTTTAGTCCAGGCATAATGCCCATTAATGGATCAATGGAGTTATAATAAACGCCAACTAACATACCTGCTGCTGCTGCCAATGAAGAACCAATGGCAAAGGTAATGGAAATAACACGGTCAACATCAATCCCCATCAATCTAGCCGCATCCGTATCAAAAGATACTGCACGCATGGCCTTACCTATTTTTGTACGTTGTACCACATAAGTCAAGATCACCATCAATGCTAAGGATACCCCTAGGATGAGTATTTGTTGACTATTTACAACAATGTTACCAAAGGTATAGACTTGGGCTTGAAAAACCGCTGGAAACGTCCGAGGTTGCGGGGAAACGAGTAAAATTCCACCGTATTCTAATAATAAAGATACACCAATTGCGGTAATTAATACTGCAATGCGCGGTGCATACCGCAAAGGACGATACGCCAATCTTTCAATGATGACCCCCACCACAGCTGCCACGAGCATCGCCAGAAGCAGGGCTGGAAAAAAGGGTAGATGAAGAGAGGTGGTAGCAAAAAAAGCCACATACGCTCCTACCATATAAATATCACCATGAGCAAAATTTATTAATTTAATAATACCATATACCATGGTGTATCCTAGTGCAATCAGTGCATATATACTGCCTAAGGATATCCCGTTAATTAACTGTTGAACCAATTGTTGGGTAAATGTAAATTCCACGCTCTTGCCTCCTTAAATTTTTTTAAAATTACTTTTTTCTTATACAAAAGGGATAAGACACGATGGCCTTATCCCCTTGCTTTTTTCAATTAGCATTTCAACTAGGGATTAATTTTTTCCTTAAATGTTTGCAAACCATCTTTCATTTCAATGATAACAGCGCTCTTTACTGCATCATGGGTTTCATTTAAGGTGATCGTTCCTGACACCGCAGCGTAGTCTTTGGTTTTTGCCAATTCGTCTTTAATTTTGACGGTGTCTACACTGTTTGCTTTCTTTATGGATTCAATAACCATCATGGTCGCATCATAAGCAAGGGCTGCAAAAGCGTCTGGAGTTTCGTTATATTCCTTTTTATATGCTTCCACGAAAGTCTTAATCGCTGGACTATTGTCATCTGGTGAATAGTGATTCGCAAAGAAGGTATTATTTAACGCCTGAGCACCGGCAATTTCTGGAAGTTTAGCAGAATCCCAACCATCGCCACCAAGAATCGGCATCATAAGTCCGATTTCACGGGCTTGTTTAATTAGCATTCCCACTTCTTGATAATAACCAGGTACAAAGACTACATCTGCATTCACAACTTTAATTTTAGTCAGAGTTGCTTTGAAATCAGTATCTTTGGCAAGATACGCTTCTTCCGCTACAATCTGGCCACCATTTTTAATGAAGGTTTCTTTAAAGAATTGACCCAATCCTTTTGCATAATCGCTAGAGTTATCGATGTAAATGGCCGCTGTTTTTGCTTTCAATGTCTTGGTTGCAAAATTCGCCATTACTGCCCCTTGGAAAGGATCAATAAACGCTGCTCTAAATAGATAATCTCTTACTTTATTCGTCGCAGGATCTACCGTAACTTTCGGATTGGATGCTGTTGGACTAATCGCTAGTACCTTGTTATCTTGATTGACTTGTGCACCAGCAATTACGCTAGAAGAAGCAATCGGTGCGATAACCGCAACCACTTTATCTTGGGTAATTAATTTTTGCATAGAATTAGCTGCTTCTGCGGCCTCACTTTTGTTATCCGCTACAACCAATGACAACTGTTTGCCAATAACCCCACCACTTGCATTGATTTGTTTGATTGCTAATTTAGCCCCATTACTTGCTGATTTACCAAAGGTTGCATTATTTCCTGTCATTTCAAGGTTAGCACCAATCTTGATGGTATCGCCAGCTTGTTGACTGCCCCCGCAACCGGTCATTACTACTGCCAACATCGCTACTGCTGCGCATATGCCAGCTAACTTTTTCATTTTTTTCATAGTCCTTCCCCCTTTGTATTATGAATTGCCAATTAATATACCAATTATTTCATCCGCACCTTTTACTTTTTATAAAGACTTTTAGTAAATCTTCTCATTCGTCCATTTGGGGCGAATATTTGTACTCGGTACAAGGTATATTATAGACAAATTGACTTATGCTGTCAATGCTTCTCAAAGAGACTTTCATTAAAACGTCCGCCTCCTGCAAACATTTCACATGTTATGCAAGACGGCGGACATTTCCTTGCTATTAAGGGTTTATTTTTTCTTTAAATATTTGTTTACCATCCTTCATCTCAATAACGACACCACTTTTAATCGGGTTGTGATCTCCATCTAGGGTAATGATACCTGTTACGACTTGTAAATCCTTGGTTTGCTCTAACGCATCTCTTACTTTTGCAGGGTCTGTACTATTTGCCCGTTTAATGGCATCAATGACCATTAATGCTCCATCATAGCCCAAAGCTGCTAACGCATTTGGTTCTTGACCATATTCGTTTTTGTAAGCAGCAACAAATTTTTGAATGCGAGGGTCTGTATCTTGTACGGAATAGTGATTGCTAAAGAATGTATTATTTAAAGCTTCTACACCAGCAAATTCTACAACCTTAGGATCATCCCAACCATCAGTACCAATGATCGGTACCGTTATCCCAAGTTCACGGGCTTGTTTTACAATTTTGCCGACTTCTTCATAATAAGCAGGGATAAAAATAACGTCCGCATTCATTACTTTAATTTTCGTCAACGTTGATTTGAAGTCCTGATCTTTTTGCAAGAAGGCTTCCTTACCTAACACGGTACCGCCGTTTTTAACAAATTGCGCTTCAAAAGCCTCAGATAAACCCTTAGAATAATCAGAACTACTATCTACATAAATAACTGCTGTTTTAACTTTCAGTGATTTTGTTGCAAAGTTTGCCATTACCGTTCCTTGGAATGGATCAATAAAGCAACTACGGAAAGCATATGATCTTACTTTGCCATTATCAACGGTAACCTTCGTACTGGTAGCAGTCGGAGTTACAATTGGAATTTTATTGTCCTGACCTACTTGTAATGTGGCAAGCACACTAGAGCTCGTAACCGGTCCGATAATTAAAGAAACTTTATCTTGTGTAATCAGCTTAGTTGCTGCATTCGTCGCCTCAGATGGCTCTGATTTATTATCTGCCACAACCAATTTTAGTTGCTTTCCTAGCACTCCACCAGCCGCATTGGCCTCTTTAATTGCCAGTTGCACACCATTCATGGTTTGTTTGCCGTAATTGGCGATCCCACCTGTTAATTCAAAATTTCCACCAATTTTTATTTCGTTAGAGTCCGCTGCTGGAGTTGAACCACAACCCGTCAGCATCGCTCCTAGCATCGTCACTGCCGTTAATAAACCTATTAATGATTTCTTTTTTCTCAACATCCCGATTCCTCCCAATATTATGTAATCTAATCGCTTCATCCATACAATGCTTTCTGCCGTAAAATTTACGGCTCTTATCTCTCCTTCATCCTAATAAATTTTGCTACCGTTGTAATATGTAGCCCCTACCTAACGGTTATTGCATTTGCAACTTTACAGTTGCATTTTTATAACTGTTCTTTTCAGGTGTATACATGTACTATTCTGCTATTATATTGGTTCTTTGAACCTCTGTCAACACTATTTATTGGATCTAGATCCAATAAATAATAAGTTTAAATTTTCCGAATTTTAAACTTATTTTTAAATAAATAGAGCAGAAAGGGAAAGTGTTCCTATTTCTTTCCCTCTCTGCTCTATTTAATATGATCGGTATAACTTCTAACAACATGAATGAAACCCAATTCTACTCTTTACTGCAAACCAATATTTATCGCTAAGATTATAGCATTATCTCAATGCTAAGTGAGTATTTTTACTATATATACAGCACACCAAGAAAGAGGGCTAGGGCAGGAAGATAAGATTCTAGCCCTTGCCTGTAAAATGGGTAATATGTTGTATATTATAGAAGGGATTTTTTATTATCTAATCGTAAGACTCCCACTTCTATAAGTGGGGCGTTCTCCGTCACTTCAGTGGGGGTAGAATCCCCTACTGAAGTCTCGATGTTCAGCTTTAGCTGAACGAGTTCACTTTTTATAATCGACTGCATAAACATCTAAACGTCGTTGCTTTAGTAAAGGCAATTGTTCTCGTACCGTAAACATCGTGTCTATATTTATTTCAACCGTTAGCAAGGTCTCTTCTGCCCCTGCCATGGCCATAATATCCCCCCAAGGATTTACTACCATTGAATGTCCATAGACTTGTCCATTTGCGATATTCCCTGGAGCAGCCCCTATGACAAAAACTTGATTATCAACTGCACGTGACCTCATCAGTAATTCCCAATGGGCAGAACCAGTCGTCAAACCAAAAACTGCGGGGAAGATCAAAACCTCAGCCCCTGCCAGCGCCATTAAACGAGATAATTCGGGAAAACGAATATCATAACAAATGCCTATCCCTAAGGTCAGACCTGCCGCCTTTATGACGGTCATCTCTTGCCCAGCAGATAATACACTCGACTCTGTGCAAACCGTCCTCCCTGGAATATCCACATCAAACAAATGAACTTTGCGATGCCTTCCTAACAAATCCCCTCGTTCATCAAAGATAAAACTCGTATTGTATATATGATTGTGTTCATCTCGTTCTGGCACTGAACCTCCCACCACGACAATCTTTTCTCTCGTTGCCACTTCTGACAGCATGGCAAACGTCTCCCCTTCTGGGTAACATTCTGCATACTGAGAAAACAATTTGGTTTCATAAGGACAATTAAACATTTCAGGTAAAATAGCCACCTGGCACTTTGCTGCAGCCGCCCTTTCAATCATAGCCTGCGCTTTACGATTATTGACTGCTTTATCTGGAGTAACTGCCATCTGACAAATTCCTAATGTAACAATATTCGCTTTCATCCCTGCCTCCTTGTATGATTAAAGTATAAGAGTAAAACGTTATAAAAAACGAGTTCCTTCAAACTGAACATGAGACTTTCCTCCGCTGAACCAATAGAGATTGCCCCCACCTATAGAGGCGAGAGTTTTATGATTATATGATTAGATAAAGCATTCGCGGAAAACAAAAAATCACCTTTTCAGGCAATCAGAAATATAACTGTAAACTGCGAATTTCAGAAA
>Ga0209415_10005506_pt1 | contig 22716 bp, 18 predicted proteins | sample PeaSoiSIISIP2007_FD_187696 | JGI IMG/M metagenome (GOLD analysis project Ga0209415, IMG submission 187696) | Peat soil microbial communities from Weissenstadt, Germany - SII-SIP-2007 (SPAdes) (version 2) | ecosystem: Environmental > Terrestrial > Soil > Wetlands > Peat | place: Germany... | reverse complement strand
GGGAGGCAGGATGACGGCACCGGCCTCGATCGCCTCGGTGCGCTCGACGTCGTCGTGGTTGATCGCATTGGCCCCACAGACGCGGACGCAGGCGAGGCATTCCGAGCAAAGGCCGCATTGCAGACAGCGCGCGGCTTCTGCACGCGCCTGCGCCTCGGAATAGCCCAGCTCGACCTCGACAAAATCGCCGCGGCGCGATGCGACAGCCATCTCGGGCATGCTGACGCGAGGCGCAGGCACGATCTGGCGGTTTTGCACTTTGGCGTCGAGCTCGACTTTGCTCAGCGCGGCGACCGGCAGCGCGGGCTTGGGGTCAGGCGTGATGATACCACCGCGCAGGTAGCCGTGAATGGCTTGGGCGCTCCGATGACCGCCGGCGATTGCCTCAATCGCGAAAGCTGTGCCGCTGGTGCAGTCGCCGGCGGCGAAGACGCCTGCGCGGCCGGTTGCCATGGTCCGCGCATCGATCTCGACGGTCTTTTCCGCGGTTGTCCGGGTATCCGAATCGGCAGGAGCGATACCGAGGCCCACGCGCTGGCCGACGGAGAAAATCAGAATTTCTCCCGGGATCACGAGTTTCGCATCGGCTGCGACAATCGCGGTCGGGCGGCCGTTCTCATCCTTTTCGAAACGCGCGAGACGCTGGCATTCCACTCCGGCGATGCCACCCGCGCCATCGTCGAGGACCCGTAGAAAGTCGAGGCTGAACGCGATCTCGATGCCTTCCTCGCGGGCTGCTTTTTGCTCGTGCGCGCTTGCCGGCATTTGGCTCGAGCTTTCGCGCATGGCCATGCGGACCTTGCGTGCGCCCAACCGCACGGCGGTCCGCGCCACGTCCACCGCCACGTCGCCGCCGCCCGCGACGATCACATCCTTGCCGGCGATGCGCGCTCGCGGATCGACGGCTGCGGCACCCTCCTGGTCGCCGTTCGCGCGCTTCATCTCCGCCAGGCGAACGTCGCGGAGGAAATGTGTGTTAATGAGCACACCATTCAAGTTGTTGCCCGGGATGGGCAGCCGAATGCCTTCCTGGGCGCCGACGGCGATGAGCACCGCTGTGAAGCCCTGGGCAAACAAATCGTCCAGATTTTCGATCCGTGCATTGAGCCGAAGATCGATGCCCAGATCGAGGATGTCCTGGATCTCGCGGTCGATCACTTCGGACGGAAGCCGGTGCGCGGGAACGCCGAATCGGAGCATGCCGCCCGGTGCGGGCAGCGCCTCGAACACCGTTACGGCGTAGCCGAGGCGCACCAAGTCTCGTGCGGCGGTGAGGCCACAGGGGCCGGCACCGATGATCGCGATCCGCTCGTCGTGGCTGCGCGCGACAGGCTCCGGCTTGATGCGCGGCTTGGCATATTCGTGGTCGACGACGAAGCGCTTGAGTCCGCGGATGCTGACGGGCTCGTCAACCTTGCCGCGGCTGCACGCGCTTTCGCAGCGGTGGTCGCAGATGCGACCGCAGATCGCAGGGAACGGGTTGTCTTCCAGAATCGTGTGCAGGGCGTCCTGATAGCGTCCTTCGCGGATCAGGGAAATGTAACCTTGGGCGCGTTGGCCGGCGGGACAGGCATCCCGGCAAGGGGCGACGCCTTTTTTCTCGATGGCGTAAGCGGTGGGGATGGCCTGGGGGTAGAGCCGAAAGGCGGCGCGACGCGGGGCCAGGCCCTCATTGAAATCGTCGCCGAGAATACTCGGACAAACTTGCGCGCAGTCGCCACAGCCGACGCATTTGTCGGGGTCAACGTAGCGCGGTTTGCGCCGGAGACGAGCTGTGAAATTGCCGGCCTGGCCGTCGACGGCCAGGACTTCGGTATTCGTCAGAATCTCGATGTTGAGGTGGCCGCCGGTCTCGACCAGCTTCGGCGAGATGGCGCACATGGCGCAATCGTTGGTCGGAAAGGTCTTGTCCAACTGAGCCATGTGCCCGCCGATGGCGGACTTGGCCTCGACAAGGTAGACCTTGAAGCCTTGCGCGGCCAAATCGAGGCTGGCCTGCATCCCGGCAATGCCGCCGCCGACGACCAGGACGGCGCCGGTGGGATGGCCTCCGGCTCGGCTTTCGATTGCCAGGTCTTGGTGCGACATTTCAACTCCGCAATTTCCCAGTGTCGCAGAGGGCAATGCATTGATTTGGCGAGATGCCGTCGGCAAAATAGAGCCGCCCGGACGGCGACACGTTGCTAACGTTGTGTCATTGAACGGGAACTTCCCGATCCCTCCCCGGGACGCCACCGGGCGCGTCCGACACACAGACACCGAGTGCATCTGACCGACATAATCGATCGAAGTGAACGCCAATTGCCTTGATTTAGATCAGGGGCCCCTGCCGACGGGTCCCGCGCTACGCCAAGGCGATAGTGGGCAGGAGTGGGCACAAGAGGAGCACGGACGGGGCCGAGCTGGCGACCGGCCGACGCGGGCGTTCGCCCGAGAGCTCGTCGGCTATTCACGGTTCGCCTACCGCCGTCGCAGCAATGGTCCGTATCCCTCAGGAAGGGCTGCGCGGCGAGGACCGTCGGTAGCCTGATACACGACGCCACAGACGCCACGACCCCCAGCACTTCCGCACTGCGGGGTCGGGCGTTCAGGCTGCGCGCTGCATCACCTTGCCGGCCTCCCGCTCCAACTCGATCCGACGATCGCTATGGGGACGCTGCGGGCATAGGCGGTGATCGCGGCGGTCGCGTCCCAGAGGGTCTCGATCGGGCCGCTGTTCCTCGATCTCGTGGGTCGCCTTGATGTCAGCGACGAGCTTCCTCCCGAAGCGGTCCGCGAGGAACATCGCCACGTCATCGAGCCGCCTTTCTCGTGCGACCGCGATGGTCGCCAGCACGAGCCTCGCCGATCCGTTGGCGTATTCACTGAGGACGGGGACGACTTCTTCGAGCCACCGGTTTGGCGCTCCGGAGGTGTGGCGGACGCCACCAGCGCCAGCGCGAGACGCTCGCCGGTCATGTGTTCAACAGCAGCCGACGGGTGGCATACATCCAAATGCCAAGGAAGCTAGATCAGCCCCCCCAACCACCGTTCGGGCTGCCCGCGGCGCCGGTAGCCGTTTGCACCTCGCGTCTGGCTTGCAGCAAGGCCGGAACAGCGCGAATATTCCCGCCAGATCGCGCGTCATCCCCGGGAAGCCCGGTCTATAGCTCCAGCAGGCACTTACGCCTTGAGCGGTCAGCAAAGGAACGCCAACAATGAAACCGCGCAACCAGCAACGCCGCGGCGTAGGCGCGCGCGGATCGTCCATTTACAGCGTGCCTGAGATGGCTACGCCGCTTCAACAACAGGTCATCAAGAAGATTTTTTGGCGACTGATTCCGTTCGGCATTATTCTTAATGTGATTGCCTCCATCGATCGCACCAATATCAGTTTTGCGGCGCTGCAGATGAACCAGCGGCTCGGTTTTAGCGGGGCCGTGTTCGGCTTCGGCGCGGGAGTCTTCTTCTTAGGCTATGCGCTATTCGAGATTCCGAGCAATCTGATCCTGGCGCGCGTCGGAGCTCGCCGTTGGATCGCCCGCATCATGATCAGCTGGGGCCTCGTGGTCATCGCGATGGCGTGGACGCAGGGCGAGTACTCGTTCTACCTGTTTCGATTCCTGCTGGGCGTCGCCGAAGCCGGGCTCCTGCCGGGGCTGCTCTACTATTTCAACAATTGGGTGCCGCGCAAGGAGCGCGCGAAGGCCTTCGCGGCCCTGCTGTGCGGGTTCGTAGTGGCCAACATCATTGCCGGGCCGCTGGCCGGAGGCCTGATGAGCCTGGATGGTCTGTTCGGCTTGGCCGGATGGCAGGTCTTGCTCGTCACGGAGGGCGTTCCGGCGCTGATTTTCGGTCTGCTCACGCTCGGCGTGCTGACCGACAAGCCGGATGCCGCGAACTGGCTGAGCGCGGAGGAAAAAGCCACGCTCGGGGCGCTGATGGCGAGCCAGGAAGCGGCTCATGTCGGGGCGCGCTCGACCCTCTTTCGCCAGGTGCTGCGCAACGCCAATGTCTGGAGGCTCATCGGCTTTTGTTTCTTCATGCAGCTCGCGAATTACGGCGTGCTGCTGTGGCTGCCGCAGATCATTCGCTCGCTCGGCCAGTTGACCACCCTGCAGATCGGATTTCTGTCGGCCGGCCCCTATGTGCTGGGCGCGGTCTGCATGGTGCTGTGGGGCCGCCATTCCGATCGCACCGGAGAGCGCAGGTGGCATCTGTTCGTCGCGATCCTGGCGGGCGCCATCGGATTGGCGGGGAGTGCGCTCGCCGGCACTGCGGTTCTCGGTTATGTCGGGCTGTGCATCGCGGCGATCGGGATCAGCAGCACGTTCGGCGTGTTCTGGGCGTTGCCGGGCGATTACCTGCAGGGGCTCGCGGCGGCGGGCGGTCTCGCCTTCATCAACAGCGTCGGCATCACCGGCGCGTTCGTCGGTCCCTACGTGGTCGGCCTCGTGCGCGATCGCACGCCCGGCTTCACCGTCGCGCTGCTGCTGCTAGCCGGCTCGGCCGTGGTGGCGAGTCTGTTCGTGCCTTCGCTGCGCGCCGGCCGGGCCGTCGCACCGCGCGCGCTGCAACCCGGCGGCGCCGGCGGATGAGCGAGGCTCTCACCAGCTTTCGGGCCTTGCTGCGCCGGCTCGACCAGGAGGGGAGCCTGCGCCATGTGACGCGGCCCACCCGCGCGGAGCACGAACTGGTCGCGGTGATGCGCAAGGTGCAGAAGGGCTCGAACGTGCCGTTGCTGTTCGAGAACGTCATCGGCAGCCGCACCCCGGTCGCGACCAACATCCTCTCCCGACGCGACGTGCTGGCGGCGGCGCTTGGCTGCCCGCAGGATCGCCTGCTGGCCGAGCTCGTCGCCATGGAGCGTGCCGCCGTGCCGGTCGAAACGGTGACGAACGCGCCGGTGCAGGAAGTCGTGCTGACCGACGATTTCGATATTGCCGTGGACATCCCGCAGGTGATCCACTGCGAGCGCGACGGCGGGCCCTATATCAGCGCCGGCGTCTGCATCGCGCGACATCCGCTGACCGGAACCTACAATGCGTCCTGGAATCGCATCCAGCTCGTCAGCGGCACCCACGCGCGCATTCGCATGATGCCGCCGCAGCATCTCGGCCAATACCAGGCTTTGGCGGAGCGCTCGGACCAGGCTTTGCCGGTGGCCGTCGCCATCGGCGCGCCGCCGGCCCTGATGCTGAGCGCGGCGTCGAAAATTCCGATCGAGTCCGACGAGTACCAGACCGCCGGGGCGTGGCAGGGTTCTGCGCTACGCGTCGTGCCCGCCAAGACCGTGCCGCTGCTGGTGCCGGCCGATGCCGAATTCATCATCGAGGGCGAGGTCAAGCCGCACATCCGCGAGGAGGAGGGGCCGTTCGGCGAGTTCACTGACGCCTATGCGGAGATCAGCCTCAATCACGTGCTCCATGTCAGCGCCATTACGCGCCGCTCGGACGCGATCTATCACGTCATCCTGGCCGGTGGCACCGAGGATTCGGTGCTGCTCGGCGTTCCGCTGCAGGCCGAGGTTCTCAAAGCCGTGTCGGGGCTCGCCGAAATCCGCGACATCGGCACGCCCGGGCATATTTTCGGCTGCGTCATCGCCATGGCCAAGAGCAGCGACGAGCAGGCCGGCGCGGTGCTACAGGCCGCCATGGCGGCGCACCCGTGGATGAAGATCGTGGTGGTCGTGGATGCGGATGTCGATCCCCACGACGCCGATGAAGTCCTCTGGGCGATCCATACCAGAACCACGCCGGATACCGGGCTGCACGCTATTCCGGGTGTCGGAAGCTTTCAGCGCGCCGATGTGCGCGAGGTCCACCGCGGCAAGCTCGGGATCGACGCCACGGTCCCCATGCACATGCGCGATGTCTTCAGGCGGCGGCGCTTCCCGGGATCGGAGGATATTCGGCTCGAGGACTATCTGCCGCCCTGACCGATCGGTCGCCTCGATGCCCGGATGATCGCGGTTCATTGTGAGAGAGCTCCGATCGGCCGGCGACGCATCGTCTCGAATGTCGGGAAACAACCTATGGAGGCCGACGAATATCAAGGGGTCGACGCAACTGAAGCAACGTCTCTTCGGCGCACTCCGCCGCAGCACATTAATTTACTGGCGCAGGGCGCGGTTCTCTGCCGCAACCGTCTTTCTCGATCGCAGCAGCCCTACCACCGCCCACCAGATCAGTCCGAAAAGGCCCCTCAATCCGCGGCGAGTACCGCCTGAATAGCGATCGCCTGCCAACCGGATTATGCTTACGGTAGGGACAGGGGCGGACGGCAGCAGACGAGGTGCAGTCATGCATGAGCGAGGAAGTTTCGCAGTCGCGGGGCTGACCAGCCCGGAGAAGAAATTCGTTATCGATTTCATCGAGCGCAATCGCGAGGCGCTGAGCCGGATCGGCGATTCGATCTTCTATTTCGGCGAGCTAGGCATGCAGGAGAAGCGCAGCGCCGCGCTGATGACGGCGCTCCTCGATCGGCACGGATTCAAGGTCGAGACCGGGATTTCCGGCTTCCCCACCGCCTTCCTCGCGACCTACGGCGCCGGCGCGCCGGTGATCGCGATCCACACCGAATACGACGCCAACCCGTCGAATAGCCAGGCCTCCGGCGTCACCGAGCGCCGCGAAATCGTGCCGGGCGCGCCCGGCCACTGCGAAGGCCATAACGTCAATGCGGCTGTGATGATTTCTGCCGCGGTCGCGCTGCGCTATGCGATGGAGCGCTTCAAGCTTCCCGGCACCCTCAAGATCTTCGGCGCGCCGGCCGAGGAGCAACTCCTGAGCCGACCCTATTTCGTGCGCGACGGCTATTTCGACGAGGTCGACGTCGCCTTCCACGACCACATCCTCGACGCGTTCAAATCCGATTACGGCTTGGCCCAGGCCGCGGCGATTTCGGCCGATTTCACCTTCCATGGCGAATCCTCCCATGCGGCGGTTTCGCCCTGGAAGGCGCGCGACGCGCTCGACGCGCTGGTGCTCATGGACATGGGCATCGCGCAATATCGCGAGCACATGCATCCGACCATGACGGCGCACCGCGTCATCACCAACGGCGGCGAACAGCCCAATGTCATCCCGTCGCGCACAGCCGCCTGGTGGTATTTCCGCGATCCCACGGCGGCGGGCGCGCGCCGGCTGTTCGAGCAGGCCGTACGCATCGCCCAGGGCGCGGCGATGATGACCAATTGCGAGGTGACCACCAACGTGCGCGCGGCGGTATGGCCGGTTCGCTTCAACCAGACCATGGCCGAGGTTATCCAGCGCAACATCGAAGCGATCGGCGTGCCGCAATGGAGCGAAAGCGAGCAAGCCTTCGGCCGCGCCTTACAGCGCCAGGCGAAGGCGCCCGAGGACGGGCTCCATACCGCCGTCCCGCCGCTCACCGGGCCGACGCGGCAGATCGCGGCTTCCAACGATTGCGGCGACGTCTCGTGGAAAGTGCCGATGGGCCGCGTGTGGTTCCCGTCCAACGTGCCGCACGTCGCCTTCCACCACTGGACGGCAGGGGCGGCGCTCGCCACCTCGATCGCGCACAAAGGCGGCGAGGCCGGGGCGAAGGCGCTCGCCACCTCGGTGATCGATTACCTGATGAACCCGGAGCTAGTCGCCGCCACCAAGGCGAGCTTCGCGCGTGAGATCGGCGATGCGGTCTATCAGCCGCTGATTCCCAGCGACCAGCGCGCGCCGGCCGATCTTAACGCCGCGCTCATGAACAAGTTCCGCCCGCAAATGGAAGCCCATTACATCAAGGAGCCGCCGGTCTTCCGCGTCTGAACGCCGGCATCCAACGAGCGACGAAAGGATCGATGATGTCCCACCCGCCGCGCTACCGACGCCACTGGGAATGGCCCGGCAAGGCTCGAATCGCGATGTCCATCAACCTTGCGCTCGAGGCCTTCCGCAACAGGAGCCAGTACACACAGGAAACGCGCCTCGGCCGCCCCGATTATTTCTCGCTGTCTTTTGCCGAATACGGCGCCCGCGCCGGGATCTGGCGCGTGCTCGATTTCCTCGACGAGGTCGAGCTCAAGGGCAGCATGTCGATCAACGGCCGCGCCGCAGAGCTCTATCCGGACGCGGTCCGCGCCACCGCCGAGGCCGGCCATGAGGTCGTCGGGCACGGCTGGGAGAACGACGTCCTCGCCGACGACTCGAGCCCGGAAAGCGAGCTCGCCGAAATCCGCCGCGTCACCAAGGCGATTACCGATTCCGCGGGCATACGCCCTGTCGGCTGGACCAGCCCCGGCAGCGCGGGTTCGCCGAACACTTTGGAGCTGCTGGCAAGCGAGGGCTACATCTGGAACGGCGACCAGGCCAACGACGATCTGCCCTATGTGCGCTCGACCAAACACGGGCCGATGGTGCTGCTACCGCGCGTCAACATGTTCGTCAACGATCTCGTCATGTGGATCATCCCGAAGAGCTCGCCGACGGCGTTGTGGGAGAATTTCCGAGACACCTTCGATGAGCTCTACGCCGAAGGCAGCGCCGGCGCGCCGAAATGGGTCGAGATCGTGCTGCACTCCCAGTTCGCGGGCCGGCCGACGCTGATCCCGACCATGCGCAAATGCATCGCCTACGCCAAGCAACACGAGGGCGTATGGTTCACGCGCAAAGGCGACATCGCGCGGTGGACCCTCGAGCGCGAGGGGGCCGCGGCAAAGGCCGGAATTTGAAGGGCGGCAACCGTCGACCCGCAGGACGCCTCGGAAACCCTCGAGATGGGCATCCCGACGAGCATGGTCGCCGGGTCAAATAGCCCGATCCACGATACGTAAGCCCAGCCGCTGCGAAGACCGGATCGCGAGGCCGCGATGTTGGCCGAAGCGATGCGGCACGATCTCCTTCGGGCATCGCCCAGTGCTGAAACTTGCTCTACCGCGGCGTCTTGCCGCCTTCGTATTCGAGCAGCCATTCGGCGATGTCGCGCTTCCTCGCGAACCAGACCCCCTCCTGCTGCTTCGCATAGGCGAGGCATTGGCGGATGGTCGGGATGAGTGTGGGGCGCCCGGCGACGTGGCAATGGAGCGTGATCTCGATCCATTTCGGGCTGCCCTTCCGGCCTTCGGCATAAAGCTGATCGAAGGTCGCCTTGAAGCCCGACCAGATCACCTCCGGCGGGTTCTTCTGGAAGACCCACATGATGAGATCGTTCTGCGGCAGGTTGGCGCGCGGCATGATGACGATGTCGCCATTCTTCGTGGCCTTGCGGAACGGCAGATCCTCGCTCGCATCGTCGCCGTTCCAGACATAGCCCTCGGCCGCCAGGAGATCGAGGGTGTTGTCGGTGCCGGAGTTGCCGGGGCTGGTCCAGCCCACCGGGCGCGTGCCGCTCACCTGCTCGAGGATGCGGGTGCAGCGGCGGATCTCCTCGCGTTCGGTCTCGGCCGCGTCCTTCGTCATGCTGACATCATTGGCCCAGCCGTGACCGTTGATCTCATAGCCAGCCTTCGCCGCGGCCTGAACGACTTGGGGATGGCGCTCCGCCGCGAAGCCGTTGCAGGACATGCTGCCGCGCACGTCGAACTCGGCGAGCAGATCGAAGAGCCGCCAGGCGCCGGATTTCCAGCCGTAATCGCCATAGGATAACGAGAACGGATCCTTCTTGCCGGCGGCGATGTGCGAATATTGGCTCTGCTGCTCGAACGCCTCGAAGGCAAGGCCGACGGAGAGGACGATCCTCTCGCCCTTGGGTAGCGACCATTTGCGCGGATAGTTCATCGGTCCACTCCTTTTCCTGTCCTCGCCGCAGGCTGCGGCACTGGTCATGCCGGCGCTTTGCGTGTGGCCTCGGCGACGCAGCCATCCTGAAAGGCGGCGACGATCTGGTGGAATTCGTGCGCCTGCTCACGAAAGGGGAAGCTTCCGGCGCGGTTGACGAGATGGAATTGCGCCGCCGTCTGGCGCAGCGCGATCGCCGCGAAAAGCGCATAGCCTTCCTCCGCGCGCGTCGCCGGATCATGGCTCGACCAGACGAGCTGGGTTGGAACCATGAGCCCGTCGCCGCGACAGATTTCCCAGAGCCGCGCCTTGGTCCGGGCGAGGCTTGCGGCAAAACCGCGCGTGCGGTCCTCGCCCATCGCCGTCACGGCCGCGCGATGCGGCGCGCCGTCGCTCGCCGCGACGCTTGCGTCGAGCAGCGCGTCGTCGATATGGAGATGGGAATAGGACAACTGCTCGAACGCCCATTGCTGGGACGCGCGACTCCAGAGCGGCGGTGGTGGGTCGCGCAGCGCCAGCGTGTCGAGACTGTCGCCCATCGGCGCCGCCATGCGACTCGCGACGACCGACAGCGAGAGCAGGGCCGCCGGCCGCTCAAGCGCCGCCCAGAGCGCCACCATCGCCCCCAGATCCTGGCCGACGAGGTGACAGCGCGCGAGGCCGAGGCTGTCGAGGACGGCGAGGAGATGGCGTCCCATGCCGTCGACCGTCGGTACGCCGGAAAGGGCCGTGCCGCCGCTGCCCGGCAGATCAAGCGCGATTACCTCGCGCTCCGCGGCGAAGAGATCGAGCCCGGCGCCCCAAAGGTGCGCGCCGCCGCAATAAGGCGAAACGCCGGGCGTACCGCCGTGGAGAAATAGAACAACCGGGGCACCGCGCTTGCCGCCGCGAAGCAGGCGCGTCGCCCGACCGTCAACCGTAATTGTCTCATGCTTTGTCTGCGCCATGATCCCGCCTCACGACTGCGCAAGCGTGACGAAGCGGCCCAACGTCGCGTTGAAGCGCTCCGGATGCTCGCGATAAGGAAAATGTCCCGCCTGGTTGAAGATGTGCAGCTCGGTCCGGCGCTGATGCGCGCCGATCATGCGGAATATGTCGAAGGCGCCCTCGACGCTGGCGGTACGATCGTTATAGCCCCAGATGATCTGCACCGGCCGCTGCAGTCGCCCTTCATTCATCCACTGCAGGGTCTCGCGTTTCTGCTTCGCGAGCTGCGGGACGAAGAAGCGGGCGCCGGCCTGTTCCTCGACCATCTTGCGCACGCTCTCGCGGTATTTTGGCTGGTTGAGCACGTCATAGACGATTTCGATCCAATCGTCGGTGACATTGCGCGGGTTGAAGCAATAGCCCTCATAGGTCCAGCGCGCACTCTCCCGCGTATAGGGCGGATGCGGCGGGCCCGTCAGCACGATCTCATTGGTGCTGACCCGCGGGCTCAATGTGCCGCTGTTGACGATGGTGAGGGAGCGCACGAGCTGCGGATGGTCGAGGGCGACCCGCGCCGCCGCGAAGCCCCCGCGCGAATGACCGACGAGATGCACCGGCGGCAGCTTCAGCGCCGCGATGAAGGCGGCGGCGTGGCGGACCACCGCCGCCATGGTGTAATCCTCGTCCCGCAGCGGATTGCCGGTATAGCCCTGCCCCAGCTTGTCGAAGGCGACGACGCGGAACTGTCGCGACAACGGCACGAAGTTCAGGTTCCAGACCTGGGCGCTCGACGCCGATTCGGGCGTGCCGAAATTGCCGCCATAGATGAAGACGATCGGCTCGCCGGCGCCGGCGTCGTGGTAAGCGGTTGCGACGCCGTCGACCTCGATGGTCCGGGCCGGCGGCATCGCCGCGGCGCCGCGTGCGGCGGCGGCGGTATCGTCATGGCTCATGATGGGCTCCCTTGCGCGGCATCGTCTTTCGGCTCCAGGCGACCTTCATGTTGAAGGAAAAAGGGCACCCGCCCTGTTCGGCGGGCGCCCTTGCCGATCAGAGATATTTCTTGATGTACCACTCGGCGATTTCGCGCCGGTTGGTGAACCACACCTTGGGGTGGCCCTTGGCGTAGCGGATTACCTGGTCATAGGCCCAGACGCCGTAGGGCCGGCCATAGGTCGCGGTATGCGCGACGGCGCCGAGGATCTGTCCGCCCTCCTCATAGAGCACGTCGAATGCGCGGGAGAAGAGCTCGACATAGCGCGAAACCGACCCACCATGCTGATTGTGCATGGTGTCGTTCGTATCCCAGGGAATGCTCATGCCAACGAATTTGCGATTTTCCCCGACATCGATCGGGAAGACGCAATCGTTGTTCGCATAATCGTCGTGATAGATGAAGCCCTGGTCGGCGAGGAGGCGCGGCGTGTCGCGCTTGAACTGGCCGCCGGGACTGACCCAACCCACCGGCCGCGTCTCGAGTACCCGCTCAAAGACGGCCACCGTCTTGCGGATGTTCTCGCGCATCTGGTCGCTGCTCAGCGCATAGGTCGGAATGTCCTGCGCCCAGGAATGGGCGCAAGCCTCACGCCGGACCTTGCCGCCGCTGACGAAGTGCTTCGTCGCCTCGGGATAGCGTTCGACGGAAAGGCCGCTGAAGACGCCCATGGCGGTGATCTCATGCCGGTCCAGCAGCTCGGCGATGCGCCACATGCCGACCTCGGCATATTGCTGCCAGGACTCGAACAGCAGATCCTCCTGGCCGGCGCGGACCACCTCCTCGGGCAGAATCGGCACATTGACCAGCGAGCCGCCATGATGCGGCCCTTTGCTGAACTGCTCGAAGGGCACCTGCATCACGACCGCGATGCGCGCGCCATTGGGCCATTCGACCTTTGGAATGCCTTTTCCCATGATGTCACTTCCTCTCTCGGTTTGACACCGCCACATCAGCGGTGTTTCGAATGATGCAATACGCCTTCACTCACTGCGGCGGCGTCCGGGCGTGCGGATGCCTCCGGGTTGGCGGAGCCAAGACTCCGCAGCCGCCGCACCGCCTCGGCGATGAGGCCAGTGAGCCCGTCGGGGCAGAACATCGAGACCAGCAGCAGGAGCGTGCCGAGGATCAGAAGCTCGCCCTCGGGAGCAATCTTGATGACCTCCGGCATGATCACGAGGAAGAACGTCCCGAGCAGTGGTCCCCAGACGCTGTTCTTGCCGCCGATCATCACCGCGACGATGGTGGAGAGCGAGAGCGCGAAGCCGAGGTCGGTCGGCTGGTAAAGGCCGAAGCGATGTGCCAGCAGAGCTCCCGACAAGGCCTCGATCGCGGCGCCGAAGCCGAACACCATGACGCGCAGAAGCTTCACCCGCACGCCGAAGATCTGGGCCAGCATCTGATCGTCGCCGGTGGCGCGAATGGCGAGCCCGACCGCCGAGCGGTCGATGAGACAGATCAAGAGGAAGCTCATGAGCAGCGAAAGGACGATCGGCACCGGGCTGGTGACGAAGGGCACGCCCGAAAGCCCCAGCGCACCGCCGAAGAAATCGATGAGGCTGATGCCGGAGACCGCGGCCGAGGAGAGCGCCAGCGTCGTCACCGCGAAGAACCAGTGATGGAGCCGCAGCGTGAGCGCGGAGAAGAGCGCACCGAACAGAAATCCGGCCACCAGCGAGATCGGGATCGTCACGGCGGGCGGCAGGCCGAATCGCGCGCCGAGCGCACCCGAGACATAGCCGCCCACGCCCACGAAGACCGCGACGCCGATATTGAACTGCCCGCTGCGGATCTGCAGGAAAAGGCCGAGCGCCGCGATTGCGTTGATCGCGGCGGTCAGGAGAATGGTGGTCCAGAATGCCATGCGCCGCCCTTAGGCCACGCCCTGGGCCTTGACGAGCCCGGTGGGCTTGAGGGCGAGCACGATCATGAGAATGACGAAGACCCAGACATCGCGCGATTGCGAGCCGAAATAGGTGACGGCCACCGCCTCGACGACGCCGATCAGGATGGCGCCCAGAACCGCGCCGCGCAGGCTGCCGATGCCTCCCACGATCATCGCCACCAGCCCCTTGATGGCATAGGGAATGCCCATATAGGGCGCGACGAAGCCATAGCTCACCCCGGCGAGGCAGCCCGCGATCCCCGCCAGGCCCGAGGTCAGGATCACGGTGATCAGCACCATGAATTCCGGGTTGATGCCCATGATCCTGGCGGCGTTGCGGTTTTGCGCGACGGCGCGCACCTGGCGTCCGAAACTGGTGCGGGCGACCAGTAGCTCGAGCGCCAGCAACAGGACGACGGCGATGCCGGCGCTGATGAGCAGCCCTTCGGAGACGAGGAACCCGCCGATATTGAGGAAGGCGCTGCGCTGGAAGGGGAAGGGAAGGGCGCGGTTGCCGAGCAGAAGCGCCGCCAGGTTCTCGAGGATCATGCCGATCCCGATGGTGGCGATCAGCGGCATCTCGATCGCAGCGTCGCTCTTGAACCGCTGCGCCGGCCGGATGGCGCAGCGCTCGATCACCACCGCGATCAGCGCCGTCACCGCCAGCGAGAGCGCCATCGCCTCGATCGGCCCCAGCCCCATCATCACCGCCCAGACCACTGCCATGGCGGCCACCATCCCGACATCCGCATGCGCCATGTTGAGCACGCCCATGATGCCGAAGATCACGGTGAAGCCGACGGCATAGAGCGCGTAGATGCCGCTGCCGAGGAGTCCGTTCAGGATTTGCTGGAGCAGCATCGTCTAGCTTCCGAGATAGGCGGCACGAATGGAGGGATCATCGAGGAACTCGCAGCTCGCGCCCTCGCGGGTAATGCTCCCAAGCTCGAGCACATAGGCGCGGTCGCAGGCGTTGAGGGCGCGAAAGGCGTTCTGCTCGACCAGCAGCATCGGCAGGCCCCGCTTGCGCAGTGCCGCGAGCGCGCCATAGACCGCATCCTGGATGATGGGGGCGAGACCCAGCGAGGGCTCGTCCAGCAGCAGGAGCTTGGGCGCCCGCAGCAGCACCCGCGCGATCGCCAGCATCTGCTGCTCGCCGCCCGACATGGTGCGCGTCACCTGCCCGAGGCGCTCCTTCAGCCGCGGGAACAGCTCGAAGACTTCCTCGAACCGGTCGGCGCGTTCGGCGCGGGACAATTTGCGGCTGCCGATCAGCAACTCCTCTTCGACGGTGAGGCCGGGGAAGAGCTCGCGCCCCTCGGCTACATAGCCGATGCCAAGCGTGGCAATGCGCTGCGCCGGCAGTCCAGCGATGGCGCGCCCGGCGAAGACGAGCCGCTCCGCCGCCACCGAGGCGAGGCCCATGATGCCGCGCAGCATGCTGGTCTTGCCGGCGCCGTTGCTGCCGATGACGGCCACCGCCTCACCCGGGCCGATGCTGAGGCTCACGTCGCGCACTGCGGGCTTGCTGCCATAGGAGACGGCGAGCCGGCTGATTTCCAGCACGGGTTCGGCGGTCCCGCCCGTCATGCGACATTGGCTCCGAGATAGGCCGCGATCACCTGGGGATCGTTGCGGATTTCGGCGATCGTGCCCGAGGCCATGACGTGGCCGAAATTCATGACATAGACGCGGCTCGAGGTGCGGGCCACCATCTCCATGTGATGCTCCACCAGGATCACCGCGACCCCTTGCGCCGCGATCTCGAGAAAGAGCCCGGAGAGGGTCTCCTGCTCCGGCCGCGTCGAGCCGGCCGCGGGCTCGTCGAGAAGCAGGAGATGCGGCTCGATCGCGAGGCCGCGCGCGATCTCGAGCCGCCGCCGCTCGCCATACGAGAGCTCGTTCGGCCGCATGCCGGCCTTGCGCTCGAGCCCGACCCGCGCGAGCAGGGCCTGCGCCCGCTCGCGCGGATCCGGCAGAGCCCCGGCGCGGCGGCCGCGGTGCGAGCGCCGGTAGGAGCGGGCGGCAAGGACCACATGCTCCAGCACCGACAGGCGCTCGAAGAGGCGGACGTTCTGGAAGGTGCGGGTGATCCCGATCTCGACGAGCTGCGGCAGCAGGCTTCCGGAATGGGTCGTGCCGTCGATGACGATGCGGCCGGAATCGATCGGGATCACGCCGGAGAGACAGTTGAGGAGCGTGGTCTTGCCCGAGCCATTGGGACCAATGACCGCGGTCACCTCGCCGGCGCGTCCCTCCAGCGATACCTGGTCGAGAGCCAGGAGGCCGTCGAAGCGCTTGGAGACGGCTTCAACGCTGACGAACATGGATCACAACGACGCCGGCAAGACCGGCCCCGCCTATTTCGCGAGCGGCACGAAGCCCGCCTCGGTGTATTCGAAGAGGTGCGGCTGCTGCAGGAGATTGTCGCCCGAGCCGTCATAGCTGTAGATGCCAGAAACGCCTTCGAACTCCTGCTTAGAGCCGAGCTCGTTGCGCACCGCGTCGCGGTCCGCCTTCCCCGCCTTCTTGATGGCCTGGCCGACCAGCGCGACCACGTCATAGCCCAGCGCAGCATAGGAGGACGGGTCGTTTTTGTACTTCGCCTTATATGCCTTGACGAAGTTCTGCACGATCGGTCGCGGGTCCTTGGGGTCGAAGGGGAAGAAGGTGATGGCGCCGATCCCGGCCTTGCCCGCCTCGCGCGGAATGCGGGGATCGCTGAGACCCGGTCCGCCCACGAAATAGCCGGTGAAGCCCAGCGCGCGGGCCTGCGACATGATGAGCGTGCCGTCGCTGCCGATCGTCGAGACATAGAGGATGTCGGGCTTGGTGGCGATGATCCGGGTGAGCTGGAGCGTGTAGTTCTGATCGCCCCCGGTATAGCTTTCGGCGCCCTTGAAGTCGAAGCCGGCGGCCGGGGCTGCCGTCTTCATCACCTCGTACTCGCCGACGGTGAAGTTATTCGCCGTGTCATAGATGATCGACACCGATTTCGCGTTCTTGATGTCCTTCATCTGCTTCAGCACCACCGGGAGCGCCCGGGCGGTGACGAGCGGCGCGCGGAAGGTCCAGGGGCTGAAGTGCGGCAGCGGCCCCGCCGATCCCACCGAGATAATCGGCAGCTTCGCCTCATTTGCGATGGGGTCGATGGCCGCCAATTCGATGGTCGAGATCGAGAGAAAGGCGATGACATCCGGCTGAGCGGCGAAACGGCGGTAAGAGGCCACGGCCTTGGCGCGGTCTGCCTGGGTGTCGTCGTAATCGACGCGCATCTTGCGTGCGGAAAGACCGCCCTGGGCGTTGAAGTCGGCGGCCGAGAGGTCGGATCCCGCCCTCGCGTCCTCGCCCAGTGTGGCGCCCGACAGCGACAAGGCATAGCCGCCGCCCAGCACGATATCCTGCGCGCTCGCCGCGGATGCGCCGCCCAGCACCGCGCCGCTCAACATGAGTGCCGTCACCATGCCTTTCATAGAAATCTCCCTGCTTCCTAATTTCTTGATGTGTGCCGTTTCGCCGCCCCGGCGCTGATCAGCCGGGAAGGCTCTGCAGTAGCTCCACCGGATCGCCAGGAAAGGCTAGTGGCGGATGACGCGCCCGACATTGATCTGAATCAAGGGCGGGTGCGGGCCCTCGGCGACGCCTTCGAGATTGCTGTTCTGCGACAACGAGCGCCGCTGATTCGCCCCGCGCCGCGTGGCCTGCGGGTCGGATCAGGCCGGCCTGCCCTGGCCGGTGGAGCGGCGGTCGATCTCATCGGCGAGGCGCCGAAGCGGCTCCGCGACCCGCACGGTGAACGCTGGTCAACCGGACGGATCTGATTCGCGACAGGCACAGGCTTCTCAGGAACGGTCCGGGCTGCGCTCGACACCGACAGCCTCACGGCTGCTGCCTTTTGGCTTCCGGCTGCCGCAGCAGAATGCTATCGTTCGCCGATCCGTGGTCATCTGGGGAATGTCGGTGGAGATTAAAAATGCCGAATTATCCTGAGCCGTTCTCCGTTGATTTCGGCAAGTACACGCTTGAGCAATATCCGGACTATCGCAAGGACCAACCGCCGGACGTCTACAAGCTAGGTGTCGCGAACTACCTCGATGAATTTCAATCGATTTGGGGCCGCCAATGGGGCGCCATGGGCATGGGACGGCTTCGCGAGGTGGCGCTCTGCAAGCCGTTGCGCTGGGAGACCAGCGAGTTCTTCACGCAGGATCCGAATTTTTTCCTGCTCCGCTTTTCGGGCAAGCTCAACTTCGACGACATGGCACGTGCCCACGATCAATATGCCGAGATCCTGACCAAGAATGGCGTCAAGATCCATTGGATGGAATTCAAGGATCCGATCGGAGCGTACGGCCCGATGCGAAAGCTCTTCGTCGTCTGCGAGGTCCGTTTCGTGCGCGGTGGCGCGATAATTCCGCGCTTCGGTCATGCATCCTACAAACGTGGTCTCGAGCGCGAGTTCACCCGCTTCGTCGGCGAGCTCGGCTGCCCCATTTTGCTGACGGTGCACGGCAGCGGCATCTGCGAAGTGGCACCCATGTTCATGCCGCTAACGGATGATGTGTGGATCGGCGGTCTAGCGTGCGCCTGCAATCAGGAGGGTCTCGATCAGGTCCTGCCCGTGCTCAAGCGCGCTGGCGTCGCCGAGGTCCATGTCATGCAGTTGCAGACTATAATGGATACCTTCAGCTCTGGAGGAGAGTTCCACACCGACATGGTCATCCACCCGGTCGCGGAGAAGCTGGCGCTCGTCTATCCGGGGCACCTTCCGTGGGTGACCTATACCTGGCTAAGGGATCTGGGTTACAAATTCATAGAGATTCCTGCTGACGAGCAGAAGTTCTATCCTGCGAATCTCCTTCTTCTCGAACCGGGTAAGCTCGTCATGAACGCGCGCGCGGAAAAGACAATCACGGCACTCAGACGCGCGGGGGTAGAGGTCATTCCTTTCGACTCGTCGGGCATTATGCAGGGAGGCACCAACGGCATCAAATGTATCACCATGGAACTTCTCCGTGATGATGGGCCGAGAATGCACAAATGACGACGCAGCAGGTCTGACAGCAAACAGCACTGGCAATTTGGCGTGACAACAAAGGCGGGAGATATGCGATGTCATGGGGAGAAATCAAGACCAATCATTGTCGGTCAGCGCTCGTAGCCGTGTTTGCCTTTGTGGCACTCGCAGCCCAGGCGAAAGCCGAGGAACTCACAAAAGTCTCGATCCGCATGGATTGGGTGTTGAACGGGTATCACGCCCCGTTCTTTGTCGGCGTGAAGAACGGCTATTATCAGAGCGAAGGACTGGACGTTACCGTTCAACCGGGCAATGGTTCGGGCGTGGTCGCCCAGGCTGTCGGGAACGGCAATGGGACATTCGGTTACGTCGACGGTGGCACGATGATTAATCTCGTGTCCAAAGGCCTCGACGTCAAAGCCGTCATGGGCATCCTGCAAACGAGCCCGCTTGCGGTCGTTTACAACGTTTCGACAGGTATCAAGGAGCCGAAAGACCTCGAAGGCAAGAAGATCGGCGTGACCAATGGAGAAGCGCCGCTCATCTTGCTGCCAGCCTTCTTCAAGGCCGCTGGCGTCGACCCGGCGAAAGTTACCTTGGTGAATGCCTCCGCCGCCTCCAAGGAAGCGATTCTGCTCAGCGGCCAAGTGCAGGGTGAAACGGAATTCACCTTCGTAGCGTTGCCACCGCTCGAAGCACATGGACTCAAGGTCGCCGCTTTCAAGTTTGCTGACTACGGCGTCAACGTTCCCGGCAACTGCATCATTGCACGAAGTGCCTACATCGCGAGCAATCCCGAGGTGGTGCAGAAATTCGTACGCGCAACGCAGAAGGCCTATGAGTGGACCGTTGCCCATCCCGCCGAAGCGATCGACATTCTTGCCGCCGAAAATCCCGGCGACAAGATCGAAAAACCGGTGGCGCTCAGGGATCTCGCGCTGTCGCTCGAGCTGCTTCATTCGAAGGCGACAGCGGGCAAGCCGATCGGCGTGATGTCGGCGGAGGATTGGCGCCATGGCGAGGACCTTCTGGCCCAGTACCAGGGCATCAAGAAGCTTGGCGACCCCGGACGATATATGACCAATGCCTTTTTTGCGGCCAAGTAGCGGCGCGGAGTCCCGCGCCGCAGCGGGAGAAATTGCCTCACCGTCGCGCTCGCTTTGGAATCGAATGACGCACGGGTCTGGCGCGCCTCGAAGCGCCGCCCCCCACGGTCGACTTCCGTCGAAAGGTCAGGCGGAGGGCATGGTGGGCGACGGCAAAGGCGATCCCGAAATCGGCGTGAATGCCAAGGAATTCCTCTCCTTCAGGGAGGTTTCCAAATATTACGGCGTGGGAAGCAGTCGCCTGCATGCGGTCGATGGTGTCTCGTTCTCGGCTCAAGAGGGCGAGTTCATTTCGATTCTTGGACCCAGCGGCTGCGGGAAGAGCACTATGATGATGCTCGCCTCGGGGCTGATTCCGGTCTCCAGTGGGGAAATTCACATCGCCGACAGGATCGTGGATCGGCCCTATACGGACCTGGGCATCGTTTTCCAAAATGATCTTCTGTTGGACTGGCGCCGCGTGCTGTCAAACGTTTTGATACAGGCGGAGTTCCGGGACTGGAAGGTACGCCAATTCGAACCGCGCGCGCGCGAACTCCTCGCGCGCGTCGGTCTCAAGGGTTTCGAGCACAAATACCCCCACGAGCTTTCAGGCGGCATGCGTCAGCGCGTTTCGCTTTGCCGCGCACTCATTCACGACCCCAAGCTGTTGCTGATGGACGAGCCATTCGGCGCGCTCGATGCCCTTACACGGGACCAGCTCAATCTTGACCTGCAACGGATCTGGCTCGAAAATCAGAAGACGGTTCTTTTTGTGACGCATTCCATTCCGGAAGCCGCCTTTCTTGCCGACCGGGTCTTCGTGATGGCGCCGCGGCCGACGCGGATTCTGGAGGTCATCAATATTGATCTGCCTCGGCCAAGAGCGCTTGGGATCAGAGAATCGCCGGAATTCGCCACTTATGTCAGGCGCATCTTGGACATCTTCTATTCGATGGGCCTATTCGCCTCCTGAGTCCGCGGCGTGGAAAAGGGGAATTGCGCATCTTTATGTCGCGGCTCCTGGGCGATCAAAGAATGTCAGCGGTGCTAGTCCGGACGCCGGGATTTAGCTGCATAGGAGCGCTGATCATCCGTTACGGCTATCCCTTCGGGCTGGCGGTTATGGCGATCTTGCTCTGGGAATCGAGCGTCCACATCTTGCAAGTTCCCGAATATCTCCTGCCGGCCCCGCATATCGTTGCGCTCAGCTTGCTTGGCAATTGGAGCGTGATATGGGTGAATGTTTGGCCGACCTTAGCCGAAATCCTGGCTGGCTACTTCTTGAGCATCATTATCGGTGTCCCGTTGGCCATTGCAATCGTTTACTCGAGGTTGGCCGAGAGGACGCTTTATCCGCCGATGGTCGCCTCGCAGGCGATTCCCAAGATCGCGATTGCGCCCCTGTTCATCGTGTGGATGGGATACGGGATCATGCCGAAGATGTGGATAGCTTTCCTGATCGCTTTCTTTCCCATCGTCATCGACACCGTCGTCGGCCTTCGCTCGATTCATCCGGAACTGCTTCTTCTGGGCCGCTCGATGGGTGCCGGCAGCTTGCGCGTGTTCATCAGGCTACGTCTGCCGAATGCGTTGCCCAATCTCTTCGGTGGACTTAAAGTCGCGGTCACTTTCGCCGTCGTCGGCGCAATCACCGGGGAGTTTGTCGGCTCTGAAAAAGGGCTTGGCTATTTGTTGACCTCGGCGAGCGGCAACATGGACACGGCCCTCGTGTTCGCAATTCTCGTCGTAATCTCGGTCATCGCGATGGTACTTTTCGTGCTCGTGGAGGTTCTCGAGCGGCTGGTCATTCCATGGCACGCTTCCATCCGTTTGCGCGGAACGGGCGGGCAATAGCGCGCTGCGGGCCGGTTGTCCCTTCTCAAAACCTGATCCGCACCGTCGGTCAAGGACCAGCGGGTCAGGGAAATCGGCATCAACATCGTCTCGACCCAGGATCTTGTTCCCGGCGAGAAGTCGGGGCTCGCAGGCGAGAACCGCACCGCGCCGATGATCTCGCCGCCCGCGTCCTTGAAGCCTTTGGTGAAGGCGGCCTCGGCGTCGTGGCCCGGGATGAAGTCGCTCACCGCTGTGTAGCCCTTCTTCCAGCCCTGCTCGGCGGCCCATTTGCCGAGCGGCAGCGAGGTCTGCCACTGAGTGAAGGCATCACGCACGACATAGGGCGAAAGCCGCGTAATAGCCACGCCGCCAGCATTGGTGATGATGAACGGAATCTTCGCTTCCATCGTCAACGGCGCGATGGCGGTCGCCTGCGGCGAGCCGATGACGCCGAGGAGAAGCTGCACGTGTTCGCGCGTGATGAGCTCCTGGGCGACGCGCTTGCCGACCTCCGCCTCCGAAGTGTCGTCACGCTTGACGAGCTCGACCTTGACGCCCGGCGGCAGGTCCTTTTCGTGCTCCTTCGCGTAAAGCTCGATGCCCTTCTCCATCTGGTCGCCAGGTTGGGCAAGGAAGCCGGAGAAGCTGTTGATGATGCCGATCTTGATCGTCTGGGCCGATGCCGGCGCGGCGAGCGCTGCGGCGAGCGCCGCGGCAAGTCCGATGACACGTGTCTTCTGCACGGTTCCCCCCTGCGTGAACGATTTATCCGACATTCTCCGGATGGCCGGGGATTCCAGGGAATGATGTTCCAATCCGGCCTTACGGACAAGGGAGTCTGACCGCGGCGGGCGGCGGCCGGGCTCGACGCCAAGCTCGTGACGCCGCACGTCATGCGTCACACCGCGATTACCGCCTTGGTGCAGGCCGGCGTCGATCTGCCGACGATCCAGCGGATCAGCGGGCATAAGACGCTTGCCATGGCGATGCGTTACAGCCACGTCCACGGCTCGCACATCGATCGCGCCATTGCGGCGATCGGGCGCCCATTGCCGGAACAGTCGGCGAACGAAACGGGGAGCACGATTACACAGGAACTGCACAACGCCGCTCGCCAAAGCACCAAGCTGCGCGCCATCCAATAGCGGCGGAAACTCGCGGAAATCAGCGGTTTTCAGCGCTTGGAGGCCGGAAGCGGAATCGAACCGCTGTACGAGGATTTGCAGTCCTCTGCATAGCCACTCTGCCATCCGGCCGAA
>Ga0209415_10005505_pt1 | contig 22722 bp, 24 predicted proteins | sample PeaSoiSIISIP2007_FD_187696 | JGI IMG/M metagenome (GOLD analysis project Ga0209415, IMG submission 187696) | Peat soil microbial communities from Weissenstadt, Germany - SII-SIP-2007 (SPAdes) (version 2) | ecosystem: Environmental > Terrestrial > Soil > Wetlands > Peat | place: Germany... | reverse complement strand
TTGGTAGCGGGGGAGGGAGTTGAACCCCCGACCTTGGGATTATGATTCCCCTGCTCTAACCAGCTGAGCTACCCCGCCGCCCGGAAGGCCCGCGATATAAGAGGAAGCCGGCGCCGAGGTCAAGCCGGCGCCGCCGGCGCGGCGCGGATCGCGCCGCCGCCCAAAAGCCGCGCGCCGTCATAGGCAACGCAAGCCTGGCCGGGGGCTGCGCCGAAGGCGGGCTCGTCGAGCGCCGCCACGCCGCCGCCGGCATCGTCGAGATGAAGCGTCGCCGCGCGCGGCGCCTGGGCCGAGCGCAGCTTGACCTGGCAGCGCAGGCCGGCGCGCGGCGGCGCCTCGGCCAGCCAATTGACTTGGCATATCCCCACCCGCGCCGCCGCCAGCGCCGCGCGCGGGCCGACGACGACGCGCCGGCTCTCGGGCTCGAGCCGCAAGACATAGAGCGGCTCGGAAGCGGCGAGGCCGATGCCTTTGCGCTGCCCGATGGTGAAATGAATGATTCCGGGATGCCAGCCCAAGACGCGGCCGCCCTCATCGACGATCTCACCCGGCTCGGCGGCGCCGGGCCGCAGCTTTTCGATCACCGCAGCATAGGAGCCTTGCGGCACGAAGCAGATGTCCTGGCTGTCCGGCTTCTCCGCCACCGGCAGGTCAAATTTTCGCGCGAGCCGCCTGGTTTCGTCCTTCACCAGACCGCCCAAGGGAAAGCGCAGGAAATCGAGTTGCGCCCGCGTCGTGCGGTAGAGGAAATAGCTCTGGTCGCGGCTTTCATCCGCGGCGCGGTGAAGCTCGGGTCCGTCGCGGCCGATGACGCGCCGCGCGTAATGGCCGGTGGCGAGCGCGGCGGCGCCCAGATCGCGCGCCACTTCGAGCAAATCGCGGAACTTCACCGTCGCGTTGCAGGCAACGCAGGGAATCGGCGTCTCGCCCTGCACATACGCATCGGCGAAGCCGTCGATTACGTCTTCGCGGAAGCGGCGCTCGTAATCGAGCACGTAATGCGGGATGTGCAGCGTCTCGGCGACGCGCGCCGCATCGCGCACATCCTGCCCGGCGCAGCAGGCACCCTTGCGGCCGATGGCGGCACCGTGATCGTAGAGCCGCAAGGTGATTCCGACGACCTCGCAACCCTGCTCCACCAGCAGCGCCGCGGTGACCGAGCTGTCGACGCCGCCCGACATCGCCACCACGACGCGTCCCGGCGCTCCCTCTTCCATGCGCGCGCTCACAGATTCATCATGTTGCGGGTCGCCGCCGGCAGCTTGACGGTGAGGCCGTCGAGCTCCTCGGTCATGACGATCTGGCAGCCCAGCCGCGAGGTCTTGGTCAGACCGAAGGCGAGATCGAGCATGTCCTCCTCGTCCTCGCTCGCATCCTTCAGAAGCTCATACCATTCGGGATCGACGATGATGTGGCAGGTCGAGCAGGCGAGCGAGCCTTCGCAGGCGCCTTCGATGTCGATGTCGTGGCGATGCGCGATCTCGAGCACGGACATACCCACCGGCGCGTCCACCTCGTGGCGCGTGCCGTCGCGATCGATGAAGGTCATTCGCGGCATCGGTGAAAGCCTCGTCGCTCAGCCGGCCGGCGGCGCCAGATCCTCGGCAACCACCGCCGCACCGAGCGCCGCACGGTCCTCGCGCGCGGCGCTCCCAGCGAAGGCCGAAGCGGCAGAGCGGTCGAGCAGCCGCAGCGGCTCGAGCCCCGCCGCGCGCGCCGCCGCCTCGATCACCCGGCGCGCCTCGTCGCTTTTGGCATCGGCGGCGATCACGGCATGCGTCACCGGCCGCTGCAGCTGCTTCTCCGCGCGCCCGCGCAGGCCCAAAAGCAGCGCCGCATCGCCGTCTCCGTCCCGCGCTAGCCGCCGCTCGCCATCGACGCCCGGCAGAATCTCGGCGTTCCCGCCGAGCGCCACGGCCACGGCGCCGCTCTCCGCCGCGAGGTCGATGCCGACCGCCGCGCCCGGCCCCTCGGCCGAAAGCGGCTCGCCCTCCGGCTCCTCGATCTGAAACAGCTTCATCGCGGCTCAGACGTGGAAGGATTCGCCGCAGCCGCAGCGTCCCTTCTCGTTGGGGTTGCGGAAGCTGAAGCCTGATTGCAGCTTGTCCTCGACGAAGTCCATCTCGGTGCCGATGATGAACATGGTCGCCTTGGGGTCGATCAGGATGGTGACGCCCTTGTCCTCGACGATCTCGTCGAGCGTGCCCTTCTCGTCGGCGTATTCGAGGGTGTAGGTCAGGCCCGAGCAGCCGCGCGACCGCACGCCGATGCGGATGCCGACCGAAGGCTTGCCGCGCTGCGTCAGCAAGGCCTGGATGCGCCTTGCCGCGGCCTCGGTGACCGTCATCGCTTGTTTCCGCGCCATGCTCGTGCCGCTCCTGCTCAAAACCGCCACCCTCCCGGCCCTTATGTGGCTCCTGCCGCGGCGCTTGTCACCCCGCGCGGGGCGAGCCGCCGCGCCGCCGCCGCCAGCGTATCGACCGCGAAATCGACCTCCTCGGACGTGGTGAAGCGGCCGAGGCCGATGCGCACCGAGGCCGCCGCCAGCGCATCCTCCAGCCCGAGCGCGCGCAGGACATAGGACGGCTCGATCTCGGCCGAGGTGCAGGCCGAGCCGGTCGAGAGTGCCAGTCCCGGGCAGGCCTCCATCAAAACGGTCGCGGGAATGCCGGGGAAGCTCAGATTGAGGTTGCCGGGAAGCCGCCGCTCGAGATCGCCGTTGACGACGGCCTCGGGCACGCGCGCCTTTATCCCGGCGAGGACGCGCCGGCGAAAGCCCAGGAGACGCTCGGCCTCCGCCGTCATTTCGGCCTGGGCAAGCGCCGCCGCCTCGCCGAGCCCGACGCAGAGCGGGGTCGGCAAAGTGCCCGAGCGCAAGCCGCGCTCCTGCCCGCCGCCATCGATCAGCGGCGCGATGCGCGCCCGCGGCCGGCGCCGCACGAAAAGCGCGCCGATGCCCTTGGGGCCGTAAAATTTGTGGCCGGAAATCGAGAGCAGATCGATCCCCAGCGCCGCCAAATCAATCCGCACCTTGCCGACGGCCTGCGCCGCGTCGCTGTGGAAGAGAATGCCGCGCGGCCGAGTGAGCGCGGCGATCTCGGCCAAAGGCTGCAGCACGCCGATCTCGTTATGCGCCGCCATGACCGAGACGATCGCGGTGCGCTCTTCGAGTGCGCGCTCGAGCGCCGCGAGATCGACGAGCCCGTCGCGCCCGACCGGCAGAAAGGTCACGCGGAAGCCCTCGCGCTCGAGCGCATGGCAGCTCTCGATGACGCATTTGTGCTCGGTCGCGAGCGCGACCAAATGGTCCTTGCCGAAGGCGCGGTGGAAATGCGCGGCGCCCTTGAGCGCGAGGTTGTTCGATTCGGTGGCGCCCGAGGTGAAGACGATCTCGCGCGGCTCGGCGCCGATCAACGAAGCGAGCTGCGCCCGCGCCCGCTCCACCGCCGCCGCGGCTTCGCGGCCATAGGCATGCGTGATCGAGCCGGGATTGCCGAATTTCTCGGTGAACCACGGCAGCATCGCCGCGACGACGCGGGGATCGCAAGGCGTCGTCGCCTGGTAGTCGAGATAGACGGGCGGCCGGTTGGCGCCTGCGGCTTTCATGCGGCGCTCGCCCGCCGGCGCGCGTAGAGCGCGCCCCAGGCCTCCACGAGATGATCGATGTCTCGCTCCGTGCTGCTCCAGCCGAGGCTCACCCGGATGGCGCAATCGGAGTCATCGGGCGCGACGCCCATCGCCTCCAACACATGGCTGCGGCGCAGCTTGCCGGACGAGCAGGCGGAGCCCGCGCTGACCATCACGCCGGCGAGATCGAGCGCCATGACCTGCGTCGCCGCCGGTATGCTTGGCATGGCGATGCAGAGCGTGTTGGCGAGCCGAGGCGCCGTCGCAGCAAAGCTGCGCGCGCCTGGCGCGATCGCGAGAAGCCGCCGCTCCGCCGCGTCGCGCAAGACCGCAAGCTTCGCGTAGGCGTCGATCCCCGCGAGCGCGCAACGCGCTGCTGCGCCGAAGCCGATGATGCCTGGCAGATTCTCCGTGCCGGCGCGGCGGCCCCGCTCCTGCCCGCCGCCGGACCAGAGCGGCGCGAGCGGCAGATCGGGCGATGCCACGAGCGCGCCCACGCCCTGCGGCCCGCCGATCTTGTGCGCCGACAGGGTCAGGAGATCCGCGCCCGAGCGGCGAAAATCGAGCGGCAGCTTGCCGGCCGCCTGCACCGCGTCGCAGTGGAGGAGCGCGCCGTGCGCATGCGCGATCCGCGCCGCCTCCGCGACCGGCTGAATCGCGCCGGTCTCGTTGTTGGCGAGCATCAGCGAGACGAGCGCCGGCCGCGCCGCGGCGGCGAGCCACGCATCGAGTGCCACGAGATCGGCGCGTCCGTCAGGCAAGGCCGGCAAAACCGCGGCGTCCGGCCGCGCGAGACGCACGGAATCATGCTCGATGGCCGAAACGATCAAGCGGCGCTCGGGCAGGCCCTTGAGCGCGAGCTGGTTCGCCTCGGTTCCGCCGCTGGTGAACACCACCGCGTCCGGCGCCGCGCCGCACAACGCGGCGACATCGCGGCGCGCCGCCTCTAAGGCTTGGCGCGCGGCGCGGCCCCAGCGATGCACCGAAGAGGGATTGCCGCAGCGGCGCAGCGACTCCGCGATCGCATCGGCGACCTCGGCACGCAGCGGCGCGGTGGCGTTCCAATCGAGGTATGTCGCGCGCGGCGTCGTCACGGCGGCGAAGACTGTCCGAGGCGTCACTGAGCGGCGATCGCGGGGTGCTGCAATCCGCGGCTCTCGCAATGGAGCGCGCCGCTGCGACCGAGAACGCGCCGCTCGCACACATCAGCCAAGGTCACCGAGCTCAAATAGAGGTGGATCTGATTGCCCAGCTCTTCCCACAAATCATGCGTCAGGCACCGGCTCTGGTTGCCGGAGCACCCCGTCGGCGCACCCGGCGTGCAGCGGGTGGCGCGGATCGGCTCGTCCACCGCCAGGATGATGTCGGAGATGCGGGTCCCATCGGCGCCATGCGCGAGCAGATAGCCGCCGCCGGGACCGCGCACGCTCCGCACCAATCCGCCGGCGCGCAGCTTGGCGAAGAGCTGCTCCAGGTAGGACAGCGAGATCTGCTGCCGCTCGGCGATCTCGCCCAATGCGATCGGATCGCCCTGGGCCTGGCCGTGCTTGGCCAGATCGACCATCGCCATCACCGCATAGCGTCCCTTGGTGCTGAGCCTCATGCCGCACTCCCTCTCGCTTCCCGGTCAGAGCTTGCGGCGCTCGCGCGCTTCGTCGAGCAAGACGGGCTCGCGCGCCACTGCGAGACCGCGCTCGTACTCGGAAAGCCGCGCGCGCAGCGCCGCGACTTCCTCCTGCAGCGCATTGAGCGCCCGCGCGACCGGATCGGGAATGTCGTCGCACGGCGTGCCATAGGGCAGAAATTCGCCGGGCTTCTGCGGCTGCGCCTTTTCGCCCAAGGCCTTGGCGGGAATGCCGGCCATGGTTGCGCCGGCCTGGACCGCCGACAGCACGACGGCGTTGGCGCCGATGCGCGCGCCGCGCCCGACCGTGAAAGCGCCGAGCACCTTGGCGCCGGCGCCGACGATGACACCGTCCTCGAGCGTCGGATGGCGCTTGCCGCGGTGCAGCGTGGTGCCGCCCAAGGTGACGCCTTGATAGAGCGTCACGTCGTCGCCGATCTCGGTGGTCTCGCCGATGACCACGCCCATGCCATGGTCGATGAACAGCCTGCGGCCGATCTGCGCCCCCGGATGAATCTCGATCCCGGTGAAGAAGCGCCCGAGATGCGAGAGGAGGCGCCCGAGCACCAGCCATCCCCGTCGCCACAGCCCATGCGCGGCGCGATAGAAGATGAGCGCGTGAAAGCCGGGGTAGCACAGCACCACCTCGAGCGTCGAGCGCGCCGCCGGATCGTGCTTGAGCACGGTCGCGATTTCATCGCGTAGGTTCTTGAAAATCATGGGAGTTACTGTGCTATGATCCGATCTGCCGAAGGGTCCGTCAGCGGCTGGCGGGAAAGACGCGCCGGTCGCCGCTGCGGCGGGAGCCGGACCTTAACTAAACCCAGTAAATTGGTCAAGTTTGTGGGCACGGGAGTGGTCGGCGGCTGCATGGAAATCCTACCAAATAGCTGGGGTTTTGGGCGCCGCGTTGCAAGGCGGGGCGGCGGCGATGCCTGAGGTCATCATCAACGGCCCGGACGGCCGGCTCGAAGGCCGCTACCACCATTCGCCGCAAGGCACGGCGCCGGTGGCGCTCCTGCTCCATCCCCATCCCCAGCACGGCGGCACCATGAACAACCGCGTCGTGTACGCGCTCTATCAGGTCTTCGTCCGTCACGGCTTCTCGGCCCTGCGCTTCAATTTCCGCGGCATTGGCCGGAGCCAGGGCATTTTCGACCGCGGCGAGGGCGAGTTGTCGGACGCCGCCGCCGCCCTCGATTGGCTCTTGAGTTACAACGCCAATGCCGGCGCGGTCTGGATCGCCGGCTTTTCCTTCGGCGCCTGGATCGGCATGCAGCTCTTGATGCGGCGGCCGGAGATCGACGCCTTCGTTGCCGTGGCGCCGCCGGCGAATCTGTTCGATTTCAGCTTTCTCGCACCCTGCCCCGCCTCGGGCCTGATCATCCAGGGCGACCGCGACCAGCTCGTTCCGCTCGAAGCCGTGCAGCGGCTCATCGACCGGCTGATGCAGCAACGCGACATCGCGGTCGAGCACCGCCTCATCGCCGGCGCCGATCATTTCTTCTCGTCCCATCTCGACGCCGTCAATTCGGCGCTCGAGGACTACATCGCCGGCAACCGCGGCAAACGCGTTGCGGCCGCGGGGCCGTAGCGACGCGCCTTGGATATTCGTCGGATATCCGGTAGGATAGCGCGGATCTGTGGGAGCGAGGCCGCGGATGCAGGTTCGCATTGCGCGCTGGGGCAATAGTCTTGGCGTCCGTATTCCGAAGCCCATCGCCGAGCGCTTGGGCTTGATCGAGGGCGCACGCGTCGAGATCGCGGCGGAGGACGGCCGCGTCGTCATCTCGCAGGGGCGTCCTCGCTATGCCCTCAAAAACCTTCTCGTGGGCATGACCCCCAAGGCGATGCGCAAGGCCTTCGATTGGGGACCGGACATCGGCCGCGAGTCCATCGACTAGGATGCGCTTTGAGCCGCAGGCCGGCGATCTGATCTGGACCGATTTCGATCCGCGCGTCGGCCGCGAGCAGAGTGGCCGCCGTCCCGCCCTCGTCGTTTCGCCCGTCGAATTCTGGCGCGCGAGCGGCTTCGCCATCGTCTGCCCGATCACCTCGCGCGTGCGTCCCTTCGGAACCAGCACGCTGCTGCCGGCGGGGCTGACCGTCGCCGGCGAGATCCTAGCGAGCCACGTTCGCAGCATCGACACCTTCGCGCGCCCTATTGCCTTCGCCGGCTCGGCGGTTCCGGCTCCGGTGCTCGAGGATGTTCGGGCGAAGCTCGCTGCGCTGCTGGGCATCGGCTGACCGTCTGCAGGTCGAGAGGAACACATGACACTGTGGAAGATCAATTGCATGGAGGATGAGTATCCTGGAATGTGGCAGCGTTGGTTCCTGCACCAGTGTGTGGCGGTCGGCTGGCACAGTGATTGGGGTTATCCATTGTCGGGGCCGATTGAGGCGACGGAAGGGGCGACCGGTTGGAGCTGGGCTCGCAACGCGCTCCAAAAAATCAGAGACCGCGATCTCATCGTCGTAGCGCTAAAACACCACCGCGTCGGGCGGCTTGGCGAAGTTACCGGCAAAGCAATCAGCGACGAAGACTGGAATCCTCTGGTTCCCCGCAGTTCAATCGCCCCGCAAGGCGAGATGGGACGCCGAATTTATGTGCGATGGGATATGACCATAGGGCCGGATGACCGAGAAATGGTCATTTCCTTACCTGAACTGACGCGATTCAACCCGAATGAGCTTCGCTGGACTTTGTCGGAGGTAAAATCAATCTCACTGCCGGATCTCAAGAACGCGATGAATGACCAATCCAACTGGGTCGCACTTTGGTCCCACTTCGACTACGAGCGCGCTCTTTCGGGGTATATAGCTGCTTATCCTCATCGGCTTGAGGACGGACTACTCCCATATCCAAACGAGAAGATTCGAGAGCGCGTGTTCCGTGACCAATCGCGCCTAGATGTCCTCCTGCTTGATCGCGATGAAACGCCGGTGATCGTCGAATGCAAGCAGGGACAGCCGACCGCTGCTGACCTCCAGCAGCTTCGTCGCTACATCCAGAATCTGCAAGCCGAGACGGGGCGCACCGCCAGGGGGATACTCGTCCATGGCGGCGCTCGAAAGCTTCGTGGCGACGTTCAGACGAGCGCAAGCGCCTCACCAAAAATCGAGATTGTTCAATACAAGCTCGACGTCGATTTCACCCCTTGCAATTAGTCGAATATCAAGTTGGGCGCCTCAATCCGCGAACGGGTCGCGCACCAGCACCGTGTCCTCGCGCTCCGGGCTGGTCGAGAGCAGCGCCACCGGCGCCTCGATCAGCTCCTCGATGCGGCGGATGTATTTGATGGCGAGCGCCGGCAGTTGCGCCCAGGAGCGGGCGCCGCGCGTGCTCTCGCTCCAGCCTTCGATGGTCTCGTAGATCGGTTCGACCGCGGCCTGGGCGGCGGTGCCGGCGGGCAGGCGATCGAGGACGTCGTTGCCGCGGCGATAGGCGGTGCACACCTTGATCTCGGGAAAGCCGTCGAGCACGTCGAGCTTGGTGAGCGCGATGCCGTTGATGCCCGCGACCTTGATCGCCTGGCGCACCATCACCGCATCGAACCAGCCGCAGCGCCGCTTGCGCCCGGTGACGACGCCGAACTCCTTGCCGCGCTCGCCGAGCTGCTGGCCCACCGCGTCGGTGAGCTCGGTCGGGAACGGACCGCTGCCGACGCGCGTCGTGTAGGCCTTGGTGATGCCGAGCACATAACCGACTGCCGCTGGGCCCAAGCCGGTGCCCGCCGCCGCCTCTCCCGGATGCGTATGCGACGAGGTGACGAAGGGATAAGTCCCGTGATCGACATCGAGCATCACGCCCTGCGCGCCTTCGAAGAGGATGCGGCGGCCCGCGCGCCGCGCCTCGTCGAGCCGGTGCCAGACCTGATCGGCATAGGGCAGCACCTTGGGCGCAATCTCCAAGAGCGCGGCAAGGAGTGGCGCGCGCTCGATCTCGGTGGCGCCGAGCCCGCGCAGCAGCGCGTTGTGGTGGAGGAGAAGCTGATCGAGCTTGTCGGCAAGGCTGGCGGGATCGGCGAGATCGCAGACTCGGATGGCGCGGCGGCCGACCTTGTCCTCATAGGCCGGGCCGATGCCGCGCCCGGTGGTGCCGATCTTGTCGGCGCCGCGCGCCTCTTCGCGCGCCCGGTCGATCTGCCCATGCGAGGGCAGGATCAGCGTCGCGTTGTCCGCGAGCTTGAGGTTCTTGGGCGTGACATCGACGCCCTTCTGGCGTATCGCCTCGATCTCGCGGATGAGCGCCCAGGGATCGACGACGACGCCGCTGCCGATGATCGACAGCTTGTCGGGCCGCACCACGCCCGAGGGCAGCAGGCTCAGGCGGTATTCGACGCCGCCGATGACCAGCGTATGCCCCGCATTGTGGCCGCCCTGGAAGCGCACCACGACATCGGCGCGCTGCGACAGCCAATCGACGATCTTGCCCTTGCCCTCGTCGCCCCATTGGGCGCCGATCACCGCGACATTCGCCATGCTTCTCCCGCTGCCAGGTCGTGCTTACGCCGGTCAGGCGACCGGCACGATCTTCCCACCCTCGAGCCGGTGGTTGCAACGCAGCCGGCGCGCCTCGGCGGCTGCGTCGGCGACGGCGCCGAGCCCATCGACCGTCGCCCAGCCTTCGGCCCTCGCCTTCCGGGCCGCGCTCAGATCGCTGCCTGCAGGAACGAAAAGCCGGCGCATCGGCTCGGCCGCGGGCGCCGCCGGCAGCACCGTGTCGGTATAAAGGGTAAAGCCGGTGGCAGGCTCTCCGGCCTCGCCGGTGCGATAGCGTCCGCCGCGCCCCAATTCACCGCGCACGCCGCGCGCGAAGAAGGTGAAGCTGATCCCGCTGTGGTATTCGAAGCCGCGGTTCTCGACGGGATCGACGGTGATGGCAAGATCCGGCACCGCCTGGCGCAGCCGCTCGACGACGATTGCGAGCCGCGCCCGTTCGGCCGCGGCCTCCGCCGGCAGATCGAGCGCCGCGAGCGCCGGCAAGGCCCGCTCGACCGCCCCTGCGGCCTCCAAGAGCCGACCCAGGAGAGCGCTCGCCGCGCCGCCGACCGCCGCCGTCATCGCGGTATCCTTGTGATCGAGGGCGGCGCGGGCGGCGTCCGCCGCCGCGCCATCGAGGCCGAGCGCGCGGCACACCGCCGGCACCAGCCGCGGCAGGGTCAGATCGACGGAAAGCCGGGAGATTCCGAGGCCGAACAGCCCTTCGGCGGCGATCGCCACGACCTCGACATCGGCCGCAATCTCGTCGGAGCCGATGAGTTCGGCGCCGACCTGGCCGACCTGCCGCTCGGGGCGGATCTCGGTCCCCCGCACCCGCAGCACTTGGCCGGCGTAGCACAGCCGCAGCGGCCGCGGCATGTGTTTGAGCCGCGTCGCCGCAATGCGCGCCACTTGCGGCGTCATGTCGGCGCGCAGACCGATCATGCGCTGCGAAATCGGGTCCATCAGGCGAAAGGTCTCCTTCGCCATGGCGGCGCCGGCGCCAGAAAGCAGATTGTCCTCGTATTCCGCCAGCGGCGGCTTGACCCGCTCGTAGCCGTGCCCCTCCAGCACCGCCACCAGTCGCGCGACGACCTCGGCCTCATGCGCCGCATCGGGCTCCAAGAGGTCGCGGAAGCCTTGCGGCAAGAGCGCCGGGTGCAGGCTTTCGTTCATGCCGCGGGAATAGCGGTTTTGTTCCGGCGCGGCAAACGAAAAGGCTGTGCTCGTCTAAGCCGGCGCCACCCCGGATTTTAGCGCGGCCGCGACGTCCAACCTGCGGTGGCAGACAATCGATGACGCCAAGGCGAAGGATCAACGAGGACGCCGCCTCACCCGGCTTGCGCTGCCTCTTCGGCGGGGGGATGATGATTGTAGAATGCTAACAAGGAAGGTGGTGCGATGAATACAGCCGCAACCTTTCCTCTGAACGCCTGGTACGCCGCTTCCTGGGATGCCGAGCTGAAGCATGAATTGCTGGCACGCACGGTCAGCGGCAAGAAGATCGCGTTCTACCGGACCCTCGCCGGCGAGCCGGTGGCGCTCGAAGATGCGTGCTGGCACCGGCTTCTGCCGCTGTCGATGGGCCGGCTGAACGGCGACAATCTGGTTTGCGGCTATCATGGGCTGGTTTACAATCCGCATGGCCGCTGCGTCAGGATGCCGTCGCAGGAGACGATCAATCCGTCGGCCTGCGTCCGCAGCTTTCCGGTGATCGAGCGGCACCGCTTCGTCTGGGTGTGGCCGGGCGAGCCGGCGCTGGCGGATCCGGCGCTGGTGCCGGATCTGCATTGGAACGCCAATCCCGGATGGGCTGGTGACGGCAAGGTGATCCATCCGGCATGCGATTACCGGCTGGTCGTCGACAATCTGATGGATCTGACGCACGAGACCTATGTCCATGCCGGCAGCATCGGCAATGACGCGGTCGCGGAAGCGCCCTTCGAAGTGAGCCATGGCGACCACACCGCCACCGTGACGCGTTGGATGATCGACATCGAGCCGCCGCCCTTCTGGCGGATTCAGCTCGGCAAGCCGGGCAATGTCGATCGCTGGCAGATCATCCACTTCATGGCGCCCTGCACCGTCGCGATCGATGTCGGCGTGGCGCCGACCGGAACCGGAGCGCCGCAGGGCGACCGCGCGCGGGGCGTCAGCATGTGGGTCATCAACACGATCACGCCCGAAACCGAGAAGACCTGTCACTATTTCTGGGCGAATGTGCGCGACTACCGGGTCAACGAGCAACGGATCACGACCGAGATCCGCGATTCCATCACCAAGGTCTTCCACGAGGACGAGGTCGTGCTGGAAGCGCAGCAGCGCGCTATCGACGAGCATCCGGACCATATCTTCTACAATCTGCACATCGATGCCGGGGCAATGTGGGCAAGGCGGCTGATCGACCGCATGATCGCCGCCGAGGGCCGCGCACCGAGGAGCGCCGCAGCCGAATAACGGACAACGGCCCATGCGCTTCGACACAAATTGGATCAAGGCCGTCGTCCAGGCGACACGCGATCTGACGCCCGGCATCCGCGAATTCACGCTGGCGCCCGAGGGCGGAGCGACGCCCTATCCGACGGGAAGCCATCTCACCGTCCGGGTTCTGATCTATGGCCGCCCGGATCTGCGGCACTATTCGCTCATCGGCGAGCCGCGGGAGGGGTGCTGGCGCATTGCCGTCAAACGCGAGGATCCCGGGCGCGGCGGCTCCCGCTACATGTGGTCGCTGCCGCCGGGCGCGCGGCTCGATGTGGCGCCGCCCGACAGCCATTTCGAGCTGTCGCGCGACGCCCCGGAATATCTGCTGATCGCCGGCGGCATCGGCATCACGCCGCTGCGCGGCATGGCGACGGCGCTCGCGCGGCGCAAGGTGGCCTTCCGCATGGTCTATGCCGGCCGCTCGCGCAGCCAGATGGCCTATGTCGACGAGCTTGCCGCGGACCTCGGCCCCAGGCTCGAAATCGTCGCCGAGGACGAACAGCGGACGATCGACTTCGCGGCGGAGTTCGCCCGCCTCCATCCGGAGGCGGAGAGCTATGTCTGCGGTCCGATCGGCTTGCTGGAGGCGGCGCGCCAAGCCTGGCAGCGGACCGGCAGGCGGCCGGAGCGGATGCTTTACGAGACCTTCGGCTCGAGCGGGCGCTACGCTGCCGAGCCGTTCCTGGTCCGCGTCCCCCGTCTGGGCCTCGAGGTCGAGGTGGCGCAGAACATCACCATGCTCGATGCGCTCGAGGCCGCAGGGGTGGGCGTGCTCGCGGATTGCCGGCGCGGCGAATGCGGGTTGTGCATGCTGGACGTGGTTGCGATCGAAGGTAAGATCGACCACCGGGACGTCTTCCTCAGCCAGCGGCAGCACGCGGAAAACCGCAAGATCTGCAGCTGCGTCTCGCGCGCCGTCGGCGGCGCGATTACCATCGACCCGCCCTGGCGCGGCGATCCCGTGCTCGAGTGACGCGCCCGTTGGAACTTTTTTTAAGTCCGGTCCTTGCCGGATAAACGGAGTTGGGGTGTGGTGATGCCGGCGCGGACCGCCGGAGTTTCCGGCCCAAGGTGGAAACCTTGAGGCGAGCGATGGATTAGAGGGGAGACGGCAAATGAAACGTCGCGCTGTGCTGATGCAGGCGGGACTGGGTCTTGTCATGGGATCCACGATGCTGAGCCGGCCGTTCGCCGCAGCGGCACAATCGTTCGAAAAGGTGACGGTGCGGCTCGACTGGACCACCGCCGGCCATCATGCGCCGTTCTACCTTGCCTTGCGGAAAGGCTGGTTCCGGGATGCGGGCATCGATGCCGACATCCAGCAGGGCAACGGCTCGGTCACGACGGTCCAACTCGTCGCTGCAGGCAATATCGATCTCGGGCACGCCAATCTCGCGGTTATGATGCAGGGGCGCGACAAGGGCATGCCGGTGCGCGCCATCGCCAACTTCGTTCGCAAGAACGATACCGGCCTCATCGTTCCGATCGACAGCGCAATACGCTCGCCGAAGGATCTCGCCGGCAAGAAGCTCCTTTACACCGCGGGCTCGCTCGAGGCGCCCTTCCTCGACAAGTTCCTCGCCATTGGCGGGCTCAAGCGCGACCAGGTCGAGCTTGTCAGCGTCGATGCCGCCGGCAAGATGCCGGCCTATTTGCGGGGCGAGGGCGACGGCCAGTTCACCTCGGTGCCGTATGGGCTTCCCTACACCGCGTCGCGGCCCTCGCGCGGCATCCTCTTCGCCGATCAGGGGCTGCAATTCCCGGGCTTCGGACTGCTCTCGACCGACGACAAGATCAAGGAGCGCGGCGCAGCGCTCGGCAAGTTCGCGACCGCCGTGGCGGGCGCTTGGGAATACATCAACGCCGGGCATCAGGACGAGGGCGTGCAGGCGATTCTCGCGGCGAAGCCGAACGACAAGCTCGATCCCAAGATCTTGCGCGCTCATATCGACGCGTTCGGTCCCTATCTCACCACCGCCGCAACCAAGGCGCTGCCGATCGGCGTAATGGCCGAGAGCGACTTCGAGCTCGCGGTGAAGTTGATGAAGGAGGTCGATCTCATGAAGCCCTCCTTCCAGGCAAGCGATTTCTATACCAACCGACTGCTCGACCAGGCGAAGATCAAGCACCTCGGCAGCGTCTGAGGAGGAACAAGACATGGCGAAGAGCGAATTCCGCAGAGAGCTCGAGGAGACGATCCAGCAGCGTCACTCCAAGGTCCATCCGTGGAGCGAGGCCTGGGTCGCGGGCCGTTTGAATCGCCGCCTTCTCGGCGAATGGACGAAGCAGCACTATCATTATGTCGATCCGACGGTGCGGCTTTACGGGCGCATCCTGTCGAACTGCCCCGACGACGAGGCGCGCGCCTTGATCCTCGAGAGCCTTAACGAGGAGGAAGGCGTGCTCGGCACCGAGGGGTTCGCGGCGGCCAGGCATGCGGAGCTGCTGCTGCAGTTCGCCGAGCATTGCGGCTTCGCGCGCGCCGACATCAAGAACGCGCCGGCCAAGGGCGAGGTGCTGCCGGAGACGCTGGGGCTGCAGTCCTGGTGCTACCGCCAGTCGCACCGCCCGTTCGTCGAGGCGCTGGCGACGATCTTCGTCGGACTGGAATCGCAGGTGCCGCAGATCTATGCGCGCACCACCCCGCCGCTCATCGAGAAATACGGCTTCAGCCAGGACCAGGTGCTGTTCTTCCGCCTCCATATCGAGGCCGACACCGAGCACGGCGAGCGCGGCTTCGAGATTCTCGAGCGGCACGCGACGACGCCGGAGATCAAGACAAAATGCCTGCGGCTGGTGCGCGAGGCGACGATGATGCGGCGGCTTTATCTCGACGGGCTCTACCGCAAGTACCTCGCCGAGCCGCAGGCTGCGGCAGCGGAATAGCAGCGAACCGGAGGACCCCTTGCTCACCTATCGTAGCCTGAGCCTCACCGAGGCCCAGCTCATCCTCGATGCCGCGCAGAAGAAATGCGAGGAGATCGGCGCGCTCGAAGTGTTATGCGTCGCCGATCCCGCCGGCTATCCGATCGCCCTTCGCCGGCTCGACGGCGGCAAGGTCACGAGCGTGCAGATTGCCCTGAACAAGGCCTTCACCGCCGCTGGCCACCGCAAGCCCACGCATGTCTACAAGAACGCGCAGCCCGGCGGCGATGCCTTTGGCATCTTCACGCAGCACGAGGGGCGGTTCACCACGTTCGTCGGCGGCTTTCCCATCATGGTCGACGGGCAGGTGGTCGGCAGCATCGCTGCCTCGGGCGGCAACGCCGAAGAGGACACCGCGGTCTGCGAAGCCGGCATTGCCGCCTTCATGAAGCAGCTGAAATAGCTGCATCGCGCCGCGCGCAATGAGGCGATTACCAGCGGTGACGCGGCGCTGAAAGGACCGAACGAACGGGGGGCCTAAAAAAGCTCGATTCGGACGACTTCGACGACAACCCCGAGCCGTGGCAAGACAAAGACTTGCTTAATATCGCGATGTTTAGTCTCGGCCGACGGCTCCGCGCTCAGAACCGCAGCTGCTTCACCTGGACGACATTGGGGAGGGCGCAGACATGCGCGAGCACGAGCTCGTCGATCGGCTGATCGACTTGCGCCAGGCAGATCGCGTCCTGGCCCGGCCCGGCGCGGCCCAGATGGAAGGTCGCGATGTTGATGCCCGCTTCGCCCAAGGTGCGGCCCAAATTGCCGATGAAGCCCGGCTTGTCCTTGTTGCGCACGAACAGCATGTGCGGGCCGAGCTCGGCCTCCATTGGGATGTTCTCGATGTCGACGATGCGCGGCTTGTCGCCGCCGAAGAGCGTGCCGGCGACGCTGCGGGTGCGCCGCTTGGTCGTGACGGTTACCCGCACCAGCGTGTGAAAATCGGTGGGCTCGCTGCTGCGCGTCTCGCTGACGCGGATGTCGCGCTCGCGGCAGATCACCGGCGCGTTCACCATGTTCACGGTATCGAGCTGCGGCGCCAAGAGGCTCGTAAGCGCGATCGCGGTCAAGGGCTTGACGTTGAGCTCGCCGACATGGCCCGCATATTCGATGGCGACGCTCATCAGCTCCGATTCGGTGAGCTGGCCCGCGAAGCTGCCGAGCTGCTCGACAAGCCGCATATAGGGCTTGAGCCGCGCCGCCTCCTCGGCCGAGAGCGAGGGCATGTTGAGCGCATTCACCACCGCGCCGGTGTTGAGGAAATCGGACATCTGCTCGGCGATCTGCAGCGCCACGTTCTCCTGCGCCTCGGTGGTGGAGGCGCCGAGATGCGGCGTCGCGATGACGTCGTCGCGGCCGAACAGGATGTTGCTCTTGGCGGGCTCGACCGGAAAGACGTCGAGCGCGGCGCCGGCGACATGGCCCGAATCGAGCGCCGCCTTCAGATCCTCCTCGACGACGAGGCCGCCGCGTGCGCAATTGATGAGTCTGACGCCCTTGCGCATCTTGGCAAGCGCGCGCGCATCGATGATGTTGCGGGTGGCGTCGGTCAAGGGCGTGTGCAAGGTGATGAAATCGGCCCGCGCATAGAGCTCGTCGAGTTCGACCTTGTCGACGCCGAGCGCGAGCGCGCGCTCTTCCGACAGGAACGGGTCGTAGGCGATCACCTTCATCTTGAGGCCGATGGCGCGTTCGGCGACGTTAGAGCCGACATTGCCGCAGCCGATGACGCCGAGCGTCTTGCCGGTGAGCTCGACGCCCATGAAGCGCGACTTCTCCCATTTTCCCGCCTGGGTCGAGCGGTCGGCGGCCGGCAGTTGCCGCGCCAGCGCCAGCATCAGCGCGATCGCGTGCTCGGCCGTGGTGATGGAATTGCCGAAGGGCGTGTTCATCACGACGATGCCGCGCTGCGTCGCCGCAGCCACATCGATGTTGTCGACGCCGATGCCGGCGCGGCCGATCACTTTGAGGTTCGTGGCCTGCTCGAGCAGCGCCTTGGTCGCCTTGGTCGCCGAGCGCACGGCGAGCCCGTCATATTTGCCGATGATCTTCTTGAGATCATCCGGCGACAGCCCGGTCATGACATCGGCATCGACGCCGCGCTCGCCGAAGATCTGGACGGCGCGCGGACTCAAATCGTCGGAGATCAGCACTCTCGGCATGACAGGTTCCCGCTATCAAAAAGGGGAGAGGGGCGCGCTCACGCCGCGGCGGCGCGGCGGATCTCGGCGAAGGCCCAATCGAGCCAGGGCAGCAGCGCCTCGATGTCGCTGCGCTCGACCGTCGCGCCGCACCAGATCCTGAGGCCCGGCACGGCATCGCGATGGCCGGCGATGTCGTAGGCGACGCGCTCGCCATCGAGCATGGCTTCGAGCCGCTTCACTTGCGCCCATTGTGCGTCGCGCGCGAGCTGGGCAAACCACGGATCCACGATCTTGAGACAGACCGAGGTCGAGGAGCGGATCGCCGGGTCGGCGGCAAGAAAATCGATCCACGGCGTGCGCTCGACCCAGGCGGCAATCGCCGCGAGATTGGCGGCGCTGCGCGCCTTCAGCGCCGGGAACCCGCCCAGGGACTCGGCCCATTTGAGGCCGTCGATCGCATCCTCGACGACCAAGAGCGACGGCGTGTTGATGGTGTCGCCCTGGAAGATCGCCTCGTTGAACTTGCCCTTCGCGGTCATGCGAAAGATCTTGGGCAAGGGCCAGGGCGGCGTGTGACTGTCGAGCCGCGCAACGGCGCGCGGGCTCAATACGAGCATGCCGTGCGCCGCCTCGCCGCCCAAGACCTTCTGCCAGGACCAGGTGACGACGTCGAGCTTGTCCCAGGGCAGATCCATGGCGAAGACCGCCGAGGTCGCATCGCAAATGGCGAGGCCCTTGCGGTCGCTTTTGATCCAGTCGGCGTCGGGCACGCGCACGCCCGAGGTCGTGCCGTTCCAAGTGAAGACCACGTCGTGCTCCCAATCGACCGCGGCAAGATCGGGAATCTCGCCATAGGGCGCGCGCATCGCCCGGGCATCGGCGAGCTTCAATTGCTTGGTCACGTCGGTGACCCAGCCCTCGCCGAAGCTCTCCCATGCCAGCACATCGACGCCGCGCGCGCCCAAGAGCGACCACAGCGCCATCTCGACGGCGCCGGTGTCGGAGGCCGGCACGATGCCGACGCGATAGTCGGCGGGGATGGCGAGAATGGCGCGCGAGCGGGTGACGACGTCCTGCAGCTTGGCCTTGCCGGCCTTGGCGCGATGCGAGCGGCCCAAGAGCGCGCCTTTGAGCGCCTCGAGCGTCCAGCCGGGACGCTTTGCGCAAGGACCAGAGGAGAAGCAGGGATTGGCGGGCCGGACGAGCGGCTTCATGGCCTATTCCTTCCAGAATAGATGCGACCCGTTGGGGGGCCGTGTCCCGCCGGTGAAAATAGAGACGCGCGGCGGCGGCGTCAATTGCCGTCGCCGCCGGACCCCCTGTCGCGGCATTGCGCCGCAGGCCCTGGACCGAGATTACCGATGGCGGAGCCGCCTAACGCTGCGCCGACGCCTCTTCCTGCGCCGGCCGGCGGCGCAGCAAAACGATCGGACGCGCCGACAGGACCTCCTCGCCGTGCTGGTTAAAGGAACGGAAGATGACCCGCATCACGCCGCGGTCGGGCTTCGAGCGCGACGGTTGCTTTTCCAGAACCTCGATCTCGACGTGAATCGTATCCCCGGCGCGCACCGGCTTCAGCCAGCGCAACTCGTCCCACCCCGGCGACCCCATGCTCGCGGTGAGACAGCCGCTGTCCCAGAGCATGCGGAAGCTGAGCGCCAGCGTCTGGAAGCCGCTGGCGATCAGGCCGCCGTAATTCGATTGGCGTGCCGCCTCGACATCGATGTGGAAGGGCTGCGGATCATGGACCAGCGCGAAGTCGAGGATCATGCTCTCGGTCATGGTCACGCCGCGCGTCGTCAGACGCTCGCCGACCGCGAAATCCTCGAAATAACGTTCGGTCATCGGCCACCTGCAGGTTGCGCCGGCCACGATATCGTGCCCGCGCCGCCGCGCAAGCCGCTTTGCCGCTTCTCAGCCTTGCCGAATGATGGTGTGGGCGTGGTTGAGCGGACCGTGCCCGCGCCCCAGGCCCGGCGCGGTCCGAATCGCCTCTTGCACATAGGCGTGCGCGCGCTCGACGGAAGGGCGAAAGGCGAGGCCCTGCGCCAAGCTCGCGGCGATGGCCGAGGCGAATGTGCAGCCGGTGCCGTGCGTCGAATTCGTGGCGATGCGGCGCGCCTCGAGCACGAAGCTCTGGCGCGCGTCGAGGGCAAGATCGTAGAGCACCTCGCCCGGCAGATGGCCGCCGGTCAAGACGACGGATTTGGCGCCCATTTCCAAGAGCCGCGCCGCCGCAAGCCGCATGTCCGCGAGCGAGGCGATGGCGCAGCCGGCCAGCGCCTCCGCCTCCGGCACGTTGGGCGTCAGCACAGTCGCCCGCGGGATAAGCCGGCGCTTCAGCGCCAGGACGCCCGCTTCGGCGAGGAGTCGCGCGCCGCTCGAGGCGATCATGACGGGATCGACCACCAGCGGCACGACCGGCGCGTCGGCATCGAGACCATCCGCGACGGCCTCGACGATGTCGGCATCGACCAGCATGCCGGTCTTGATGCAGTCGGCGCCGATGTCGCGCAGCACCGCGCTCATCTGCCGGCGGACGAAGCCAGGCTCGACCGGCACGATGCCGTGCACGCCGAGGGTGTCCTGCGCGGTCAGTGCGGTGATTGCGGTCGCGGCATAGGCGCCCAATGCCGTCACCGTCTTGATGTCTGCCTGGATGCCGGCGCCGCCGCCCGAATCCGAGCCGGCGACGATGAGCACGCGGCCCTTCATTCGGCCGCGCTTTCCTCCGCCATGCCGGCCGCAAGGACGGAAGCCGCGATCTCCTCGACCACCGCCGCGACGAGTGTCTCGTCCTCGCCCTCGGCCATGATGCGAATGAGCGGCTCGGTGCCGGACATGCGGACCAGGAGCCGGCCAGTGGCGCCGAGCCGTTCTTCGCCGGCCTTGATCGCGTCGCTGACGGCGCCGCTCTCCAGCGGCGCGCCGCCGGCGAAGCGGACATTGCGCAACAACTGCGGCACCGGGGTGAAGACGTTGCAGACCTCGCTGGCCGGCGCGCCGGTCTCGACGATTGCCGCCAGCACCTGAAGCGCGGTGATGAGGCCGTCGCCGGTGGTGGAATAATCGCCGAGAATGATGTGGCCGGACTGCTCGCCGCCGAGATTGCTGCCGATGCGGCGCATCTCCTCGACGACATAGCGGTCGCCGACCGCCGTCCGCGTCAGCGCGATGCCGTGCTGACCCAGATGCCGCTCGAAGCCCAAATTCGACATCACGGTGGCGACGGTCCCGCTCGCGGCGAGGCGTCCGCTGCCATGCCAATTGAGCGCGATGAGCGCCATCAGCTGGTCGCCATCGAGCAACCGCCCGCGCTCGTCCACCATCAGCAGACGGTCGGCGTCGCCGTCGAGCGCCAAGCCGAGATCGGCGCGCTCTTCGATCACCGCGCGCTGCATCGCCGCGGTCGCGGTGGTGCCGCAATCGCGGTTGATGTTGAGGCCGTTGGGCGAGACGCCGAGCGGCACGACCTCGGCCCCCAATTCCCATAGGACGGTGGGCGCCACCTTGTAGGCGGCGCCGTTGGCGCAATCGACGACGACCTTGAGCCCGTCGAGCCGCAGGCCGCGGGGGAAGGTGTTCTTGACGAACTCGATGTAGCGGCCGCCGGCATCCTCGAGCCGCTTGGCGCGGCCGAGCCCGTGCGCATCGGCGCGCCACTCGCCGGCGCGTCCGACCTGGGCCTCGATCGAGGCCTCCATATCGTCGGACAGCTTGTAGCCGTCGGGCCCGAAGAGCTTGATGCCGTTGTCCTCGTAGGGATTGTGCGAGGCCGAGACCATGACGCCGAGATCGGCCCTGAGGCTGCGAGTCAGCATGGCGATGGCTGGCGTCGGCAGCGGCCCCACCAGCACCACATCCATGCCCATGGCGATGAAGCCGGCGGTGAGCGCGGGCTCGATCAAATAGCCCGAAAGCCTGGTGTCCTTGCCGATGACGACGAGGTGGCGATGATCGCCGCGGCGCAGCACCAAGCCCGCCGCCATCGCCACTTTGAGGGCGGTGTCGGCGGTCATCGGCTCGCTGTTCGCGGTGCCGCGGATGCCGTCGGTGCCGAAGAGTTTGCGTGCCATCCCCAGTTCCTGCCCCAATTGTTATAGCGTGCCGGGAATGTGCGCGAGAGGGCTCAAAAAGGCATTAACCGCGCGCGGAGGAATCGCCCCCATTCGCGGGGGCCCGCTCAGGTGACTCCAAGGAAACGCGAAGTCAGCCGCCGCCGGGCTGCGGCTCGGGCTCGAAGCCACCGGCCGCCTTGTCGCGGCCCGCCGGCGGCACGGAGGAGCGCCGCCCCGGAGCGGTCCGCGCCGGCTCTTCGACCGCCGGCCCGGTATCGCGGACGATCTTCTCGCCGCGAATGACGCGCCGAATCTCGTCGACGGACAGGGTCTCGAATTCCAAGAGGCCCTTGGCCAGCGCATGCAGCTCGTCGATGTGCTCGGTGAGAATGGTGTGCGCCGCGCGCTCGCCGGCCTCGACGATGCGGCGGATCTCCTCGTCGATGGTCTTGGCGGTCGCCTCGGAGACATTCTTGCGCTGCGTCACGGAGTGGCCGAGGAAGACCTCCTCCTCGTTCTCGCTGTAGCGCAGGGGACCGAGCCGGTCGCTGAAGCCGAATTCCGTCACCATGCGGCGCGCGAGATTGGTGGCGCGGCGGATGTCATCGGACGCGCCGGTCGTGACCTTTTCGGGGCCGAAGATCAGCTCCTCGGCGACGCGGCCGCCAAACAGGCTCGCCATCATCGCCTCGAGCTCGAGCTTCGACTGGCTGTACTTGTCGCGCTCGGGCAGGAACATGGTGATGCCCAATGCGCGGCCGCGCGGAATGATCGTCACCTTGTGCAGGGGCTCGTGGCCCTCGGCATAGAGCATGACCAGCGCATGCCCACCCTCGTGATAGGCGGTGAGCTTCTTCTCGTCCTCGGTCATCACCATGGAGCGCCGCTCGGCGCCCATCATGACCTTGTCCTTGGCGTACTCGAATTCGGCCATGGTCACCGAGCGCTTGCCCTTGCGCGCGGCCATGAGCGCCGCCTCGTTGACCAAATTCGCAAGGTCGGCGCCGGAGAAGCCGGGCGTGCCGCGCGCGATGATGCGCGGATCGACATCCGAGGCCAGCGGCACCTTGCGCATATGGACCTTGAGAATCTTCTCGCGCCCGACGACGTCGGGATTGGGCACCACGACCTGGCGGTCGAAGCGGCCGGGCCGCAACAGCGCGGGATCGAGCACGTCGGGCCGGTTGGTCGCGGCGATCAGGATCACGCCTTCATTGGCCTCGAACCCGTCCATCTCGACGAGGAGCTGATTGAGCGTCTGTTCGCGCTCGTCATTGCCGCCGCCGAGCCCGGCGCCGCGGTGCCGGCCGACGGCGTCGATCTCGTCGATGAAGATGATGCAGGGCGCGTTCTTCTTGCCCTGCTCGAACATGTCGCGCAC
>Ga0209415_10005504_pt1 | contig 22724 bp, 17 predicted proteins | sample PeaSoiSIISIP2007_FD_187696 | JGI IMG/M metagenome (GOLD analysis project Ga0209415, IMG submission 187696) | Peat soil microbial communities from Weissenstadt, Germany - SII-SIP-2007 (SPAdes) (version 2) | ecosystem: Environmental > Terrestrial > Soil > Wetlands > Peat | place: Germany... | reverse complement strand
CCTGTGAAACGGTGTGGCGGCGCGCCTGAATCTCCGAGTCTGGGTCTCCGGATCTCGATTTCCGAATCGCGATCTCCAGGTCTAGATTTCAGCGTCTTTGCCGTGAGTGCGTACGTACACCAGCGAAAAGCTCGATCCTTTTCCCTCAGACTCGACAGCCACGATGTGCTGATTTTCTTTCGTGCCGACTTTCAGTTCAACGTTGCTGCCACTCGATCCCTCGCAGGTGAGCTCATTCGTCTTGTGATCCGAGTCTTTGATGTCCGCGTTCACATCAAGATGGCTGGTGTGACATTCCAGTACGTTGTTGCCGTATTTCTTGAGCTGGTCTCTGTAGAAGGCGATGAGCTTCCCCGGGGAATCGTCGGACTCATATTCGAGCGCCACCACTTTCAGCCCGAAGCCGAAGCCCGATATATTCACGTTGGCGCTCTTGTCGTCGCCACCGGAGCCTTTCTGTTTCAGCCGCGCCCCGGGATACACCGCGAGGCCCGTATCGGCCGCGCTGGCGTCTTTGCTCACGTGAATGCCGCCCACCGGCGTGTTGATGTCAACCTGCTTGTCTTCGCCGTTCTGCTCTTTCTTTACGTTGATGCTGCAAGCGAGCAGCAGCAGCAACGCTGTCAGAGTAGCGAGCACTGAAGCAAGCCTGCTCACGAGCTGGAAGTTAGTTCTGGCCATGCTGAGACCCTCCATGGGCAACTTCCGCCGGGCGATCGATCCCGGCCCCGCGCTGGGCAACATTTGGAATCGTGACCGGCAGATGCCCGCGAATCGCAATCTCCCCGAACAAAGCCTTGATCGCCGCCACTTCCGACACGGTCGCGTTGGAAAACGTGCACATGTAATTCTCGATCTTCGGGAAATCACTGGCCAGGTACGGGTTCCCCATAGCGACCACCTCGGTCTTCGTGGCCGCATGATCCAGCACCTGCTGCAGCAGCGCGCCGGTCGCGTCGGCCATCGCCACCGAGTTGCCCACCTTGCCCGCTGTTGGAATCGCATAAACGGCCGCCACCACGGTTTGCGCCTCGTCCACGGCCTTCAGCACTTCATCGCTCATGCCCGTGGCGCTCCGGGAATCCACATAAATCACGCGCGCGTCCGGAATGCGCGCACGAAACTCCCGTCCAAAAGCTCGGCCAGACTCGGTGCGCATGTCGTCAGAAAAAATCACGCCCACCACCTCGCTATGCGTCTCCTCTCTGGTCATATACGGAAGCCCGGCCTTGGCGGTTCCCTTCGATTTCAGGGGCAGCACCTTGGCGTTATCGCGCACCAGCGTGATGGCGGCATCGGCCACCTGCTGCCCAAATGTTATGTTTTCCGGCTTTCCGACGGAGCTCGCGATAGCGCTCAGATCGACCGTGCGGGACGTATTCAGGCCGAGTCTTCCTTTTATTTTCAAGATCTTGAGAACAGAATGGTCCAGGCGCGCCTTCGAAATTTCGCCCGCTCGGACGGCCTTCACCATCGACTCATACGACGCACCCAGATCGGCCGGAATGAGCAGCAAGTCGTTGCCGGCCTTGAACGCCTCGACGGCAGCGCGGCCAATATTGTCCGCGAAAAGATGTGTCAAGCCCGCCATGTCGAGGGCGTCGGTCACGATCAGGCCCTTGAATCCCATCTGCTTTTCGAGCAGATCGGAAACCACTGTTGGCGAAATCGTGGCCACGTGATTCGGATCAGCATCAAGCGCTGGGACAGTAACGTGCGCCACCATCACCGAGTCAACGCCCGCCGCGATCGCCTGGCGAAAAGGTGGAAGTTCAATCGAGTCGAGATGCGCCCGGTCGCCGTTCACGCTGGCCACGCCGAGATGTGAATCGGTCGCAGTGTCCCCGTGCCCGGGAAAGTGCTTCACTGTAGTTAACATCCCCGCCTCATGCGCGCCTTTAATGTAGGCGGTGACCAGATCGCCGACTTGTTTCGGATCTTCGCCGAAAGATCGCGTGTTGATGATGGGATTGGCCGGATTCGAGTTGACGTCGGCGTCAGGGAAAAAATTCCAGTGTACCCCGACCGCGCGCGCTTCCTCAGCCGTGATGCGGCCGAAAGTTTCCGCATCTCCCAGGCTGCCATCGGCACCGAAAGCCATGGCGTGGGGGAAATTCGTCGTGCCTATCAAGCGCGTTGTAACGCCGCGCTCAAAGTCAGCCGCAACCAGCAACGGCAGCTTCGATTGCCGCTGCAGACGGTTGAGCAACTCGGCGGCCTCGTAAGGCTCCGTCCGCAGAAGAAACGGGCCATCGACGTGCACCGACATAGCAAAACCGCCGACATGATATTTCTGCATGTCCTCCAGCCATTGCAGGTACTCAGGACTCTCGATATTGAGGAAGCTGGCGCGGCACCAGATCATGAAAACCTGGCCAACTTTTTCTTCGACCGTCATCGACCGAAGCGCTCTCTCGGCCCACCGGTCGCCGCGCGTGGCGCTGACGGGAGCGGCCGGATGCTTGGCCTTGGCGAATGTGGGCAGCGCAAGTGTCAGGACAAGAGCGATAGCGGGAAAGATTCGCGGCATAGGGGAAACGATAGCAGAAGAAACACCGTGTAGGGACAGCCGCCCTCGGCTGTCCGTCGAGCGCAGCTCGACTGGGGTTGGTGGCTGTCCTTTAACAGATACCGGCCACGCGCTCCAACGCTTCAGTCTGAATCCTCTGATCATCACCGAAGCCCCGCAGCCAGCTCACCTCCGGCTCGCGCCGGAACCACGTCATCTGGCGCTTGGCGTAGTTGCGGTGCCCTTGCTGCGCGGCTTCGACGGCCTGTTCGCGCGTCAGTTCTCCGCGCAGAAACTGCGCTGCCTGCCGGTATCCCAGAGAAGTCAGCGGATGCACCGCAGCGCCATATTTCCCGAGCAGATTCTTCGTCTCTTCGATCAGCCCAGTTTCGAACATCCGTTGCGCGCGCCGGTTGATGCGACCGAAGAGCGCCGCCCGGTCAGGATCAAGGCCGATGCGTAAGATGCGAAAGCCGCGCAGCGGATCGCGTCCCTGCTGCCAGAGTTCCGACATCTTTTCTCGCGACGCCAGGCACACCTCGATCGCTCGGATCAGCTTGGGAGTATCGTTGGTATGAATTTTGTCGGCGACAGCTCTGTCGAGACGCCGCAAAATTCCGTGCAAATGATCCGGCCCCCGTCTGGCAGCACTTTCGCGCAGCCGCTCGCGCAGTTCCTCCGAGCGCTGCGGACCTGGGAAGAGTCCGTCGAGCAGCGCACGCAAGTACAGTCCAGTGCCACCGACTACGATCGGCAATCGACGGCGCAGGTTAATCTCCGCGAGCACCTGCCGCGCCCGCCGCGCATATTCTCCGGCAGTCACGTAGTCTGCGGGTTCGACGAAATCGAACAGATGGTGCGGTGCGCGGGCCCGTTCCTCGGCGCTAGGCTTGGCCGTGCCGATATCAAACTCGCGGTACATCGCCACCGAATCGCAATTAACAATTTCGCCGTCAAACTTCTGCGCCAGCGCCAGAGACAATGCCGTCTTTCCGCTGGCCGTGGGCCCAAGGATCACCACCAGCGGGGGCGCAGACGAGACAAGAGAGTCGGGATGGTCTGGGCCTAGGTTCAAAGCTCAGCGCAGGCTCCAGTGACTGTCGTGCCAGTAGCGAATCAGGGTAAGAACCAGCAGCATCAGCGCGATCAGTAACAGTCCCGTAGTCTCCGACGCGTAGACCGCGTGGCGGCGATGCTTTTGATCTTCCTCATGCGTTGGATCGGGCACGCGGATATTGTAGCGCTGCGCGGGAGCGGAGTCTGAGACCACAACTTCGTTTCCGCAGATGCACGCAGGTAAATTGCGATAAGAAAAATCCACGAAATCCGCGCGCATCCGTGGAAATGAAGTTCGCGCAGACCTCGTCCGACACCTGCTAAACTACGGCGTCGTGCCGCAAAACGCACCGCAAAATCGCAGCCCTCGACTCGCGCGCTTTGGATTGTTTGAGCTCGATCTCAGCGCCGGTGAACTGCGCAAGAGCGGCGTCAAACTGCGCCTGCAGGGCCAGCCGTTCCAGGTGCTGGCTTTGCTGCTGGAACGCGCCGGCGACGTGGTCACCCGCGAGGAGTTGCAGCAGCAGCTTTGGCCTTCCGACACGTTCGTCGACTTCGACCACAGCCTGAATACCGCCATCAACAAGGTGCGCGAGGCCCTGGGCGACTCCGCCGCCAGTCCGCGCTACGTCGAAACCTTGGCCCGCCGGGGCTACCGATTCATCGCCCCGGTTCAAGCCGAGCACGTCCAACCTCAGCACCACGCAGACTCAGCAAGTATTCTGCCCGACAGGGCAACCGCGAACCAAGAAGCCTCCGCGCCAGCGCCGCCCGCATCCTCCGACCCTCCCGCCGCGCTGCATCCCGAACTCGAAATCCCCATCCCGCGCCGCGCCATCACCCGCAGCCTCTTCGCGCTCACCCAGGTGATGTATCTCTGCTTCTATCTCTCGGCATTGTTCCTCCTGCGCTACGTTCAAGAGATTGGCGATTCGTTTCGCAGCCCCTGGGGCGCAACCGTGCTCGCCGGGGCCGTGATGATCACCGCCGGCGTTGGCATCCCCTTGCGTTTGTACTTGCTCTCCGCCGTGGGCTTCGATCACCAGCGCCTGGGCGAAAAATTCCGCCAGATCTTCCCGCTCGTCCTGGCCCTCGACCAGCTTTGGGCGGTCGCCCCGTTTCTGCTGATTCCGCAGATTGGCCTGGGCGCCGCCTTTGCGGTGAGCGCGGCCCTGCTCTACCTGCCATTTTCCGAGCGCACCCTGATTCGCATGGCGTATATCGGGCGCGATGGGACGCGATGATTACGGCTTGCCGCCGTCAACTGCTTGCGGCTCTGATTCCACTGGACCGTACGCGATGCGGTTCAGGTCCCCGGGCATGTCGCCACCATAGGGAGTCTTAGTCGTATAGACTTCGTACCGCAGGCCGGTTCCATCGACATACTCGTCCCATTGCGCGTCGACAGCAGCGACGTGTCGTTTCTTGAACACGTCAGGAAATTGAATGGTACGAAATGACACATGCTTCTGAGGAATTAGCTCAACCGAACAAAGCCGGTTCGAGGGAATGTCGCGGCGTACCTTCCAAGCGCAGGAAGAGACAAAATATATCAGGATCTCCCAGTCGCGGTTCAGCCGATACGTAAAAACCGGCTTCTCAGCTGCCGCATCCCCCGCGTAGGAATCGCTGTATGACGCATTATCATTAGCCCGGTCCGGATTGCCCATGACCTTGCGAACGTCATCGATCGTGGCCACAAGCGGCTCCAGCGACCTCCATCGGGCATTCGAATGGAACCTGTATCCGGGCAGCTCGTTGGGATATCGGGGAGGATTGTTCTGCGCGGACGTCGCGCTGAGACCGAAAAGAACCACTCCGACCACAAAAATCAATCTTTGCATACCGAGATTAGACACCATACGGAGCATAGACCTCTCCCTGAGGACTTCCCGATTTTCATGGAACCAACCTCACCGATCGCTCGTAACCACGTCTAAGAGGCGGGGCGAAGGTCTGCCCGCCGGAGGATCCTATGAAGCTTTCTGCCATGAATCGCTTGTCGCTTGCCGTGCTGGCCGCTGCCGTCATGTCTGTCGTGCCCGCTCACGCCGACGAATGGTCGAAGACCTATAACGTGAGCGGCAAGCCGGAACTGCGGGTCGAGACGTCCGACGCCAACATCCGCGTCACCACCTGGGACCAGAATACGATTGAAGCCAAAGTCATCACCGAGCGTTACAAGATCGGCGAAGGCGGCATTCGCGTCGAAGAGCATCAGAGCGGCGATTCGGTTGAGATTGACGTGCACTATCCCCACCACGCCTTCACCGTCGAATGGGGCAATCATCGCGTCGACATCATTATCCAGATGCCGCGCGAGGGCCGGGTCAACCTGCGTACCGACGACGGCAAAATCGATCTCGCCGGACTCAAGGGCGAGATGGACCTGCACACCGGCGATGGCTCTGAAAATCTCGAGGGCATCGACGGTAAACTGCACGCCTCCACCGGCGACGGCCACATCACGGCGCACGGACGCTTTGACGAACTCGAGCTCAAGACCGGCGATGGCCACGTCGACGTGCGCGCCGGCGCCGGGTCCACGCTAGCCGCGGGTTGGCGGCTCGAAACTGGCGACGGCAACGTTTCGCTCGAAATCCCCGGCGAACTGGCGGCGAACGTTGACCTGCACACCAGCGACGGCCATATCGATCTCGACATGCCCATCACCACCGAGGGCAAGATTCGCGAGGGCGAAATTCACGGCAAGCTCAACGGCGGCGGCAGTTCGCTCATGATCCGCACCGGAGACGGCTCCATTCATCTGCGGAAGGGCTAGAATCGGATTCGGACTTCTGAGTTCCGGCCCACGGTTTGGGCTTATACTTCGGAGTCCCACGATTTCGAATTCATTCTCAAAAGAGGGTCGTCCATGACATTTCTGCGCGGGAGTATCGTAGCGCTTTCACTCGCTTGCTTTCTTTCCCTGGCCAACGCCCAACAACCGGCTACAGCCAACTACACTCCCGCGCTCGACATTTCGGCGATGGACCGCACCCTCGATCCTTGCGTGGACTTCTTCGCCTATTCCTGCGGCGGCTGGATTAAGAAGAATCCCATCCCTGCCGACCAGTCCTCGTGGGATACCTATTCCAAAATGCAGGACGAGAATCTCACCCAGTTGCGCGGCATTCTGGAATCCGCGTCGGCGCCCGACCCCAAGCGTAATGCGGTCGATCAGAAAATTGGCGACTACTACGCCTCCTGCACCGACGAGAAGGCAATCGACGCCAAAGGAGCGGAACCGCTGAAGCCTTCGCTGGAACGAATCGCGAAGCTCGGCTCAAAAACAGAACTCGCCGCCGTGGCCGCGGCGATGGTTGAGGACAACGTCCTATTCCGTTTCGAGTCGATCCAGGACTTCCGCGATGCTAATCAGGTCATCGCCGAAGCTGATCAAGGCGGACTCGGTCTGCCCGACCGCGACTATTACACCAAGGATGATCAAAAATCCGTCGACCTGCGCAAAGCCTATCTGGCACACGTGCAGAAAATGTTCGAACTCCTCGGGGACAAGTCTGAAACCGCCGCTGCCGAAGCGCAAACCATCATGCGCATCGAAACTGAACTGGCCAAGGGCTCCATGACGCGCGTCGAACGCCGCGACCCGAAAGCTCTTGACCACAAGATGACCGCCGCCGAGCTGGAGAAGATTTCTCCTGAGTTCCAGTGGCCAGTGTATTTCGCCAAGGTCGGGTTGCCTTCCTTGTCGTCGCTGAATGTCGCCGCACCCGGCTTCTTCAAAACCCTAAATGAGACTCTCGAAAAGGAAAATCTGGCCGACTGGAAGACCTACCTGCGCTGGCATCTGGTGCACGCCGATGCGTCTCACCTTTCTGCCGCGTTTCTCAACGAGAATTTCGCCTTCTACGGCAAGACTCTCCGCGGCCAGCAGGAACTGCAGGCCCGCTGGAAGCGCTGCACCGAGGCAGTCGACGGCTCTCTGGGCGAGGCTCTCGGCCAGGCCTACGTGGCAAAATATTTCCCTCCGGAAGCCAAGCAGCAGGCCCAGAAAATCGTGAAGGAAATTGAGACGGCGATGCAACAGGACATCAACGGTCTGCCCTGGATGTCGGCTGCGACCAAGCAACAGGCGCTCCTCAAGTTGCACGGCATGGCCAACAAGATCGGGTATCCCGACAAGTGGCGCGACTACTCGACGCTGAACATCGTTCGCGGCGACGAACTGGGCAATGTCGAGCGCGCCCGAAAATTCGAATTCGACCGGCAGCTCGCCAAAATCGGCAAGCCTGTCGATCACGGCGAATGGGGCATGACTCCGCCCACGGTAAACGCCTACTACGATCCGCAGATGAACGACATCAACTTCCCCGCTGGCGTGTTGCAGCCTCCCGCCTTCGATCCCAAATCTGACGCTGCCCCGAATTACGGCGATACCGGCGGCACCGTCGGCCACGAGCTCACGCACGGCTTCGACGATGAAGGCCGCCAGTTCGATGCCGGCGGCAACCTGCGCGACTGGTGGACTCCCGAGGACGCCAAGGAATTCGAGAAGCGCGCCTCTTGCATCTCAGACCAGTATTCGACTTACACCATCGTCGATGACATCAAGATCAACGGCAAGTTGACCCTCGGCGAAGATGTTGCCGACCTCGGCGGCCTGATCCTTGCCTACATGGCGTGGAAGGCCGACACCGCGGGCCAGACGCTGGATCCGATCGATGGCCTCACGCCTGACCAGCGCTTCTTCGTCGGCTACGGCCAGAGCTGGTGCGGCCAGACCCGCGACGAAACCAAGCGCCTCCGCGCCACCGTCGACCCGCATTCTCCCGAAAAATATCGCACCAACGGCGTGGTCTCGAACATGCCGGAATTTCAGCAGGCATTCCACTGCAAAGCCGGCTCGCCCATGGTGAACGAGAACCGCTGCCGGATCTGGTAGCAGGGCTCGAAGGAAGCGCTCGAAGAAAAAAGTTCGCAGGAAAAAGGAGGTCCTTTCGTTTATGACTTCTCGCGTTGCCGTTTTTCTTCTCTTCGCCAGCGTCGCGCTCCGCGCTCAAACACCCGCCTCGACTACCCCGCTCGCCCCTCCGGCCACGCCGCAGCGGCAGGTCACCGATGAATTCTTCGGCACCAAGATTATTGACCCGTACCGCTGGCTCGAGGACCTGAAGAGTCCGGATGTTGCCGCCTGGATGAAGGCGCAGAACGATTACACGCGATCGGTTCTCGATCGCATTCCCGGCCGCCAGAAATTGAGCGCGCGCATCGCCCAACTCGATGACACTGGCATCCGCGTGAGTGCATTTCAGTCCTTCGGCGGACACTGGTTTTATTTGAAGCGCATGCCCGGAGAGGACAACAACAAGCTGTACACGCGAGAGGGTCCGGAGGCGGCCGAGCGGCTGCTGCTGAACCCCGAGACTCTCACCGCCAACGGCGTTCACTACTCCATCGACTACTACCAGGCTTCGTTGGATGGAAAGCTGGTCGCGGTCGGCATCTCACCCGGCGGTTCCGAGAACAGCGTCCTGCATGTCCTGGAAACTGCCACCGGCAAGGATCTCGGCGAACACATTGACCGGGCCCAGTTCGGCGCCGTTTCCTGGCTGCCCGGCAATCAATCCTTTGTCTACAATCGCCTGCGCAAGCCCGCCGTCGACGAGCCGCGCACTGCTCATTACCTGAACAGCCGGGTCTTTCTCCATCATCTGGGCGACGACCCGGACAACGACGCCCCTGTATTTGGCAATGGACTCTCGCCTTCCGTCTCTATGGTCGACAGCGATATCCCTTTCATCTCGGTGCCTGCCGGGTCAAAATACGCGCTCGGGGTTGTATCGCATGGCGTGCAGAATGAAGCGACTATTTATGTCGCCAAACTCTCCGACCTCCACGACGCCAGAGCGCCCTGGCGCAAGCTGATCGATGTCGCCGATGAAGTCACGAGTTTTGATGTTCATGGCGACCATCTGTATCTCGTGTCCCATCACAGCGCGTCGCGCTTCAAGGTGCTGCGACTAAATCTGCCGGATGGCGATGTCGCCAGCGCTCAAACGGTCGTGGCCCCGTCGGAAGCGGTCGTGATGGCGGTCTCGGTAGCCGAAGACGCAGTGTACGTACAAAAGCTGGATGCCGGCCTCGGCCGCCTCTGGCGGCTGCCCTTCGACGGCGGTGCGGCCAGCGCGATCCCTCTGCCCTTTGACGGCGCCATCCAGGAGCTGTTTACCAATCCCGCCGAAGCGGGCGTCTACGTGCGCGCTGCCTCGTGGACGAAGTCGCCGGTCTTCCTTCACTACGCTCCCAAAACAAACGCCGTCGCCGATACCAAAATCCTTCCCCCCTCCCCGGCTGATTTTTCCGCGATTACGTCGGAGGAAGTTAAAGCCGCGGCTCCTGACGGCACACTCGTCCCTCTTTCCATCATTCATCTGCGCAGCCTCAAGCTTGACGGTTCTCATCCCACGCTGCTGCATGGCTACGGCTCCTATGGCTACACCTATGACCCCGGATTCGATCCCTCTTCGCTGGCATGGCTGGAGCGCGGTGGAGTGATTGCCATGGCTCACGTGCGCGGTGGCGGCGAGTACGGTGAAGACTGGCACAATGGCGGGCGCAAAGCGACCAAGGAAAACACCATCACCGACTTCATCGCTTGCGCGCAGTATCTCATCGAGCACAAGTACACCTCTGCCAGCCATCTCGCCGGAGAAGGCACCAGCGCTGGCGGCATCACCATTGGCGGCGCCATCACCGGGCGTCCCGATCTGTTTGCCGCCGCGCTCGACAATGTCGGCATGTCCGACGATCTTCGCGCCGAGCTCCAGATCAACGGTCCCGCCAACATCCCGGAATTTGGCACGGTCAAAAACGAAGAAGACTTCCACCACCTGCTCGCCATCAGCGCCTATCATCGCATCAAGGATCACACCGCTTATCCCGCCGTGCTCCTCACCACCGGCATCAACGACCCCCGCGTCGATCCCTGGCAGATGGACAAGATGACCGCTCGACTGCAGGCGGCCACTTCTAGCGGCAAGCCAGTCCTCTTGCGCGTGGATTACGACGCCGGCCACGGCGGCATCGGCGCCACACGTTCCCAACACACGGCGCTGCTCACCGACCAGTTTTCTTTCCTGCTCTGGCAACTCGGCGACCCGGATTTCCAGCAAGCGGGGAAGTAGCGCAGGTAAGTAGGACGTTAAGGGTGAAAGAACGGACGTTTGAGTCCTCAATTCACCGGAAGAGCATAGTGGAAGAGCGGTCCTTTTGAGGTCTCTTCGCCCGGAAGAATACCGTGAAAGAGCGGCCCTTCAGGGCCGCGTCATAGCGGCGCATGAAAGCGGGCTTCAGCCCCTGTGTCGACATTGGCAAATCGCCGATGGCCCCTACACGTCCAGCCCAATCGACCGCATCAACTCAAGCCCGTTACTCTTCGTAACCACGCCGTCGCGCAGCGTGTAATCAAACGTCATTCGTCCGTTCGCTAACTCATCCTGAAAATGGACGTTCCGCCAATGTCCCGCTCCGCCAATGTCGGTCAGCGCCAGGTCATGTGTGCTCACCAGCCCGATCGCGCCGCGCGTTACCAGCGCGCGCACGATTCCCTCGGCCCCGATGCGCCGGTCTTTCGAGTTCGTCCCCTGCAACAATTCATCCAGTAAAAACAGCAGAGGCGTGTCGCCGCCTGCGAGATCAAATATCTGCCGCAGCCGCGTGATCTCCGCATAAAAGCGTGAGCTGCCTTCGCGCAGCGAATCGTTGACCCGAATGCTGGCTCCCACTTGCAGCGGAGTCAGCCGCAGCCGTTGAGCTCGCACGGGCGCGCCCGCCATCGCCAGCACCACATTCATCCCCACCGCGCGCAGCAGCGTGCTCTTCCCCGACATGTTGGACCCGCTGACCAGCAACACGCGCGTCTCGCCGAGGATGCTGACATCGTTTCGAACGCAGCTCGCTGCCGGTAGCAGAGGATGTCCGAGCCCTTCCGCCTCGAACGAAGCCGCACCGTCTGCAAATTGAGGAATCGGATCGGAAGGATGCTCGTAGCTGTATGTCGCGAGCGAAAGCAGCGCCTCAATCTCCCCCACGGCACCCGCCCACTTGCGCAGTGCGCTGCCGTGAGCCTGCCGCCAGCGTTCCGCCGCGAATGCCACTTGCACCGAGTACATGAGCGGCGCGTCAATGATTCGCACAAGAATGTTATGCCGTGAATTGATCCGGTCGACCAACTTCCGCAGCCGCGCAATCGCCGCCGATCCTGACAAAGTGCCGGGAACGCCACTCGACAAAAACTCGCCCTGCAGTGTCTGCAGCCGCGGCGCCTGGAACGTGTGCGCTTCCACGCGAGCCAGCACGCCCGAAAGCAGATCCAAATCGCGAAACGCCTGCTCCGTCCCGTGCAGGATCTCCTCCAGCGGTTTCTTCAAACTGTACGTAATGACCGCTTCGATCACCACGATCACCACCAGCGGCGTTGCCATATCCCAGCGCGCCCACACCGCGGCGCCCGCCACCGCCAGCGCAGCCAGCACCGGCGCCAGCCATCGAATCCACAACGGCTTCATCTGGTTCGGCGATTCCGCCCACTTCGCCAGCGCGTCAGGATGCACGCCCACGCCCACATCTTCGCCCAGCACCGCCAGGTCTTCCCGCAAATCAAGTTGATCTCGCAGTTCGTCCACGGCCGCATGCCGCTCGCGGATCTCTTCCAACTTCGACGGCGAAAGCAGCCATCCCGCCAGCGCGTCTTCTCCCATGCGCGTGCGCGCGCTCGAGAGAAGCTGAAACAGGCTGCCCGTCCCGAACAGGTCGAGATCGGCAGCGTAGACGTGATGAAGCTCGTTGAAGCGATCGCCGGTTTCTCCCGAGCCCGCCCAGCGATCTTCCACGCGCGCCAGCCCGCGCTCATAAAACGCGGCCGCACGCTCGGCCAGTTCGCGCGCCCGAAGAATCCGCGAATGATAAGCCGCGACGCCCACAAACGCCGCTATCGGCGCGCCCAGCCACCATGGCGAGAAGTAGTGTGCCCGCAGCGATGCCCACGCCATCGCCACCGCCAGCGCAAACAAAAACAGCCGGACGTTTCCTAACCGAATATGAATTTTCTCGAAGTGTGCGACGCGCGACAGGCGGGCGTTTCTACGCTGCACGTATTCGTCGGAGGGAAGCACTGGTTCAAAATGTAGCAGGTTGACCGATCACTAGGAAGGTGCCGCACTGGTCGAGCGGAGCCGTCACCTCTTTGGCGTGCGAAGAAGCTCACGGTGCGTATCAGGGCATCGCTCTAGCGATGCCGCAGCTACCGGAGAATCAAATCCGGCTTTAGCCGCTGCGCAACCGACTCTAGTCGCTCGCCTTTCGCGCATCTCCCCACAGAATCATCCGCATCGAAATGCTCCCAAAATCGAACCCTTCATACGGATACGACACGGCATCGCGCTCATCCGTGCTGCCCATGCAATACAGCAGCGGCAGATAATGTTCCACCGTAGGATGCGCAGTCGCCAGCAGCGCCTCACCCCACTTCTGCGGATGAGCCAGTTCGGTCGCGTCGCGAGCATCGACGGCCCTTTTAACTCTGGCGTCAAATTCCACCGCCCAGTCGTACGCGCCGTGAGCATCGTTCCAGTCAAGGCGGCCCAGGTTGTGCACAATGTTGCCGCTGCCAAGAATCAGCACTCCGCGCTCGCGTAGCGCCTGAATCTCATGCCCCAGTTCGAGGTGCTCTTTGAAACTGCGGCGCGAATCCAGACTCAGTTGAAACGCTGGCACGTCGGCCTTCGGATACATGTGCCGCAGCACACTCCACGATCCGTGATCCAATCCCCACTTCTCATTCAGCAAAATGCCGGGGACAATCTCCGGATCGCTGGCCAACTTCTCAGCTTCTTCCGGAGCCCCCGGCGCGGGATACTGCACTTCATACAGCGGCTGCGGGAAGCCTGAAAAATCATGAATGGTTTTCGGATGTTCAGACGCCAGCACCTGCGACCCTGCCGTCACCCAATGCGCCGACACCACGCAGACCGCCTTGGGCTTCGGCAGACGTCGGCTTAGCCCGTGCAGCGCCTCGGTAAACGCATTGTGTTCAATGGCGTTCATCGGCGATCCGTGGCCGACAAACAAAACCGGCATCTTTTCCAATGCAGCCTCTCTCCGCGGGAGTCCAAACCTAGCCGCTCCAGCGCACAAACATGCTGTTGACTATTTGATTATCGGAGAAGGAAAACGATTCCTGGCCACGGTGACGCCAGCCTCACCTATTCCAGATCAGCCTTGTCGGGGTTGTAATAGAAGCGGAAGCGCAGCTCGAGATACGGCCCCTTGAACTCGCCAGGCAACGGCGGAAATGGATCGGACCCGGTGATGCTGCCCCACGCTGGACGATCAAGGGCCACGTCGCCGGAAGACGCTCGCAGCGTCAGTCCCTGCACGTGTCCGTCGGGCATGATGGCAAAATCCAGGGCCAGCTTACCCTTCTTCATCTCCGCCGACTCGGGAATCAGTTCGTACCAGTGCTCCCGCACCTCCTGCAAAACGCGCTGCAGGTAAGGCGCGAAATCCACGCCCTGCGTGTCGCTGAGTATTTCCAGATTTCCATACTGCCGCCCATGCGACGGGCTGTTCAGGCCGAATCCACCTTCCTGCCCGCCCGCCGCGCGGTTCGCTGCCGCCCCCTGCGTGGCCTGTTGAATCGCCTGGCCCGGCGTCATCGCCGCATATTTGCTGAAAGAATTGTTGGGGCGAGCGGGCGCCTGCAACTGTGCCGTCTGATTAGTCTCGAACTGCGGACGCGACGTCTGCTGCTGCGGTGGCTGTTGAGCCGGCGACTGGTTCTGTGCGTTCGTTTGCGGCGCCGGTTGCGCCGTCTGCGGACCCAACTTCCCCGGCGCGCCCGGAGGCGGCGTCGCCAGAATCTTCTGCAGCTCCTTCGGATCAAGCTCCGGATGCCGTGTCGTCGCGATGCGGTCTTTATCCGACGCAATATTCGTGTTCGGCCGGCGTGTTAACTTCTGCGCGTCCGGCGGAAGCGTCAGCATGGTCACGTTCTTGTCCTGGGTCATGCTCACAGGAATGACCACCCCGTGATGCCACACATTCTTCTGGATCCAGGGCAGGTACACCAGAATCATGAACACGACCAGGTGGACGATGATCGAAATCCACGCCGCTTCCCGCTTCCGCGAGCGCTGCAGATCGTCCTGCAACTGGATCAGCAGGTGTGGCACATGCGCATCCAGATCGCGGTACGCGGTTTCCCAGTCTTGCGTATCGTAGAGCCCCAGCTGTTCCGGTTGCGGTTTCTCGGGTGCCACCGGATCCTGAAATGGAATTTGCGTGATCGGCATGCGCTGGGTTTAGCTATAGATGCTTTGACTATCCAAGCTTAGCTGTAACACTTTTTAGATGCATCCGCTTGTCGTTAAGAAGTAAGTTAGACACCGAATACAGCCGCGGCGTTGCATCCGGCCTTCGGGGAAGGAATGCACTCGGCGCGCGGCGCTCTACAAGCAACTTCCCTCTATTTTCGCATCTTTCGCGCCCTTTCGCTCACCAACAAATAGCTCGCGACTTAGGTGTGTAAACATATGTAAATGCAGCGCGTAGACCTGAAGAGGTTGATGTGGGGAAAGGTTATGTGGGGACAGCCGCCCTCGGCTGTCCGCCGAGCGCAGCCCGGCGCTTTGCAACCGATGCTCAATGTTTCGCCTGTGCGATCCCCGCGAGATCCACTTTCTTCCCGTGCTCGCGAATTGCCGCGACAATCTCCAACGCCAGCGCCAGCGCGCGCCGCCCATCCTCGAGCGGAACCACCGGCGTCGACCGCTCCCGCACCGCGCGCAGAAACGACTTGATCTCCGCATGCAGCGGCTCCTCCGACGCCACCGGAGGCTTCATCATTCCAATCTGCGGGTTAACCGAGGGAATGATCGACGGCGCTCCCGGCGCCGAATCGTGCCCCACCGTGAACACCAATACTTCCTGCCGCCCGTAATCGAGCGAAACATACTGCCGCGGCTGAAAAAAACGCAACTTGCGCACCCGTTCCGTCGAAACCCGGCTGGCCGTAAAGTTCGCGATGCAGCCCGATTCCAGCTCCAGCCGCACGTTCGCGATGTCCACTTTCCCCGACAAAATCGGCAAGCCCACCGCCCGCACTTCCTTCACCGGTGACTTCGCGAAGGCCAGCACGATGTCGAGATCGTGGATCATGAGATCCAGCACCACATCCACGTCGAGCGACCGTGGCGTAAACACGCTGAGCCGGTGCACCTCGAAAAACATCGGGTGCGTCAGCAAAGGAACTGTGGCTCGCACCGCTGGATTGAAGCGCTCCAAATGTCCGACCTGCGCGACTCGCTTATGCTTGGCCGCCAGCGCAACCAGTTCCTCTGCCTCCGCCAGCGCGGCCGCCAGCGGCTTCTCGATCAGCACATCCACTCCGGCCTGCATCAGTTCGCCGGCCACACTCAGGTGATGCACCGTAGGCGCAGCCACAGACGCCGCCTGCACTTCGCTATGCGTGGTCAGCATCTGGTGCACCGAGCCGAAGCCCTTGCAGCCAAACTCGCTGGCCACGGCATCGGCACGGTTCAGGTCCGGGTCAACCACCCCCAGCAGGCGAACGGGCTCCCCTTGCTGCTCGAGTTCCTTGTAGACTCGGGCATGATTGCGCCCAAAAACCCCCACCCCTACGACGGCGACGGAAATCGGGTTCTGCGATGGCAGGAGAAATTCTCAGTGGCCGGTTGCCGGAAACAAATTGTAAACGTTAGCGCAGGAAAGAGCATCTGGATTAGATCGGCGCCAGACTGCTCACGAAGCTCGCTTCAAAGCAATCAACCATAGAAAGGACTGACTCGCTCGCATGAGAGCGATCGCCCTGCTCACCATCTCCAACATCTTCATGACCTTCGCCTGGTACGGACACCTGAAGTACCGCGACGTGCCGCTCTACAAAGTGATTGCAATCAGCTGGCTGATCGCCTTCTTCGAATACTGTTTCCAGGTCCCCGCCAACCGCATCGGCTCCTACGAGTTCACCGCGGCCCAGCTCAAGACCATCCAGGAAGTCATTACGCTCACCGTCTTCGCTGCGTTCTCAGTGCTCTATCTGAAGCAGCCACTCCGCTGGAATTACCTGGCAGGCTTCGCCCTGATCGTCGCCGCGGTCGCGGTGATCTTCAAGAAGTGATCAGCCGCGACGACGAGATGTGGCGCGGACCTGCCCTGAGCGAAGTCGAACGGGCCCCCGCCCGCGAACCCCTCATTGTCACGAGCTTGAACTCGTAGTCTGGAATTCCCCGAATCCAGTGCGACCGCCGCTGCTCGGGGACACGGCGGTTTGATCGCGGGAGCGACCGGGCGTTAGAACTCCGGGCTATTCTCGAATGTCCCTCCGGGACTCTCCTGACCTCCGATGATTCGTCACTCTGCTCACGGCCTCGCGGCGGCGGTCGCTGCCGGCGGATTTTTGACGTAGGTGCTCATCCAGGTATTCATCTCCCAAAGCATGTGCAGAACGGATTCGCGGGCGGCGTAGCCGTGCGATTCCAGGGGGAGCAGGACGAAACGGACGGTGCCTCCCTGGCCTTTGATGGCGCTGAACAGGCGCTCGCTCTGAATGGGGAACGTACCGCTGTTGTTATCGGCCTCGCCGTGGATGAGCAGGATCGGTGTCTTGATCTTATCGGCGTAGGAGAACGGCGACATCTTGTAATAAATCTCGGGCGCCTGCCAGTAAGTGCGCTCTTCGTTCTGGAATCCGAAAGGCGTGAGGGTGCGGTTGTAGGCTCCGCTGCGGGCGATGCCGGCTTTGAACAGGTCAGAATGGGCGAGCAGGTTTGCAGTCATAAATGCGCCGTAGGAGTGGCCCATGACGGCGACGCGATGGCGATCGACCACACCGAGGCGCGCACCCTCATCGATAGCTGCCTGGGCGCTGGCGACGAGTTGTTCGACATAGGTATCGTTGGGCTCGGCCTGGCCTTCACCAATGATGGGAATGGTTGCGTTTTCAAGCACGGCATACCCTTGTGTGATGAAGGGGATGGGAGAGCCCCAATACAAGAAAGGAAATTCATAGGGCGAGCCGTTGATTTGTCCGGCGGCGGCCCTGGTCTTGTATTCGGTGGGATAGGCTTCCATGAGGGTGGGAAGCGGGCCGTCGGCGGGCTTGTAGCCGGGAGGGAGATAGAGGTTGGCGCTGAGGTCGACGCCATCGGCACGCTTGTATTTGAGGACTTGCTTTTTGGGAAGCGGCGAGTTGCCGTAGGGACTGGGGAAGAAAGTGACCTGCTTGAAATCGTCCTTCACGAGACTCTTGCAGTAGTAGTTAGGAGGCAGTTCGGGAGATTCGCGGCGGAGGAGGATGGTTGGAGTAGCCGCATCGAGTACGGCGACGGGGAACTCGAAGAACTTATCAGCGGACTGCCAGAGGTGTTTGGCCTCTCCGGTGGTCGTGCTCATGACGGAGACGAAGGGGCGGTCACCTTCAGGAGACGCACCCTCGGCGTGGAAGAAGATGCTGCGGGTGTCGGAGGTCGTTTGTAAGACGCGCGCTCCGGCGGCATTCATGATTTCAAAGGGCCTGCCAGGATCGTGATAGCGGTCCTCAGAAGAACCTTCGAACAATTTAACTGGCGCGGCGGGAGCATCGGGTGCGACGGCCAGGATAATGCGCTTGCGGTCTTTCCAACGCTCTTCTTCAACCAGCGCGAGATGCCCGTTTCCCCAGGTCAGGCCGCGAAAGCGGACAGGGAGTTCCGCCAGCTTGCGGGGCGAAGCATCGAAGGGAGCGTCGAGCAGGAGGAGGGTGTCGCGGACGGGAACATCCTTGCGAGGATCGCCGCCATCATTGGCTTCAACCCAGAACACGGTGGCGGGCGCGTCGCTGCGCCAGTCGAAGTCGCGAGGTTGCGCCTCAACCGCGTCGTGAATATTGGGGATGGTATCTTCGAGCGGCTTGTCGACAAGCTGCTTGCTGGAAGACGTCGCCAGGTTGATGGCCAGCAGCCGCTCGGGAAACGCCCGATAGGGCAGCAAGTAGGAATACGGATGATGGCGCTCGTCGACCAACACGTAATGGGCGTCGGGTGAAGGCGAAGCATTTTCGATCACGCCGGGTTCGCCGATGGGCTTGGTGGTGCCGTCGAGATGGACGAGTTGCAGCTGAGAGGTGGCGTAGTAATCGAAAATCTGTTCGTCCTCGGGATTTTTCAGCAGGTCTTCGAAGGTAGGGCCGGGAGTAACGCGGCCCAGGTTTTGCTGAATCACGGGGCCGGTGGGAATCTCGTTGCGCTGGGGAGCAGCGCCTCGGGCTTGGGGCACGGTCTTGCAGATGAGGCTGGCGTTGTCGCTGAGCCATTCGCAGGGCTGGTTGAAGATGCCGTTGAGAGCGACAACGGGAATGCGGTGCGCCTGGGCCACGGCTACATCGACGATCCACAGGCTGAGGCCGGCGTCGGCGGGACTGTCGCTGATGTTTACGAAAGAGACATGGCGGGCATCGGGCGACCAGGCGGGGAAACGGATTTTGGCATCGGGCGGCAGGCCGGAAATCGGCTTGGCTTCGCCGTTGGGGAGCGCTTGCAGCTGCAATGAAGTGATGTAGCGTCCACGGCTGGGGCCGTTGGTGCTTGGGTTGAAACGCAGGCCGGCCAGGCGGAGCTCGGGTTGGGCGAGATCGGCAATCGAAGGCAGGCCGGAATAAGACTCGATCAACAGCCATTCCATGCCGGAGCTGTCCCTGGGAGAAACGTCGACGTTGGGGGTGAGGCGAGTATCGACCAGGTCCACGATTGCCTGTGGAGGTTTCTGATAGGAGACGCTGGTTTGGGCTGTTGCGGCAAACAACGCCGAGAAGAGAAGGAGTGCGGCGGCGAATGCGCGGACGACAATCGCGCGGACTGGAATCGAACGCATGAGAATACCTCGGGTCTGCTTGCGCAGGAAAAGTTGGAACAAGAGGAAACATTTTCCTTCGAAACCGAGAAGCGGGCAAGAGGATTTGGCCGGGCGGTCGGGGAATGAATCCGCAGGCGATGCGAAGGTTGGTTTAGAATCAGGTCGCCGAAGTTAGATCACGCAAGAATGTCAGGGCAAGAATCATGAAGAAAAATATGGCTATCGTGTGGATCGCAATGATGGGCGCAGTGCTGGTGCCTGCGCTCGCTGCCGCGGCGGAGAAGCCGATATCCGTTCTGCTGGTGGATGGACAGAGCGGCGGGCCTTATCACGCTTGGCGACTGACGACGTCGGTGCTAAAGAAAGAACTCGAGGAAACAGGACTGTTCCAGGTGACGGTTGCGACTTCGCCTCAGTTTGGCGCCGACTTTAGCGGTTTCAAGCCTAGGTTCGGCGACTACAAGGCGATCGTGTGGAATTATGACGCGCCTGATTGGCCGGGAGATTTGCGTCAGCAACTGGAAGGGTACGTGAGAAATGGTGGAGGGTTGGTGGTGGTGCATGCGGCCGACAACGCGTTCCCGGATTGGCCGGCGTGGAACCAGATGATTGGTGTCGGCGGGTGGAGAAATCGATCGGAGAAATCGGGGCCGCTGTGGTATTTCAAGGACGGCAAGCTGGTTTCCGACACTTCCGCCGGGTCGTCGGGTTCGCATGGGGCCCGAATTCCTTTCCAGGTAGTGACGCGGGAGGCCGAGCATCCGATCATGAAAGGATTGCCGTCCGCGTGGATGCATGCGGCGGACGAACTCTACGCGACGTTGCGTGGACCGGGCGAGAACATGACCGTGTTGGCGACGGCGCATTCCGACCCGGAGAACAAGGGCACGGATCGCGACGAACCCATGCTGATGGTTCTGAGTTATGGCAAGGGCAGGATTTTTCATACGACGATGGGACACGACGTGGCGGCGCTGAGTTGTGTGGGATTTATGACAACCTATCAGCGCGGGACCGAATGGGCGGCCACCGGTAAGGTCACGCAGAAAGTGCCCGCCACGTTTCCGACGGCGAACACGGTGAGTTTTCGTGTGGACATTGCGAGGATGGATCCGGCGTTTCTGACGAACGCGCCGACGGCGGCCCCGCCTCAGCCCGCGCCGCAACGACCGTAGGCGCGACCGTCATCCGGCAAGGTGAATGGTCAGGAGCTGAGAGTGATGACGCAATCGTTGATGGTTCAATTGTGATGGTTCAATCATTCATGTCGCAATCACGGCAAAAGCTGTTGGGCGTGGTTCTGTTCGCGCTTCTTGCTCTGCCTTTTTACTCTGCCCACGCGCAGGCGCCTGCGGCAAACGCGCCTCAACCGGGTCACCTCACGTCCGAGCAGGATCATCAGCGCCTGATGGATTTGCTGCACATCACGTCGTTGCGGCGAGGGGCGGACGGAGATCCAAAATCGCCGAACGCGGCGAATTACGACGAGTCCAAGGCGAATTCGGATTTGAAGCTTCCCGACCCGCTGCAGTTGAAGAATGGGAAGAAGGTCAGGACCGAGAAAATGTGGTGGAAGAAGCGGCGGCCGGAAATAGTGGAAGATTTCGACCGGGAAATCTACGGGCGCGTGCCGAACAACGCGCCGAAAGTGAATTGGGAAGTGGTCAGTACTGCGAAAGAGATAAACGGCGAGGTGCCGGTCATCACGAAGAAACTGAGCGGACACCTCGACAACTCGGCCTACCCGCTGGTAAAGGTGGACATCGATTTAACTCTGACGACGCCAGCCAATGCCAGCGGCCCGGTCCCCGTGATGATGGAATTCGGGTTGAGTGCGGAAGTGTTGGCGATGCTGATGAAGCGATTTCCGGAAATGATGAAGCCGGGCCCCGGACCCACGTGGCAGCAGCAGGTTCTCGCGAAAGGATGGGGATATGCCGTCTATATTCCCACGAGTGTGCAGGAGGATAAGGGCGATGGACTGACCCAGGGCCCGATTGGTCTCGCGAATAAAGGCCAGCCGCGAGCGCTGGATGATTGGGGCGTGCTGCGGGCGTGGGCATGGGGTGCCAGCCGGGCGCTTGATTATTTCGAGACCGACAAATCCGTCGACGCGAAACACGTCGGGGTAGAGGGTCACTCGCGCTATGGCAAGGCCGCGCTGGTGGCCATGGCGAATGATCCGCGCTTTGCCATCGGGTACATCAGTTCGTCCGGCGAGGCCGGAGCCAAACTTTTCCGGCGCAACTTTGGCGAGCAGATCGGCAACATTGCGGGAACCGGGGAGTATCACTGGATGGCGGGCAACTTTCTGAAGTATGCGGGACCGCTGACGGAAAATGATTTGCCGGCGGATGCCCACGAGTTGATCGCGCTGTGCGCGCCGCGTCCGGTGTTTATTGGGGCGGGAGCAGTCAACGGGGACGGATGGGTCGATGCCAAGGGAATGTTTCTGGCTGCGGTAGGCGCGGGTCCGGTGTACAAGCTCCTGGGCGACAAGGATATGGGAACCAGCGAATTCCCTCCGATCGAGACGGCGCTGGTCGAGGGCGACCTTGCATTCCGGCAGCATAGCGGAGGGCATACGCCTGCGCCGAACTGGCCTACGTTTTTGACGTTCGCGGGGCGGTATATGAAGACTCCGGCTGGAAAAATGAACCAGCCGTGAGCGCCCTCAGCGGCTCAAGCCGCTTCTAATCCCTCACAACGTAACGGCGCGACGGGAAGTCATGTCCTTTCAAAGCAGCTTACTGTTCTGCATGCAGGAGGTGCCGCACTCCTCCGCTGACCTGAAGGAGTGCGGCATTCGACGATCAGGCGCCTTCGGGCGAATGCAACACTCGGAACGTATTGCCGCCATTCGAGTAAACGAGTAGCAGTGCGTCTTCGCCCTTCGGAACTTTTGCCAGGGCTTGCTGCACGTCGCTCGCTGATTGGACTTTGTGACGATTCACTTCCAGGATGATGTCTCCACTTTGCAGTCCAGCGTTGTCGGCCGAGCTTCCCGGCTGAACCTGCTCGACGACCGCGCCATGGATGCTGCTTGGCGCCTGGATCTGATCGCGAATCTCGGGCGTGAGGTTGCTGAGGCCGATACCCCAGTGCATTTTGCCTTCGCCGTTGCCTGATTCATTGCCTTCAGGCGTTCGGCTGCCCAATTCTTCCAGCGTGACGGGAACGCTGATGGTTTTTCCGTCGCGCAGAACTTTGAGCGTGATTTTGGAGCCCGGCTGTTTCTGACCAACCAGCACCTGAAGTTCACCCGCGTCGCTGACTTTTTGGCCAT
>Ga0209415_10005502_pt1 | contig 22725 bp, 25 predicted proteins | sample PeaSoiSIISIP2007_FD_187696 | JGI IMG/M metagenome (GOLD analysis project Ga0209415, IMG submission 187696) | Peat soil microbial communities from Weissenstadt, Germany - SII-SIP-2007 (SPAdes) (version 2) | ecosystem: Environmental > Terrestrial > Soil > Wetlands > Peat | place: Germany... | reverse complement strand
TCGCCGACGCCCTTCAAGAAGCCGCCTGAACCGATCTCGCGCCAGCTGGTTTCGGCCTTTGCCGACCGCACGCCGCCATGGTTGCGACCTGCTCCATTCCATAAGGCCGCGCCGCGCATTAAATAGAAGAGGCAGCTCGGGGCCAGCGATCGACGCAACAGCGATGAAAATTTCCTTGATCCAGATGAACTCGCGCCAGGCCAAGGCGGCGAACATCACGACGGCGGTCGAACTCATCGAGCGGGCCGTGGCGGAAGAGCAACCCGATTGGGTCTGCCTGCCGGAGTGTTTCGATTTTCTTGGCGGTACCCGCGCCGAGAAACAGGCTGCTGCCGAAATCCTCGGCGAAGGGCCGGCCTATGGCGCGATGCAAAGCCTTGCCCGCCGACACGGCATATTCATCCATGCCGGCTCGATCCTCGAAAAGATCGCCGGCCAGGATCTCATTCACAACACAACCGTCGTCTTCGATCGCGCCGGCAGAGAGATCGCCCGCTATCGCAAGATCCATATGTTCGACATCACCGCGCCGGACGGCACGCAGTATCACGAGAGCTCCGCATTCAAGCCGGGCAACGCCGTCGTAACCTACGATTGTGAGGGGCTCAGCGTCGGCTGCTCGATCTGCTATGATCTGCGCTTCCCCGACCTCTTCCAGGCGCTGGCCGAAAAGGGCGCCGAGCTGATCGCGCTGCCTGCCGCTTTCACCATGTTGACCGGCAAGGACCACTGGGAGGTGCTCTGTCGCGCCCGGGCGATCGAGACCGAGGCCTATTTCTGCGCCGCGGCGCAGACCGGCACGCATCACGTCGGCAGCGACCAACGCTCCACCTACGGGCACTCCCTGGTCGTCGATCCCTGGGGGCATGTCACCGCACGCGCGTCGGACGGCGTCGGCATCGTCTCGACGCGGATCGACCGCAAGCTCATCAACAAGGTTCGCGCCCAGATCCCGGTCGCCAAGCACAAGGTCAGGATTCGCTAGGCAGGGTGAAGGCTTCGCCGGACGTGGCAAGGGGAACCGCAAGGCCAAGTCCGATCGCGGTTGCCGCCGCGCAAATCTTCTTCATCCGATGCGCCATGAAGGTTCTCCTGCCGACGCGGTCTCGCGTTGAATTCGCCCGCTGGCAACGCGCAAAGCTCCTTGGGCGTCGCTTAACTCTCCCTTAAAAAAGCCGCGCTTGGCGCCACGCTTCAGGTCAAAGCTCAGGTTGCAGATCGAGGTGAGCTCAAGCTTTACTTCGGCCGCAGTTCGGGGCAGTCAAGGCAGCGCGATCGCCGCGACGAGGCGGCCATAGTCCGGCTCCTTGCGGTGCACCGAACGGCGATATGAAAAGCAGGGCGTTTCGTCCGCATAAGTATCGATCCGAAGATCTTCGAAATATCCGATCCCCGCCGCCGACAATCGAAACCCGACGAAGCTCGGCAGATCGAACATGAAATGTCCCGGGCGCGGTGAAGGCGTGAAGAATTGCGCATGATCCTTCGCCGCGGCGAGGAAGCGCGCGAAGAATTCCTCGCCGACTTCGTAGGATTTCGGGCCGATCGTCGGGCCGAGCACGGCCGCAATTGTCCTTCGCCTCGCGCCGAGCCTCTCCATCTGATCGAGCGTCGTTTCTAGAATGCCGGTGAGCGCACCTTTCCAGCCGGCATGGGCGGCGCCAATCACCCGGCGTTCGACATCGGCGAGAAGGATCATGCCGCAATCGGCGCCGGTGATGCCGAGGCCCAAGCCGCGCGTCGCCGTGACAAGAGCATCGCAGCGGGGCCTCGCCTCTGCCGAAAAGGGCTTGTCGATGATCAGCGCCTCGGCCGAATGGACCTGGTAAGGGATCAGCAGATGATCAGCGCCTATGCCCAAATGCCTCGCCATGCGCCGCCGGTTCTCGGCGACCAAGCCTTGATCGTCGTTCGACCCGATGCCGCCGTTCAATGACGCATAGACGCCCTCGGAGACCCCGCCGTGACGCGTGAAGAAGGCATGCGCCAGCCCCGCGAGGCTTTGGCTCTTGATCGCCTCGATCATCAAGTTGCCTTGTCGCTCGCGAATCCCGGCGGCGTGCCAAGACCCGGCGAGGTCACGGCGAAAACCTTGAAAAGTTCCGCCATGCTGGCGCGCGGTCCTGAAGGCGGGCCCGGCATGGCGAGGCGTTCGACCGCCGCATCGATGGCGGCGATCTGCGCGGCATCCGCCTTGCGCTTCAAGACTGCCGCACGTTCGAACAAGCCGAGGCGGGCGAGGAACGTGCCTTGCGTGACCGGACCATCAACGCGAGCGCCGGCGGCCGTGGCGGCCCGCGCTAGCGCGGCGAAATCGACATGCGCGGTGAGATCGGCTTCACCCGGCTCGCGCAAAGGGTCGGTTGGAGCATGTGCCTTCATAGCTTGGAGAGTGGCGCCGGGCCGCGTCTTCGCACAGCCGTAATCGATGACGAGCAACGCGCCGCCCGCCGCGGCGATATGGCCGGCGAGTCGGCTCATCAGCCTCTGCGCGACGAGGCCGAGTTCGACGATCGTGCCGACCGGCAGCATCGCTTCCGGCGCGGAGGGTGCCGCCGCTCCCACGTCCGGGGCCGGCGCAAGGCCGAAGCAAAGCGCGCCATCGGCGGCGAGCCCGACGAGCCTTTCGCACCAGCCTTCCTTCGCCCGCACATAATGGCGCACCGGCAGCGCATCGAAAAATTCATTGGCGACGATGATCATCGGTCCCGGCGGCAGCGACTCGATCGTTTCATGCCAGACGATCGGGACGTCAGCGCCTGCCAATGTGCGGTGCTGTTCGGCGGCGAGCGGTTCGCTCATCTCGACGAGATGCACGTCGAGCGCCTTGCGGAAATCGGGGGCGACGCGGGCGGCGCGCAGAAGATCCGCCATCAAAGTGCCGCGGCCGGGCCCGAGTTCGACGAGATGCACCACGCCAGGCTCGCCCATGGCGCGCCAGACCTCCGCCGCCCAGAGCCCGATCAATTCGCCGAACATCTGGTGGATTTCCGGCGCGGTGACGAAATCGCCGCACGCCCCGATCGGTAACCGCGAGCGGTAATAGCCGTGCTCTGGATGCATGGCCGCCAGCGTCATGAACCGCTCGACGCTCATCGGCCCATCCTCGGCGATCATGGCGGCGATTTCCCGACCGAGCGGGGTCATGCTTCGACGCGCCTCGTCGAAAGAGCGAAAAAGATGAACCCGAGGCCCCCGGCGATCAGCGGCAGCGAGAGAATCATCCCCATGGTCGCCCCGCCATAGAGAAAGCCCAGTTGCGGATCGGGCTCGCGGAAGAATTCGCAGGCAATTCGGGCGGCGCCGTAGCCGATCGCGAAAATCCCGGTGACGAGGCCGGGCCGGCGCAAGCCGCCGAGCCGTATCGCGATATAAAGCACGATGAACAGCAGGATTCCTTCCAAGCCCGCCTCATAGAGCTGGCTCGGATGGCGCGGCACCCCGTCGGACCCCGGAAAGATCATCGCCCATGGGACATCGGTCGGCCGGCCCCAGAGCTCCGGCTTGATGAAATTGGCGAGCCGGCCGAGGAAAAGCCCGATAGGCACCGCCGCGGCGCTGATGTCCATGACGCTCAGGACCGGCATCTTGGCGCGGCGCGCAAACAGGATGATGGCGAGCGCCGCGCCGAGCAGGCCGCCGTGAAAGGACATGCCGCCCTTCCAGACGGCGACGATCTCGCCCGGATGGGCGAAATAGAAGCCGGGATTGTAGAACAGCACGTAGCCGAGCCTACCGCCGAGGATGATGCCAAACGCCGCATAGACGATAAGATCGTCGATGCTGGCCGGGCTCGGGCGCGGCAGGTTGCCCCATAGAGCCGAATTGGCGACGAGATGGCGCACGTAGGCCCAGCCGAAGATCAGCCCGGCGATATAGGCGAGCGCATACCAGCGGATCGGCAGCGGCCCGATCGTGATCAACACCGGATTGATTTCGGGATAGGGGATGAGGAGCAGCATTTCGGTTCCGAAATCTGGCAGGCGCCCAAGGCGTCATGCGATGCCCCAAGAGATGCGTCAAGCCGGGCGACTTGCAGCCAAAGCCGAAAGGCGCGAAAAGCATGTGAGCGAACGTATCAACCGCAAGGTTATCGCCTCCAGCGATTGCCTGTCGCGCTCCTCTCCCCGCTTGCGGGGGGAGGTAAGGTGAGGCGCCGGGTGAGTTGCCAGCATCTCGGCCAGTCTCCTCGCACCTCACCCTGCCTCTCCCCGTTTCGCTTCGCTCACGGGGAGAGGAGTGCGCCAACATCGAGGAGGGTGGCATGCCTCAGAGCCGTGGCACTATGTTCGACGATTTCTCGCGGCTGATGACCGACGCGGCGGAAATGGCGCATGGCGTGCGCCGCGAGGCGGAGACGATGGTGAAAGCGCAAGTCGAGCGGCTGCTCGCCAGCATAGATGTCGTGAGCCGCGAGGAGTTCGAGGCGACGAGGGACATGGCGATTGCGGCGCGCGACGAGAACGAGCGGCTGGCAAAACGCATCGCGGCGCTCGAGGCGAAAATTTCTGTGGAGCCAGCCGCGCCGAGCCCGAGCGGCGGCGATCCGGCGTTCTGAGAGCGAAGATCGGGGGCCGCATGCCGAACTTCAGCGAAGCCGTGCTGCCGCAAGACGGCCGCCAGTCCGAAATGGCGCTGTTTATCGGCCGCGGAACGCGCCGGCTGTTACGCAATCTCAAGTTCTCGACTTTGACGGAATTGCCGCTGGCGAGCGGCCGGCGGGCCGACATCGTCGCGCTGGCGAGCGATACGACGATCGTCATCGTCGAGATCAAATCATCGGTCACTGATTTCCGCGCCGATGCGAAATGGCCGGACTATCGCGCCCATTGCGACCGCCTCTATTTCGCCATTCCCGACGGCGTGCCGGCCGCGATCATGCCTGCGGATGCCGGCCTCATCATCGCCGATGCCTTCGGCGCCGCCATTCTGCGCGAAGCGCCGGAGCATCGTCTGGCGCCGGCGACGCGGCGCGCCATGTTGATGCGCTTCGCGCATGCCGCGGCGCATCGGCTGCACGGACTGAGCGACCCGGAAATTCTGAGCTTCGGGCCGGTGTGAACCTTCTCCCTGTGGGAGAAGGTGCCGAGCCATATGGCGCGCTTCGCGCGCCCGTCAAATTGCGAGACGCCCGCCGCGAAGCGGCGGGCTATGGCGAGGCGGATGAGGGGTTACGATCCCCTCTCCCCGCTTGCGGGGAGAGGGAACAGGCACTACCGCGGGGCGCGCTTGGCGAGGATGCGCTGCAGGGTCCGCCGATGCATGTTGAGCCGGCGCGCCGTCTCCGAGACGTTGCGGCCGCAAAGCTCGTAGATCCGCTGGATATGTTCCCAGCGGACGCGATCGGCCGACATCGGATTTTCCGGCACTTCGGCCTTGTCGTGGCGAGTCGCCATCAAGGCCGCGTAGATGTCATCGGCGTCTGCCGGCTTGGCGAGATAATCGAAGGCGCCGAGCTTCACCGCGGTCACCGCGGTGACGATATTGCCGTAGCCGGTCAAGATGATCGCGCGCGCGTCGGGGCGCTTGGCTTTCAGTTCGGAAATGACGTCGAGCCCGTTGCCGTCGGCGAGCCGCATGTCGATCACGGCGAAGGCCGGCGGCTCATGGGCGATCGCGGCTAATCCCTCGGCGACCGACTGCACCGCTGTCACGATGAAGCCGCGGCCCTCCATCGCGCGCGCCAGACGCGACAGGAACGGCCGGTCGTCGTCGACGAGCAGCAGAGTCTTGTCGAAATCGGAATCGCCAAGCGGAACTGTCTCCACCCTTGTACCCGGGCCCGTCTCGGGGGGGTCGGTTTTCATGATCAGGTCCCTTGTCTTTTCTTCATATTAGGTCGGATTCCGCTCCCCTAGAATGGCAAATTCACCGTCGCCCGCACTTTAGCCTGCTTTTGCCAGGTAAAATCGACTTTCGCCAGATTTATCAGCCACGAGGCAAGCATCTTTCGCAAGCGCATAGTTAAAAATGCCGGTGCGCGTCGCTGAGGGCGACATCCCGAACTTGGTTGGACAAATCATCCGGTGACCCCCGCCTTGAGCGGCTCCTCAAGAGGGCGGCGTCCCCCCTCGAAGACCGCGCGCGGCCAGCGGATGGTCACGCGCGCCCCGGATTGTGGCGGGGCAAGATTGCTGAGAATGACCGCGGCGCCCGATCGTTCGAGCAAGGTCTTGGCAATGAAAAGACCGAGACCGAGCCCCGAATCCTCTTCCGATTTGGCCCGCCGATCCTTCTTCGTCGTCACATAGGGTTCGCCGAGACGGCCGATCACGTCCGCGGAGAAGCCCGGCCCGTCGTCCTCGATCGCCACTTCCACGGACGTGGCGCTCCACCGGGCGATGATCTTGACCTCGGACCTGGCGAAATCGATCGCGTTTTCGATGAGATTGCCGAGCCCGTAAATCATGCCCGGATTGCGCCGACAGATCGGCTCTGGTTCGCTGCCCTCCTTGATCGTGGCGATCACGACGCCGAAGTCGCGATGCGGCGCGGCCGCCTCTTCGAGCAGGACGCCGAGGCTCATCTCGTTCAGGATGGTGCCCGACTCATCTCCGAGCGAGGCGATCTTGCCGAGGATGCTGCGGCAGCGCCCGACCTCTTGCGCGATGAGCTGGACATCCTCGTCGATGGCGCCGCTTTGCGGCAACTGCTTCTGCAGCTCTTTGACGACCAAAGTGATGGTCGCAAGCGGCGTGCCGAGCTCGTGCGCCGCTGCGGCGGCGAGACCATCGAGCTGGCTCAAGTGTTGTTCGCGAGCCATGACGAGCTCGGTCGCGGCGAAAGCGTCGGCAAGCTTGCGGGTCTCTTCGGCGATGCGCGACGCATAGATCGCCATGAAAGCCGCGCCGATCGTCATCGCCACCCAGATGCCGGCGATGTAGAGAAACGGCAGCTCGAGCGGCGCGCCGGCGAGCCACGGCAAGGGGTAATGCACGAAAGTGAGCGCCGTCGCCGCTGCGACCACCAGCAAAGTGAGCCCCAGCGTGATGCGCCCGGAAAAGGACACGGCGGCAATCACGATCGGCGCCAGGAACAGAATCGAGAACGGGTTCTCGAGTCCTCCGGTCAAATAGAGGAGCGCCGAAAGCTGAACGATGTCATAGGCGAGCACGGCGGCTGCCGGCCGATCTTCAAGCCGGTCGCTGCGCCCGAACCGAAGCCGCAGCAGAACGTTGAGCCAAGCCGAGCTGGCGATGAACAGAAGGCAGAGGCCAAGCGGAATCGAAAACTTGAGGCCGAAGCGGACGAAAAGAACGGCGGCCGCTTGCCCGCAGAGCGCGAGCCAACGCAATCTGACGAGCGTGTCGACGCGCAGCCGGCGCGACCGCCGGCCGAGATCGAGATCCACGCGATCCGGCGCCTTATAGCCTTCGCCGGCCGCGCCAGCATTCCATTGCAGAGGTGGACGCATGAGCCGCAATCGTCCTGTTCGCCTTCACGAGCCTGCTTTTGGCTTGCTATATGCGCCTGAAACAAGTCAAGCGACAGGACCAAGCCATGCAATTAGCCGTGCCCTCGGCCTCCGGCGCATTCGAGCCCGCCGATCCGGCGATCGAAGTCGAGGCCCTGACGAAGCGCTTTAAGGGCGTGGTCGCGGTCGACGATCTGAGCTTTGCCGTCGCGCGCGGCTCGGTCACCGGGTTGCTCGGCGGCAATGGCGCCGGCAAGTCCACGACGATTGGCATGATCATGGGGCTTGTTCTGCCGACCTCCGGCAAAGTCCGGGTGCTCGGCATCGACATGTTGCGCGAGCGCCATCGCGTGCTGGCGCGGATGAATTTCGAAAGTCCTTACGTGGATATGCCGCATCGCCTGAGCGTGCGGCAGAATCTCGAAGTTTTCGCGCGGCTCTATGGCGTCGCCGAGATCGATGCGAGGATCGCGCATCTGGCGAGCGACCTTGCGTTCGAAGACCTGCTCGATCGGCCCTCCGGTCAGCTCTCGGCCGGGCAGAAGACGCGCGTCGCGCTGGCGAAGGCGCTGATCAACGAACCCGCGGTCCTGTTGCTCGACGAGCCCACCGCCTCCCTCGATCCGGATACGGCGGATTGGGTCAGAACGCATATCGAGAATTATCGAGGCGGGAGGCGCGCCACTATCCTGCTGGCCTCGCATAATATGCGGGAGGTGGAACGGCTCTGCGATCGGGTGATCATGCTGAAACAGGGGCGCATCGTGGGCGACGGCAGCCCGGAAGAACTTCTCGCCCGCTTCGAGCGAAGCAATCTCGAAGAGGTCTTCCTCGATCTCGCGCGCGGCCGCAGGCAGGCCCAATGAACAATGGCTTTTCCTTGGGTCGCGTCGGCGCCATGGTGCGCCGCTACGTCTATCTGCTCCGCTCCTCCGTGCCGCGGATCCTGGACCTCGTCTATTGGCCGCTCGTCCAGATGCTCACCTGGGGATTTCTTCAAACCTATCTTGCGAAGGCGCCGGCCGCCGGCCCGATCGCCGGCCGCTTGGGTCTCGCCGCCGGCGCGCTAATCGGCGCCATGCTGCTGTGGGACATATTGTTTCGCAGCCAGCTTGGATTTTCGGTCTCGTTTCTCGAGGAGATGTGGTCGCGCAACATCGCCAATCTGATGATGAGCCCATTGCGGATCAGCGAATTCATCCTGTCGCTGATGGTGATGAGCCTCATCCGCCTGGCGATTGGGATCGTGCCGGTCTCGCTCTTGGCGATCTGGTTCTTCGGCTTCAATCTCTGGGGGCTCGGCTTGGCGCTCGGCGCCTTTTTCGCCAATCTCGTCCTGGCCGGCTGGGGGCTCGGCCTGTTCGTCTCCGGCCTCGTTCTGCGCTACGGTCTTGCGGCAGAAAGCCTAGTCTGGACAATGATGTTCCTCATGCTGCCCCTGGCCTGCGTCTATTATCCGGTCACCATCTTGCCGCCTTGGCTGCAGGTCTTCGCCTGGGCTCTGCCGCATTTTTCCTTCAGTTTCGCTGAAAATCCTGCGAAGTGAAAAATTATGCATGTTTCCTCGCACTGATTTGAGAAAATTGTCGTAATGTGCAGTGCAATAATGATTGGGGAGGACCTGGCGGAACGCTAGCCTATCAGGGCGGTTGTCGGTTCGCGGGGCGCTCAGAGTCGTAGGCGAGTCCATGAACACCTATTCTTATCAATTGCATGAGATGGCCTATCTCGCGCTTGCGCCGGCCCGCGCCGCTTCCGACATGGCGCGGCTTTGGTTCAACAATCCGATCAATCCGCTTGCCCACACGCAGGTTGGCCGCAATGTGGCGGCTTCGGCCGAGCTTTTCGAGCGTCTGACCCGGCGCTACGGCAAGCCGATCTTCGGCCTGACCTCGACAAAGGTCGACGGCAGAACGGTGCCTGTCCGCGATGAGGTCGTGTGGCAGCGAACGTTCTGCAAGCTCCTGCATTTCGAGCGCGACTGGGAGGGGGCCGACGAGCCGCGGCAGCCGAAGCTGCTGATCGTCGCGCCCATGTCCGGGCATTACGCGACCTTGTTGCGGGGAACGGTGGATGCCTTTCTGCCCCATTACGATGTTTACATTACCGATTGGGCCGATGCGCGCATGGTGCCGCGTGCCTTCGGTACATTCGATCTCGACGATTACATTGATTACGTGGTCGAGATGTGTCGTCTGCTCAGCGCCACGCAGGATGGCCTGCCTTTGCACACGATTGCGGTCTGCCAGCCTGCGGTTCCCTTGATCTCGGCCGTGGCCCTCATGGACCATCGCGCCGACCCGGATGTTCCCGCCTCGATGACCCTCATGGGTGGCCCGATCGATACAAGGCGCAGCCCCACGGCGGTCAATCTCCTCGCCCAGGAACGCGGCAGCGACTGGTTCCGGGGAAATTGCATTCATCCGGTGCCCTATCCCTATCCGGGGGTCGGACGCGACGTCTATCCGGGCTTTCTTCAGCTTTCCGGATTCATGGCGATGAACTTCGACCGGCATGTCAATGCCCATATCGAAATGTTCAACCACCTGATGGAAGGCGACGGCGACTCGGCTGAAAAACACCGCGACTTCTACGACGAATACCTGGCCGTCATGGATCTGACGGCCGAGTTCTATCTGCAGACGGTCGACACCGTTTTCGTCGAACATCGCCTGCCAGACGGCACGATGATGCACCGCAATGAAAGAATCGACCTCGCCGCCATCAGGCGCACGGCACTGATGACGGTCGAGGGCGAAAAGGATGATATTTCCGGTCTCGGGCAGACGTTCGCAGCGCAGGAACTCTGCCTCAACATTCCGGCGAAGCGGAAGCTTCACCATCAGCAGAATGTCGGGCACTACGGGGTTTTCAACGGCTCCCGCTACCGCCAGGAAATCGCCCCGCGTATTCGGGCCTTCCACGCCGCGGTCGCGCCGATCTGAAGATCGAAGGTGATCCCCGCACTGGTGTTGCCTCCCCACTTGCGGGGCGGGCGAGGGGCACCGTTGTCTCGAGTCCGCCAAGTGGAGCGGGCTTTCGGCCCCGCCTGCGTCGTAGGCCGTAACGGCTCAGCTTTCGCTTCATTTGCGGTCTCGTGACCGGTCGATCCTCAGGGGTGCGGGGCGTAGCGCCCGGAGGCCTCGATCCAGTGGCGATTCAGGCTCGCTGAAGCTAAGCTCCCATGCATGCCGAGCCCGCCCCGAAAGAACGCTCCCCGAACGTCGCAGATCGCCTATCTCGACGTCTCGCATGCGGGCGAAACTTATCGCGTCGCCTTGAAGCGCATCGCCTCGGCGCGCCGCTTCACATTGCGCGTGCGGGCGGCAACCCGCGACGTGGTTCTGAGCATGCCGCCGCGCGGCTCGATCGCCGGCGCACGCAATTTCATCGAGCGGCACGCGGCGTGGATCGGCGTGCGCCTGCAACGCCTGCCGGCGCCCATGCCGTTCGGCGGCGGCGAAATCGTGCCGATCCGCGGTGTCAACCATCGCATCGTCGAGCGCTCGCGGCAGCGCGGCAACGTCTGGATCGAACCGGTCGACAAGCCCATGGCCGATACCGCGCTGCCGCTCCTTTGCGTAAGCGGCGAGCCCGCCCATGTCGAGCGGCGCGTGAAAGATTTCCTGATGCGCGAGGCCAAGCGCGACCTCGAAGCCGCCGTCACCCGCTATGCCACGAACATCGGAGTTACGCCGCGCAAGATCAGCTTGCGCGACACGACGAGCCGCTGGGGATCATGCTCCTCGACCGGGGCCTTGAACTTCTCTTGGCGGCTCATCATGGCGCCGACCTATGTGCTCGATTATCTCGCCGCGCATGAAGTCGCGCATCTCATTTACATGAATCATTCGCCGAGTTTCTGGAAGATCGTGACCAAGCTCTCGGCGCATGTCGATCGCGCCGAAGCCTGGTTGAAAGCGCATGGCGCAGGGCTCTTGCGCTTCGGGCCCTATCAAGGCTGAGTTCGCATCCCGCCCTTTGCCGCGCACCTCAGCGGCGCGCGAACGTCAGGTAGATGGGCTTGCGGCCTGTGGCGAGCGCCTTCGTTTCATAGCGCGTTGATGTCCAGCCCGGCCAGGCTTGCTGCCAATCGGCGGCCGTCTCGGCATCCCAAATGAAGTCGGTCGAGCGCAGAATGCGCGCCAGAGTCCAGCCGGCATTGTCGTCGATATCGGTCGCAAAGCGCAGCTGCGCTTCCGATTGCATCACCCGCGCGAGCGCGGCGAGCATGTCATCCGACAAGAATCGCCGCTTACGCTGCCGCCGCTTTGGCCAGGGGTCCGGATAAAGCAGATAGACGCCTTTCAAAGCCCCATCCGGCAGCGCGTCGATGACCGCGCCCGCGTCACCACAATAGAACCGAATGTTGTCGAGCTTCTTGGCTTCGACGAGCGCCAAGGCCTTGGCGAGGCCGTTCTCGAAATGCTCGCAGCCGATGAAGCCGCAATTCGGGTTCGCTTCGGCTCGAGCAATGAGATGTTCGCCCCCGCCGAAGCCGATCTCGAGCCAGATCGCCGCCGGTTCGCGCGGAAAGAGAGTCGTCGCGTCGGCGATCGGTCGCGACAGGTCAAGCGCCAATCGAGGCAGCAGCGTTTCCAACAGGCCGGCCTGATGAGCCCTGAGCTTTTTGCCCTTGTGCCGGCCATAGAGGCGCGTCGCGCCCGCCGGCCTCGCGCCCGCCACATCGTCCTTTCCAGAATCGGCGCTCATGAAAGTTGCGCCTGCGCGCAAGCGCTCAGCCGAAACTGGCGAGGAGCTTCTCGACGAGATCGGTCTTCTCCCACGAAAAGCCGCCGTCGGCGTCGGGGGTACGGCCAAAATGGCCGTACGCCGAGGTGCGCGCGTAAATCGGCCGGTTCAGCGAAAGATGATCTCTTATGCCGCGTGGCGACAACCGCATGATGTGCGGCAGGGCTGTCTCGAGCTTGTCTTCAGGCACCCGCCCGGTTCCATGCGTATCGACGTAGATCGACAAGGGTTCGGGATAGCCGATCGCATAGGCGAGCTGGATCGTGCAGCGTTGGGCCAGCCCGGCGGCGACGATGTTCTTGGCGAGATAGCGCGCGGCATAGGCGGCGGAGCGATCAACCTTGGTCGGATCCTTGCCGGAGAATGCGCCGCCGCCATGCGGCGCCGCGCCGCCATAGGTATCGACGATGATCTTTCGGCCGGTCAGGCCGCAATCGCCATCCGGGCCTCCGATGACGAATTTGCCGGTCGGGTTGATATGCCAGACGGTGTGCTTGTTAATCCAGCCGTGCGGCAGCGTGGCGCGGATATAGGGCTCGACGATGGCGGCCACGTCGGGCGAGGTCAGGTCGGCGTCGAGATGTTGGGTCGACAGAACGATCTGGGTCGCTTCGACGGGTTTGCCGTCGGCATATCTGATCGTCACCTGACTCTTGGCGTCGGGGCCGAGCTTGGCCGCGTCTCCCTCGCCGAGCTTGCGTGCGCGCGACAGGTTTTCGAGGATCTTGTGGGCATAGTAGATCGGCGCCGGCATCAATTCGGGCGTTTCCGCGCAGGCATAGCCGAACATAATTCCCTGGTCGCCGGCCCCCTCGTCTTTATTGCCGGCCGCATCGACGCCTCGCGCTATGTCGACCGACTGAGCGTGCAGCAAAACTTCGATGTTGGCGTTCTGCCAATGAAAACCGGCCTGCTCATAGCCGATGGACTTGATGGCCCCGCGTACCGTGTCTTCAATCGTCGCGATCGAAATCGCCGGGCCGCGCACCTCGCCGGCGATCACCACCCGGTTCGTCGTCGCCAAGGTCTCGCAGGCCACCCGCACCTGATAGGCGTCGAGACCGGCTTTCGCTGCTTCTCTGAAAAACAAATCGACGATCTCGTCGGAAACCCGATCGCAGACCTTGTCGGGATGGCCTTCGGAAACCGATTCACTCGTGAACAGATAGTTTTGCCGAGGCACGGATACAAACTCCGAGGATGCAACAAGCCGCTGCGAAAGTGAGCTCTTCGGTTGGCAGGGGAGGCGGAACAGCCGCGAGGAGCGGTGAAATCTCTAATAAACCGTCCGTTTGGTCAAGCGCGACACGAGGATACGTTTCCTATGGCGAACGCATCTCATGACTTACCGTGTTTGCTCCCCGCAGGCGCCTCTTCTCCGGCGAGGCTCGTAACGAGGTCGATGATGCGCTTGCGCACCTTCGGATCCTGAATGCGGGCGAAGGCCTTGTTGAGGTTCAGGCCTTCGGTCGTGGCGATGAAGTCGAGCACGAAAGTCGAGTTCGCGTCCTCGGCGACCGCGAGTTCTCCCCGGCCGCTGCCGATGCCGCCGCTGTTTAAGGGAGCACCATCGAAGAAGAAGGCCGGCGGCACGTTCAAGGTCGTCGAAATCTGCTGCAGTCGACTGGCGCCAATCCGGTTGGTGCCTTTTTCATATTTCTGGATCTGCTGGAATGTCAGCCCCAGGGCCTCGCCGAGTTTCTCCTGACTCATCCCAAGCAGGATTCGGCGCATGCGGACCCGGCTGCCGACATGGCGGTCGATCGGATTCGGGACCTTCTTCACGAAGAGACTCTCCTACTGTACCGTGACCAAGCAAGGAGCGTTTGCCGCCAAAGCGGGCACCGATTCGCTGATCCGGCTAGAACTGAGCTTAGAACTGCCGTGCGTCATAGTGCTGATCGTTGGTTCCTGCCAGATCGCCAAGCTCCTCTGCCCCGGCCCCCGTGTCCAACACGGCGCAAGCTGAAGAATCGGGTCCTTGGCACGAAACCGCAAAGAAAATGTTGTCCGCTATTGTGGTGATTCGAGGCGCCGCATGCCACGCGGCTGCCGCTTCACGCCCCCCTTCAGCGCGATTTCGCCATATAAACCCATGTTTTCTCAGGAAGTCAAACGAACAGTCTCAGCGCCAGAGAGGCAAAGAGAGCGACGAGCCAAGCCAAGAGCCCGACCAGGAACGGGGCGCGCGCGAAAGGCGGGGGCGCGATCTTTCCCGGCAGGATGCCATCGAGCACCCCCTCTTGCCCTAAAGGCAATTGCGCCAAGACTCGGCCATACGGGTCCACAATGGCGGTGATGCCGGTATTGGCCGCGCGCAGCAATGGCAGACCCTGCTCGATTGTTCGCACCCGGGCCTGCGCGAAATGCTGGTAGGGGCCTGCGGTGCGGCCGAACCAGGCGTCGTTGGTCACATTGAGCATGAAGCCCGGTCTGGGGATTCCCGGCAGGGTCGGCGGCGCGGCCTCCTCCGGGAAAATGGCCTCGTAGCAGATGAGCGGCACCGCCGACGGCAAGCCGGGCAAATTCAAAAGGCCGTGGGCCGCGCCCTTCTCAAAGCCGCCGGGCACATGCACGAAATGATGCAAGCCCAGTTTCTGGAACAACCATGCCATAGGCAGATATTCGCCGAACGGCACGAGGTGAACCTTGTCGTAAGTGTCGAGGATGATGCCGCCGCGCCCGATCACCAGGATCGAATTGTAGAAGCCGGGGCCCGGGCGGGAACGCGCCTCCCCGATGCGGGCGGCGCCGCTCACCAGCGTGGTTCCCGGCGGCAAGGCGCCGCCGATCGCCGCGAGCGCCTGCGGATCTTCGGTCAAAAGGAAGGGAAAAGCCGATTCCGGCCAGACGAGCAAAGTGACATCGGCAAGGCCGGTATGTTCCGGGCCCGTCGCGCGGTCCGAAAGCGCCAGATAATCCGCGACGATCTCATCCTTGTTTTGCGGGCTGAACTTCGCGTCCTGGGCAATATTCGGCTGCATCAATCTCACTTTGACGCCGGCGACCGGCGCGGGTGACGGTGCAGCCAGACGGAGCGCGCCGAAAAGGGCCAGTCCGGCCAGCGCCGCGCCAGCGGCAAGCAGGCCCGCCGGGACCCGGCTCGGGCCGCGCTTATACCCATGGTCGGCGAGGAGCGCCGGCGCGGCGAAGATCGCAACGCACGGAACATTCAGGCTGGCGAGGCCGCCGATCGCCGCGAATTGCGCCAAGACGAGATGATCGCCGAGCGCCATGCCATAGTCGTTCCAAGGAAAGCCGGTCAGCACATGGCCGCGCAGCCACTCGCTGAACCCCAGTCCGGCGGCGAGCGCGAGAATCCGGCTGGCGCCAGGCGCCCAAAACAGGCGGGCGATCGCAAATCCAAGCGCCGGAAAGACCGCAAGCACCGCAGGCAGACCGATGACGCCCAGCGGCAGAGCCCAGGCGAATTCCGGCTCGAGCAGAAAGGCCGCGCCGAGCCACCAGAAGCCCGCGACAAAATAGCCGAACCCCCACCACCAGCCGACGCCGAACGCATTCTTCAACGAGGCGAGTGGCAGGCGCTGAAGACCCTGCTTGGCTTCCGCCGCGCCATCGATCAGCCAGACGGCGGCGGTCATCGGCAGGACGATCGCGGGCAGAAAATCGACGGGCGCCAAGGCCAGCGCGCCGGCCGCGCCGGCGAGGAAGGCGATCGCGCGGCGTCGCCAGCCGCCCGAGAGAATGACAAATTCCGCGATCGAATACATGGCCGGCTTCCTGGCTTGTCCGCCGATTCCCCTGCGGAACGAATCAGGGAGAATTTACCGGCTTTTGCCGCGCGTGGCTAAGGCGCCCAGGCTTCGTGGGGGGTGTTCCGCGCCGTCTTCTTCCGTCTCGGCGGGGTCGCCCGATTCCGGGCTGGGCGGCAAGGCTGCGCGGCGGATCTTGATCCGCTTCACCCGACGCGGATCGGCGTCGAGCACTTCGAATTCGAGCCCGGCCTCGCTCAGGATCTCGCCGCGCACAGGCACGTGTCCGGCGAGGCTCGTGATGAGGCCGCCCAAAGTGTCGACATCCTCGGCATCGACGATGGTGCTGAGATCCTGGCCGAGCACTTGCGAGACGTCGCCGAGGCTGGCGCGGGCATCGACGATGAAACTGCCGTCTTCGGCGCGCTCGATCTTCGGGCTCTCATCATAGTCATGCTCGTCTTCGATGTCGCCGACAATCATCTCGACGATATCCTGGATCGAAGCCAGGCCGTCGGTGCCGCCGTATTCGTCGATGACGAGCGCCATATGAGTGCGGCTCGTCTGCATCTTCACCAAAAGATCGAGAGCCGGCATCGAGGGAGGCACGAAGAGAACCGGACGAAGCAGGCCCGAGTCCGCCAAGTTTATTTCGGCCAAGCCCGGCTTGCCTTGCTGCGTCGGATCGAGCTTGAAGCCATCGGTGGCCGCGGCAATGAAATCGACGAAGTCGCGGATGTGGATCATGCCGCGCGGATCGTCGAGATTCTCACCCTGCACAGGCAGGCGCGAATGACCGGCGGTGCGAAACACGTCGAGCACCTCGGCCAGCGTCGAATCAGAGGCAACCGAGATGATATCGGCGCGCGGAATCATGATGTCCGCCACCCGCACTTCGTGGAGCGACAGGACGTTCTTTAACATCGCCCGTTCGAGCGGCGAGAACTCTGGGGCGGCCGAAATATCTTCGAGCGCCTCCTGAACGTCGTCGCGAATCGAGGCGCCCTCGAGGCCGAACAGCGCGCGCAGCCGCTCGAACAGGCTCGGCTTGGCGCCGGGTCTTTCGCTGCCGTTATCGTTGTCGCCGTTCACGCTCATTCGGCAATTCCGACGAGGGTCGAACGATAGGGGTCGTCGATGCCAAGGGCGGCGAGAATGTCGCGTTCGAGCCGTTCCATGGCCGTCGCCTCGGCCTCGTTCTGATGATCATAACCTATCAGGTGCAGAAAACCGTGCACCACAAGATGGATGAAATGGTCTGTGAAGCTCTTGCCTTCCTCTTCCGCCTCCCGCGCGGTCGTCTCGAAGGCAATCGCGATGTCGCCGAGCGCGGGCGCCGCCTCGACCTCGCCCGGGACCGGAAACGACAGAACATTGGTCGCGGCGTCGCAACCGCGCCATTGCAGATTGAGGGCGCGGATGAAACGGTCGTCGCACAGGAGAATGCTGATCTCCGCGCCGGGGCAGAGCCTCACGCGCGATTGCCGGATCGACTCGGCGATCGCGACCTCAGCCAATTCGTCGACGTTCCCGAGCGACGACCAGAGTTCGCATTCGATTGAGATTTCGATCCTAGGGCCAGCGTCACTCATCGGCGCGGGCTCCCGTTGTGCCGGCCGGCGCGCAAGCGGTCCTCGTAAGCCGTGACGATGCGGCGGACGAGATCATGGCGCACGACGTCGCCCTCGACGAAGCGGACATGGCCGATTCCCTCGAGCCCGGACAGCAGCGCGATCGCTTCGCTGAGACCGGAGACCTGGCCCGGCTGCAAATCGGTTTGCGAGGGATCGCCGTTGACGATCATCCGCGAGCCTTCGCCGAGCCTCGTCAGAAACATTTTCATCTGCACCGACGTCGTGTTCTGCGCCTCGTCGAGCAGAACGCAGGCATTGCTCAGCGTGCGGCCGCGCATGAAGGCAAGCGGCGCGACTTCGATCATGCCGGTCTGCATGCCGCGCTCGATCATCCGACCATCCATGAAATCATTCAGCGCATCGAAGATCGGCCGCAGATAGGGATCGACCTTCTCGCGCATATCACCCGGCAGGAACCCCAGCCGCTCGCCGGCCTCGAGGGCCGGGCGGGACAGGATAAGGCGCTCGACAATGCCTTGTTCGAGCAGCGAGATGGCATAGCCGACCGCGAGCCAGGTCTTGCCGGTGCCGGCCGGTCCCTCGGCGAAGCAGAGCTCGTGGCGCTTGAGGCAGCGGATATAGAGGTCCTGCGCGGCATTGCGCGCCCGCACCACGCCGCGCCGGCGGGTGGCGATCTCTTCGAAAACCGCGCGTCCGATCTCGGCGTTGGGAAACAGGCTGCCTTGCAGCACGCCTTCCTGGATCGCGCCATCGACATCGCCCAGGCTCACCGGCTGGCCGAGTTTTACGCGCGCGTAGAGGTTTTCGAGCACATGGCGGGCTTGTTCGCAGGCTTCCGCGGGACCCTTGATCGTGACCTGGTTGCCGATGGCATTGGCGAGAACGCCGAGCCGGCGTTCGACCTTCGCGAGATTCTGGTCGTAGAGCCCGAAGAGCAGCGAGGCGTGGCGATTGTCATCGAAGGCCAAGGTGATCTCGGCAGGCGCCTCTGAGGTGATCGGCGGCCGCGCGCCATCGGGTCTCAGCGACGATAGCGAAGGATCCGATGATCTCAAGCCCTTACCTCTTCGATGCCAGCCCCTGCCTCGGGGCGCGCAAGTCGCCCAAACAAGGAGTTCGCGCCCGCCGCGACGATTTCTACCGGCAACAAGGTGCCGATGAGATGCTCCGAGGCCGTGACCTGGACCGCTTGAAGATAGGGAGACCTGCCGACGATTTGACCGAGATGGCGGCCTTTTTTTTCGAACAGGACAGCAAGAGTCTTGCCAATCATCTTACGATTGAAGGCCTGGCGCTGTTCCTCGAGGAGGTCTTGCAGCCGGGCGAGGCGCTCGCGCTTGATCCCCTCGTCGATCTGGTCTGGAAACTCGGCCCCCGGCGTGCCGGGCCGCGGCGAATATTTGAACGAGAAGGCGCTGGCGAACTCCACATTGCGGACGAGATCGAGCGTTGTCGCGAAATCCGCCTCGGTCTCGCCGGGGAAGCCGACGATGAAGTCGGAGGAGAGCGCGAGATCGGGGCAGGCATCGCGGAGCCGTCCGACGAGATCAAGATAGGCGCCGCGCCCATGTTTGCGGTGCATGGCGGCGAGGACGCGGTCCGAGCCGGCTTGGACCGGCAGATGGAGATAGGGCATCAGCGCCGGCAGATCGCGATGCGCGGCGATGAGCTCGTCGTCCATGTCATTGGGGTGGCTCGTCGTATAGCGCAGCCGGATGATCCCAGGCACTTCCGCGAGCCGGGCGCAGAGTTTTGCGAGCGACCAGCTGCGCCCGTCGAGGCCTTCGCCGTGGTAGGCGTTGACGTTTTGACCGAGCAGCGTGACCTCCTTCACGCCTGCGGCGGCGAGTTCTTCGACCTCGGCCAGGATCTTCGCGGCGGGGCGCGAATATTCGGCGCCTCGCGTATAGGGGACCACGCAGAAGGTGCAGAACTTGTCGCAACCTTCCTGCACCGTCACGAAGGCCGTGACGCCGCGCTGCCGTGTCTGGCTTGGCGTCGCCTTCACCAGATGATCGAACTTGTCCTCGATGGGGAACTCCGTGTCGACGACGGCGTCGGCACGGCGCAAAAGCTGCGGGAGGCGATGATAATTCTGCGGCCCGACCACGACATCGACCGCCCTCTCGCGGCCGAGAATCTCCGTCCCTTCGGCCTGTGCGACGCAGCCGGCGACGACGATCTTCGTCGCAAGGCCGGCGGCGCGGCGCGCCTTCTTTGCGGCACGCAGCTTGCCGAGTTCCGAAAAGATCTTTTCGGCGGCCTTCTCGCGAATGTGGCACGTGTTCAGGATCACGAGATCGGCTTCGTTCAGCCGCTCTGTCTCGTCGAATCCTTCCGGAGCAAGGAGATCGGTCATCCTCTGCGCATCGTAAGCATTCATCTGACAGCCGTATGACTTGATGAACAGCTTTCTGCGCGCGGGCGGCCCCGAGGTCTCGGGGTCCGCGAAATCTGCCCTTCGGGGCGAATCGGAAAGTTCGGTCATGATCCTCGCTGGGATCTCGCCGCTACCTCGCGGAAAGAGGCAAGATCTAAGGCCTGAAATTCACAAAGCTCGATTGTGGTTCATGCGCCCGACCACATTCCCCTTTTATCCCGGTTTCCGCGATCTGGCCACGATTGAAACTGGCGGACATCAGTCGAAGTCCCGGCGTAAAATGAGGGCCGCCGCGCGATTTCCATCGGCCTTGCGATAATAGGCCTTGCGCTCGCCGACCTGGCGGAAGTCGAAGCGTTGATAGAGAGCAAGCGCCGCCCGATTGTCCGCCTCGACCTCGAGAAAGAGCGATTTGGCGCCCTCCGCCGCTAAGGCGGCGAGATGGCTCGCCAGAAGCGCGCTGCCGATTCCCTTGCCGCGGGTGGCGGGTGCCACGGCTATGGTCAGCATTTCGGCCGTATCCAGGGCGCGCCGCGACAAGACGAAGCCGGTGACGCCCCGGACATTCCAAAGTCTGGCGGAAATCGCCGCCTGGCCGACGATGTCGCGGCCGGCAAGCAGGCTTTCGAACTCTGCCGCGCTCCACGGATGCGCGAAGCTTTGCGCATGGATCTTCGCGCAGGCGCGCCCGAATTCCGGCCCGATACGGCGAATCGACGAAGACTTTTCGAACCATCCGAACATGAAAATCAGGGCCGCGCGAGCGGCACGTGGCTCGCCTCCTGCGGCTTGATATCCGGCGCCTTGAGGTAGAGAGGCCTGGCCGGAGCCGTCGCGGGGTCGGCGAGAAGTCCGAGCCGGGCGACGAAGCCGATGTCGGGGATGCCGACCTCGCCCACGACCTCGGCTGCCAGGTGCGCCGACCAGGCTTCGATCGCGAGCATGGGCGCGCCGGAACCGGCCAAGCGGATGGGACCGGCGCCGAGCAGGCGGACGGCGTCGCGCACCGGCGCAACCCGCGGCGAGACGATGGCCCTTCCGTCCGCGCCGAAGGCGGCGAAATAGACATTCCCGTGTCCGGCATCGATCGCGGCAGCGACCAGGCCCGGTTTCTGCGCGACGATCAAAGGCGCGGCGAGCGCGGCAAGCGTCGAGACGCCGACGACGGGCACGTTGCAGGCAATCCCGATGGCGCGCGCCGCGGCAATGCCGACCCGCAGACCTGTGAAGGAACCCGGCCCGACTGTAACTGCTATCCGCCCCAGCGCCGCGAATCCGCCCTGGGCTTGCGCCATAACCCGATCGACGAGCGGCAACAGAGCCTCGGCGTGGCCACGCTGCATCAGGATCGTTTCGGACGATTCGGGCGCCGCCGCGCCTTCTTCATAGACGCAAGCCGACGCGGCGTTCAGCGCCGTGTCGATCGCGAGGATTTTCGTGCCTGTCATTCGGCTGCATTCAGCTCGGAAAGGGCCGGTTCAGATCTGCTCGACGGTGTGGACGACCGGCACGTAATGGCGGAGCAGGTTTTGAATCCCATGCCGCAAGGTCGCGGTGGACGATGGGCAGCCGGAACAGGAGCCCTTCATCGCGAGGTAGACCACGCCTTCACGATAGCCGCGGAATTTGATGTCGCCGCCGTCGCCTGCGACCGAAGGCCGGACGCGCGTCTCGATGAGCTCTTTGATGGTCTCGACCGTCTCGGCGTCCTCCGGGGCGAAGAATTCGTCAGGCTCCGTCAGCGGATCGGCCGCCGCGCCCGCGGCGAGCAAGGGCGCGCCGGAGACGAAATGCTCCATGATCGCGCCGAGGATTGCCGGCTTCAGCTCCTGCCAATCGCCGGCGTCTTTCATCACGGTGATGAAATCGGCGCCGAAATAGACGCCGGAGACACCAGCGATCTCGAACAGTGCCTGCGCGAGCGGGGACTGTGCCGCGCCTGCTTGGCTGCGGATATCAAGCGTGCCGGCCGGCATGACGGTGCGGCCAGGCAGGAATTTCAAGCTCGCCGGGTTCGGCGTGGCTTCGGTTTCAATGAACATCCTTTGCTCCCAATCTGCCGGGTCAAGGCCGCAGTTGGCTAGGCCTTTCCAATATGGGGAAACGGAGCTGAAGGAGCAAGCTAAAAGCCAAGCGTGGCCTAGTACCCGCTTTCATCCTGACAAAGTATTCCAGATAATTGGGCTCGGATAATTGACACACTCTCGTCTTCTCGGTGAGCACCAGCACTTTGGCGACGATCTCGGTGGAGAGCGGCGCCCGTCCGGGCTTGCGCGTCTTGTCGCGCAGGAGACCGTCGACGCCTTCCTCTCCATATCGCTGTTGCCAGCGCCACACGGCGGGCCGGCTGACGCCCGCGCGTCGCGCCACATCAAGAACGGAGAGCCGGCAGGCCGACAGAAGGATGATGTTCGCCCGCTGAATATGCTTGAGCAGGCGACTGCGGTCGCCGGCAATCTCTTCGAGACGCTTGCGATCAACGGCGTTGAGGATGATGCTGACAATCTGGGCCATGGACCCAGACTCGCACATTCCAACACCGTCGTGAATCCTATGTCTGCGTCAGTGCACTAGCTCTCTTTGCTTAAGCGGCTATTCCCGGAACCTAAGGTTCGTTGATTATTGCTCAGCGGTACACCGTGAGACAGGCAGACCATCAAAAATGCAATTGGGGTTCCGAATGTCCCGCTTTGGAGCCGTAAGTGGATGTTCCTTGCGGTGCGGATACGCGCGCTTTATCCAAAAGTACGCGCTCGGAAGATGGCGGCATGCCGCCGATTCAGATGAAAAAAGGCCGGACTGAACAAGGCCGGCCTTACAACGTCACCGCCCGCAGCGCCGGGGTGATAATAGCACCAGCATCACCATCTG
>Ga0209415_10005501_pt1 | contig 22727 bp, 16 predicted proteins | sample PeaSoiSIISIP2007_FD_187696 | JGI IMG/M metagenome (GOLD analysis project Ga0209415, IMG submission 187696) | Peat soil microbial communities from Weissenstadt, Germany - SII-SIP-2007 (SPAdes) (version 2) | ecosystem: Environmental > Terrestrial > Soil > Wetlands > Peat | place: Germany... | reverse complement strand
CGTCTTCGATGAAGTCCCCGAGGTCGGACTCTTCCTCGCCGATCGGGGACTGCAGCGATACCGGCTCCTGGGCGATCTGCTGGATCTCCGCGACCCGTTCCGGCTCGAGTCCCATCTCCGCCGCGATCTCTTCGGTGCTGGCTTCCCGGCCCAGCTCCTGATGCAGCTGCCGCTGCACCCGGGCCAGCTTGTTGATCGTCTCGACCATGTGCACCGGCACCCGGATCGTCCGCGCCTGGTCGGCGATGGCCCGGGTGATGGCCTGCCGGATCCACCACGTCGCGTAGGTGGAGAACTTGTAACCGCGGGTGTAATCGAACTTCTCCACCGCCCGGATCAGGCCCAGGTTCCCCTCCTGGATGAGGTCGAGGAACACCAGCCCGCGGCCGATGTAACGCTTGGCGATCGAGACCACGAGCCGCAGGTTCGCCTCGATCAGCCGCTGCTTGGCCCTGACCCCCTCGCCGACGAGCAGTTCCAGGTCGCCGTGGACGGCGCCCAGCATCGGGATACCGCCGCCGAGCTTCTCCTCGGCGAACAGGCCGGCCTCGATGGCCTTGGCCAGCTCCACCTCGTCCTCGGCGGTCAGCAACGGCACCCGGCCGATTTCCCGCAGGTAGATCCGCACCAGGTCGCTGGTGGTGGCGGTCCGCCTGCCCTCGGCCTCGGCGTGGCGGAGCTCGGCCTCGTCCTCGCGCGGCACGTCGAGCACGTCCACGCCCTCGTCGGCGAGCGCGCGCACCGCCGCGTCGATCGCCTCCGGCGGGAGGTCGGCGCGGTCAAGCGCCACCATGACGTCGGCCATGGTCAGGGAACCTCGTTCCCGCCCTAGCGCCACGAGATCGGTCAGCTGATCCGCTGGTGATGGTCCGTTCGTCAGCACCGTGAGGGTCACGGGACCAGTCTGCGTCACGAACCCATGATTACGGGGGACCTAATTTTGTCACGCCCGCGCTACTAGCCGGCACGGTCCGCAAGCTTATAATCACGCCACGGCGGAGCCTCAGCCGCCCGCGGCGCGCTCGACCAGGGCCCGCCGGCGGGTTTCCAGGGCCACGAGATCGCCGAACGTCCTGTTGTATCCCGCCTGCTCCTCGACCGGGTTCATGCGCTGCAGCCGGGCCTTGACCGTGGTGATCTCCCGGCTGACCGCGAGCTCGCCGACCCGGGCCAGGACCACGTCGGCGTACTTGGCGTCCGGCTCGCCGGCGATCACCATCGGCTCGACCGCGAGCCCGGTGACGAAGCCCTGAGCCCGCTCGTTCGGTGCTTCCTCGCGCAGCCGGGCGGCCCAGGCCCGCCCGCTGCCACCGCCTGCCGCCGTGCCGCCGCACGCGGCGATCAGCGTGAACACCGCCCGGTGCACCGGCACGGTGAACGCGCCGGCGCCGAGCGCGTCGAATTCCGGTCCGCACAGCCCGGGCCGCTGCACGGCGAGCTGGAGCGCCTGGCGTTCCAGCTGGACCACGGGATCACCGAGGTCGTACGCGCCTTCATTTTTTTGACTGAACGGTCCGTGGTGCCCGTTCCGGGTCTCCTGCGTCTTGCCCGCAGGGGCCGCGCGCTTAGGTCCCGCCGCTCGCGAGCCGCGACCAGGCAGATGCCCGGCGATCCGGCCCAGGATGAGCTCGGGGTCATTGAGTCCCAGCCACCGGTCAACTCTTCCGGCGTACACCTTGCGCAGCGCGTCGTCCTTGATCCGGGCGATGAACTGGGCAGCAGCATCAAGCGCGGCAATCCGGCCCTCCGCCGTATCGAGATCGAATTCGTCGAGCAAACTGCGGATGGCAAATTCGTAGAGAGGCACCCGGCGCGCGATCAAGTCGCGCACCGCCGCATCGCCGTGCGCCAGGCGGACGTCGCAGGGGTCGAGGCCCTCAGCCTGGACGGTCACGTATGTCTGGGTGACGAATTTATCCTCAGCCTCGAAGGCGCGCAGCGCGGCGCGCTTCCCGGCCAGGTCCCCATCGAAGGTGAAGATGATCTCGCCTCTGGATAGGTCCGTGTCCATGATGAGCCGGCGCAGCACCTTGATGTGCTCCTCGCCGAACGACGTGCCGCAGGTCGCCACCGCGGTGGGCACGCTGGCCAGGTGGCAGGCCATCACGTCGGTGTAGCCCTCCACGATGACCGCCTGACGGCGCTGGGCGATCTCCCGCTTGGCCAGGTCCGCCCCGTACAGCACGGTGCTCTTGCGGAACAGCGAGGTCTCGGGGGTGTTGAGGTATTTGGGACCGTCGTCGCTGGGGTCGAGCTTGCGCGCGCCGAATGCGATGACGTCACCGGACAGGTCCCGGATGGGCCACATCAGCCGCCCGCGGAACCTGTCCCGCGCGCCGCGGTTGCCTTCCCGGGCCAGGCCCGCCGCGATCAGCTCGCCGTCGGTGAAGCCGCGTCCGTGCAGGTGCCTGGTCAGGTCCTCCCAGGCCTTCGGCGAGTAGCCGACGCCGAACCGCTCCGTGTCCTTGAGCTCGAAACCGCGCTCGGACAGGAACTTCCGCGCGTGCTCCGCGTCGGTGTCGCGAAGCCGCTCGGCGTAGAACTCGGCGGCGGCCCGGTGCGCGTCGATCAGCCGGCGGCGCTGGCTCTGCTCCTGGCCGGGCACGTAGCCGCCCTGCTCGTAGCGCAGCTCGACGCCGGCCCGGCCGGCCAGTCGTTCGATCGCCTCGACGAAGCTGAGCCCGTCGATCTTCTGCACGAACTTGATGACGTCGCCGCCCTCGGCGCAACTGAAGCAGTAGAAGAGACCGCGGGCCGGGGTGACGTTGAACGAGGGCGTCTTCTCGTCGTGGAACGGGCACAGGCCTTTGAGCGAGCCGCCGCCCGCGTTCTTCAGCTGCAGGTACTCGCCAACGACCTCGTCGATGGGGGAACGCTCACGAACGACCGCGATGTCCTCGTCGCGGATCCGCCCCGCCATCGCCCACCTCCGCCGGTGTCTCCACCGCCCAGGGTCTCCCGTCGCGGCGAGTCTAGTCCGCCCGGGCGCGATCCGCCGGGATAGACGCGGCTAGCCTGAGCGGGTGCGCGATCTGCTCGTGTTGTGGGACGTCGATTACACCTTGCTGTACGCCGCCGGACTGGGCAACCGCCTGTACCAAGCCGTATTCAAGGACATGTTCGGGCGCGACCTGACCACGGTCGCGCCCAAGGCCGGGCGGACCGACCGGGCGATCCTCCTGGACACCCTCGCGCTGGCTGGGGTCACCGAGCCACGGGCTCACGTGGATGACTTCCTCGCCGCGCTGGGCCGCCGGGTGGCCGCGCTGGACGGCGGCGTCCAGGCCGAGGTCCGCGCTCTGCCCGGTGCGGCAGCCGCCGTGGCGGCGCTCGCGGCGGCCGGCCTCCGCCAGTCCGTTCTCACCGGCAACATCCGGCCGCTCGCGGCGCTGAAGCTGGCCGCGGCCGGGCTCGGCGAGCACCTGGACCTGGACGTCGGCGCGTACGGGAACGTGCACGAGGTCCGGGCCGAGCTGGTGCCGGTGGCGCGGCAGGCCGCCCGGGAGACCTACGGAGCGGACTTCAGTGGTCTGTCGACGGTGCTGGTCGGTGACACGCCGCTGGACGTGGCGGCCGCACTCGCCACCGGGGCCCGCGCGGTAGCCGTCGCCACGGGCAGCTTCGCCGCGGCCGAGCTGGCCGCGGCGGGCGCGCACGCCGTCCTGCCCGGACTGACCGACACCTCGCTCGTACTCGCGGCCGTCACCGGCCGGCCCTGACCGGGCAGCCGGGCGAGCTCCTCGCCTGTCAGCACCGGTGGAGCCCAGATCGACAGCATGACGACGCCCGTCCCGAGCACGGCGAGTGACAAGACGGAGCCGAGCACGTACCCAGGGCCGGTGTTCAGCTGCTCGTGGAAGAGCTCCATGCCCAGCGTGATGCTCGCCAGGGGGTCGACGATGAGGAGGGTCGCCTGGGAGGCGGCCAGCGGCCCGGCGGCGTACGCGCCCTGCAAGAGGATCGTGCCCAGCACTCCCGTCGCGACCATGGCGTAGAGCGGCCAGTGGGTGAGCAGGCCCAGCGGGCCGCCCCGCGCCAGCACGTCCACGGTCTGCTTCACGAACGCGGCGTCCACGGACCACACGACGGCGGTGGCCGCACCGAACAGGGCGGCACGACGGGCCGGCGAACCGTAGCGGCTGAGCAGGAGCAGCACCAGCACCGCCAGGCCCCGGGTGCCGACGGCCAGCGTCCACTGTCCGGCGTTCGGGACATGGGAGCCCTCGCCGGGAGACGCCAGCACGAGGAAGGCGGCGAGCCCCAGGCAGATGGTGAGGGCAGCAGACCAGGTCCGCGAGGCGATGCCGTCGTGGAGGAGAAAGACGCGCAAACCCAGCGTGAAGATCAGCTCCAGGACCAGGACCGGCTGCACGACCGACAGAGGACCGAAGTACAGGGCGAGCGCCTGGAACGCGAACGTGCCCACCAGGAAGAGCGCGCCGAGGAGCCAGGCCGGCTGGCGCACGAGGTCGATCGCGGTGCGCCAGCCGGGCCTCGCCTGGGACGCCCGGTCCACGATGGCGAGCCGCTGCAGCACGGCGCTGCACGCGTTCGACAGCGCGGACAGGGTGGCGAAGATAATCGCTGCGGCCATGGTCCGCTATTTCTTTCCGGCCGCGCACTGGGCGGGAACGGACTTCGGCTCTGGCGTGAGCTTCAGCTTCCAGGACAGCCACGGCAGCGAATCCTTGAAGGCCTGCGTCCAGAGATCGAAGTTGTGGGAACCCGGCGGCGTCGCTATGCAGGCGTCGATCCCCGCGCTCAAGGCCAGTCCGTTAAGCGTGTGGGCGGCCTGCAAGCTTCCGGAATCCTGGGCTCCGACCTCGAACCAGCCCGCCAGGCCGGTGAAATGCTGATGCGTCAGGACGTATGGCGGGTTGTGGGCGTCGTAGCTGGCTTCCGAGCCGCCGAACAAGGCGTGTATGGTCTGCGCCTTGTTGTCGTTCTGGTACGTGGGCGACTCGTCGCCGGAGTAGTTGCCGAAGGCCACGTACACCTTGGGGTTGTTGAGGGCCAGGGTCGTGGCGCAAAGACCCCCCTCCGACAGCCCGGCTATCGCGATTGAACCCGGAGCGGTGCTGGCGTTGAACTTCTTCCGCATGAACTCGGGGACGGTCTCGGTCAGGTACGTCTCGACGTCCCCGTACATCGTGCTGTTGACGCACTCGGAGTCCCCACCCCAAGACCCGTTGATGTCCGGCATGACAAGGATCGGCGCCATCCCGTGGTGCTGCTCGGCGAAGGCCAGCGCCGTGGCGTCGGCGTAGCTCGACTTCGTCCAGTTAGAAGGATCGCCGGGAGTGCCGTGCAGCAGCTCGATGACCGGCAGCTGGGGATGGTTGCGCGCGAACCATGCTGGCGGCACCCATATGTACGCCGACCGGGGCGTGAACTTCAGGTTCTTCCCGGGGATCGGAACGCTCAGCGTGGCGCCGTGGCCGGGGAGCTGGCCGGTCTTGGCCACCTGCGTGCGCATGGCGTCGAGCTCCGCGTTGTCAAGGAAGTGGTTGGCGTTCTTGCCGAACAGGCGGTCGAAGGTCGGGTAGTACGCGAACGTCTGGTTCACGGCGCTGCCCGCCGACACCACGGCGAGGAGCACCGCGACAACGCCGCAGATACGGCGGGGCCAGTGGGCCCGGCGCCATCCGGCCAGGACCAGGCCGGCCACGAGGCACGCCACGCACAGCCATACGTACATGGACCGGGGAGCGCCGATGGGGATCGCCTGGGTGAGGTGAAGCCCCACGAACCCGAGGACGACGAAGAGGATGCCGATCGGAATACCGATCGCGAACTCCCTGAGGACGTCTCGGCGGAGAACCACAGCTGTCACGCAGACCGCGACCGTGACCCAGAACAAGAAGACCGGGAACCAGCCGGAGACGATCGAGATGCCAGCCACATTTACCGAGGCGGCCAGGGCCACCGCGGCGACGGCCACGGCGGCCGCCGCGACGGCGGCCAGGACCCGGCGCCGGCGCCGGGGCCGGGGCCGGGACGGACCCGTCGTCTGCTGGCTGGTGGTGTCGGTCTGGGTGCTCATGATGGATGTCTCCGTTTCCTCAAGTCAGTTGCACCGTGCACATAGACCGACTGTCGGCTGGATCAAGGCCAGAGTCCCTAGAGAGATCCCCTAGTTCGCCTCCCTAGGAAGGCCGCACGAGACCGGCACGGCCGCTTCACCGGTCCCCGGACGGATAAGAGCCTGCGCGCCGGTGGATACGGACTGGGGAACCTCCCTGGGGAAGCGAACTAGGGAATTTCTCTAGGGACGGCGGCCACGGCTCAGCCGACAGTGGGTCCATCCACGCCGAGCAACTGAGCCGAGAAAGACCGACATCCACCATGAGCATCCCAGTCCTGCATCACGAACCAGCACATGAAGAACTGCCACCCGCGCCAGGGCCGGGCAGCGGAGACGATCAGCGCTCAAAGCCCGCAGAGGTGGAGTCGGCCGACGCCACCGAGCTGGGAGGGCTGGCCGCCCAGACCGCTGAACGCCGGGCCAAGCGCGATGCGTTGCAGGCCCGGGGCATCAACCCCTACCCCACCCGATTCGAGCGCAGCGCCACGCTGGCCGAGTTGCAGACGGCCTACTCCGGGCTGGAGCCGGACACGCGAACGGCCGAGGTGGCGAGGGTCGCCGGACGCGTGGTGTCCATGCGGGGTCACGGGCAAGCTCCGATTCGTCACCATCGAGGACACGAACAGCGCCGTTCAGCTGATGTTCCAGGCCAACCACCTTCCGGACGACGCGGCCGCCGTCGAGGCGCTCGTCGACCTGGGTGACTGGGTGGGAGCCACCGGCGAGGTGATAACCAGCCGGAGAGGAGAGCTCTCGGTGGACGTGACGGGCCTGGAGATCCTGGCCAAGGCACTCCGGCCCCTGCCCGACAGATGGTATGGCCTCAACGAGGCAGAGACCAGGTACCGCCAGCGCGAGGTGGACCTGCTGGCCAACAAGGAGAGCCGACACGTCTTCGACATCCGCTTCAAGACCCTCTCCATCTTGCGGGAGCGGCTCGGGGCGCAGGATTTCGTCGAGGTCGAGACCCCCATCCTGCAACCGCAGGCAGGCGGAGCCCTGGCCCGCCCGTTCTTCACCCACGCCAATGCACTGGACGCCGATTTCAGCCTGCGCATCGCGCCGGAGCTCTACCTCAAGCGGCTGGTGGTCGGAGGTTACGAGCGGGTGTTCGAAATTGCCCGTAACTTCCGCAACGAGGGGATCGACACCCGGCACAGTCCGGAATTCACTTCACTCGAGGCGTACCGCGCCTTCGGCGACTTCCGCGACGGAATGGATCTCACGGAGCACCTGATCGCCGAGACCGCTCGAGGTGCCGTCGGCCGGTTCGAATTCGACTTCGCGGGCCATCACATCGACCTGGAGCCGCCCTGGCCGCGCCGCGACCTCCTCGACATGCTCGAAGAGCGGCTCGGCCAGCGGGTGCACCCATCCATGCCGGTAGAGGACCTGCGCAAGATCAGCGAAGCCCACGATGTCCCTTACCTGCCGTCGTGGGGCTCGGGGAAGCTGGTCTTCGAGCTCTACGACAAGATCTTGATGCCCCAGATCGCGGGTCCGGTGTTCATCTACCACTACCCCACAGAGGTCTCGCCGCTCGCCCGCCAGTCCCTCGAGGACCCCACCCTGACCGACCGCTTCGAGCTGGTGATCGCGGGCCGGGAGCTCGCCAACGGATACAGCGAGCTCAACGACCCCGACGAGCAGGCCAAGCGGTTCGAGGCCGAGGCGGCGGCAGCCTCCGGGGGAGACGCCGAGGCTCACCCCGCCGACATCGCCTTCGTGCGGGCGCTCGAGTTCGGACTGCCGCCGACGTCTGGCATCGGCATCGGCATCGACCGGCTGATCATGCTCCTCGCCGAGGTCCCGGCCATTCGCGACGTCATCTTGTTCCCGATCATGCGGACGGAGGCAGTGTCATGAGGGCTGTATCGGAAGCCCCAGAGCTGAGGGGGCTGGCTTCGCCAGACGAAGCCGACGGCCTGCCGGTCATGGAGGCGAGCCGCGGCGGCACCGCAGACGCGAGCCGGGCTCCGGCCGACTTCTACGTTCCCGACCTCATCCAGCTCGAGGTGGGGCGGGGCAGCAGGGTGGTCGTGGTTAGCGACCTGCACCTCGCCCCGACCGCCTCGGAGGTGTCCACGCGGGCCGCCGACGAACTGGCGGAGCTCCTGAACGGCTTTCACGAGCCGGGAATGCTCGTGATCGCCGGTGACGGGTTCGAGATGCTCGCGGCGGCTCCTGACATCGCGGGGACTCTGGACGCCCATCCCCGGTTCACCGACGCGGTCAAGCGTTTCGCCGAGGGTAACGACCATCGCGTCGTGCTGACTCCCGGAAACCACGACGGCCAGCTCGCCTGGGACCGGGAGTCGGTCGCGGTGCTCACCGAGCGCCTCGGCGTGACAGACGTGAGCCTCGCTTGCGATCTGGCCATGGAGACCGGGGACGGCTGCCAGCTGGTCAGGGTGGTGCACGGCAACCAGTTCGATCAGTACAACGCGTTCGAAGACCCCCGCTCCCCCGTCGACACGCCGCTGGGCCACCACATCGTGCGGCAGGTGCTCCCCAAGCTGGCGTCCCGCGACCGGCCCGGCTCGCTGCTCGAGGGGGTCCGGTGGTGCGACGGGGATCCGACCGCCTTCCTGGGCTCACGCCTGCTGTACCGCCTGGTGGCAGGGTGGCTGTGGTGGCTGGCGGTGCCGTTCGCCGCGGCGTTGCTGCTCCGCATGCTTTCCTTCGTGCGAGGAGTCGAGCCGCTGCTTCACCACCACACCGAGCGGTGGCTGGTCTCGTTCGGCGTTCTGGTCGTCGCGATCGCGGTCATCGCCGCGGTGACGGGAATCGTCACGATGCTCAGGGTCAACCGAGCCCTGGCCGAGGCCTCGGTCAGCGAGCGGGGCGACGCGGGGACCCACAACTCTGCCGCCCGGGCCGAGGCAGCGCGCCTGATCGCCGCGGGGTACGCGGGCGTGATCAGCGGTCACACCCACGAGCCCGAGATCTCCCAGGTCGGCGACGGATTTTACGCCAACACGGGATGCGCGACCGAGGTCGTACGAGCACGAAAGGCCAGGTTCGGGTGGCCGTCGCCGTTCCTGGCCGTGGGGCGGCTTTCGATAGTCGAGTTGAGGACGGGGCCGGTGCTGTCGGTCTCGTTGTCCCTCGAAGAACGCCCCATCGGCCGACCCGCCCCGCTCGAGCGACTGGTTCTGGCCCCAGAGCGAGCCCGGCCCGAGACGCTCAAGGTGGTCGGGCGTCTCCCCGACGGAGCGACCTGGCCGATCAGCGAGCGATCCCTGATGCCGTGGGTGCGGCGTCGCCGGGTCCGGCGGGTGGCCGCGTTCGGGCTGCTCATCGCCGGGCTGCTGAACGTCGTCTTCGCGCTGCTGTGGCAGGTCCGCTGGACCCGTCCGGTCGACCATTGGCTGCCCTTCGGCATTCATCCGGTCAGCGGCGTCACCGCCGTGATAGGCGGGCTGGCCCTGGCTGGAGTGGCCCGAGGGGTGCGGCTCGGCTACCGGAGGGCCTGGGTAGCGGCTCTCGTCCTGCTGTTGGCGAGCACCGTCTACCGCCTGGTGCGGGACGTGGGGCTGGAAGGGTCGGGCCTGGCCTGCCTGTTCGGCCTGTGGCTGCTGCTGGAGCACCGCCACTTCCGCGTCAGCCCGTCAGGCTTCCGCCGTCTCCTTGGCTGGGTGATCATGACCGGCCTGGTGGTGGTCGCCCTAGCCGCCGGGCTGGGCACTGCCTACCTGGGCGGCCGCGAGACCGGGGACGTGGTCCTGGCCGTTGCCCTGGGGACTGCGGTCCTCGTCCTGGCGACGGGCCTGCCCGGCCGCGAGCACCGGCGGACGGGAGAAGCGCGGGCCAGGGCGTTCGAGCGGGCGCGAGCGATATTCGACCGCTACGGCGGCGACACGCTCGACTACTTCGCCCTGCGAGACGACAAGTCCTGGCTTTTTTCCGGGAACACCCTGATCGCCTACTCGGTCATCAACCGCATCATGCTGGTGTCGCCCGACCCGATCGGGCCCGTCAGCGAACGCCTCGATGCCTGGTCTGACGCGATGGACCTGGCCGACACCAACGGCTGGTACATCAGCGTGCTCGGCGCGTCCGCGCCCTGGCTGCCGATTTACCGGGCGGCCGGGCTGACCGGGGTCTACATGGGCGACGAGGCGATCGTCGACTGCCAGACATTCTCGCTCAAGGGCAAGTCGATGAAGTCGCTACGTGGTGCCTACAACCGGATGTCCAAGTCCGGCTACCACGTCACCGTGCTGCCCGCCCTCGATGCCGACGCGGAGCTGCGGACCCAGCTGGAAGATCTCGCGACGCAGACGCGCCAAGGCGAGGCGGAGCGCGGCTTCTCGATGACCCTGAGCCGGATGTTCGATGAGCGCGACGCCGGTCTGCTGCTGGCCGTCTGCATGGACCCGGAAGGCACGCCGGTGGCGTTCAACCAGTACGTTCCCGCGAGCCACGTCAACGGGTACTCCCTCGACCTCATGCGACGGACGAGCAACCCCGACGCACCGAACGGCCTGACCGACTTCGTGATCCTCGAGACGATCAACTGGATGGCCGAGCGCGGGCTGAACGGCCTGGGCCTCAACTTCGCCACGATGCGCGCCGTGGTAGCCGGGGAGAACGGCTCTGGACCGTGGCGTTCGGCGGAGAGGTCCCTGTTCCATCGCTTCAGCGACAGCATGCAGATCGAGTCCCTCTGGAACTTCAACAAGAAGTACGACCCGCAGTGGAATCCGCGTTATTCGGTCGCCGACGACCGCGCGCATATGCCGAGAGCCGGCCTGGCCATCGCCCGGGCCGAGTCCGTGTCGGAACTGCCTGTCGTGGGCCGGTTCATGAAGCCGAAGACCCCCGCCGCCGACCCCCAGCCGAAGGAGCTCGTGCCGTGACGATACGACAGTGGCATCTGACCCGTGGCCATCACCTGGATGGCGGCACCGGAACGCTGCCCGGAAGCCAGCCAGCCGAGCCGGCCATCAGGGTGGGCTCGGGGGAGAAGCCTGCCTCGGCGGGCCGGCCCGCCGCCCGCCGCCTGGGTGTGATCGGCCTGGCCCTGGTGCTGATCGCGGCCATGGACAGCATCCGTAACCTGCCCACCACGGCTACGTTCGGATGGTCGGCGATCTTCTTCTACGTCATCGCCGTGCTGACCTACCTGGTGCCGGTCGCCCTGTGCTCGGCCGAGCTGGCCACCACCGTCGGCGGCGGCATGTACCGGTGGGTTCGGGAGTCGTTCGGTTCACGCTGGGGCTTCCTGGCCGTATGGTGCGACTGGTCGGAGAACATCGTGTGGTTCCCCACCGTGCTGGTGTTCCTGGCCACCACGGCCGCGTACGTGATCAACCCGAACCTGTCCCAGAACAAGGCATTCCTCGTGCCCGTCATGCTCGTCATCTTCTGGGCCGTGACGCTTTCCTCGCTGTTCGGATCGCTGAAGTCGGCCCGCTGGACAGGCGTGGGGGTAGCGGTGGGGACCGCCGTCCCGACCGTGGCGATCATAGCCTTGGGCCTGTGGTGGGTCGGCAGCGGCAAGCACTCGCAGATCCCTTACCACGCCAGCGCGATCGTGCCCGCCTGGCACGGCCTGGCCAGCCTGGTGTACGCGGCCGGCATCGTCGTCGCGTTCGCCGGGATGGAGATCGGGGGCTTCTACTCGCACGTGACCAGCAACGTCAGGCGCACCTATCCCGGATCGGTCCTGATGGCCGCGGGCACGGTCGCCACGCTGTCCATCCTGGGCAGCGTGGCCATCGCGATGGTGGTGCCGGCTAAGCAGATCCAGCTCGCCGGCGGGATCATGCAGGCGGTGTCTATCTTCTTCGCCAAGCTCGGCATCTCCTCGCTGATACGGCCCTTCGGAGTGCTCGTGATCATCGGCGTCTTGTGCGGCCTGGCGTCATGGAGCATAGGCCCGGCCGAGGGGATGCGCCGGGTGGCCGCGGACGGTCACCTGAGCCCATGGTGGGGCCGGACCAACAGCCGCGGCGCCCCCACGATGGTCCTCATCCTGCAGGCCACGCTCGGTTCGCTGCTGGCGCTGGCGATGGTGTTCGTCAACAACATCAACACCTACTACTGGATGCTGACCGCGCTGGTCGCCCGGACCTTCCTCATCATGTACGTCCTCATGTACATCTCGGTGATCCGGCTGCGCATCACTAAGCCGAACGCCCCGCGCCCCTTCAAGATCCCGGGCGGGAGGCCAGGACTCGCGCTGGTTACCGGGGCGGGAATAGCTGGTGCGCTGTTCACCTTCTTCCTCGGGTTCATCCCCGCAAGCCACCTGTCGGTGCCGGGAACCATCGCTTACGTCGCGGTGATGGTGTTCGGGATGATCGTCATCGTCGGCACGCCATTCCTCCTGCACCGGGGCCCTTCCCTCAAATCCGACGCCCAGCCGGACCCCAACCTGCTCGCCTCGAGCATGGTCGGCAGTCACGGCGATTGACCAGGGCACGCCGACTTTGTGCTCTCACGCGGTCCGGGCGGCTTCCCGCCCGGCTTCGCCATCGAGGGTGTTGTCCTTCAAGGACTGGTCCATCAGCACGGCCCGGCGGGGGGCCGGGCTGGTGGCCCGGTGCCTAGCTCCTGCTGCTGCGCCACCAGCGCAAAGCGTGGGAACGGCGGATGGGCGAGCTGCTGCCCGGCGCGCCCCGCACCGGGCCGCGGAACCACAGCGGGCCATCAAACCATATGACCGAGCCCGGTCACGCCGCATACGCACGTTATTCCGGCACGCTCACCCGGCGCGGGTAACGACCCATGATCGCGCGGGCGGCGCGCCCGGGGCAGCCGGAGCGAGCCGGGCGCTCGCTGCGATCCTGCCCTGTTCCGCGTGGCGTGGCGCCGCGAGCCGCCTCGGCCGGGTGCGTCCCTGACGCCTTCCGGAGGCGCATCCTGGCGAGTGCCGGGTACAGCAGGACCGACAGTATGCCGGCCGCGACCAGGGCGGCCGCGTTGACCGGACGCATCCTGCCTTCCTGCACCCCTATCGTCGTGATGACCACGATCATGGGCAAGCCGGTCGCCGAGAACAGCGCCAACGGGAGCAGCTGGTGCCTGGGCAGGTCGCGCGGGTGGAGCAACAGCGCCGGTGTGCCCCGCACGACCAGGAGCAGCGCGAGGAAGAGCGGGACGCGCAGGAGTCCGGTCGGGGTGGCGAACAGGGCGCGCACGTCGAACTGCATGCCGCTCACGATGAAGAAGATCGGGACCAGGAAGCCGAACCCGATCGCCTCGAGTTTTCCCCTGACGATCGTGCAGTCCTCTCCCTGGACAAAGAGCCTGACGACGATTCCGGCGGCGAATGACCCGAGCAGCACGTCGAGGCCGAGCCTGAAGGCGAGGAACACCAGGCTGCTGATGAGGAGAACGGAAACCCGGATCGGCAGCTGGGCGCTCGATTGGACGTGCCGGTGCAGAAGCTGGATCAGTCTGGGGGGATGAGGCCGGGCCGCGGCCAGGGCCGCCGCGCAGGCCACGACCACGAACACGAGCAGCAGGACAGCCGTTGTCTCGGGGTTGCGGCGGTCGAGGAATACCGCCACGGCCACAATCGGTGCGAACTCACCCACGCTGCCGATCGCCATGACCCGTGCTCCGAAACGGCCCTCGAACAGGCCGGCGTCCCTCAGTATCGGCAGCAGCGTCCCGAGGGCCGTGGTGGTGAGGGCCAGGCTCATCACGATGGCGTCGATGACCGTCCCGATCGCGGTCAGCGCCGAGGCGATCAACAGGGCCAGAGCCAGCGAGATCATCCATCCCGTGGTCGCCAGCTTCAAGGAACGTCCCCGGATGCGCGGGAGATCGAGCTCGACTCCCGCGAGGAACATCAGGTACGACAGTCCCAGGTCCTCGAAGGCGACGATGACGCTGTCGGGGTGGGCGACGCCAAGGACCGCGGGTCCGATCACGATGCCCAAGGCGATCTCGAAGACCACGCCGGGAATGGCCAGGCGCCCGGTGAGCTCGGCCAGGACGGGCGAGATCACCGCCACAATCCCGATCAGCACCAGCGTGGCGACGGTCGACAGTGTCATGGGGTTGAACCTCCGGTCGAACGCCGTTGATCAGGTCGTGCCGGCCGGTGAGGTGTGACTCTGTGCGCCCCGGGGGAGTCGAACCGCCCATCCTCCGGATAAAGAGTCCGTTGCTCTGCCGTTGAGCTAGGGGCGCGCGCCGTAGTTCCTTTCCCCGACTCGGTTGCTGTGTCCTTATGAATCCAGTGTCGCCTGGACCGGGGCCGCGGTCCCTAGAGAAACTCCCTAGTTCGCCTCCCTAGGAAGGGCTCGGCACCACAATGGGGCCCGGCACGTCAGCGTTACGCTGTTATCGGCCCGGATTGCCGACGCCACAGGCGGGAGTGAGGAACTGGCGAAGTGCCATCTCCCCGGCGACCCGGCCAAGAAGCAGCCCGTCCTGGCGCTGACCAGCCGGGAGACCGAGGTGGCCTACCTGGTCGGCAAGGGACTGTCCAACCCTGAGGTGGCGGGCGAGCTGTTCATCAGCCGCAAGGCCGTGGAGTACCACCTGGGCAACATCTACGCCAAGTGCGGCCTGCAGGGACGACAGCAACTGCGGCGCTTCGTCGAGCGGTGGCATCAGCCGACCACGGTCTAGCCGGTACCAGGACTCCCTAGTCCGCCCGAACTAGGGAGTTTCTCCAGGGACCGTGGTTTCGATCCGGCCGACAGTGGAGCCATCCACACGGTGCAACTGAGTTGAGAAAGACAGGCACCCACGATGAGCACCCCCGTCCTGAACCACGAACCAGCACACCAGGAACCAGCATCTGCGCGGCGGGCCCACTCCGGGCGGCTGCTGGCGGCGCATGCCGAGGCGCTGTTCACCAGTGACCTCTCGGCTCGGTGCGAATACACCCCGATCGAGGTCGCGGCCGCGATCAGGCATGCGATCGGCACCCATAACGGCATCCGTGGCTGCGCGGGGGAGGTAGCCGCCGAGTACGGCCAGCACCCGGAGACCGCCGCCCGCCGGATGCGCTGGGCCCGGGCGGTCATCGAGGGCATCGACGCGCCAGGCAGCTGGCCGGGAGCGTCAACGTGACCGCCATGTGGCCGGCCGTCGCCGGGACCGTGCCGCAGGTAACGGCCGGACAGGCCGATACCGGTGACGGGGCCGACCGGACGGGCCGCGCCGTCGGCCGGCGTCCAGGCCTGGGCCGGCGGGGCCCGGGCGGCTCTCGGGATCTGGGCGCAACTGCGGGAGCAGTGGGGAGATCACGTCGATACGGTCGATTTCGGCGACGGCTTCCCATCGGGCATGGCGGCGGCACCTAGCCCGGCCGCCTTCCGCCGGGCGCTGAACGACGTGATCGCGAAGGAAGGGCTGGCCGTGCCGCCCTGCCTGGCTCTTGAGCCGGGCCGCTACGTCGTGGCGGCATCGGGCTGGATCCTCGCCCGCGTCCTGCATGTGCGCTGCCGCGGCCACCGGCAGCAGGCGGTGATCGACGCGGGCATGACCGAGCTGATCCGCCCCGCGCTATACGGCGCCATGCACCCGGTTCACCTCGTGAGCAGTCGCTGCCCGCAGGGGGCGCTGCTGGAGACGGCCGTAGAGGGCCCGGTGTGTGAGTCCTCAGACACGCTCGGCGTGCACCGGCTGCCGGCTCTGCGGCGCGGCGATCTCGTCGCCATCTCCGGCAGCGGCGCGTATGCATCCTCCCTGGCCACCCGGTACAACGGCCGCCCCCGTCCCGCCGAGGTGTTCATCGGACCCAGCGGCGATCTCGAACTCGCCCGCGCTCGCCAGCAGGTGAGCTGACGGCATGCGGGTGGGTCAGACTTCGGGGAGGGGAATGCCGGGGTTGGTGAGACGGGAGAGGTCGACCTGGCGGGCGGAGCGGATGAGGGCCTGGATGTCGTCGTTGACGTCCCAGACGTTGACGTTCATGCCGGCCACGACTCGCCCGCGGGAGAGCCAGAACGCGATGAACTCCAGCCCCGCGCGGTCGCCGCGGCAGGCGACCTCGTCGTAGGTACCGGGTGAGGGCAGGCCCGCGCACTCCATGCCGAGGTCGTACTGGTCGCTGTAGAAGTACGGGACGGGGTCGTAGACGACCGGCTGGCCCAGCATGGACCGGGCGGCGGCCGGACCGCCGTTCAGGGCGTTGGCCCAGTGCTCGACCCGGACCCGGCGGCCCAGCATCGGGTGAAACGAATTCGCCACGTCGCCGGCGGCGAAGATGTTCTCGTCCGAGGTACGAAGGGCCTCATCGGTGAGCACGCCGTTGCCGACTTCGAGTCCCGCGGCGGCGGCCAGCTGGTCGTTCGGGGCCGCGCCGATGCCGACCACCAGCAGGTCGGCGGGCACTTCGGCGCCGGCCGAGGTGATGACCAGGCCGGGGCGGAACTCCTCCGCCCGCTCGCCGAAGCGGAACTCCACGCCGTGGGCCCGGTGCAGGTCGGCGAAGGTGGCGCCGAGCTCGGGGCCGAGCTGGTCGTGCAGCGCGCCCGGCTGGGGCTCGAGGACGGTGACCTGGCAGTCACTGGAGCGGGCGGCCGCGGTGGTCTCCAGGCCGATCCAGCCGGCGCCGGCCACCACGACCCGCGTCCCCGGCTGGAAGGCCGCGCGCAGCCGGTCCGAGTCGGCCACCGTCCGCAGGTAGAGCACCTCGTCCCGGTCGGAGCCCGCGAAGTTCAGCCGCCGTGGCGACGCACCGGTGGTGAGGAGCAGCTTGTCGTAGCGGAGGATCGCGTCGTCCGAAGTGACCACGGCGGACGCGCCGCGGTCGATGGCGGTGACGGTAACGCCCATGCGCAGGTCGACGCCGTGCTGGGCGTACCAGTCCGCCGGGTGGACGTAGACCGAATCCCGCTCGTCGTTACCCAGCAGGTATCCCTTGGACAGCGGCGGGCGCTCATAGGGGCGTTCCGGCTCGGCGCCCAGCAGCACGATCTGTCCGTCGAAGCCCTCGTCGCGCAGCGTCTCGGCGGCCTTGGCCCCGGCCAGGCTGGCGCCGGCGATCACAAAGGTAGGCATGCGCCCTAGGTTATTCCGCGCCGGGCCCGCAGAGGCGGTGGTGCCAGGCGATGGCGGACGTGTCGGTGAGGCTGGCGATCTGGTCGACGACCACTCGGCGGCGCGCCGCGTCGGACGCGGCCGTGTCCCAGGCCGGGCGCAGCAGCGGATCGAGCGTCCGCGGCGCGCCGCGCTCGACCGCGAAGGCCAGCTCGGCCAGCAGTTCCCGTTCCCGGGCCTGGGCCGCGGCCACTCCCGCGCGGGTCATCACGTAATACGCCGTGATCCCCTTGAGCAGGGCGCACTCCAGCCGCTGCCGCCGCGGCACGATGAGGTCCGCGGCGTAGCGGGCGAGTGGCCCCGAGCGGGTGGCCTGCTGGGCGGCGACGCAGAACCGGCCGATCAGCTCGCTGGTCAGGTTCTTCAGCCCGGCCACGGTGTCCGGGCCGCCGTCGTAGGAGCCGGGCCAGATGTCCAGGGCCAGCAAGGCGTCGAGGACCTCGGCGAGCTCGGCCTCGGAGGCGCCATCGCCGACATACGTGGTGGCCGTGGTGTGTGATACCACGTTCCGTTCGTCCAAAGAATTGAGGTTTTTAAAGGTGATCAGGCCGGCGTGGAAGCCGTCTTCCAGGTCGTGCACCGAATAGGCGATATCGTCGGCCCAGTCCATGACCTGGGCCTCCAGGCAGGGGCGCCCGGGCGGCGCGTCCTGGCGGATCCAGGCGAAGACCTCGGCGTCCTCGGCGTAGACGCCGTACTTGGTGCCCGGCCCCCGGCTGAACCAGGGGTACTTGAGGGTCGCGTCCAGGGTGGCCCGGGCCAGGTTCAGGCCCGCCCCGGCGACCTTCGGCTCGAGCCGGGTGAGCAGCCGGAGGGACTGGGCGTTGCCCTCGAACCCGCCGCACGGCCCGGCCAGTTCGTCGAGGGCGAACTCGCCGTTGTGGCCGAACGGGCTGTGGCCGATGTCGTGCGCGAGGCACGCGGTGTCGACCAGATCGGGGTCACAGCCGATCTCGCGGCCGAGCTCCCGTCCGATCTGCGCGCATTCGAGCGAGTGGGTGAGCCTGGTGCGGGGGAAGTCGGCCAAGCCGGCCGTGACCACCTGGGTCTTGGCGGCCAGCCGACGAAGCGCCGCACTGTGCAGGACGCGCGCGCGGTCGCGCTCGAAGTCGCTGCGCCCGGCCCGCTTGGGCGGCTCTGCCACCCAGCGGGCCGTGGCGCTTTCGTCGTACTCCGTCCTCACCTGGTGTCGGAGCCGCCGCTGACCAGCGCGGCGCGGCCTGCCTCCAGGCGGGCAACCGGGACGCGGAACGGCGAGCAGGACACGTAGTCCAGGCCGACCTGATCGAAGAAGTGCACCGAGTCCGGGTCGCCGCCATGCTCGCCGCAGACGCCGATGTGCAGGTCGGGCCGGGCGGCCCGGCCTTCCTTGACCGCGATGTCGACCAGTCGGCCGACCCCCTGGCGGTCGATCGTCTCGAACGGTGACACGCCGAAGATGCCCAGTTCCATGTACTTGCTGAAGAACGCGGCCTCGACGTCGTCACGGGAGAAGCCCCAGGTCATCTGCGTCAGGTCGTTCGTGCCGAAGGAGAAGAACTCGGAGCACCCGGCGATCGGGCCCGCGGTCACGGCCGCCCTCGGCACCTCGATCATCGTGCCGATCAGCGTGTGCACGTGGGTGCCGGTCTCTTCCTCGACCTGCCTGAGCACCTTTTCCGTCTGCTCGCGGGCGATCTCCATCTCCTGCACGGCGGCGGTGAGCGGGATCATGATCTCTGGGCGTGGGTCCTTGCCCGCCTGCTTGAGCTGCGCGGCCGCGTGCGCGATCGCGCGGACCTGCATGTCGAGCAGGCCGGGGATGACCAGCACGAGCCGGACCCCGCGCAGGCCGAGCATGGGGTTCTGCTCGTGCAGCTTGCGGACGGCCGCAAGCAGCTTACGGTCCTTCTCGGTGACGGCGTCGCCGACGAGTGCGACCTTCACGGACAGCTCCGTGAGGTCGGGGAGGAACTCGTGCAGCGGCGGGTCGATCAGCCGGATCGTCACCGGCAGGCCGTCCATGGCGTCGAGGATCTCCACGAAGTCGCCGCGCTGCAGTGGCTCGAGGGCGTCGAGCGCACGCTGGCGCTGCTCTTCCGTCTCGGCCAGGATGAGATCTTCGACCAGCTGGCGGCGCTCGCCGAGGAACATGTGCTCGGTGCGGACCAGGCCGACGCCACCCGCGCCGAACCGGCGGGCCCGGGCACAGTCCGGGCCGGTGTCCGCGTTGGCATGCACGCCGAGGCGGCGCTTGGCGTCCGCGTGCGTCATGATCGCGTGCACCGCCTTGATCAGGTCGTCGGCCTGGCCGGACTGCGGATCGAGCTTGCCCTCGAAGTAGCTCACCACGTAGGAGGAGACGACCGGGACCTCGCCGGCGTAGACGACACCGCTGGTGCCGTCGATCGAGATGACATCGCCCTCGTTGATGACGATGCCACCGCGGGCGGTGAACCGCCTGGCCGCGATGTCCACGTCGAGTTCCTCGGCGCCGCAGACGCAGGTCTTGCCCATTCCGCGGGCGACCACCGCGGCGTGGCTGGTCTTGCCGCCGCGGCTGGTCAGGATGCCCTTGGCGGCGATCATGCCGTGCAGGTCATCCGGGTTGGTCTCGCGCCGGACCAGGATGACCGCCTCACCCTCGGCCGCCCGCTCGACGGCACGGCCGGAGTCGAACACGGCCTTGCCGACCGCCGCGCCGGGCGACGCGCTCACGCCGGTGGCGATCTTGGTGGTCTGGGCGCTGGTGTCGAACGCGGGGAACATCAGCCGGGCCAGCTCAGCGCCGGACACCCGGGCGAGCGCCTCGTCCATGTCGATCAGGCCCTCGTCCACGAACTGCATGGCGATGCGGAACGCCGCCGCCGCGGTGCGCTTGCCCACGCGCACCTGCAGCATCCACAGCTTGCCGCGCTCGACGGTGAACTCGATGTCGCACATGTCGCGGTAATGGTTCTCCAGCGTCCGCATGATCTGCATCAGCTGGTCGAACGAGGTCTTGTCGATGCGCTCCAGGTCCTGGAGCGGGACGGTGTTCCTGATGCCGGCCACCACGTCCTCGCCCTGGGCGTTCTGCAGGTAGTCGCCGTAAACGCCCTCGGCGCCGGTGCCGGGGTCGCGGGTGAAGGCCACCCCGGTGCCCGAGTCCAGGCCGAGGTTGCCGAAGACCATCGCGACCACGCTCACGGCCGTGCCCAGGTCGGAAGGGATGCGCTCCTGGCGGCGGTACAGGACCGCCCGCGGGGTGTTCCACGAGTCGAACACGGCGTTGATGGCCAGGTTCACCTGCTCCCTGGGGTCTTGCGGGAACTCCATGTTCGCGTGCTTCTTGACGATGTCCTTGTACGTCGCCACGAGGTTCTGCAGGTCACCGGCGTCCAGGTCGACGTCGTTGCTGACCCCGTTGGCCTGCTTGGCGGCGTCGAGGGCGTGCTCGAAGTGGTCGCCGTCGACGCCGAGCACGGTCTTGCCGAACATCTGGATCAGGCGGCGGTAGGCGTCCCAGGCGAACCGCTCGTTGCCGGACTGCTTGGCCAGGCCCTGCACGGACTCGTCGGACAGGCCGATGTTCAGGACGGTGTCCATCATGCCCGGCATGGAGAACTTCGCCCCGGACCGGACGCTGACCAGCAGCGGGTCGGCCGGATCGCCGAGCTTGCGGCCCATGGCGTGCTCCAGCTTGTCCAGGTGGGCGGCGATTTCTCCGTCGAGGCCTTCGGGGGTACTGCCGTGCTGCAGGTAATACCGGCACGCCTCGGTGGTGATGGTGAATCCGGGCGGCACCGGCAGGCCGATATTGGTCATCTCCGCCAGGTTGGCGCCCTTGCCGCCCAGCAGATCCTTCATGTCCTTGTTGCCCTCGGTGAAGGCATAAACGAGCTTCGGCACTTCCTGCTCCTCGTCCTGCTTTTCGGTCCTGCTCTTCGCAGTGCGCGACGCGTGTATCCACACGGGACTCTACCGGTGGAGTGACGGTAAAGACACGGACCTTCGTCCCGGAGCGCAACCAGAACGCGGCACCCGCGTCTCTGATACGTGGAAGCCAAAGCGGCGCCGCCCGGCCGGCTGGAGCTGACCGACGCGCGGGACGCTGTGACCGCGTTGTACGAGGCGCATGCGCTGGGCCTGATCAGGCTAGCCGTCGTCATGCTCGGCGACCGGCCCGCGGCCGAGGACGTGGTGCAGGAGGCGTTCTGCGGACTGTACCGGCGCTGGGACAGGCTCTCGGACACGACCAACGCGCTGGCCTACGTGCGCTCCAGCGTGATCAACGGGTGCCGGTCGGCGCTGCGCCGCCGGGTCAGGCAGCTCACCGTCGCCGCGCCAGGAGGACTCGATCATCACCCCGGACGGGTCGGCGGTCGTCTGCGGCGCGATCACGGCGATCAACGAAACGGCCCGCTTCAGCAGCAGCGTCCCGGCCGTCAGCCTGCAGCGGGGCGCCGAGACCGAGTTCATCGAGTACTCCGCGGCAACCGGAAAGGTGGCGCGGATCCTCGGATACTGGGGGTTCGGCAGCGTGGGGGCGCTGTCGGTCGAGGTGCTGTGGTCCAACGCCTCGGGCAGCGTGCTCATCGGCGTGATCCCGGACAGCGGCGACGGGCGGGTCGGCGTGATCAGCGGGAACGAGTTCACGCCGCTGCCCGCGGCCGCGCTGCAGTCCGGCACCTGGTGACAATGGGACCATGCGTGAGGCGACGGTCGGGCTGCTGCATCCGGGAGAGATGGGAGCCGCGGTGGGGCGGTGCCTGGTCGCGGCCGGGCACCGGGTGCTGTGGGTGCCGGAGGGGCGCAGCCCGGGCAGCGCGGCGCGGGCCGCCGCGGCCGGGCTGACCGCCGTTTCCGGGGGACTGGCCGGCCTGGTCCGGGAGGCCGGCGTCATCGTGTCGGTCTGCCCGCCGCACGCGGCGCTCGACCTGGCCCGCCAGGTGGCGGGGTTCGGCGGCGTGTACACCGACGCCAACGCGGTCTCGCCGGCCACCGCGCGGGAGATCGCCCGGATCGTCCAGGACGGCGGGGCCAGCTACGTGGACGGCGGGATCATCGGGACGCCTCCGGTGGCGCCCGGATTCATCAGGCTCTACCTGTCCGGGACCCGGGCCGGGGAGGTGCAGCGGCTCTTCGCCGGCGGCGAGGTCGACGCACGGGTGATCGGCGGCGACGCCTCGGTCGCGGCGTCCGCGCTGAAGATGGCCTACGCGTCGTGGACCAAGGGCAGCGCGGCCCTGCTGCTGACGGCCCGGGCGCTGGCCCGCGCCGAAGCGGTGGAAGAGGCTCTGCTGGCCGAGTGGGGTACCTCCCAGCCCGCCCTGACCGAACGGTCAGCCCGGGCGGCCGGGTCTGCGGCGGCCAAGGGCTGGCGCTGGGTGGCCGAGATGGAGGAGATCGCCGCGGCCATGGCCGCCGCGGGCCTCCCCGACGGCTTTCACCGGGCCGCGGCCGACGTCTACCGCCGCGCCGGCGATGACGGATCCGCAGACGCCATCCTCACCGCGCTGCTCTCGCCACCCTGACCACACCCGTCCCGTGTTGGGCCGGTCTGGGACCCAGTGAGTGTGACACCGTAACGCCTCTACGGGCTGTTGCAGAATCGGATCCCCGCGAAAATGATCTCCGCCTGGGATCCGGATTGGCCCTCTTCGAGACC